>Ga0164295_10004682_pt1 | contig 10868 bp, 12 predicted proteins | sample GEODES006metaG_FD_111798 | JGI IMG/M metagenome (GOLD analysis project Ga0164295, IMG submission 111798) | Oligotrophic lake water microbial communities from Sparkling Lake, Wisconsin, USA - GEODES006 metaG | ecosystem: Environmental > Aquatic > Freshwater > Lake | place: USA: Sparkling Lake...
CCAGTCCCACTCCGACTCAGAACCCTGCTAATATCCAAGGGTTCCCATCCCTGCCCCCAACTGCTAGACCAACCAAAGTGAAACGAACCAAGAAACCAACATCAAGCCCATCATTGGTACCATCGACCTTCCCAAGTTTTGGATTGCTTCCATCTGTATATCCGACTGCCTCTATCGCCCCAACACATAGCTCCTCTGAGTATCCCTGGTGGAATCAAATATCATCATCATTATCATCATCATCATCATCACAGGTTTCTACTAATGGATCTCCATTGCATCCCATTGCACTAGCTCTAATTAGCAACTCTACATCTAATTCATTATACCCTTCCATAAGTCCCACTCGCAGTAGCTCCAACTACCCTTGGTGGAATCAGACATCATCACAGTCATTGCAACCCTCCATCAAAGTGTCTCCATCATCGCAACCTACTGCTGGACCAACTCCGATGTTCGTTAACAATGCTACAACCTCTAATTCATCATACCCTTCCATTAGTCCAACTCGCAGTAGCTCCAAGTACCCTTGGTGGAATCAGGTATCATCCTCTACAACTGTAGCCCCTTCATCGAACCCAACAAGTACTCCTTCATCGGACCCGACTTCATCGCCTACATTGTATCGCACTAACAATGCTACTTCCCAGACGTTTCTCCCTACTATAAGTCCGACATATGGTCACCCATGGTGGAAACAAGGGACTCCTACTGCTACGAAGAATCAGATGAAGTCAAACACAGAATAAGTAATAGAAGAAGTGTGGTAGTAGTAGTAATAGTAATAGTAGTTGTAGTAGTTGTAGTAATAGTAGTAGTAATAGTAGTAGTAGTAGTAGTAGTAGTAGTAGTAGTAGTAGTAGAAGAAGAAGTAGTAGAAGCAGTAGTAGTTGTTGTTGTTGTAGTAGTAATAGTAGTCTTAGTAGTAGTAGTAGTAGTAGTAGTAGTAGAAGTAGTAGTAGTAGTTAGGTTGTGCGATAGTTTCGCTGTAATGTTGTTGCAGATGAAATGCACGCACCGTACAGTAATACGTATACACAGATTTTAGTACATAACCTGACTCATACGTACGTACTTACGATGCGTTGCTTTTGGTTTTGTAATGTAGTAGTAATTAATACTAGCAATCATTTGATTTTCTTCTCTTAAGTAATCTCTTTCTACAATATCTAACCTATCCCATGATAGTCATGATACTTATAGACAATGATGTGTCTTTGAGTTAACTGACGTAAAATGTTTTCGTACAGTAAGAACAAAACTGTTGTGACTTTCCCATAATCATGGTAAGTTACCACAGATAATCACCTCAAACTTTATCCTCCACCTCTCGAATCACCAACACAGTAACAATCCATGTAACGTAAATGTAAAGATTTTTTGAAGAGTGAAGATTCCAACGAGACCGGCAACTGTCTTTTTTTATTGTTTAATGTCTTTGTCATTCTCATAATTAATTGATTCTAACTACTACATAAACTACATGTATATGGTCTTCTTAACTTATGCCTATATACGATATAAAATTTGCATGAATTACACTGCACCTATCAAATTTAGCTGAGCACAATTTGAAACTTCGAGTTTTTTTTGCAAAAAATGTCCCCACGGGGGGTTGCGTTTTTAATCGAAGAAAAACACAACCGTTTTCAAGCTGGTTTTTTTTGTTGAAGCAATGTCCGGGTCAAAAAAAAAACAGGTTTAGTTGGATACAGCAGTGACGTTATCTTTTTGACTTATCTTTACAGTGTGAGTTCTGTATACAGCTACGACGTACATTATCAATCAATACAATGGAGGAGAATGGTAAGTTAAGATAGTAACATGTAGTACTTGATATTTGTGTAACGTATTTGTACATGTATGTATGTATGTATGTATGTACTTATGTATTTATGTATGCTACTGTAGATCGCCGGGACTACATGATGGTGTGGATCCCTGATAAGAACCATGGATGGTGTGCCGCTCAAGTCATCCATTACGACAAGGAGAGTCAGCACTTTGATGTGGAGGCACTCAATGAGAGCGTCTACTACACTAACAGCATTAGACAGACGTTCCATCACTCTAAGATCCATCCCATCGATCCTTCACACATGTATGATCTAGATAACATGTGTCTAATGAACAACATGCATGAGGCCCCACTGTTAGATCTCTTGAGGAGAAGGTTCTACTTAGACAAGATGTACACACTGTCAGGGAACATACTTATATCTCTGAATCCTTACAAAGTAATTGATGGACTGTATGATAATCTGTTTACGTATGTGGATCTCGAGAACAAGTCATCGCTAATTGGTAACAGTGCCATTCAAAGTACTCACCCCCACGTATTTAGCATAGCTAACCAGGCATTATCAGCACTTGTCAATCATGCAACGACCGATGACATATCAAGTGCTACCAACCACCCATTCAGTAATCATTCTATCGTGATCAGTGGTGAGTCTGGGGCAGGCAAGACAGAAAATTCTAAGCATGTAATCAACTTTCTTATCCATGCTAACAGTGCTATGGATAGATCTGCACCTCGAAGCGGGGTGATGAAGTCGACTAAAGTTATCCCTAATAGTAAAGTAGCGATCAGTAGTGGAGTCAGTGATTCGATTGGAAGTGATATCTGTGATGATATCGATGTTGTCTCAAAAACGGACTCAGCGATCAGTAGCATAGCTAGCCTGAAGTCCATCCTCGTCACCAGCAGCATTGTTCTAGAAGCTTTCGGCAATGCGAAAACCGTCCGCAACGACAACTCCTCTCGCTTTGGGAAATACATCAAGCTTATCTACCGCAAGCCAACGAGCTTTGTTGAGGAGGGCAAAGAGTCATCAAATGATCGTACCTCCTCAACTTCTCACTCCAGAATTGATAGACCTAGTCTAGTGTCTTCCATTACTGAGACATTTCTCTTGGAGAAGTCTCGGCTAGTTAGTCTGGGCATGCATGAGAGGAACTATCACGTCTTCTATCAACTGGTGAGAGGACTACAGGTGACGAGCTCTGAGCTCAGCATGTCGTTGTGCCTCAATGCTCCTGTAGAGGCGTTCGATCTATTGATCCAAGGCAATTGCTCGATCATCCGTAGTGCCAGTGATGATGTCGAGAACTACCAGAGCACAGTGAAAGCTCTAGAGTGCATCCACTGCACTGACGAGGAGACACGCAGTATCTGGACTCTCTTAGCCTGCATCCTGCACATGGGCAACTTCAAAGTCTACGAGGATGCGTCCACCGAGAGCATTCAGATCTCGAGTCCAACCATGGACCTGGAGGCTCTGACAGCTCTACTGGGCATACCCGCAGAGATATTCCTAAGGGGGTTGACTTCCCAACAGATGGTAATCATGAAGCGGGCTTCTATCAAGATCAAGCGACTGTCGGTGCTGGAGGTCAGGAACAATATACTGGCACTTATCAAGTGGATCTACAATCGTCTGTTCTCGTGGTTAGTCATTAAAATTAATCATGCCAACTCGAAAAGTAATTCTGCTGATGATGGGGCGAAGAAGATAACAGTAAGCAATGCTTACTCTAGTTTCATCGGTATCCTCGATATCTTTGGCTTTGAGATCCTTGGTGTCAATTCCTTCGAGCAGCTGTGTATCAACTTCACCAATGAACGATTACAACAGCAATTTAACGAGTATGTGTTCACTACTGAACAAGACATGTATCGTAGGGAGGGATTGGAATGGAGCGACATCACCTTCCGCGACAACCAACACGTGATCGACCTCATCAGTAGCACAAAGAGACCCAAGCAGGGACTCTTGATCCTTCTGGAGGAACAGAGCATGCTGAACAGAGCACCTGATGATATTGCGTTGATCAATACATTCAACTCCATACATGAGCCAATAGGAGTCGCCGCGAGGGCTAGTAGTGCTTACTTGAAGTCTAAGTTCGGTAACGATATGTTCATCATCAAGCACTTCGCTGGAGAAGTCAGCTACACAATCGATGGCTTTCTGGCGAAGAATAATGATGCTCTTCAAGATGATTTGCTAAGCTTGTTGAAATCATCGGATAATGTGTTTCTGCGAAATGCTCTTAACATTGGACTCATAGTACAGAATCAACCAGGTTATATACCAACCCAACATGAATTCTCTGCTAAAGATAGCAGCAATGTTAGTAGCAATACTTCATCTGTGAGTGATAAGAAAAATGCCTCATCATCATTATCATCATCATCTCATAGTCCAACCAAACGAATGGCCTCATCATCCAGCGTGTCACAACAATTCAGGACACAGTTAGATGCTCTGCTGAATACTCTTCGACAGACAAAGCCGCACTACATCAAGTGCATCAAGCCCAATGCATCGAAGAAACAGAATGTATTCGATGCTATGCTGGTGATTGAACAGCTGCGTTATAGTGGAGTGCTGGAAGTAGTGCGGATCCGAAGAGAGGGGTATCCGATCCGTATGAAGTTCATCGAGTTCTATCGTAGTTATGAGATATTCGCGAAAGGCAAGCCTGTAGATTTGTTTCCAGGGCCTGATAAGTGCAGAGATGAAGCACAGGCACTGCAGTGTTGCTCCCTGATCGCATCATGGGCTCTGTCATCGAAACAATATCAGATTGGCCACTCGATGATATTCCTTCGGGATGATGCCTTCGATGTGTTAAGGACGTCGATCAAGAGATTCTACGGAGCCAAGGCTATAAAAATTCAGGCTGTCTACAAGAGGATCTATGCAAGGAGAAAGTACTTACAGACCCTAGCCTTCGTGCTGACATGTCAGTCTATGCTGAGGATGTTGACTTGTCGATCGAAGTATATCAGATTTCGTCAAGCATTGGTCAGACTCCAGGAGCTGTTCCATGGGAAGGTTCTGAGGAGGCGATTCATACTTGTCTATAGTGATATCTTGACAGCCAGGGAGCAATTGAAGATCGTGAGAATTCAAAAGCTATTTCGTGGCTTCAAGGCTCGTTTGCTCTATGCTGCTCTATGCCATGAACAATTGCGAATTGAGAAAGCTGTATTAGTGCAGTCAATATGTAGGCGATATATGGCTACAAAGATACTTCAAGCTTTGCGATATGAACAGTTCAAGCAATCGAAAGCGATCCGAATTCAAACAATATACAGGCAACATCTCGCTATAAAGATACTAAGACAATTACAATATGAACGATGGAAGCAAAGGCAAGTCGTTAGAATTCAAGCGGTCTATAGGCGATACATAGCTAGGAAGCTAGTTGTTGTATTAAATGATGAGCGATTCAGACACAAGCAAGCTGTTCGGATTCAATCATGTTATAGGAAATACCAGGCAAGAAGTCTACTTTTGAGATTACAGCATGATCGATGGAGGATAAGCAGAGTAGAGCTGATCCAGACCTTCTATAGAACATACCGAGCAAGACAGCAGAAGAATAACAGAAGGAAAGTCATAAGCGCTACTTATCTGCAGCTAATCTACAGAAAGTATCGAGTTCGTCAGAAATTCATATCGTTATTAGCTCAGCTGAAGACATTGCGGCTGCAATCTGCGGTTATAATCCAATCAATGTCCAGAATGCGTAGCAGCAAGCGATATTCAAAGATGCTTCGAGCTATGGCGACTAAGATTCAATTGTTCCTATCGTCTAAATTTCGATGCTATAAACAGAGATATCAATATGTACGAGTCAGGTGGTCCGTTGGTCTCATTCAGTCATCATGGCGGTCTTATCGACGATGGAAGGTCAACAGATGTGTTCTTCTCATCCAGACCATCGTGAGAGGAGCATTTTCTCGCAGAGAATATCAAAGAATGAAGTCTGCAGCCATTATGATCCAAGGACGTATCAGAGGATACCAGTCTCGATCTAGATTCCTTTGGACCAAACAACAAGTCATTCTATTACAGGCTAGAGTGAGATGCTTCATACAACAGATTCGATTCTGGAGTGATTTGTATAAAATTATCACAACACAAGCAATAGCCCGTGGTAGGATAGCGAGGAAGTATTTTTTACGACAGCTTCTTCTTCGTTATCGATCAGCAGAAAGCATACAGCGGATTTGCAAGGGTTACAGAGATCGGAAGCTCTTCCATCGATCCATTCTCGCTATCATTCGCATTCAGACATTTTTCCGACTCATACTGGCCCAGAGAATCTGCTTTCATCGCTACCATTCACTAGTTCTTATGCAAAGCATGGCGAGAATGTTCATCCAAAGAAACAGATACTTCCTGAAGCTCTTCGTTATCATCAAGATCCAAAGCTTCATCAGAATGGTTAATTCTCAGTTCGAATTCATCCGAACATTGGATGATGTGATCAAACTTCAGAGTTGGTTTCGGATGGCAGCTTGTTTGTTGCGATATAAGCGCATTAGAGCAAGCATCCAATTCATCAAAGATCGCTTCAGGTACTGGTTGTATGCTCGAAAGACCAGAGCAACGAGACGGATCCAGAGTTATCTGAGGAATACACATAGAATCCTGCAGATACACAAGCGCTTCTTTGGATTGCATCGAATACTTATGGGTCTCCTCTCATCTTCACATCAAAACAAGCAACAGCTTTCGCATAGAATAGGTAGCATCATAATGAAAAACAGTCGTGATGATGATGAGGTGATTGAAGCGAAATTCTTCAAGTATATCACTCAGTACCCATATGAACGGAATCGATACTTCGAGTTTTGTACGTACTATCACTCAGCAATTATCGGCGGAAACATTAATTTGATGAGACTTTTGAATCCCACTATACAGAGTATTTTCGAATGCTCTAGCAAAAGAAGGAATTCAGTACATTATCTAGCACTATGTCCGTCTGATGCAACTCTGAAGATGATTCGCTTGCTGTTGGCAACATACAAAGTAGATAATAACAACAAGAATGTGCTGAACTGTTGCTTCGACGACGAAGATCGCGAGAGCTTTAGACGAAGCCAGGTGGATGCAGTGGGGCTGGAGATGCAACTGAAGGCATTGATGGATAGTGTGAAGACAGATAAATTGATGGAAGGCTGGTTGAACAAGAAGCGTGGCAGTATTCTCTGGCAGAAGAGATACGTGGTATTGACCGAGGACTACATGATCTACTACCAGAGCGATAACACTCTCAATAGCCCTAAGTTCGCTATTCCGTTGAAAGATATATCCATTCAGAGGCAACCAGGGACGAGGGAGTTCGTGTTTGAAGTGACATCACCTCTTATGAACGAGAAGAAACGCATGTTTTCCTCCTCCACGAAGAAATCGATTCTATTCCAATGCGCGAGTGAAGAAATTCTACAGGGATGGCTGAAGCCTTTGAAGTCCATCGCAGGCATCCAGGTTGCTTTGCGGCCTGTACCCCCCAACTATATAAATATGAAAGTGATTAATCTATGGGCATCCTCGACGGATGTCGATGGCAACACTGCTCTACATGTGCTAGCATGTTATCAGACACCTGATCATCCACTGTCTCCCTTGAGATGTAACAATGCCTTGTTGAAAGAGTTAAGGAGTCGTCGCGCTTTACTTATGATACAACCAGAAGAAGCTGTGAAATATGCCGCTTGGTTGATTGAGAATGGATGTTCGATCAATGCTCAGAACAGAGAGGGAAACACTGCTTTGCATCTATTGGTGGCATGCGCTACAGAGCACTTCGATAAAGAGCTCATGCATTGCCTAGTATGCAAAGGAGCTGATGTGGATACTGTGAGAGACATCGATAACTGTACAGTCATCGATGCTGCTAGTAAGTCGTCCAATCTTTTATTGTCGAGCTATCTGGCAGAGCTAATTGAGAGCAAGAGTCGATTAATCAAGCAACGAGCAAGCTATGTGAAAGCAGTAGATCCATTGAGGGGATACTCATACTTGTCAATCTACTTGAGCGACTGTATATTGAGGAACCACAGGTTAGTACACCCCTCAACCGATGATGACGACGGCCTATAGTGAGTCTAACATCAATAATCAATTAATCTCTTCATCACCATCATCATCTTATTGTCTATTCAGATGCACTAACCAAGACATAAGTCGGAGACCTCTCAGTCCATCGATCACCCTCTCCGTCTACAACAGCAAGCATCAGCTCGTGGAGAAGGATAAGGTGCTTCAGCTACCAGTGCTGATCAGGACTGCAGACCAACAACAACAACAACAACAACAGGCCTCTCCTCCCATCACTGCTACCACTAGCGAGGAGGATACCACTGCTACCAGTGCCAGTCATCACAATCAGCACTGTCGACTGGTGTGGGGTAGTACTTGGCACATGGAGACTCCTCTCGAGAATCTAGAGCCGGGTTCATTCATCGTGGTTCAAGTGCAGCTCGCTGTAAGCTTAGAAACAGACAGCAATGCTAAGGCCACTCAATCATCATCGTCATCCTACTCCTTACCGAGTGAGTAATGATTGTAATATTGATCATGATGAATAGATATCATTTTCTTATCTCAATATTTGTTCATAAGATAACAGTAAGGATCATGATTGCTTTTACACTTGACTGCATACATGCAAACATTATTTCTTCTTTTACTCACTGACTCACTCCGTTGTATTCTACTACTATGTTGTTCCTTCTTTAGTGTATTGGACGCGCTATCAACTGAATACCACGGATATTAACACCACTTACAACGAAGTGCTCACATTGAACTCATCAGACGAGTCACCACCGCATGGAGGTAATAAAACCCTGCTCACTAGCCCTGTACAGCCTCCTTTTCCCAGCGAGTTGCTTAGAGACCCCACCTATGCATCGGATATGAGCTATCTCATCATGGACTGTCTGTTGCATCAAAGGGACCGCAAGGTGATCCTAGAAGAGCTCTTCTCCACAACTTAGTAATGTACCATGATGCCATGATGCTAATAGTGACGATGATGATGATCATGATGATGATGATGATGATGAGCATGATGATGATGATGATGATGATGATGATGATGATGCTACTATCTCCAGTGTGTATATGAGAATACTAACAACTTAGAGCATATGCCGTTGCTTTGAATAGAGTAGTGTAAAACTCAGTGCAGCTGTATTAATACAAACATCACACAGATTCAGCGACAGCAATAGTCTTATTTATGCAGTAGTTACGCTGGATGGCTAGCAATGTGGACATATTCAAGTAGGTAGCTTTATGAGCGTGTGTTGGAGTCTTCATCAATGACTCCATCATGATAAAGCGCAGATACTACATAGTCGAGACTATCCTTGTCTGTGGTGTGATGAGACCCTACCTCATGATGGTTGGACCCACTCTGGATCGATCATTAGATCATCTCATAGCACTCATCAACTACTGTACTGTACGGTACAACTACTGCTTACGAGCATCATTCTGTAGTCCCATCAGATAGACATCATCTGTCAATGCTTCATCACCTCTCCTGAAGAATGAATACACACACTTGCCATGATGATAGCATTCAAAGCCTGCTTCCGACATGAGCTCGAAGAAGATCTTGGATGATGCTATTCTCCTGTTCCACGACATAAGGAACTCAGCGATGGTACCTCTGTTGGAATCGAATACCTCGACAATGGTCTTCACTAGGTCGGGGTAAGAGCTTCCAACGATTGATCATAGTTCATATGCCAATAATGGTAATGTAAGTTACACTGTACAACTATATGATGCAGTATATACCCCAGTACAGTAGCAGCCAACATACGGTAGTTATGGTGAGTGATACTGTAGTAACACTCGGTACCTTACTCACTCACCTCACATAGAGCAATATATCGGAAGCTATGATAAACCTTATGTTCGACCCATCCAGATACCTGCTCCTCCTACTACTATGACCATCAGACACACTCCTACCACCCACAGTGCCATCATTATCACTATCATCATAAGCAGCAGCATCACCATCATGGTCCTCAACGACTAGAGCTAGAGCTTCCTTCCTAGAGTCCTCCCAAGTAGTTCCCCATGTATGAGGGACATGCAACTGCGGCTCTAAGCCTATAGAATAGAATAGATATGTCTTACAAGGAAGCAAGATAGTTCCTCCTATACACTACAGTATCGAGTGAGGTGCGTGATAAAGTAGTACCATTCTGTTGAGAGTTGAACAGGATATTCTCAGCGACCTCCCCATCATCTTTGATGTCGGTGGTGACTATACGGGTCAGACCCATCATCCGCAAGTAGATGGCTAATACCCCTACAAGCGCAAGGGCCATTGATATATACCATCCATCATCATCATCATCATCATCCATTATCATCACCATCCATCATCATTATCATCATCCGCATTACCATCAACATCACCATTTATCATCATCATCATCGTTATCATCATCATCACGATCATCCATCATCATCACCATCATCCATCATCATTATGATTATCATCATCACAAGCCTAAAACATGCAAGAAACACGCATGATCACTTTACTCGTATGGACGATGAATGAGCGTATGGACGATGAATGAGTGTATGGACGATGAGAATAGTAGTGAGTACATGTGTCCCACCTGTCGCAGCTCCCAGTTCCAGTACGGTACATGTATCATGACCATGACAGAAGTATCTATCTTGTCGCTGAGAAATAAAGCCAGCTAGTACAAAGGTACCAGGCCATACTTGGTTGGCATTCGTGCGATGAAACGAGTATTGTCTGATGGTGAGCACGATAGTATTAATGGTCACCAATTGATTCTCGTAATTATTCACATAACCATCAATACCATCTACACACTTCTCATCGGCATCATCGCCCTCATCACAACCAAATAAGCCTATCAAGCTGATGGGAGGTACTATGCCTCCATCCTTCCGTCTTCTACCACTATCATCACTTGACTTTGTTTCACTCATAACTTATATGATTGAAAGGCAACTTACGAGTAATTTGTACAATAATTGTACGTACGTCAACAATAG
>Ga0164295_10004684_pt1 | contig 10865 bp, 10 predicted proteins | sample GEODES006metaG_FD_111798 | JGI IMG/M metagenome (GOLD analysis project Ga0164295, IMG submission 111798) | Oligotrophic lake water microbial communities from Sparkling Lake, Wisconsin, USA - GEODES006 metaG | ecosystem: Environmental > Aquatic > Freshwater > Lake | place: USA: Sparkling Lake...
GCTTATAGATACGTAGAAAAACTATTGGTGATTCTTCTTCTGGCTCAAAACCAAGCAGAACTACTTGATCTGCCTTATCAATATCTTTGTATGTTGTCTTTAGCCCAAGAACAACGCTGCTCAAGAATGAAGTTTCTTCATCAGAGTGTGGGCGAGAACGGAAATCAATGTCATTTGTTCCAAGTGCTACGCGAGCAAATTTGCTGTAGCCGTAGGCATCTTCAATAGTTGCTCGGCCACCAACTAATACTCCTGCGCGCTTTCCCTTCAAACCATTGGCTGCAAATGCAATTGCTTCTGGCCAAGATGCTTCATGCAGTTCGCCATCTTCGCCACGAATCATTGGCGAGGCAACGCGTTCTCTGCTTGTTAAATATTTAAATGCCCAACGACCCTTATCGCAATTCCACTCTTCGTTAACTGAAGAATCATCACCAGCAAGGCGACGTAAAGTTTTTCCGCGGCGAATATCGGTACGCATTGCACAACCTGATGCGCAATGTTCGCAGGCAGAATCAATTGAAACTAAATCGAATGGGCGTGCACGGAATCGATATGAGGTTCCGGTAAGTGCGCCAACTGGACAGATTTGAACAGTGTTTCCTGAGTAATAAGACTCGAATGGATCTTCTTCATAAATACCAACTTGTTGCAGTGCGCCACGGTCATTCAAGGTGATGAAGGGATCGCCAGCAATTTGTTCTGAGAATCGAGTACAGCGGGCACATAAGACGCAACGTTCACGATCTAATAAAACTTGGGACGAAATTGAAACTGGTTTTTCAAATGTTCGCTTTACGCCTTCGAAGCGCGATTCTGGATGGCCGGTGCTCATAGCTTGATTCTGAAGTGGACACTCTCCGCCTTTATCGCAGACTGGACAATCAAGTGGATGGTTAATAAGAAGGAATTCCATGACTCCTGCTTGAGCTTTTTCTGCAACAGGTGAAGTTAATTGGGTTTTAACAATCATATTATTTTCAACTGGAATTGTGCATGACGCTTGTGGCTTAGGAAATGCCCGACCGTTTATTTCAATATCAACTAAACACTGACGACAAGCACCTACTGGTTCTAATAACGGGTGATCACAGAAACGTGGAATCTGAATTCCTAATTTTTCTGCGGCGCGAATAACTAGTGTTCCCTTTGGAACAGTTACTTCAAACCCATCGATTACAACAGTGATCATTTCAACTGCGGTTTGAGTTTCAAGTAGTGCTTGTTCAGGTGTCATTTATGCACCAACAGTCTTAAATAGTGTTGAAGCGACTGGATCAAATGGGCAGCCACCATTACGTTGATGTTCTAGATATTCGTCACGGAAATACTTAAGTGAAGAGATGATTGGGGCAACAGCGCCATCTGCAAGTGCGCAGAATGAGCGACCAGCAATGTTGTCACAGAGATCTAGTAATTTTGTAAGGTCGGCTTCAGTTCCCTTGCCATCTTCAAGATCTTGAAGCATTTGAACCAACCACCAAGTACCCTCGCGACAAGGTGTGCACTTGCCACATGATTCGTGTTTATAAAATTCACACCAACGAAGTGTTGCCCGAACTACACAAGTTGTTTCATCAAAAATTTGAAGTGCCTTTGTTCCAAGCATTGATCCGGCAGCAGAAACACCTTCGTAATCAAGTGGGATATCTAAATGTTCATCGGTAAACATTGGAGTTGATGAACCGCCAGGAGTCCAAAATTTAAGTTTGTGTCCTGTGCGAACCCCGCCGGCAAGATCTAGTATTTCGCGAAGTGTAATTCCAAGTGGTGCTTCAAACTGGCCTGGATTATTTACGTGCCCAGAAAGTGAGTAGAGCGTGAAGCCTTTGCTCTTCTCGGTTCCCATTGTTTGAAACCATTCGACACCATTTTTAATAATTGCTGGAACTGATGCAATGGATTCCACATTGTTAACAACTGTTGGTTTTGCATATAAACCTGCAATTGCTGGGAATGGCGGGCGAAGTCTTGGCTGGCCACGGAAACCTTCAAGTGAATCAAGTAGCGCAGTTTCTTCGCCACAAATATAGGCACCAGCACCGGCATGCAATGTAAGTTCTAAATCAAAGCCTTTACCGCCAATATTTTTGCCGAGTAATCCAGCTTTGTAAGCATCTTCTATTGCTTGTTGCACGCGGCGATAAACATGAACTATTTCACCACGAAGATAAATAAATGCATGATTTGCCCGGATCGCATATGACCCAATAATTATTCCTTCAATTAAAACATGTGGGTTTGCAAGAAGTAACGGCGTATCTTTACAAGTTCCTGGTTCGGATTCATCAGCATTAACAACTAAATAATGTTCCTTGTTATCGCCTTGTGGAATAAATCCCCACTTGCTTCCAGTTGGGAATCCCGCACCACCACGACCACGTAAACCTGAATCTTTAATCATTGTTATTACCGCATCAGGTTCCATCGCCAAAGCTTTTGTTACTGCTTGATATCCGCCAGCGCGTTTGTAACCTTCAATTGTGAATGAATCTTTATCGTCCCAATTTGCTGAAAGGACTGGAGTTAGCTTGCTCATTTATTTTTCACCTCTGGCAATCTTGAGTCCGAGCAACGTTGCTTCGCCAGCAGATACACCTTCGTTAGCAAGGCCATCATTTAAACCGGCAAGAACTTCGGAATTCTGTTTCCATGTGCGAAGAGTTTTTGGTCCTCGTGTAGGCGCTGTTGGATTTCCAGCGCGGGCGCTATCAACTAAATCTTTAACGCTTTGGGGAGTTTGATTGTCATAAAATTCCCAATTCACCATGACAACAGGTGCGTAATCGCATGCTGCATTACATTCAATTCTTTCAATAGAGACTTTGCCGTCTGCTGTTGTTTCATGATTCTTAATTCCTAAATGGGTTTCTAGTGATTCATAAATTGCATCGCCGCCCATAACCGCGCACAAGGTATTAATACAAACGCCAACGTGATATTCGCCAGCAGGTTCAGTTCGGTATTGGGTATAAAAAGATGAAACAGCAGTTACTTCAGCTGTTGAAATATCTAATAACTCGGCAATTTTTTCGATCCCGCGTGGGGTTACATATCCATCAAGTGCCTGCACATAATGAAGCAGTGGCATCACTGCAGAACGCGATCTTGGATATCTAGCAATTATTGAATCCATAATTTTTAATTGATCAGAAGTGAAATTCATTAGCGATCAACCCCGCCCATAACTGGATCAATTGAAGCAACTGCGCCAATAACATCAGCGATCATTCCGCCTTCGGCCATTGCTGAAGTTGCTTGAAGATTATTAAAAGATGGTTCGCGGAAGTGAACTCGATAAGGACGAGTCCCACCGTCGGAAACTAAGTGAACTCCAGTTTCGCCACGTGGCGATTCAACGGCCGCATAAACCTGGCCAGCTGGAACTCGGAAGCCTTCAGTAACTAATTTAAAGTGATGAATAAGTGATTCCATCGATGTTCCCATAATTTCGCGGATGTGTTCAAGTGAATTACCCATTCCATCACTGCCGACTGAAAGTTGTGATGGCCAAGCAATTTTCTTATCAGCAACCATTACTGGTTGGCCTTCAGATTTATCTAACTTATCGCAGGCTTGTTCAATAATTCGAAGTGATTGTTCAAGTTCCTGCATGCGAATTAAGAATCGACCATAAACATCACAAGTGTCAGTTGTTACAACATCAAATTCATAATTTTCATAACCACAATATGGATCAGTCTTTCGCAGATCCCAAGGCATTCCAGCAGAACGCAGGACTGGACCGGTAATTCCAAGCGTTGTGCAACCAGCAAGATCGAGGTAACCAATCCCCTTGGTTCGCATCATCCAAATAGTATTTCCAACTAATAACTTCTCATTATCTTTAAAGTTGTGGCGCAACTCTTTGACTGTTTCTCGAATCTTTGCAACCGCACCCTTAGGTAAATCTTGCGCAACTCCGCCGGGGCGAACATATGCCATATTCATGCGTAGACCAGAAACCATTTCAAAAACATCTAATACTTTCTCGCGTTCGCGGAAGGCAAAGATCATTGGCGAAAGTGCGCCAAGTTCAAGTGCTCCGGTACCGAGTGCAACCATGTGTGATGAAATGCGGTTTAACTCCATCATTAGAACGCGGATTTCGCTGGCACGCTCTGGAATGTCATTTGTAATTCCTAGAAGTTTTTCTACACCTAAGCAATACGCAGTTTCATTAAATATTGGCGCTAAATAATCCATACGAGTTACGAAAGTGACGCCTTGAGTCCAGGTGCGATATTCAGTGTTCTTTTCAATGCCTGTATGTAAATAACCAATTCCGGCACGCGCCTCGGTAATTGTTTCGCCTTCAAGTTCGAGAACTAAGCGAAGAACTCCGTGAGTAGATGGATGTTGTGGCCCCATATTTACAACAACGCGCTCTTCTTTTGTCTGTCCAATTTCGGTTACGAGTGAATCCCAATCGCCACCTGTAACTGAATAAACGCGACCTTCAGTTGTATCGGTTGCTGATGCGTATGAATCTTGTGTTGTCATCGGTAAGACCTGCGTTCAGATGGTGCAGGAACTGTTGCGCCCTTGTATTCAATTGGAATTCCGCCAAGTGGATAATCTTTTCGCTGCGGATGACCTGGCCAATCATCTGGCATCAAAATTCTGGTTAAACCAGGATGACCATCGAAAATAATTCCGAACATGTCCCAAGTTTCCCGTTCGTGCCAATTGTTACCGGCCCAAACTTCAACAAGTGAAGGTAGGTGCGGATCAGAATCAGGAACGCTAACTTCTAACCGAATTCGACGATTGTGTGTCATTGAAAGTAATGGATAGACCACATGTAATTCACGATTTTTATCTTCTGGGTAATGCACGCCATTTACACCAAGACAAACTTCAAATCTTAAAGATTGGGTATCCCGTAATTTCATAGCAGTTTCAAATAGTTTTTCGCGCTTAACGTGAAGGGTTAATTCGCCACGATCAACAATAACTTTTTCAATTGCATCACTGAATTCTGGGTAGGCGCGTTCTAATTCATCTGTTACTTCATCAAAGTAACTTCCATATGGCCGTTCACTTGAACCAAAGTTTGCAGCGCTGCGAACTAAGCCGCCAAAGCCTGATGTATCGCCAGATCCACTGGCACCAAACATTCCGTTGTTTTCGCTCATGCAAGCAGGCCTTTTAACTGGTGAGTTGGCTTTGCAGCAAGTGCAGCTGCTTCAACTTCTTGGATAATTTTTTCACGGTTTACACCAAGTTTTTCGCTACCGATATGTTCGTGCAATTTTAGAATTGCATCCATCAGCATTTCAGGACGTGGTGGACATCCTGGTAAGTAAATATCTACTGGAACAACGTGATCAACGCCTTGAACAATTGCGTAGTTGTTAAACATTCCGCCGGAAGATGCGCATGCACCCATTGCAATAACCCATTTAGGCGCAGCCATTTGATCATAGATCTGACGAAGAACTGGTGCCATTTTATTTGAAACTCGACCAGCAACAATCATTAAATCTGCTTGGCGAGGAGATGCTCGGAAAACTTCCATTCCAAAGCGTGCTGCGTCATAACGACCGCCACCAAATGCCATCATTTCTATCGCGCAACATGCAAGACCGAACGTTGCAGGCCAGAGTGAGTTCTTGCGCATGTAGCCCGCAAGTTTTTCAACTGAAGTAAGTGCAAACCCCGCTGGTAACTTCTCTTCTAGACCCATTGACTTAATCCCATTCCAATCCGCCGCGACGCCAGACATATGCGTATGCAACAAAAACAGTTGCAATAAAAATTGCCATTTCAACTAATCCAAAGAGGCCTAACTGATCGAAAGTCACTGCCCATGGATACAAGAAAACTATTTCAATATCAAAAACAATAAACAACATTGCGGTTAAGAAATACTTAACTGGAAAACGTCCGCCGCCCTCTGCTTGTGGAGATGGCTGAATTCCGCACTCATAAGCTTCTGCTTTTGCTCGGTTGTAGCGTTTTGGTCCAGTTAAAGCGGCTGCAACAATTGAAAATATGGCGAAGCCAAAGCCGATTGCGCCAATTACCAGGATCGGTACGTATGGGTTCACGGCAAGGGAGTCTACGCGTTTAGGCGTTGTAGGTCACAATTTGGAAATCTGAAATCCGCAGAAGTCATAGGACATGTGGCACCAATCACGGCTTTACACCCGTATGGATTGCGACGATACCGAAGGTTAGATTTTTCCATTGGACACTTCCAAAACCAGCCGCTTTTATCAATTCCGCAAGGCCGCTCTGGTTGGGCCAGGCCAAAATAGATTCTGCTAAATAAACATATGCGCCGGGATTAGATGACACTTTTCTTGCGACCGCTGGAAGTGCGCGCATCAAATAACGCAGATAAATTGTTCGAAAAATTTTATTAGTGGGTTGCGAAAATTCAACTACAACAATACGTCCACCAGGTTTTAAAACTCGAAAAGATTCTCGTAGTGCTTTACTTGTGTCGGATGTATTTCGTAAACCAAATGAAATAGTTGTGACATCAAATTCATTCTCGTTAAAATTAAGGGCGAGCGCATCACCTTGTGTGAAAGCTAAATCCGGATGTCGCTTGCGACCGGCATCTAACATTCCTTTTGAAAAATCAAGTGGTATTACATCTGCGCCAGCATCTGCAAGTGGACGACTTGAAGATCCAGTTCCTGCTGCGATATCTAAAATTCGCATCCCCGGTTTCGGCGCAATAACTTGCGTTGCCACCTTGCGCCAGGCTTTAGTTCGACCAAGGCTTAGTAAGTCATTTAGTAAGTCGTATCGACGGGCAACGCCATCGAACATGGCTGAAACCTCATTGGGTTCTTTGCCTAAATCAGCTCTACTCACGCGTATATTCTCGTGGTGTTAGGCTCCGACCACAAATTATAAAAGGAATCGAGGTTGGCAAGATGGTTCAGATTTCACAAGTGAGCACCCTTCGGTCTGCGATTATTCCTCGCACTTCGGCCGCATCTCAAATCTCTTTGATACTTACTGGAACCGTCTTTCTTGCTTTAATGGCCCAAATTTCTTTTCCAATTCCTGGCTCTCCTGTTCCATTCACTGGTCAAACCCTCGGAGTTCTACTTCTTGCAACTTCATATGGTGCTGGACTTGGATTTAGCACAATGGCTTTTTATCTATTAATGGGAATTGCTGGAGCGCCAATTTTTGCTTCTGGTTCTAGCGGTCTAGAGAAGGTCGTTGGTGCTACCGGTGGCTATCTAGTGGGAATGTTAATTGCCTCGCTGGTCGTTGGTGCATTGGCCGGACGCAAATGGGATCAAAAAATCAGAACAGTAATCCCAACAATGATTATTGGAAATGCAATTATCTTTACCTTCGGCCTAGTTTGGCTACATCAATACACCGGTGAAAATTGGCAATGGACTTTTGAAAAGGGACTTGCCCCATTTGTGTTAGGTGAACTAATTAAAATAGCAATTGCCAGCACTGCGCTTCCTGCAGTGTGGAAATTTGTTTCAAAGCGTTAATAATAAAGATTTTAAATAAACGTGCCGACAAATATAACTACTGAGCTTCTTGGTGAGCATCCAGCCCTAGAGTCAATTGCAACTAATTTAGATCTAACTGCTTCTTGGATTCGTGGCGGCGATGGCTTGATTGGTTTTGGGGAATGGAAGAGCACCAGCGTAAAAGGGAAGACTAGATTTATAGATGCCAGAAAATGGTGGCACGAACAATTAACAACACTAAAAATCCAAAACAGCGTTCATGGCAGCGGGACTGGGCCAATTCTTTTCTCGTCATTTGCCTTTGATCCAGCCGAAGAATCGAAACTAGTAATTCCAGAAGTAGTAATTGGAAAGCGTGGAGATAAGTCTTGGATCACTTGGATTGGTGATAAAAATCAGCCAACAATTTCAAAACTAGAATATCCAAAGGTAAGTGGTGAGGTAATTTTTGAATCTGGCGCACTTACTGAATCAGAATGGAAAGACCGAGTTGCTAGCGCTGTTACAAAGATTAAAAATGGTGACTTAGAAAAGGTTGTTCTGGCAAGAGATTTGATTGGTAAGAACACTGAAGTAATTTCAAAGCGGAATTTAATCTCCTTTTTAAGTAAAAATTACCCATCAACCTGGGTCTTCTTGGTAGCAAACTTGGTTGGTGCAACGCCAGAACTTTTAGTCAGATTAAACAAGTCACTTGTAACGTCAAGAATCTTGGCCGGGACTATTCGCAAATCAGGTGATGAGGCGAAAGATCTTGGTCTGGCTGCATCTCTCGCAAAATCATCAAAGGATCTAGAAGAGCACGAGTACGCGGTGCGCTCGGTGGCGCAGGCGCTAGAACCATTCTGCTCATCTACAAATGTTCCAGAATCGCCTTTTGTACTGCACCTAGCAAATGTCATGCACCTAGCAACTGATGTGACTGGCGTTTTAAATGAAGCGACAACTCCTATCGATATTTTCGCACTTATTTCTTCGCTACATCCATCCGCGGCTGTCTGTGGCACGCCCACTGATGTTGCAAGCGCTGTTATAAATGAATTAGAAGAAATGAATCGTGGCCGATATGCCGGACCAGTGGGTTGGATAGATGCACGTGGTGATGGCGAAATTGGAATTGCACTGCGCACCGGAGAAATTTCAGATGATCAAAAATCAATTCGAATCTTTAGCGGATGCGGAATTGTTGCTGGTTCTAATCCAGAAGATGAATTAGCGGAGAGTCAGGCTAAGTTAAGTCCGATGCGGACCGCGCTTGAAACACGAGCGTAAGTCTCAATTAAATTATTGGCCATTGACTGGCGGGTTGGTACTTCAACAATCACAAAATGTAGGCCCGGGTTATTCTGCGCAAATGCGAAATTAATATCTGAAGTTGATTTAACTTTAGAAACACTAATTTGAAAGGCAGCAATAACCTTTTCAAGGTCCTGATTTTGTGGAGTCCCAAACATTTCTTCAAACCCGGCTACACCAGATTGTGGCAAGGTGGAAAAAATTCCTCCGCCATTGTTATCAATTATGAAAATCGTTAAATTATTTGTGGGTGGTGAAAGTAAGGCAGTTAAATCATGTAGGAAGGTTAAATCTCCGATGACCGCATAGGCGCGTTCAAAACTATTTGATATGCCGAAGATTGTTGAAAGATTCCCATCAATTCCAGCTAATCCCCGATTAGCAAAAACATTTATGCCATTGCGGGGCGCAGCAAATGCTTCGATATCTCTTATTGGACGAGATGACCCAACGAAAAATGCAGACCCATTTGGTACACCAGCGGCAATCGCTGTTACAGCGCCCGACTCACTCCAGCTCTGCTCCTGTGAAATTGCTACTCCAGAGATCTTTGAAATTTCATGCCAATCGGAGATCCAACTTGGGTTTAGTGAAGCTACTTCAAGTTTCGGAAGTGCAAAAAATACTTGAGAGGCAGTCCGTTCGGTATCAATCGTGGAAATTCTTGGGTCAACTACATAGGTTTTTTCCGCAAGTGTGATGTAACTATTTATGCTCCGCGATAGCGTCGTGCGACCAATTACGATTACAAAATCTGCTTTTAGGTAATTACGAATAGTCTCGTCAGTCAAAAACGCACTTGCATGCCTGATTGAATTAGCAAAAGTTAACGGATCTTCTGCAACCACTGGTAGCCCAGATGCTTTAACAAACCTTTCAATATCTGAAACGGTAAGAGTTCCATGATCATGGCCGATAACAATTACTCCATTACCTATGACTGATAAAGATTTAGCGCTCTCGGTTACAGTTTTTGGCGGCTCAATCTTTAAACCGGTTAACCAATCATTTGAGTTACTCGGTAGCAGTGGTTCATCAAATTGAATATTCAAATGAGTCGGGCCGTTACCTAATTCGAAAGTAACGCCAGCAACTAAATCAAAGGCTGGAATATTTGGAAACATACCTACTTGAACTGTTGTCTGGTTTGCGCCAGTTTTACGCAGCCGCTCTGGTCGATCAGCCGTGATTGCAATCAATTTATTGCTTCCGTGCCAGGCCTCGAGCAGTGCTGGATGAAAATTAGCTGCCGCAGTTCCGCTGGTGCAGATAACAGAGACGTGTTTATCGGTTGCCTTTGCAATTCCAAGTGCGTAAAAAGCCGCACCGCGTTCATCTAATTTGACATGTAATTCGATGATTCCGCGTGACTTTGCTTCCTGCAACGCAATCAAGAGTGGCGCATTTCTAGAACCTGGCGAAATTACAAAATCGCTAACTCCAAATTCAATTAATTTACGAATGGTTTGGCGGGCTAGATCAGTTGCGCTGCTCACTTTGCCACCTTTCACCAAATCCAGATTCCCAAATTCTTTCAATGCGATTCTGCCACCAAAGTCTACGGTCTGCTGGTGCCAAATATTTAGCGATTAACTTCTCATCAGGGACGGTGCGATTAACAGCGATAGTGCCAGCAGTTATTTCGAGTGTAGGAGAAACCACATCACTTTCTAGGAGTGAGAGAGTTGCAAGCCCACAATCGAAATTTAAATCGCTCTGGTTTGCGGCTAGTGCAAGTCCGTGCGAAATTCCAATTCCAGTATCCAGCGCACTCGAAACAACCGCAGGTAATCCAATTCGAGTAATCAATTCATTGGCGCGAGTGATACCGCCCGACGGAGCCCACTTAATAATTGCAATATCTGCAAAGTCTCTAGCGTTCTCGAAATTACTAGTTAATGCTTTTCTAATGGATTCATCTATTGCAATCTTCATCGGAATTTCTTCCTTTAATTTTCTTAAGTCCGCAATTTCCAAACAAGGCTGCTCGATATACTCAAAAACTTTTCCAAATCGTAGGTAATAGTTATAAAGATTCAAGAGGGCGGTTTCAAGGCTCCAACCGCCGTTAACATCTAATCTAATTTTAAAATCAGGATTGAAGTCCAA
>Ga0164295_10004686_pt1 | contig 10864 bp, 9 predicted proteins | sample GEODES006metaG_FD_111798 | JGI IMG/M metagenome (GOLD analysis project Ga0164295, IMG submission 111798) | Oligotrophic lake water microbial communities from Sparkling Lake, Wisconsin, USA - GEODES006 metaG | ecosystem: Environmental > Aquatic > Freshwater > Lake | place: USA: Sparkling Lake...
CGTCGGCAAGGGCTATGGTGGTGTGACCATCGCGGCAGGCCGCGTGTATCTGATGGACCGTCAGACCGCGCCGCAGGAGATTGAGCGCGTGCTTTGCCTCGACTTGAAAGATGGCAAGCCCGTCTGGCAGCACACTTGGCCCGTGACCTATGGCGAGATGGGCGGCTATGCGACCGGGCCACGTGCTTCGGTGACCATCAGCGAGGGCAAGGCCTATGTGCTCGGTGCGACGGGCATGGCGTGGTGTTTTGATGCGATCACCGGCAAGGTGCTCTGGCAGCGCGACACGGTGAAGGAACTGCAAGCGCGCGTGCCGCAGTGGGGCTTCGCGGCCTCGCCCTTCCTCTGGCAAGGCAATGTGCTACTGCATGTCGGCGCGGAGAACAATGGCAGTGTCATCGCGCTCGATCAACGCACGGGCAAGGAAGTCTGGCGCGGTGGCAGCGATCCCGCTGGCTACTGCACGCCGGAGATCATCGAGCACAACGGCCAGAAACAATTGATCCAGTGGGGACCGGAGAATGTGCAAAGCCTAAACCCGGACAATGGCCAGACCTTGTGGACCTACCCCTACAAGATCACGTATGGCGTCAGCATCGCGCAGCCTCTTTATCGCGATGGCCTATTGATGGTCTCTGGCTACTGGCATGGCACCAAGGTGCTGGTGCCCGACGCGACGCCCAAGCTGGTCTGGGAGGAAGAGAAGAAGCTCTGTGGGCTGATGTCCGCGCCCTTGTTCAAGGACGGCAAGGTTTACCTGCTCGACAAGCACGAGGGCCTGTCCTGCTTCGAGCTGAAGACGGGCAAAATCTTGTGGCAAGATGGCAATCAGCTAACGCCCAAGGATCGCAATCCGCACATGAGTCTCGTGTGGCTCGATCAAGCGCGGGACCTCGTTGCGCTGCTCAATGCCAGCGGTGAACTGATTTATGCCAAGCTGAAGACCGACGGCGCGGAAGTGCTGGCGCGGCATCAAGTCATCGGCAAGACCTGGGCGCATCCGGCCTTCACGCAAGACAGCCTTGTTGCACGATCTGATACGGAAGTGACGGCTTGGAAGCTGTGGTGATGGATGACGCGGGCGCACGGCGTTGATTGCACATGACTCGTCGTTTCCTCCTCGCTTCGCTGGCACTCACGGCTTCCACCTTTGGTCAAGAAATGAAGCCGCTGCGCGCGGGCATCATCGGCCTGGACACATCTCACGCCATCGCCTTCATCACCACGCTGAACATCAAAAAGCCACCGCAGACAGCAGGCGTGACCGTCGTGGCCGCGTATCCGAAAGGTAGCCCCGACATCGAAAGCAGCACCAAGCGCGTGCCGGAATACACCGAGAAAGCCAAGGCTGCGGGCGTGGAGATCGTGGACTCGATTGAGGCGCTGCTCAGCAAGGTCGATGTGGTCTTCCTTGAAACCAATGATGGTCGCCCGCACCTGGAGCAACTGCGCCCCTGCCTCGCGGCGAAGAAGCCCGTGTTCATCGACAAGCCGGTCGCAGGCTCGCTGAAGGACGCGATCGAAATCTATGCAGAAGCCAAGGCCGCGGGCGTGCCGGTGTTCTGCTCGTCATCCCTGCGCTTCGGCAAGAGCACGCAAGACGTGGCCAAGGGCAGCATTGGCAAGGTGCTGCGCGCGGAGACCTTCAGCCCGGTGAACATCGAGCCCACACACCCGGACCTGTATTGGTATGGCGTGCATGGCTGCGAGTCGCTCTACACCGTCATGGGCACCGGCTGCGTCAGTGTGAAGCGAGGCAAGACCGAGGATGGCAAGGACATGGTCACCGGCACTTGGCCCGACGGCCGCACCGGCATCTTCCGCCAAGAGAATGGCAAGGATCGCAAAGGCTACGGTGGCAAAGCCGTCGGTGAAAAAGGCGAGATCGAAATCGGCAAATACGAAGGCTACGACGTGCTGCTGTATGCGATCATCGAGTGCTTCCGCACCGGCAAGGTGCCCGTCACCGCGGAAGAAACCATCGAGTTGTATGCCTTCATGGAAGCCGCCGATGAGAGCAAGCGCCGCGGGGGTGCCGAAGTGACTATCGCGGAAGTAATGGCGAAGGCGAAGGGCAACTAGCCGCGCTTGGATCACAGCCTAAGCGTCTCATCCAAATCAGGATACCGCGCTTCGCAGGTGAGCTGAATGCCGCCGCGGGCTCCAAATTCACCACGCACGACGGCTTGTTTGGGAGCACAGGCCTTCACCAAGTCATCAAGGATGCGGTTCACGATGGCTTCGTTGAACGAAGGCACATTGCGATAGCTGGCCAGGTAGAATTTCAGCGACTTGGTTTCGACGCAGGTCTGGTCGGGAATGTAAAGAATCTCGATGTGCGCGCTGTCCGGCTGGCCGGTCACGGGGCAGAGCGAGCTGAACTCCGGCGCACTGAGATGAATGCGGTAGTTGCGGCCGGGAGTGCGGTTGGGAAAGACTTCCAGCTTGGCTTCGTCGGGCGAGGCGGGCAGACGGTGCTCGGAGCGGCCCAGGAGTTTCAGGTCTTCGGACATGGGTGAGATTGGGTGAGTTCGAGGTTGAGGATGGAACTTGAAACATGAAACACCAAACTTTAGAGGCGCGCATGTCCGATCTGAAGACTTACATCACCGACCGCTGTGCCCTCATTGATGCCGCGCTGCATCGTTTCATTCCCAGCGAGGTGACGTCGCCCGCGACGATCCACAAGGCGATGCGGCACAGCATGTTCGCGGGTGGCAAACGTCTGCGGCCCATCTTGTGCTTAGCGGCGGCGGAAGCGTGCGGTGGTCAGATCGAAACGGCGATGCCTGCCGCTTGCGCGGTGGAGTGCCTGCACACTTACACGCTGATCCACGATGACCTGCCCTGCATGGATGACGATGATTTCCGTCGCGGCGTGCCGACTTGTCACAAGGTCTTTGGCGAAGGCATCGCCGTGCTCGCGGGCGATGCCTTGCAGGCGCTGGCCTTCCAGTTGCTCGCTCAGGTGCTGGGCAATGCGAACTACAACGTCGGGCATTTCGTCAGCGAACTGGCGATCACCTCGGGCAGCCTGCATTTGATCGGGGGTCAGGTGATGGACTTGGAAGGCGAAGGCAAGAAGCTGCCGCTGGCCGACCTGCGCTATGTGCATGAGAGCAAGACGGCGGCGCTGCTGACGACTTCGATCAAGTTGGGCGGCATGTGCGTTGGCGCTTCACCTGAGCAAGTGCGCGCGCTGCACACCTTCGGCTGGGACACGGGCTTGGCCTTCCAGATCATTGACGACATTCTTGATGTCACGCAAACGACTGAGAAGCTGGGCAAGAGCGCAGGCAAAGACTTGACCAGCGAGAAGAGCACGTATCCCGCGCTGCTAGGCCTGCAGGCCTCTCGCGATGAAGCGCATCGGCTGACGAACGAAGCGATGCACGCGCTCGATGTCTTTGGCGAGAAGGCGGCGCGTCTGCGGCAGCTCGCCGAGCATCTGTTGAATCGAGAGTATTGAGGTTGGTCCGCACAGTCCTCTGTGCGGTTCACGATCAATCGCCAAAGGTCGCGATCACTTTGGGGGCTTCACCGGGCTTGAGGAGAAACACTTCACAGCTGGCGGCATAGGGATCGCTGTCAAAGCGCAGCTTCAAATCATCGGTAAACTCCGCGAGCAGCTCGGGATTGGCGGGGAAGAGGTAAAGGCTGTGCCGGTCCGGCAGCACGGCCCAGACTTCACCGCCAAGCAGCGCAGAGGCTTGCTTGCCCAGGGAAGGCGCGATGATCAGGGTGGCGAACAACGGGCTGTCGCCGCGATAGACGGCGTAGCGCGTCTTACCCTGGTCGTCCTTGACGAACTCGGGTTGAAGCTGCGCCAGCCGCGCCTCGGCACTGGCCTTGGCGCGCTCGGTGAAGGTCTCCACGCTGATGCCCAGACGTGCGAATTCCTCCTTCGAGTAAAGCTTCACGCCCGGTGCTTCTGCGATCTCTCGCGCCGGGGACAGCACGGTCTTGAGCGCCCCGCCGAAAGCGCGGGAGTGCGCATTCTTCAGCGCCGCCGGTTCGGGCATGAGCAAGTAGGCATCCAGCCTGGCTGGCGGCACAGACTGGGCCAGGCAAAACAGCGGAACAAAGGCGAGAAGAAGGCGGCGCATAAAGCCACTGATAACAGATAACGCGCAGCCGCCAATCTTTGCTTGCCAGCCAGCGGCCTTCCCTGCCACATAGCGCGCATGATCGCCTTTCTCCGTGGCCGCCTGGCCGAATCCCTGCCTAGCTACGCCATCGTGGATGTGAATGGCGTGGGCTATCACGTGCTCATTCCACTCTCGACCTATGACAAGCTGCCAGCCGAGGGAGCGGATGTGCGTCTGCTCACGCACTACCACGTAACCGACCGCGATCATTCGCTCTACGGCTTCCTCACCAGCGACGAACGCGACTTGTTCCGCCTGCTGATCGACCGCGTGTCTGGCATTGGTCCGAAGATGGGCCTGGCTGTGCTCAGCGGCATTCCCGTGGCCGCCTTCAAGGACGCCGTCATCCGCGAGGACACGGCCGCCTTGTCCAAGATCAGCGGTGTGGGCAAGAAGACCGCCGAGCGCATTGTGCTGGAGTTGAAGGACAAGGTGGGCGTGACCACCGCCTGGCAGGAAGCGAAAACCAACAGCACTGGCGACAAGACGAAGTCGGCGCAGAACGACGCCGTCTTGGCCCTCATCACCCTGGGTTACAAGCAGGGCGAGGCGCAGAAAGCAGTGATGCAGCTGCTCAAGCAGCCTGAGTTCAGCAGCGGCGAGGTGGATGTGCATCGCCTGGTGCGCGAGGCATTGCGGGCCATGAATTAACGGTCTTTCGAATTGAGACGCTTGATTAGAGTCGTGGGACGCCACTTTTTTAGATTGAAAACTGATGCGAGAAGAGATCGTTTGGCGATTGTGCGCTTAAAGGACGGGGCTTAGCTCCAATCGCCGAGTCGGGTTCCCTGAGCGGGGCTCCCATTCCCCCACAAAGCCCGTAGAAAGCAGGGAGAATCGGAACGGCGGACAACCAATCGTGAAACAGCCCCGGCGAATAAACTGAACTGTAGTTAGGAAAAATTTTCCTTGTGACCTCTAGTGAAGTTGCTAATTTTTGCCTTGGTTTGTGAAGCAAACCTCAACCCTAACCACTAAACAAAATCGTGAAGCACAAAATCTACATTCTCGATGACCATCCGATCGTCATCGAAGGTCTGAAGAAAGTCATCGAGCCGCAGGAAGACATGCAAGTCGTCGGCGCCTCGGAAGATGCCAATGCCGCTCTGCAGCAGATGGCCAAGCTCAAGCCCGACATCGTCGTGCTGGACATCACTTTGAAAGACCGCAGCGGTGTGGATGTGATCAAGAAGATCCGCACCAGCCTGCCCTCCACCCAGGTGCTCGTCTACTCGATGCACGATGAGAATGTCTATGCCGAGCGCTGCCTGCGCGCCGGTGCCATGGGCTACCTGATGAAGAGCGAGGGTGCCGCCCGCCTTCTGCAGGGCATCCGCCAGATCATCAGCGGCAGCTTCTGTTTCAGCGCCAACCTCATCGGCAGCATCGTCTCCGGTGGCGGTCCTCGCACCGGTTCCCGTGGCGAACCCGGCCGCTTGCTCAGCGACCGTCAGCTCGAAGTGTTCGAGATGGTCGGCCGTGGCTTTGACTCCCACGAGATCGCTGAAAAGCTCAGCCTCAGCGCCAAGACGGTGGACGCCCACAAGGCGAACATCCGCCAGAAGCTCGGTCTTGCCTCCGCACGTGAATTGCTGATGGAAGCCGTTCGCTGGGTGGAGAAATAGGCCGCTCACTCCTCTTAGCACTGTTGCTCAAAGCGCCCTTCCTTAGCGAAGGGCGCTTTTGTTTTGGGCCGGCAAGATAAGGACCGTGAACCTGAAAGAATGCTGGCCAGCGGGCCTTTGATTCGCTTCCATTCACGTTCCCTATGATTAAATCGACCTTCTCGTCACGCCGCTCTTTCCTGCGCCACACTGCTGCCACGGCAGGCACCCTTTTCGTTCCGAATCTGCTGCTCTCGCAAGAAGCGGCGGCCAAGAAAATCAATGTCGCGGGCATCGGCGCGGGCGGCAAAGGCGGGTCCGACATCGCCATCTCAGCCGAGGGCGCGAACATCGTCGCGCTGTGCGATGTCGATCGCAAAACCCTCGAGGCTGCCAAAGCCAGGTATCCGAATGCCAAGGCGTTCGAGAGCTTCCAGGAGATGTTCGAAGCCATGGGCGATCAGATTGACATGGTCACGGTGTCCACCCCTGACCACGCGCACTTCCCCGCCGCAATGGAGGCCATCAAACGCGGCAAGCATGTCTGCGTTCAGAAGCCGCTGGTGAACCGCATCTGGGAGGCCAATCAGCTGCACGAAGCCGCCAAGAAAAAAGGCGTGAAGACCAACATGGGGAACCAGGGCCACACCGGCGAGCAGATCCGCCAGCTCAAGGAATGGATGGGCGCGGGCATCGTTGGCAACGTCAAAGAAATCCACGTTTGGACCAACCGCCCCATCTGGCCGCAGGGCGAGGCCGCGAAGGCTGGCTACAAGCCCGGCCAGGTGCCGCCCACGCTGAACTGGACCCAGTGGCTGGCGCAGTGCCCGGACACGCCTTACTTCGACGGCGTTCATCCCTTCAAGTGGCGCGGCCATCGTGAGTTTGGTGCCGGGGCTATGGGCGACATGGGCTGCCACATCATGGACGGTCCCTTCTGGGCCTGCGACCTGGGCGAGCCTTACAAGCTGGAAGCCGAGGTCGGTGAGCTGACCGATTCCAGCTGGCCTGCCTGGTCCCACGTCATCTGCTACTTCAAGCACGCCAAGTTCGGCGAGATCAAGCTGCACTGGTATGAGGGCAAGAAGGGCGACCAGCCCGTGAAGCCGGAGCGCCCTGCCAAGCTGGAAGCCAACCGCGACTGGAACAAGATGATCGGCGGCTTCATGATCATCGGTGACGAGGACACGATCCTCAACGCCGGCGACTACTGCGAGCACCTGGAAGTCGTGGGCAACCGCGAGAAGATGGTGAAGTTCTTCAAGGACACGCCAAAGACGCTGGAGCGCAGCCTCGCACCCGGCAAGCCGCAGCTGGAGCTGGTGAAAGCCATCGAGCAAGACAAGATCGCGGGCAGCAATTTCGATTATTCGGTGCCACTGACTAAGCTTTGCCTGTTCGGCAACTTGGCCATCTCCAACCCTGGCAAGGTCGTCGAATGGGACAGCGCTACGCAGTCCATCAAGGGCAGCGCCGAAGCCAATGCGCTGCTGAAGCGCGCAGCAGTGCGCCAGGGCTGGGACTACTCGGCCGACAAGATTTAGCCGCTGCTGAACCGGTCTGCGAAGCCGGGTGCGCGCGCTGTCACGGGCGCCCCGGCGTTTTGCTTTTTTGGGGCTGCATCGCCTGCTGCGATGGCCGCCGCATGTTTATCAATGCAGCGCAGGCTTTACGGGCGGCCTGTTTCCTGCTCTTAATGCACATTCGTCTGTCTCCCACGTCCATGCCTGCGGAACCACCGGTCAAACTCAAGGACATCACCCTGCTCGGCAAAGAACATCTGCCGGACGGGGGCGGTTATCTCCTCCTGCCAAGTCAGCTCCACCATGAGGACTTGCTTCGATTGCAGGTCGTGCTGGAGGGCAAGCCCCTGGTGTTCGTCAAAGACCAGGGTGCCGGGCTGCCGCCGCAGATAGAGGAGCACTTGCAGAAGGAAGGCGTCACCACGCTGGTGATCGTGCCCGAGACTACCGACGCGCATTCGTATCGCGCCGCGCTCAAAGACGCCGCGCGCCATGGGTCGGTGATCATTTATCTGCCAGCCAGCTCGGCGACCGTGAACGCGCCGCTGACCTCGATTCCAGGAGAGCGGCTCGACTTCCTGGTGAAGGCTGACATTCCCGTGGTGCCATGCTACGTGCAGCGCACGCGGGACATCAGCCTGCCGATCGACCGCCGCCATCCCGAGAATGAGATCGTGATGGCCTTTGGCAAGCCGCTAGAGGGCGAAGACCTGACGTTGGCCGCATATCAGGAGATCATGTTCGCACTGGCCGAGCAGTGCTTTGCCAGGCATCCCATTCTCGGCCGCCATCTGGGCTATGCCTTGCTGCAAGGCCTGAAAAAGCATGGCTCGCAAAATGTAGTCATCGACGGCAAGGATAACAGCGAGCTGCGCTTCGACAAGATCCTGGCCGCCGCCATCGCCTTGAGCAAGTTCATCAAAGCTGAGACCAGCAAGCAGCGCGTGGGCATTGTGCTGCCGCCATGCACCGCCGGATTGATCGCCAATGTGGCCGTGCTGCTGGCTGGGAAAACACCGGTGAACCTCAACTTCACCGCCGGCCGCGCCAGCATCGAAAGCGCGATCAAGCAGTCGGACGTCGACCGCTTCCTGACCGCAGACACCTTTGTGCGCAAGATGCAGGCCTTCCCCTGGCCGCCGACGAAGCAGTTGATTCTGATGGAGCGGCTGATGCCTACGTTGAAGGGCAAGGCGACGCTATGGTTCATTCTGAGCAAGCTGCTGCCTGCGTCCTTGCTGGCTCTGTTTCTCGGCGTGCCGAAGCGCGGCGGTGACAAGGAGGCGCTGCTGCTCTTTACGAGCGGCAGTTCCGGCGAGCCCAAGGGCGTGGTGCTCACCCACCGCAATCTGGTCGCCAATGTCGCGCAGTTCGGCAGCCGTCTGAACATGACGCGCACCGACACCGTTCTGGGCAGCCTGCCCTTGTTCCACAGCTTCGGCTGCACCGTCACGCTCTGGTATCCGATTATCTGTGGCCTGAACCTCGTCTACTATCCCTCGCCGCTGGAGATCAAGAAGCTGGCCGAGTTGATCGAGAAGCACAAGATCAGCCTCATGATCGCCACGCCTACCTTCCTGCGTGGCTACTTGCGCGGCGTGAATCGCGAGCAGCTGGCCAGCATCAAGCTCTGCGTCACGGGTGCTGAAAAATTACCGCGGGCTGTGGCCGAAGCCTTCGAGAACCGCTTTGGCAAACCCGTGCTCGAAGGCTACGGCCTGACCGAGACCTCCCCCGTGTCGAACGTCAATCTGCCGGACCCCGAGCCGGTCGGCGATCCTGCGGCGCACCCGGCGCTGCCTGCCTGCCGCCATGGTTCCGTGGGCCAGCTGCTGCCCGGCATGGCCGTGCGCATCACGCACGTCGATTCTGGCGAGCGTCTGCCGCTTCACCAGAGCGGCATCATCTGGTTCAAGGGCGCGAACGTGTTCACCGGCTACTTCAACGATCCGAAACGCACCGCCGAGGTGCTGGACAGCGATGGCTGGTTCCGCACCGGCGATGTTGGCCGCATCGACCTCGACGGCTTCCTCTACATCGAAGGCCGCCTCTCGCGCTTCTCCAAGATTGCCGGCGAGATGGTGCCGCACGAAACCGTGGAGGAAACCATCGTCCGCAGCCTTGGCTTGGAAGGCGAGAGCACCCGCCGCATCGCCATCGTCGGCGTGCCGGAGATTGAGAAAGGCGAGGCTTTGATCATGCTCACCTCCGTGCCGGGCGGCCCGGAGCATCAAGAGATCGTGCAGCTGCGCTACCGCCTCATCGAGCATGGCGTGCCGCCGCTGTGGATTCCGAAGAAGATGATCCGCGTGACGGAAATTCCCGTGTTGGCATCCGGCAAGCTGGATGTGAAAGGCTGTGAGAAAATTGCTAAAGCCGCCGGTTGATCCATGTCTGAGAAGCCCGCAGCATCCACCGGCAGCGGTTGCCTGAAGTGGCCCAGCATCGCCCTGGTGCTCGTCGTGCTGATTGTCTGCCTCACCGCGCTCAAAGGCTGTGAAGCCCTGCGTGAAACGCTCGCAGGCTTTCAGAAGCTCATGGGCGGCATCGTGCAGCAGGACATCACCACCAGCTTCCGGGAAAACCTGCTCAAAGTCACCGCAACGAAGGGAGACATCTTGGAGGTCGTCACCGTGGAGATGGACGAGACCTTCACGCGCATGAACATGAAGACCCTGGCGTGGAACTTGGTTTACCTGGGCACCACCATCTCCGAGGTGCGCGTGCCCGCCGTGTATCGCTATCACATCAAGCTCAGCGATGACTGGAAAGTCACCGTCGAGGGCGACCGCTGCCTGGTCATCGCCCCCATCATCCGCCCCAGCCTGCCTCCAGCGATCCGCACGGAGAGGATGGAAAAGAAAAGCGTGGCCGGCTGGGCTCGTTTTGACGCGGCTCAAAACATGACGGAGCTGGAGAAGAGCATCACTCCCTCCCTCGAATCACGCGCCGGCAACGCCAGCCACATCGACCGCGTCCGCGACCCCGCGCGGAAAGCCGTCGCGGAGTTCGTAAAGACCTGGTTGCTCAGCCATCCCAAGCAAGGTGTGAAGCACCTCACCGTCATCTTCGCCGACGAGCCCGCCGCGAAAGATGCGAAGCTCGTGCCGCAGGCTGTGACCTTGGATGTGCAGCCGTAGGCGTTGAAGACGGCGACTTGCGGGTTAGGCCCTAGCAGGACCCGATACGGTGCAAGCATCACTGGTTATGAGTGCAGCGGAACGACCGCTGAAGCTAGCGGACCGCACTTCTGCACCCGCTCGGCTCATATTGGTTAGTGGCGACATGATGCCATCTGGTCGCCAAACTGCCTTTCCTGTAACCATTGCATGGCGGTGCCGATTTAGGCCAGTAGAGCCGCACCAGCCACAGCGGTAAATTTACTCCTCCGACTACCATGAATGACGAAGAACTCAGCAACTACACCAAGGAAAAGCTAAAAGCCGTTCTTTCTGAAGGGGCCGATGGCCGCCAGATCTACAAGAGCATCATGTCAGATGGCAAACTAACTGCAGATGAAAAGCAGGAAGTGTGCTGCGCCATTGGGAAGTATGCCACCATGGATGAGTGCAGGAAAGCGATGAGGATA
>Ga0164295_10004687_pt1 | contig 10863 bp, 10 predicted proteins | sample GEODES006metaG_FD_111798 | JGI IMG/M metagenome (GOLD analysis project Ga0164295, IMG submission 111798) | Oligotrophic lake water microbial communities from Sparkling Lake, Wisconsin, USA - GEODES006 metaG | ecosystem: Environmental > Aquatic > Freshwater > Lake | place: USA: Sparkling Lake...
GGCACGCTCGTGGACGAGGTGGCCCCCCGGATGGCTGCGGGTGAGTGGGTCGTGCTCGAAATCGACGTCGAGGGTACACTTTCGATTCTGGCACGGTATTCTGAAGCCATCACGATCTTCGTCGAACCGTCTCACCCCGACCAACTGCTCGAACGGCTGCGGGGTCGAGGCACGGAGTCGCCTGACGCGATGGCCCGGCGGCTGGAAGTGGCACGGCGGGAGTTGCTTCAATCTCACCACTATCAGCACCGCGTCGTCAACGACGACAACGTTGCGGCGGCGGTGGCGGCGATCGAGAGGATCCTGTTTGACGCCGGCCTGCCGCACGCTCCAGCACACCCCCAGCACCAATCGATGACCGACCACGCCCCGCATACCCCCTCAGGAGCCCAGACATGATCGACGACCTGCGTGAAGAAGAGATCGTCAACAAGGTCGGTGGACGCTTCAAGCTCTCCACCCTGATTCAGAAGCGCATGGTGGCGCTCAACGCGGGCGGCCGACCGCTCGTCGATGTCGACACCAACGACAAGATGCAGATCGTCATCGAGGAGATCAAGCAGGACAAGATCTACCTCGACACGTCGATGAACCTGCGGATCACCGGCGATTCCCCTGAGGCGGGCGGACCGCTCGACTTCGACCCCACCATTCTGTAATCGCGTCCGGCGATGCCCGCCGTGCCATTGTCGGCTTGGGGCTGGAATTCGTAGGACGGTCAGCGTCATGCTCCAAGGTCGTGAAATCATCGTAGGCGTCTCGGGTGGCATCGCGGCCTACAAGGCGGCGGCGCTCACGAGCCTGCTCGTGCAGCAGGGGGCTGGCGTGACGGCCGTGCTCACCCGCAATGCGAAGCGGTTTGTGGGGAAGGCGACGTTCGCCGCGCTCACGGGGCGGGCGGTGGCAGACCAGAGTTTCGAACCGTCTGTCTATCCGCTTGGGGCCCACATCGAACTGGCTGCCCGGGCCGATCTGGTCGTGGTGGCCCCCGCCTCGGCTGATCTGCTCGCCAAGGTGGCAGGCGGAGCGGCCGACGATCTGCTGACGACGTTGCTGCTCTGCGCGGAGTGCCCCGTGGTGATGGCTCCGGCGATGAACTCCGCCATGTGGGCCAAGCCCGCTGTTCAGCGGAACGTGGAGCAGATCGCCGCCGATGGTGTTCGGGTCGTCCAGCCGGGCACGGGCTGGCTCTCTTGCCGCCAGCAGGGAGCCGGACGGATGGCCGAGCCGGAGGAGATCATGACGCTGATCCGCGATCTGCTTGCCAACGCTCCCCGGAAGGAACCGGGCAAATCCTTCTGACTGAAACCGGTACGATTCGCAGCAGTCTGGACATCAATGGCACGTATCCTGCTCACCGCCGGCCCGACTCGGGCCTACATCGACGAGGTCCGGTATCTCACCAACGCCTCCAGCGGCCGCATGGCCCGCAGTCTGGCCCAGGCGGCCGTCTCACGGGGCCACGAGGTGACGATCGTCAGCGGTCCGGTGGCGGTGCGGTATCCACCGGCAGCCCGTGTCATTCCGGTGGTCACCACGGCCGAGATGCTGGCGGCGGCACTCGCGGAACTACCGCGGATCGATGGTGTGATCGCGGCGGCAGCACCCTGCGACTTCGAGCCAGACCGCCCCGTGGCGGGCAAGATTCCCCGCACGGCTGCCGGTCTGTCGCTCAAGCTCCGGGCGACCACCGACGTCATCGCCACGCTGGCCGCCCGGGTGCGGCGTCAGCCTGCCGGCCGGCGAAAAATCCCTTGGTGTGTGGCCTTCGCCCTGGAGCCCGGCGCCGACAAAACGCGGGCCTGTGCCAAGGTGACGGCCAAGCAGTGCGATCTGATTGTGGTCAACGATCTGGCCGCCCTCGAATCGGCCACCAATGCCGTGGCGGTCTACGATGACCGCCACACGCTCGTCGGCGAAAAAAAGGGAACCAAGCCAACTGTCGCCACCTGGCTCATCCGCCTGATCGAAAAGCGGCTGATCGGGGGCTAGCGAGCATCTCGACTCCCTGAGGCTGCTTTTCGACTCCTTCCCTTCAGCTGGGCAGAGGTGGAGCATTTCACCCATGAACGCTATAAAAACGCCCCCGTCCCGCCCCCTGCAGGTTTTTCGATGATTACCGTCGCTGTCCTCGGCGCCACTGGCTACACGGCCCTGGAAGCCCTCAAGATTCTGCTGCGACACCCGCAGGCCAAGATCGTTGCCGTGACCAGCCGTCAGGAGGGCAGCACGCCGGTTTCGAGCGTGCACCCCAGCCTCGTGGGCCGGCTTGATCTGCCGCTCGAGGACCTGACGCCCGAGCAGGTGGGCAGCCGTGCTGAGTGCGTTTTTAGCTGCCTGCCACACTGCGCGAGTGCCGAGATCATCCCGCGGGTGCTGGCCGCGGGAGCGAAGGTCGTCGACTTCAGTGCCGACTACCGGCTCGATGACGCCGCCACCTATCTCGAATGGTATGGGCATGAGCATCCCGACGCCGGTCGACTCGGCCAGACGGTCTACGGTCTTCCCGAACTGTTCAGGTCCCAACTCGCCGGAGCGGCATTGGTCGCGAATCCGGGCTGCTACTCGACATCGGCGATCCTGCCGCTGGCGCCACTGGTGAAGAGCGGTCTCTTCGAGACTGACGACATCATCGTCGACTCCAAGAGCGGCGTGAGCGGGGCCGGTCGTTCGCCGAAATTGATGACGCATTTCCCGGAGTGCAACGAAAGCATGTCAGCCTACAACGTCGGCCGACATCGCCACACGCCGGAGATCGAGCAGGTGATCAACCGGCACGCCGCCTTGATGCCCAGCGTCATCTTCACGCCGCAGCTGGCGCCGATGGACCGCGGCATCCTCTCGACGATCTATATCCGGCCGAAACAGCCGATCGCAGAGTCGGCCGTCATGCAGATCCTCCGCGATGCCTACGCTGGTGAGCGGTTCGTGCGGATCGTCGACCATCTCCCCGGCACAAAAGACACCGTTGACTCCAATTTCTGCGACATCACGGCCCGCGTCGTCCGCGGCCGCGTGCTGCTCATCAGCTGCCTCGACAACCTGGTGAAGGGTGCGGCCGGGGCGGCCGTCCAAAACTTCAACTGTTTGTTCGGGCTCCCGGAAACCTCCGGACTGCTGTAGACGCGATGGAAATGCCATCCCGGCAGACGGGGTGAACGTAGAATCCCGAACCGACGCCGGCAACGCACTCCCAGCGGTCGGCATCACGCGAGAAACAACCCATGGCCATCACTGAAACACCCGTTCGCCTGCCGATCCCGCCTCTTCCTCAGGGATTCCGCGCGGCAGGAGCCCATGCCGGTCTGAAGCGAAACCCCAACCGCGAGGACATCTCGCTGATCGTCTCCGATCACGATGCCACGGCGGCAGGCGTCTACACGACGAACCTGGTTTTTGCCGCGCCCGTGGCGTTCGATCGCAGCCGCACGCCCGGTGAGGGCTTCCGCGTGATCGCGATCAATTCGGGGAACGCCAATGCCTGCACAGGTCATCGCGGCCTCGACGATGCACGGGCGATGGCCGCCGCGGCCGCAAACGCCGTGGGCGTGGACGAGAGATCGGCCCTGGTGCTCTCGACGGGCATCATCGGTGAGTTTCTGCCCCTGGAGAAAATTCGTGCCGGCATCGCGAGTGTGGCGGCAAAGCTGGGCAGCGATGCAGATTCGGCCGTCACCGCGGCCCGGGGGATGATGACCACTGATACCCGCCCCAAGCTCTCGGGCTCCTCGTTTGAGGTGGACGGCTACCGGTACACGCTCTTCGGGATGGCGAAGGGAGCGGCGATGATTGGCCCGCGGATGGCAACGATGCTCGGTGTGATCCTCACCGACGCGCCGGTCCGGGCGGCCGATGCGCAGCGACTGCTGCGTGAGTCGACTGAAGAAACCTTCAACTGCGTGAGCGTGGACGGCCATACGAGCACCAACGACACCGTCCTGCTGCTGGCCAACGGCGCTGCCGGCGGGAAGCCGCTCTCGGGAGCGGGGCTCGAGGCGTTTGCCAAGGCCCTCGCAGATGCCTGTGAGACACTCGCCCGGGAAATCGCCGATGACGGCGAGGGAGCCACGCACGTGTTGCGGATCGAGGTTTGCGGCTGTGCCTCGCGGGATGACGCCCGGCAGCTCGCGCGAAGCGTCGCCGACAGCCCTCTGGTCAAGACTGCGATCTGCGGGGCCGATCCCAACTGGGGTCGGATTGTTTCGGCAGCGGGCTATGCGGGGGTGAAATTTGACCCGGAGAAGCTCACCCTCCGGCTCAACGGTACCCTGCTCTTCCGCGATGGGGCTCCGGTGGCGTTCGATGGAGGGGCCGTTTCGACGTCGATCCAGGCCGCTCGGGAAACCCTTATCGAGCTCGATTTTGGTTCCGGACCAGGCACGATCCGGTTTTATTCAAGCGATTTGACGGCCGAATACGTTCGACTCAATGCCGACTACCACACCTGATGCCGCCGCCCGCAAAACGTAGTCCGGAACACTGATACGTTGTGAACCCGGACCCGTGACTTGACGCGGCCGGCCAGAAACTGTTTTCTCTGACTATCCAGCCACCCCCTCCAAGACCCCCAAGCAGCAAGATCGTTCGCCCATGCTGATCCTGCCCCTCCAGACCGACACCACTCCGGCTCTGTGGACCATCGCCTCTTGCCGGCCTCTGGCCGGGGTCCTGCTTGTGCCAGGAAAACGATCCTTTCCGTCCTCGGGCCGGACTATGAGTACGGGACACATCACGTGTGCCGACGACCCTGACGAAGATGAAGAAGAACTTGGGGACGAGGAGGATCTGGCGGTCGCGCAGCCTGCGGCGGACGAGGAGTCGACCTTCGACGATTTCGATGATGAGTTCGACGATGACTTCGAGGAGGAAGAGAACGATCCCGACTGGGATCATCCAGACGACGCCGCTCCGGAGCCCCCGCCGCCAGGCAAGGGCGGTGGCCGAAAGAAGTGATCGCCGACCGGTGTCAGATTTGTTGGAGCGAGAGCGACCACGAGTATTCACCGATCACGAGCAGTCACCATGACCGGCCGCGATACCCCTGCTGATGATTCCGATGCCGCCGCTGGCGGCATCGCGCGAGATCGGTCGTCCCAGCCGGCGGCTCACGAGGACTGGTTCGGCAGCCTCAACCAACTCGATTTCGACATCGACTTCTTCGAGGGATTGCTGGCCCGCAATGGCGATTCGGTCGAGGTGCTCCGCGTCTTGGCGGAACTCGTCTCGCAGAAGGGGCTCGTGAAGCGGGCCGTGGATCTCGATCGACGACTCGTCGACGTGCTGCCCAACGACTTCCTGGCCCGCTACAATCTGGCCTGTTCGCTGGCACGGGCCGGGCGGCCCGACGAGGCGATCGACGCCCTCTCCAGGGCCATCCTGCTCGGATACGACGACCTCGCCCATCTGGAGGTCGATCCCGACCTCGATTCGCTCCGCGAGCATCCCGAGTTCCGGGAACTGCTCGGGCACGAATAGGCTTTTCTCTCTCACGTCGTTTTCTCACGCAGGCCCACGGAGCACGCATGCTCGACCAATTCGACAAGATCACGGAAGCCTGCGCGACAATCGCCTCGCAGTGGCCGCACACCCCTGCCGTTGGCCTGATTCTCGGCAGTGGCCTGGGCGCCGCAGCGGCCGCCCTCACCAACTCGGTGACGATCCCCTACGAGTCGATCCCTCATTTCGCAAAATCGACGGCCCACGGCCACGCCGGCCAATTGGTCTGCGGCCTGCTGGCCGGAGTGCCGGTGGTCGTGATGGAGGGGCGGATGCATGCCTACGAGGGCTATCCACCAGCGCAGATCACGTTTCCCGTGCGGGTGCTCAAGCGATTGGGGGCGGGCTTGCTCATCGTCACCAACGCCTGCGGAGGCCTGAACCCGCAGTTCCGCACCGGCGACATCATGGTGATCGATGATCACATCAACCTGATGAACGACAATCCGCTCGTCGGGATCAACGACGACCGGCTCGGGCCCCGTTTTCCCGACATGTCGGCTCCCTACGCTCCGGATCTCATCGATCGAGCACTCGAGGTGGCACGTCGGGAAAACTTCGCGGCCCACCGTGGCGTCTACGTGGCGGTGACGGGGCCCAACCTGGAGACCCGGGCAGAATACCGATTCCTTCGGGCCATAGGGGCCGATGTGGTCGGCATGTCGACGGTGCCGGAGGTGATCGTGGCGGTGCATGCGGGCCTTCGGGTGCTCGGTCTGTCTGTGATCACCGATATGTGCCTGCCGGACCACTTGGAGGTGGCAACGGTCGAAAAGATCCTGGCCGTTGCCCGGTCGGCCGAGCCGAAGCTGCGGGCGATCATTGCCGAGGCGGTCCGCAACGCCGGCGAGAACGCATCCAACCATGTTTGAACCCGTCCGCGGTAAACCCGACTTCCCCGCGATCGAGGCAGCCATCGCCCGACTCTGGAGCGAGGGCGACATCTACCAAAAGTCGCTGGAACAGCGGCGAGGTGCAAAGCGGTTCGTCTTTTTCGAAGGCCCGCCAACCGCCAACGGGATGCCTCATCCCGGCCACTGCCTGACCCGGACGATCAAGGATCTCTATCCTCGGTATCGGACGATGCGCGGGGAATTCTGCGAGCGAAAAGCCGGCTGGGACACCCATGGCCTGCCGGTCGAGGTGGAGGTCTGCAAAGAGCTCGGTATTCACTCGAAGGCCGAGATCGAGGCCTACGGTATCGAGCCGTTCATCCACCGCTGCCAGGAATCGGTCTGGCGGTACATGAAAGAGTGGGAGACGCTCACCGAGCGGATCGGCTTCTGGATCGATCTCTCCGCCGCCTACGTCACCTACCACCAGAGCTATGTGGAAAGTGTCTGGTGGGCACTGGCCGAACTCTTCAACCGGGGACTCCTCTACCAGGGGCACAAGATCGTCTGGTGGTGGGCTCAGGGGGGTACGGCGCTCTCCAGCGGCGAGGTGGGCCAGGGCTACCGTGAGGTGGCTGATCCGAGCGTCTATGTTGCGTTTCCGTTGCTCGACGACGCGGGGAATCCCACTCACCGCAGCCTGGTCGCCTGGACGACCACTCCCTGGACGCTCCCCTCCAACCAGTTTGCAGCGGTGAAGGCCGACCTCGCCTACGTCGTGCTGCGAGAGTCCGAGAGTGCTCGTGAAAGTGTGCCCGGTCCCGCCCACGAATACATCGTTGCGGAACCGCTCGCCGCGGCCCTCGGTGAAAAGACAAAAAAACAGTTCGAGGTGGTCGACCGCTTCCCGGGATCCGCGGTTGTGGGCCGGTCCTACCTGCCGCCGTTCGACTGCTTCCGGCCAGCTGGCCAGCCTCAACCGGCGGCGCTGAAGACGGGCGGCTCGCAGCCCGCGGCCTGGCGGGTCGTGGCCGCCGACTTCGTGACCACCGACTCCGGCACAGGCATCGTGCACATCGCGCCGGCCTTCGGCGAGGTCGACTACACGGTGCTGGCTGCGGAACAGGCCCGGTTTGACGAAGGAGTGGGGCCAACGCTCATCAACTGCGTCGCCCCCGACGGTACCTTTACCGACGCCTTCCCATTTGTGAGCGGCCGCTTCGTCAAGGAGTGCGACCGCGACATCACCCGCGACCTGCGGGCCCGAAATCTGCTCGTGCACCAAGAGCAGTATGTCCACGACTACCCGTTCTGCTGGCGGGCCGACAACGATCCGCTCATCCAGTACCCGCGGCAGAGCTGGTTCATTCGGACGAGCCAGTTCCGCGATCAGATGCTCGCCAACAACGCCCAGATCGACTGGCTGCCGGAGCACATCAAGGACGGGCGGTTTGGCAATTTCCTGGAAACAAACGTCGACTGGGCCCTCTCGCGGGAACGCTACTGGGGCACGCCGCTGCCGATCTGGAAGTGCGAGACGACGGGCAAGGCCGAGGCGGTGCCGTCGTATGCCGTGCTCGTTGCCAAGCCGGGCGTGCAGGGGACCGACGTGTTCGATAAGGCCAAGGCTTCAAACCCAAAACTCTCCGACGACCTCCGGGTGCACAAGCCCTACATCGACGCGGTCACGTACGACTCCCCCTTTTCGCCGGGGGCGCGGATGCGACGGGTGCCGGAGGTGATCGACTGCTGGTTCGACTCCGGAGCCATGCCGTTTGCCCAGTGGGGCTGGCCGCACCGCGGAGAACAGGATTTCAAGGCACAGTTTCCTGCCGACTTCATCTCCGAGGCAATCGACCAGACCCGCGGCTGGTTCTACAGCCAGCTGGCGATCAGCACGCTGCTCTTTGGCGACAAAGAGACGCCGTATCCCCACCCGTTCGGCACCTGCATCGTGCTGGGCCACATGCTTGGCGAAGACGGCCAGAAGATGAGCAAGAGCAAGCGGAACTACCGCGAACCGGCCGAGATCTTCGACAAGTATGGGGCCGACGCGCTGCGGTGGTTCTTCCTTGCCGGCCAGCCGCCGTGGACGAGCATCCGCTACAGCGAGCGGGCAATTCGCGAAAGCGTGCCGGAATTCCTGCTGCGACTTTGGAATGTCTACAGCTTCTTCGTGATCTACGCCCGGATCGACGGCTTTGATCCCGCCGCGTTGCTCGATGCCCCAGGCAGCCTCGACCATGCCGACCTGACGAAGGCCCGCAGCTGCAGGCCGGTTGCCGACCGCGGCGAACTCGATCGGTGGATGCTCTCAGAGTTGAATGCCACGGCCGCCGCGATGGTCGACCGCATGGACCGCTACGACCACTTCGGCGCCGCCGGCGAACTGTCCGCCCTTGTCGATGCCGTCAGCAACTGGTTCGTCCGCCGCAGCCGAGACCGGTTCTGGGCTGCCGGCCGTGCCGACGGTGGGCCGGAGACCAACACCGCCAAACTCGATGCCTACTGGACCCTTTACGAGACGCTGCTCACGATCGCCCGGCTCTCCGCCCCCTTCGTGCCGTTCGTGAGCGAAGCGATCTGGCAGAACCTCGCCGTGGCTCCCTTCGCCGATGCGGTGCCGGAGAGCGTTCACCTGACCCTCTATCCCGAAGGCAGCGAGACCCTCATCGATCGTGATCTTGTCCGGCGCATGGCGATCGTCCGCGATGTCTCGTCGCTGGGCCGGGCCGCGCGGGCGACCGAGAAGCTGAAGGTCCGTCAGCCACTTTCGAAGGTGGAGGTGATCCTCGCCGAGGGACATGGCGGTGATGCGGCCGATGCCGCCTGGTTGGAGGCCCACGCCGATCTGGTCTGCGACGAACTCAACGTGAAACAGTTCGAGATCTGTCGTGAGCCGGATCGCTACATCACGAGAGCCGTACTCCCCGACCTCAAAAAGCTGGGGCCGAGGCTGGGCAAGGATCTGCCGAAGGCCCGCGATGCGATCGCCAAGGCCGATGCCGCCGCGTTGCTTGCGGCGCTCCATCGCGATGGCCGGGCGACGGTCCCGCTGTCCGGGGGTGGTGAGGCTGTTATCGAGGCAGACGACGTGATGATTCGCACGACTCCCCGGGAGGGCTGGGCCGCCGCAGAGGGCCCACGGGCCGTCGTTGTTGTAGCCAGCCAACTCACGCCGGAACTCGTGGCCGAGGGACTCGTTCGTGAGGTCGTGCACGCCGTTCAGTCGCAGCGGAAGACGCTCGACCTGGAATTCACCGACCGGATCGAACTGGCCTTCGAGACGGACTCGCCGGAGCTGAGATCCTCCATCGAACGGCACCTCGACTACGTCTCCTCCGAAACGCTCGCCAGTTCGGCAACGTTTGGCCCGCTCGAGGGGGCGACGGCTGAAGCGATCGACATCGACGGCCATCCGCTCACGATCGCGATCCGGCGGGTTGTCGCTGGCCAACGTGCGAGCGGAGGTGTGGCGTGAGCGGTGCCGCTGCGTCGCCAACGCCCATCAAGCCGCTCCGCCTGGCGGTGCTGCTCTCGGGTTCCGGCCGGACGCTCGACAACCTGCTCACCTGGATCGCCGAGGGTAGGCTGGTGGCGACGGTCGAGACGGTGGTGTCGAGCCGGGGTGACGTCCGTGGTGTAGAGATCGCCGAACGATCCGGCATCCCGTTGACTGTTCTGCCACCACAGGGCCGCCCGCTGGCTGACTGGAGCGACGCGATTTTTGCCGCCTGCCGGCTCGCCAAGCCCGACCTTGTCGTGATGGCCGGCTTTCTGCATCTCGTGGAGATCCCCGCCGACTTCGCTGGCCGCGTGATCAACATCCATCCCGCCCTCCTGCCCTCCTTCGGCGGCAAGGGGTATCACGGGATGCACGTCCACCGGGCCGTGATCGAACGGGGCTGCACGGTCTCGGGCTGCACGGTGCACCTCGTCGACAATGAATACGACCACGGCCGGATCCTGCTCCAAGAGACGGTGCCGGTGCGCCGCGACGACACGCCTGAGACGCTGGCCGCACGGGTCTTTGCCGCTGAGTGCGAGGCACTGCCCGAGGCGATCAACCGGATCGCTGCCGGATCGCTGCCCTGATCCCCCGGCGTTGGTAAACTGACGGTCACACACCATTCCCCTAAGTCCTCGTCTTTCAGGAGTCCTTCCATGTCCCGCTCGCTTGGCAACATCATTGCCGACACGTTGCAACTCTCGGTTGGCTACGCGGAACGGCTGCTCAAGGAAGTGCCCGCGGAGCGGTTCGGCCGCTATGCCAGGATCGGCGGCACGGTGGTTGAGTCGAACCACCCGGCATTCATCTATGGCCACCTCAGCCTCTACGCACCCAAGGTGCTCCATCAGATCGGCCATCCGGCTCCGGGAGTGCCGGATCACTTCGAGCATCTCTTCTCGAAGGACGCCAGCTGCAAGGACGACGTTGACGGCGACCTCTATCCGCCGATGGACGAGATTACGGCGTTCTTCTTCGAGGGCCATCGGATGCTCGCCGGAGCGCTGCGGGGAACCCCCAACGCGA
>Ga0164295_10004689_pt1 | contig 10863 bp, 10 predicted proteins | sample GEODES006metaG_FD_111798 | JGI IMG/M metagenome (GOLD analysis project Ga0164295, IMG submission 111798) | Oligotrophic lake water microbial communities from Sparkling Lake, Wisconsin, USA - GEODES006 metaG | ecosystem: Environmental > Aquatic > Freshwater > Lake | place: USA: Sparkling Lake...
GGTACATTTGCATAGCAGAATACTATAATCCGACACCGATAACCGTTGATTACAGAGGACACAAAAACCGTCTTTTTAAAAGAGACTTTGCTGGAGAGATAATGAATAAATTCCCAGATCTTAAACTTGTTGACTACGGATTCGCGTGGCATCGAGATCCAAACTTTCCGCAAGATGACCTGACTTGGTTTATGCTAGAAAAACAAACCTCCCCTTAAAGGCATAAAGCCATATTAAACAAAATAAACACCCGTATAAGGGGAAAAAACCTCTTCATTAGCTAGCTACTGTTTTAAAATTTATAAAATGCGTTTAATTCAAATTAGTTAATAGGTCCCTTATAGAATTGCGACTTATCGTCTAATACAAAAGTGATTAAGTTACTACACGGGTTAAAAAAATCTGCAGAAAGAAATTTTGTCACCAAGTCTTATAGGATTACTATAATGTCAGACCAAAAAAGCTGGATACGTCCATATGTAAAAAAATTACAAAACGAATTCCAAGCCCTTGGCCACAAATGCATATCTCGCTACAACACGCAGCGCAGCGGTTGCGGAGACTTTTGTTTTTATTTGAGTTACGAACGCATCGTAAAACCAGAAGTCCTCAGAAGATTCAAGCATAATCTCGTAGTTCATGAAAGCGACCTGCCCCGCGGCAAGGGATGGTCCCCGCTGACTTGGCAAATTGTAAAAGGGAAAAAAAGCATACCAATTGTGATTTTCGAAGCCGCAAAGACTGTTGACAGCGGTGCCATTTATCACAAAACCTACCTTCACTTCCGAGGAGACGAACTAATAGACGAATTAAGGCATAAGCAAGGTTGCAAAACTATTAAATTATGCAAAATGTTTGTCCGCAAATATCCACGGATTGTAAGAACAGCAAAATCCCAAGAGGGAAAAGCGTCATTTTACAGAAAAAGATATCCCAAAGATAGTCAACTTAACTTAGATAAGACTTTGCGCAGGCAATTTAATCTGTTGAGAGTCGTGGACAATAACAGGTATCCAGCATTTTTCCGTATGTTTGGGAAAACATATATGTTAAATATACAAAAGCAAAAATAAAATGAAACGCCAAAAAGGGAAAATAAATCTCTTAAGTAAAAATCCTTTTATCATTGCAGAGGCGGGCATCAATCATAATGGTAGCTTATCGAAAGCCCTGCAGATGGTAAAGATTGCAAAAAAAGTGGGCGCGGATGCAATCAAATTTCAAACCTTTAGGGCCAGTGAAATTGTTTTGAATAATAAACTACAATATTCATACAAGAGCCGCGGAGTGCTAAAGCGGGAGTCAATGCAAAAGATGTTTAAACGCTGCGAATTTTCGGAAAAAGAGTGGCGAAAAATAAAAAAAATATGTTTAAAGCAAAAAATTATTTTTTTGTCGACTCCTCAAAACATAAACGATCTGCGATTGTTAATGCGCTTGGGCATTCCGGCAATAAAGGTCGGATCTGATGACTTAACGAATATTCCGATGCTCGTGGAAATGGCTAAAAGTAATTTACCTCTAATTCTGTCAACGGGTATGGCAAAAATAAATGAAATTATAAAGACACTCGATGCGCTTGCCGGTCGAAAAAAAGTACTTCTAGTGTGCACTTCAGAATATCCAGCTAAAGACGCGGCACTAAATTTAAAAAGAATCACAACATTACGCCGGCGCTTTCCGAATGTTCCGGTTGGATTTTCTGACCACTCAATCGGTGCGCAGGCTGCTTGCGTTGCTGCGGCTCTTGGCGCCTGTGTTTTTGAAAAGCACTTTACCTTAGACCATAACCTGGCGGGGCCAGATCATTGGTTTTCAGCCGATCCTAAAGAAATGCAAGATTGGGTATTAACAATCCGTAAGACATTCGTTATGCTCGGCAGTGGCCTCGTACAACCAACAGCGGGCGAGATGCAAAATATAAAAATGTTCAGACGATTTCTTGTGACCGATAAGACTATTGCGAAAGGCCAGAAGCTTTCAGCTGGCGACCTTGTTGCGCGGCGGGTTCCAGGAGGGCGGGGCTTGAGCCCCAGCCTTTTGCCGAGCCTCTTAGGGAAACCTGCAAAGCATAACTACAATCGTGGTGAAATTTTTTATCGCTAAATGCGTGTCATTTAGTATCCTTTTTACTCAGAACGCATAAGCTAGATATTTGTGTTAAAAGCAAATCTTTATTCTTTTAGGCGCTACGAAAAAAGATTGCTTAAAGCTGTCAACTACGTCCTCGATAAAAGCGAGTTTTATAAACAAAAGTATGCATCTCTATCCTCCTTTGAATTTACAAATTTGCCCTTTACAGAAAAAAGCGAGTTACTTGCAGATCAGGAGCGGATCCCGCCATTCGGAAGTAATCTATGTGTAGAGTTGGCCAAACTTACCAGAATTCATCGCACATCAGGCAGTAGTGGGCGCCCACTTTTCCTGGCTCTCTCCAAGAAGGATGTAGATATAACAACGGAAGTCGGGAGCGACTGCTTCAGATCTGCTGGCTTAACTCCAAACGATGTTGTTTTCCACTGCTTAAACTATTGTTTATGGATTGGGGGTTACACCGACCATCAGAGTCTCGAGCGAACCGGAGCTACCGTTATCCCATTTGGCATCGGAAACTCAATTCATTTAATCGAGAACATCCTTCACCTGAAGCCGACAGCAATTCATTGCACCCCATCCTACTTGTCGCGTTTAGAATTTTTGCTGCAAACTGAATTTGCCAAAAACCCAAGAGATCTGGGACTAATTAAGGGGCTGTTCGGAGGAGAGGGAGGTCTAGATAATAGCTCCTTTCGGCAAAGTCTTGAAGAAAAATGGGGCATGTCTGTAATAAATGCAAATTATGGCGTTTCGGATGTTTTAAGCATGATAGGATCAGAGTGTAGTGCAAGGGCAGGCCTTCACTTCATTGCTGAAAAGTATTTATACCCGGAACTGGTTGATCCTGAGAATCTGGCGGAGCTGCCCCTGGCCCAAGGTGCGGTCGGGGAGTTGGTGCTTACCAATTTGAAGAAACAAGCACAGCCCCTTGTTAGATTTCGTACCCGCGACCTAATTGAGATAGTATCGACAGATGCCTGCGCCTGCGGACGGACCAGTTTTCGCTTTAGGGTAGTTGGCAGAACAGACGACCTTTTTGTAGTGAAGGGTGTTAATTTTTTTCCAGGTTCAATAGGTTCTATACTTGCCGCTTTCTTAGAAGAAATAAACGGTGAGTTTCAAGTGCGTGTTGGTCCAAATCGACCAATTGAGACATTCGCTATATATTTCGAGACGCGAAACCACCTAAGCTCAGAATCTAGAAAAAAGATAAAGTCAGCAATTCTTCATCAAATTCAAACCAAGTTTTTTGTAAGTCCCGAGATCGTTCTTGTGCCCGAGGGAAGCCTTGAAAAATCAGACGATGGCAAAACAAAAAAAGTTGTGCGGGTTTAAGCTTTTGTGTAGAACATAAATATGTATCGGCGCCAGCAAAATGCAGTCTACGCCGAAGATCTCGCTACGTTTCTCAACAAAGATCTGATTGGAGAAAATGCTTTAATTTACGAACCTCGCTCAGTCCATTCTATCAAAAACAACGCCTTGTTATTTATCGATAATGTTTGGTGTAAGGATTTTAACTACGATAGCATCAAAGGTTTTCAGGACATCCTGATTCTTACAAACGAAGACATTCGGAAGAAAACCAACTGCTCTTTCATCATGACGGATCAACCGAGACTAGATTTTGTCAAAATTCTACATCGGTTTTTTGTGAGGTCAGCTCCAGCAGTTATTCATGATTCTGCAACCATAGATCCGTTAGCCGTACTGGGAACAAATGTTACTGTGGGCCCTAATGTGTGCATAGGCTCCGAGGTTTGCATAGGCGACAATACCACTATAGAGGCTAATGTCGTAATCATTGGAAAGGTCTCCGTAGGGAAAAACTGCGTAATCAAGGCAAACTCAACAATCGGAAGTGAGGGCTTCAGCTTTATTTTCGATAAAAAGCAGTTGCAGCATTTCCCCCAAATCGGGGCAATAGTCATTGGTGATAATGTCTGGATAGGATCCAACAGTACTGTAGAAAGAGCAGCCTTGGATGATACAATCATCGAAAATGACGTAAAAATCGACGACTTGGTTCAGATAGGGCACAACACTAAGATCGGTTGCTTTTCCCAAATAACCGCTGGAGCGATCATTTGCGGGAGGGCCAGCATAGGCGAAAAATGTTGGATTGCACCGAACGCTTGCATTGATAACGGTGTTAGCATTGGCAACGGCACCGTAATCGGAATGGGTTCGGTGGTTCTCAAGGATGTTCCGGCCGAGACGGTTTCAGCGGGTGTGCCGGCAAAAGTCTTAAGAAGCAGGGTAAAAAGCTAAAGCCATGGCAGGTCAAATACAGGGAATCTTTAAGGAAAAGTTTTCGCCATTTCTTCGCACGAAACTTGAAGAGGCGCGTAAAACCGAAGGCGAAAAATCGGACACAGTGAGAGTGATTGAGGGGCAATACCTAAGAGATGCGAGGGAAGAATTAATTGAAGAAACCACGGAACGGCGCCGCCACTACGAAGCGGATATGCCGATCACGCACAACGGACGGCAGTTACGAGGTGTAGAAAGGCTTTACAGAAGAGTAGTTCTGATTGAGCCAACAACGGCATGCGCGGCCCACTGCCGTTGGTGCCTAAGAGGGCAATACCCGGTTATGAGCCTTTCCGAAGAGGAACTCCAATGGATCGCCCAGTATTGCGGTGGCAAAGAAGTGAAAGATGATATTCGAGAAGTCTTAATCACGGGTGGTGATCCACTTATGGTGCCAGACAGATTGGACTTCCTTATCGAAGCTCTGCAAGCTGAGGCTCCTAACGTGAAAATTGTCCGGATCGGTTCTCGTGTGCCTATCCATGATCCAGAACGCGTCGGGCCCAATCTTTTACATGCCCTGAGGCCAAGAAGCGGTCTTCGTGTGGAGATAGGAACCCACATAAATCATTCAGCTGAGCTTTTTGAAGAAGTAAAAAACTCATACCGCAGACTGCAGGATAATGGCTTGCGCATTTATAATCAGTCCGTTCTCTTGAAGGGCATCAACGATACTAAAAAAGAACTAGTCACGCTGTTTGACGAGCTTCGTTATATTGGAATTGAAACGCATTATTTGTTTCATTGTATCCCAATGAGGGGCATGGCACATCACCGCACATCGGTAAATAAAGGCCTTGACCTAATACGTAATCTGACAAGTTCTGGAGATATTTCGGGCCGCTGCAAACCGATGTTTACGGCAATGACTGATCTTGGAAAGGTTACATTGTACGATGGAGTAATAATCGCGCGCGAGGGAAGAAACATTCGTTTGCGCTCTGGTTATAGATTTGATGATCGCGTAAAATGGAACCCGGTCTGGAAATTACCCGAATCCGCAAGCGTGAGCGAAGATGGTTACATGAATGTGTGGTATCGTGATTCAGATAGCGAGTAAATTGAAGATCCTTGTAGTTGCAGCTCATCCTGACGACGAGACGCTTGGTTGCGCCGGAACAATTGCCCGGCATAAAAACGATGGTGATGTAGTAGAAGTCTGCTTTATGACAAATGGGGTAAGTGCAAGAAAAAACACGAAATTAAATGATATTAGACAAAGAAAAAATGCTGCCCTTAAAGCACAAAACATTCTTGGAATTAAAAAGACATATTACAATAATTTTCAGGACAATATGATGGACAAGTCTTGTCTGCTTGATGTGATAAAATGTATTGAGAAAATTATTTACAGATCAATGCCGGAAATTGTCTATACCCATTTCCATGGGGATTTAAACATTGATCATAGGATTACACATCAAGCAACCATGACCGCATGTCGCCCTCAGCCGAAATGTCCAGTGAATAGAATTTTTGGATTCGAAATTCCCTCAAGTACTGGTTGGACATTTAATCCGCAAACAGAATTTCACCCAACTCGATTTGTAAATATTACAAAAACAATAGAAAAAAAAATTTTAGCACTAAATACTTATAGTATAGAAATGAGGTCGAAGCCCCATATAAGATCCATAGAAAATCTAAAAAATCTAGCAGTTTACAGGGGAAATTTTATTGGCATACCTTTTGCTGAAGCTTTCGTAAGCTATCGAGAAATAATCTAAGGTTTAACACTATTTCAAAAAAAATCATAATTTGGGCAGCAGGTGGTATGAAAACCATGTTGGAGTGGGAGGCAGCAATAGGGTACTATTTGAAATCAAAAGGACACCAAGTCGAAGCAGTTATTTGCGACGGCAGTTCGCCTGCGTGCATCCTGAGAGAAAAAGAAAATGATGATCCAAAAAAATGGCGTAAAAGCTGTAGAAAATGTAAAGAAAATATCAAAAAGGTTTTTGATAAATTCCAAATAAAAAATACTTTTTACAACAACCACTTTTCGTTTCTTGATTTTGTTATAGTTAAATTGAAAATATTTTTAAGGCAGATTTCAGAAAATGTTATAAGACACGCAGAAGCAAGCACTATTCGATATAAAAAATCTGTTTATATTGAAAATGAAAAGGTTATATTAAAAAAATACATTCAGTCAGCAATTTACAACGATTACTTGGCAAAAAAAACTTTTACAAACAAAAAACCTAATTTGATTTTCATGTCCCACGGAATCTATTCAGATTGGGGGCCTGCAAAAGACGCGGCATTAAATCTTAAAATACCAGTATTGTCATATGCTGGATCCTACCTTAAAAACCATTTTTATTTCGGAATCCTTCGCCGAAAAAAAGATACAGTTTGGGGTTTAAAAAAAATTAACAAAAACAAAAATAAAAGTGAATTAGAGAAAAAGCGTAAACACCTAAAACAGTACCTTTACAATCGATACAATTACAATGACGGATTTGACTTAAAAACAAAATTTCGAAAAAGCCGGTATTCATTTAAGCAAAATAGCCGAAAAATAGTCTCTGTGTTTTTACACTTAACCTGGGATGCTTCGGGTGAAACTTTTGGTTTTGATTTTAGAAACTTATTAGAATGGAGTGAATTTACTTTTTTTTATGCCAAGTTAAATAAAGAAATAAAATGGATTTTTAAGGTTCACCCTGCTGAAAAGTGGCACGGTACGGGTGATCATATGTATGAAAAACTTAAGACGCTCACCTTAAGCCCGCACATTGAGTTATTAGGACCTGATGAAAAAATATCTCCTTTGTCATTGATCAACCAATCAAGATGCATAGTAACAGCTTTTGGAACTGTTGGTTTAGAAGCCGCAGTACTTGGAAAGCCTGTTATTTGCAGTTCCGGCGCACACTATGCTGGGTTCGGATTTACTTATGATTGGAAAACTCAGACAGAATACAAAAAACTTTTAGATAACGTCCACAATCTGGATACCAAAAACAAAAATCAGTTATCGGACGCAATAGCATATGCTGATGAGATCTGGTTAAAAAAACAAAGGAAACTAACATTTTTAACTAATAAAGACCCAAAAAATTATGGGGAGGTCTGCAAAACAGGAAAAATTGATAAAGAAATTGAAAAAGAAAACACCTTAAAAATAATCGAACAAGCCATTAAAAATAAAAAACAACAATTGGTTATTTAAAGAAGTGAAAAAGATAGTATTTGTAACAGGTTGCCCACGTTCAGGAACAACTTTAGTTCAACAGATTTTAAGTAACACGCCTTTCAGTTGGAGCATGCCTGAGTCTCATTTATTCTCAATAATCTTGCCGGAATTGCAAAAAAATTATTTAGAGAAGTTTAATAAAAGAGATAAAAAACAAATAGAAAAAATTTTGGTGAAAAAACTCTATTTTCAAAAACATAAAGCCAAAGCGGCGATAAAAAAATCAAAAAACGGTAAAACCCTCCTAATAGCGCTTGCAAATCAATACAAAAAAATTAAAACTCAGCAGGTTTTTATTGAAAAAACTCCTCTTCATATACTTTTTTGGAGAGAAATAAAGAGATCATTTTCTAATGCAAAAATTATTTATGTGCAGAGGAACCCTTTTGATGTAGTAAGGTCTTGGCTTAAAACCCCTTGGGGTGGAAGTAGCGAATTACAAATACTTAGAACATGGATCCAATGCGAAGATTCATTCAAAAAAATATCTCATGAAAAACCAGCTGATATCTTCTTTTTAAAATATGAAATGCTTTGCAAAACCCCAGAAAAAGTCACGCTTAATATGTGTAAGTTTTTGAATATCCCTTTCGAAAAAAAAATGTGTGATAACTTGGCTAAGAATAAATCTATCATACCACCCCAAGAAATGTGGAAATCAAATAATTTAAAAAACAACAAGGTCTATATATTCCAAAAAAAAACTAAGCCAAGCTTTGTTTTTCGGATACTAAGTCTGCTTTTTTATTTAAAAACAATAAAATTCTTCGACTCTCTATTAAAAAATGAAAAGAAAAAATATTAAAATATTAATTACAGGCGCTGCTGGTTTCATCGGCACAAATTGCTGTGAGCACTTTATTACCAATGGCTACCAAATATTTGCAATCGACAATTTTTCTCGCAAAACAAGCCTGATAAATGCTCTGTACTTAAAAAATAGGCATAAAATTAAAGTCTTCCAAGCGGATATTCGCCATCAAGAAAAAGTATTTTCCTTGATTTCAAAAATCAGGCCGAATGCGATTATTCATTTGGCTGGCCAGGTTGCTGTTACCACTTCTATAAAAAATCCTCTTGCGGATTTCCAAATCAATGCACAAGGCACTTTAAATCTTTTGGAGGCCTGTCGCCGTTTCTCCCCAAAAACCTTTTTCATCAATGCTTCGACAAACAAAGTTTATGGAAAAATTGATTCACTTAAGGTTGTTCAAGGTGGAAATCGTTATAGATTTATAAAACAAAAGACCGGCGTTGCAGAAACCTGTCCATTAGATTTTCACTCGCCCTACGGTTGTTCCAAAGGAGTTGCCGACCAGTACACTCTTGATTATGCCAGGATTTATGGTTTGAAGACTGTTACGATGCGGCAGTCCTGCATATATGGACCGCGTCAATTCGGCATGGAAGACCAAGGCTGGATTGCCTGGTTCACAATTGCTGCCCTAAAAAGAAAACCTATTACTATTTACGGGAATGGTAAACAGGTTCGGGACGTTTTGCATGTAAAAGATCTTTGTCGCGCATATGAAAAAGCCATATTCAAGCAAAAGCAAATTTCTGGCGAGGCGCTGAATATCGGAGGGGGGGCTCGAAACACACTTTCTTTGCTTGAATTAATTCAATTCATAGAAAACGAACTAAAAATAAGGCTCAACCTAAAATTCAGTAGTTGGAGACCTGGGGATCAGCCTCTTTACGTAAGTGATCTAAGAAAATCAAAAAAAATGCTTGGTTGGAAGCCAATAGTTTCGACAAAACAAGGCCTGGTTGAGATTATTCGCTGGACTCAAGACCATGCCAGTCTCTTAGGTAAGATTTGATTTCCATCATTATCCCCACCAGAAATAGGGCGACCATTCTGGAAAATTGTCTTTCGCACCTTCAACCTCTTGTCAAAGAGGTTAAGGCTGAAGTGGTGGTTGTTGACAACAATTCCACAGACGGAACCGGGGAAGTAGGAGGGAAGGTAGACTCCGACATAAAAACCGTAAAAGAGCCTCGCACTTCTTTTTCTAGGGCGAGGCAGACCGGGCGGGAGGGAGCTTGCGGCGAAGTTCTTCTTTTTATCGATGATGATTCATTCGTCAAGGCAGGTTCGTTACAGGCAATCGAGGAAATATTCCGAAGAATTCCCTGGTGCGGGGTAATCGCAGGACAAATTGAGCCAGAATTTGAAGAGCAACCGCCAGAATGGGTAAAGCAGTGCCAATCGGACTTCAACGGATTTTCTGTTCTCAATGGTAATTATTATCCAAAACTTGCATCTGGGGAGCAGGAAACAGATTCCGCATGCGGCCCAATGCTGGCGATCCGGGCTGACCTCTATGATCGAGTGGGGGGTTTTCCCCCCGATACCATCGGCGTGGAAACGGATCACTCCACCAAGACATTTCGAAAACTATATGTTGGACCTGGAGATTACGGATTATGCCATAAAATAAGATCGGCGGGTTACAAGGTTATATTTAGCCCAAAGGTTGCCTGTATTCACTGGATTCCAAAAATCCGGAATACCGTTGGTTTTTGGAGGTCAAGAGTTTTGGGGGAAGGGCACCATCAAGCCTTAACTGACCGTAAATTCTTTAATAAAACCCCAAAAGAGTTGGCGGAGATAAAAAACACGAATTTCGAAAATCTGAAAAAGAAAAGAAATTGTCTTAAAAAAACTTTGGGTAAAAAAAGAAAAACAAACCTTATTTTTGAATCCCCAATATTGCCTGGTGAGCTGAGCTATCTGCAAACCATCGGCTATTTGGAAATGTCCAAATTGATTGACCGAAACACTGGCCTTGACGACCGGCTTTGGGACCTCGCAACGCGGGGAATTCTGGACCACGAGGCCGCGCTAATCTTGCAAGAATTACCCAATTCACTTTTTCATATATTAGATAGCCGGCGTTATTACTCCGACACGCCAATGACCATGCAGCAGATCTGCGGTCGCACGTGGGAAAAATTTGTAGCTCGCCAACCATGGTACATAACTTGCTTTGAAAAACTTTTCTTTAAATGAATAGAACATTGCTAGAAATTCATGACGGAGAGCGTTTGCTTGCCATTGTAGTCAAAAGCACTTACCAAAGCAGCGGAATTCATTTTTTTACTCCCGACACTTTTTCCCAACAGATTGCCTACATGAACCGCCCACGAGGGCACCGCATTCCTCCTCATTTACACAATCCGGTTGTCAGGGAGGTGCAGTATACAAAAGAGGTACTTTTTGTAAAAACTGGGCGTGTCCGGGTGGA
>Ga0164295_10004691_pt1 | contig 10860 bp, 5 predicted proteins | sample GEODES006metaG_FD_111798 | JGI IMG/M metagenome (GOLD analysis project Ga0164295, IMG submission 111798) | Oligotrophic lake water microbial communities from Sparkling Lake, Wisconsin, USA - GEODES006 metaG | ecosystem: Environmental > Aquatic > Freshwater > Lake | place: USA: Sparkling Lake...
CCGATGATGGAGGCCACTCCGAGGCCCGAAGCCGCAGCGGCGCCTTCAGAGGCGCCCATCATGGCGCCTTCAGAGGCGCCCATCATGGCGCATGTGGCGGCGTGCCGTACCGCCCCCGACGCGGCTGTCAGCTGCGCCGCTGCGTCCGAGGGCGGCGACGAGGCCGGGCCGAACGCTGCCCCGAGCGCAACAGGGGTGCGCTCCTCGGCCTCGCAGGGGTCGCTGCCCAGTGGGCTGAGCACTCTGATGACCTCTGATGACGCCCTTGATTGCCTCCCTCATCAGGTGCTACTCGAGATGCCCAGCTGGCTGAGCACTCTGATGCTCTTTAGCCCGCAAGCGTCCGTGGCGATGTCCGTGGCGATGACGCAGCAGCAGCAGGAGCCCCTCACCGAACAGGCGCAGAGCTCCTCACCGAAAACCTCGGTGGAGGTCGCTGCTCACGTTGCGGGCGTGCCGCTCAACACGGCGCTCAGCACGGCGCTCAGCACGGCGTCCCACAGCATGCGCGGGCAGGAGTTTCCTTGTGCTCAACACGGCGCGGGAGGTGCCTCGGTGCGGGAGGTGCCTTGTGCTCTCGACCTTGCGATGGCGGCGAACGCACTTGTCGATGCGAGGCTGCAAGCGATGCCGCAGGCCGAGTGGTTAGGTGCCATTGGAAGCCGCCGCAGGCTCCCATATTTGGTAAGCCCGCCGCCGCCCGCACCGCCGGCGATAGCAGCAGCACTGGGCGGACCCTCACTGCTCTCCAACGGGGGCAGCGGAAGCCACTCGCCTCAGCATCGGTTGACGCCCAAAGGACTCCTTGATCGCCTCACCTCATCGAGTCAAGGCACCCCACGCGGTGCTCAGCACAGCGCTCAGCACAGCACCGCGACCTCACCCTCCTCGAGAACGAGTGCTGCCGCCGGAGCCAGCGTGGCTGCGCCGCTGAGCCCGCCGACGGAGCGCTTCGACGCCAATCCCGATCTGGTGGCTATGAGATCCAAACGCGCTCCCGTGAGCACTGAGCGCTGTCCTGAGCGCGAGCGTGCTGACGGTACCGGTACGAGTCTCGACGGCTCCCCGCCGGGCGCCCATCACGGCGCCTCCTCCGTGGCGGCACGTCCAGGCGCCGCCGGTATCGACGACCTTCTCTTCTACTTGCGTCGCAATGAGCAACTGCTGCAGCAGCAGCGCGAGCAGCTGCTTGAGCGGAACGCGGAGCTGCGCGCCGAGCTGGGCGCGCGCGGTATCGTAGCGCCTCTCCACGTGGCGTCGTATCAGCAGCTTGAGGTGGGCGTTCAATCGTCCGTGCACACGGCTGCGTCGCAGCTGGAGGCCTACGACGCCATTCTGGACGTGGCGGCGATGGAGCACGCGCTTGGCAAGGGGTGGACACTACGCCTCTCACCGCTTGCGTGCACGCGCGGCAAGTTGATCAGGGGCGAACAAAGTCCTCGGAGAAAGTCCTCACATGGAACGAGCAACCTTGGCACGACAGCAACTGCCAACTTTGCACTGGAGGGCCCGCGGGCTGGGGGCGCAGGAGCTCGTTCGGGACGGCGCTCGAGGGAGGTGGCGCAGGAGAAGGGGGGGAGGGAGGCGGGCTCGAGGGAGGTGGCGCAGGAGAGGGGGGGGAGGGAGGCGGCGGAGGAGGGGACGGAGGCGGCGGCGGAGGCGGAGGCGGGCTGGGCGCTGCTCGACGAGCCGGGGCTCGTACGCGTGGCGGTGCTCGGCAGCTATAACTCAGGCAAGACGTTTCTGCTCAATCGTCTCTCAGGGCTGGAACTCCCCTCATCACGACGGGTAGCCACTCGTGGCCTCGGGCTGCGCCGCGCTGTCCTGGGCGGCGAGATGGGCGGCGAGCTGGGCGGCGAGCTGAGCGCCGAGCTGAGCGGTGACCTGTGCGGCAAGGCGGGCAGCAAGACGAGCGGCAAAGCGGCCGGCAAGGCGGCCGGCCAGTTGGCCGGCCGGCCGGCCGCCGGCGGCGGCGGCTTGCCGGCGATGCTGCTCGACACGGAGGGCTTCTTTGCGCCGGTGCACATCGACCGGCACAATGCGATGCAAGAGCGGCAGGAGACAGAAGAGCTCATCGAGCTGCTCGCTCTCCGGTTGGCCGACTACGTCCTGTACGTGGTCGAAGACTTCACCTCGGTGGTGCAGCGGCAGGCGCACAGGCTCGCGCGGCGCGTGACGCAGCGCACACGCGGGTTCACCGAACTGATCGTGGTGCACAACCTGCGCACAGTCACCACCGAGACGGCGCTTCGTCAGATCTGGCGCACCCAGGTCACGTCTTCGGTGACCGACGGCGAGGCCATGATCGGCGTGGTGCCCAACTTTCGTACGAGCGGCCGCGGCGGAGGCTCCCGCGCTGTGGCGGGTGCCCGCGCTGAGGCGCCAGAGCCCACCACAAGGCCCGTCGACTGGTTCAAGAGTGCGAGCGGCGTGCGCCACGTGGCCTTAGTGCAGCAGCTGTGCCCTTTCGGGGAGGCGCATAATAAGGCGACGTGCGCACTGCTGCAGCAGTGGCTCGAGTCCGCATACGTGCCAGTGGCCACGCTTCGCCCGCCGCTGCTCACGCAGCTTGCCCTCGATTGCGAGGCAGCTCTCATCGAGAAGGCCAAGCGCACCCTTCACCTCGAGATGGAGTCGACCTCAGAGCCGACCGTACGCCGGCTGCGCGCAGTCGTGGCGCCCGATGAGCACGACGCGCCGCGCCAGCGCGCCAACGCCGCCCGTCGAGCACTCTTGAGCACGCATGGCGCCGATGCGGCAACTGCGGGGCCGGGCAAGCCGCTCGCTGAGCCAAGCAAGCTGCTGTCGTCGTGGGTGCTGCCCTCGATGGACCCGCAGGACGACATGGCGACCATTCGGCTCTGCTCCGAAGGCGGGTGGCTACCCCATGTGGACTTGTGTGAAGGGACGGAGGCCTTCGTACTGCTCGTCGACATGCCCGGCATGCGCGCATCCGATTTGAAGCTGTCGCGCTCCGGCTCGCTTACTCGCGTCTCCGGCAGCCGTGCGCCGCCGTACAGTGACGCGGCGGAGGAACTACGCGGTGAGCGGCCATATGGAACCTTTTCGCTCTCGGTGCGAGTGCCTGACCGGTACCACAAGCGTTGGCGGGAGGCCCACCTGATCGATGGCGTGCTGCGGCTAAGCTATGCTGCCGACGCCGACGATGATGACGGCTGAGTGCCGTACGAGTTCGGTGCAATTCGCGTTCTAGCTGATTATCGTTCGTTAGCATAGGGGTTAGCCTTGAGCGCGTGGTACTCGCGGTGCCACATCATGTAACTCATAAACACAGATCCGGCCCGGGAACAGTCGCCGAGCCGGGCCCGGAGAGCGCGAGAGCTATGAGCAAGAGCATGGCTATGAGCTTCCTCGTTACAGTTGGATCACTCTGTCCAAGATTTAAGTTTTCTAGACTGATATTTTCTTCTATAGATTTCCCGGCCTCTAGGCCGTGTATCCAAGATTCTGGATCTGGTGCATCTCCTCGCCCTAATTGTCGTGTGGTGTCATACGTATCGACGTTAGAAATATTTTAAGGACTGTAGTCTATACAGTACCAGGGGTCGCCCAGAAACGTGAGAAGCCAGATCCGAGATCGGCTCGTGCGGTCTGGGTCCTTGTACATAGCCTACGCGGCTCTCGGCCTCGCGTCGAATGGCAATAGCCTGTGGTGCCATGTGATTTCATTCTGATTGCATGTGATTGAATGTGATTTCATCGAATGGCGTCATGGAGCTTGAAGGTGGAGCTTGTTCTCGTACTCGAAGCACGCGACTCATCACTTGGAGGATATGTTGTGAGGGCATCCGGCGTTTCACCACTTCGCCATCTCGACCCACCATTCTTTAGGAATGTGGCTGCGCTGCTCTTTCCCTTTGGGATCTTTGGGCTGGGAGGCGGATATGGCGATAGAGACTTCTGTCTGCTTGCGCGTGACTGCCTCCACGTACGCCGTCTGCAAGAGGCTGGCCCTTTCACGAGCCTCATTCTCCTCCTTAACCAGTTGACTCAGCTTTTCTGCGTACTCCGAGCGCGCTTGAATCATGGTGTCCACAGCGACTGTCGCATAGAGCATAGGCCCATTCTGCAAGATCTCGACGGCCGGGGCGTCTGTCTCAGAGCCATCAAGGCCTGCTCGACTCAGCAGCACGTCAAATCCGCGACTAAGAGCGCCACTGACCTCTTGAGGGGCTCCGCCAATCTTGAGCTGAACCATGCTTTTATATTTCATCTGCCGAGAGAGCAGTGGGTTGCGCGGCACGCGTGAGCACACGCAGCATTACGTTGGTGCCGCGAGAGAAGGGCTATCAGGGGATTCGATCTCTCGGTGGCTCTGTACTGCAAATTTAATGAAGCCTTCCCTGCAAACCCTAGTTTGGCCCTTGCCAGCCAGCTGCTCGGTCAGGGCCTTACGTATGCTGCTGGCTGCGGGTGGCCCTTGAACGGCGTCAGCTCCCTTGACAGGCTTCGCATTGATAGTCTCGCTCAACTTGTCTTGCAGTACCTTGCCTAGCTCTTCGATGATGGTATTCTTCGATTCGTGTTCCTCACGTTGCTTGTGGAGGGACTCCCAGTCTTGCGTTGCCGTCAACACCTCATTCAGATGTGTGAGCTGAAGCTCGTAAAAGGCTAGCTTGCTCTTCGACAGCTTTTCGCGCAACGCCTCTTGGATCTCGAAGTCATGGATCTCACGCAGGAAGGGATCCAGCTCGTTGATGGTAATGGTTCCGCTTTTATCCTCATCGAAAGAGTCAAATAGTTGGTGGATCTCATTCACAGTCGCGTGGAGCTTCAAGCTACGCTGCACCGCCTTGACGAATTCCTCCTTGGAGAGACTACAATCTCCATTTAAGTCCCATTCCTTCATGAGCGTGCCCGTCGAGATCTTGCGCTTTACCATGGCGATCCCAAACTTGCGCTTGAGCGTCGATTCTTTCGTCGCCTCCAGCTCAGCACATGCGGTCTGCAGCACTGCACGCTTCGGAAGTTGGGTGATCTGCAGCGCCGCCCACTCGGCCGCGGTCTTGAGAGGCTGCCCATTGGCATTCTCCAGAGCGAGCCGCACAGCCTCCTCGATCGCAGCAGCGTTCGCCTCCGCCGCCGCCTGTGCTGCTGCCGTCTTCTTGTCTGCCTTGGCCTGCTCCTGATCCACAGGTGGAGGGGTGTTCGCTCCTTTTGCCATGCCACCAACTTTTCGAGCGATGAGGAGTCGGGGACACCTGAGCAATGAAGCGATTTGAGTCGCCCATTCCTCGTCGCTCAAGTTGGCTTGCATCTCCAACTTGCGCGGCGGCGGCAGGGGCGGCGGCGCCGGCGGTGGCAGCGTGATCCTTGTCTCCCAGGGATACTCTGTGGGGGATGAAGGTCTCGTAGGGGATGGGTGTCTCGTGGGGGACGGAGATCTCGACGATCTGGGCGAAGAGCGTTCGGTTTGCTGGAGAATGGTCTCAATCTGGTGGCGGCTGGGAGGCCCTGGCATCGCTGCCTTCATCCACTTCGTCCGCACCTTGGTCTGCAATTTCGCTGGAACATCGGCACGCAAGTCCAGCTTGCTCATATTGCCGTCTAGCCACCAGTTAGGCGCTTCACCTCGGCCAGACGTCGAACCGCGCCGGTCTGACGACTCACCACGCCGGTCGGGCGGCGCACGATTCCGGTCTGACGAGACTCCGCGCCTATCGGACGACGCACCGCGCCGGCTGAGCTTTCCAGTGCGCGGCACACGATGCGAGTCGCTGCCAAAGCTGACTGATGCCTGAACGTTCAGCTTCAGCTTCGGCCGGCTCGGACGTTTTTTGCTTTCGGTCAACGAGACCGACATCGATAAAAAAGCGCTTCGGTTGCACGCTTCGGTCAAGTTCGAAAACTCCACGCAAGTTTCAGATTTGGTTCCAAAAAAACCTGCTTGAGAGAGCCTCAACCGCGTCACTCAGCACCGCGTCGGTACCCACGTCCTTCGAAGCGAAACTTGATTTTGCTGCAACCTTCGCATAGAACTGGGATTGTGATCATCAACCGACCTGCTTCCCGACCGCCCGGTGGCGGCGCGGCCATATGGCGAAGAAGAAGAAGGATCCAGCGCCGGCAGGGCCGGTGGTGGAGAATTCTGCGCCTCCGCCTCCGCCAAAACCGGTTGCAACCGAGCTCCCCATCTTGCCATTGCCTGACGAGCCGACCGGCCTGCTCAATGCGGAGCGGCTCGTGGATGGCAGTGCTGTGAAGCGGGAGCGCGATAGATTTGCAAGCACCCGCCTCAAGCTCATGCGCCAGCTGCTTCAGACGGCTGACGTGGAGAGGCGGGTCGCTCGTGCTGTTGATGCGGTGCTCGGTGCAGACGAGCTTCCTGTCAACCCCTTCCCGACGATGGCCAAGCTGCTCCGTGTCGACGAGCTTGCGGTGGCACAGCAGCAAAGTAATTTGCCTGCGAAGGCCGGTGGAGGACGAGCTGCGGCCGCGGCCGTCGGCAGCCGTAGCCTCTGGCGTGAAGGCGAGGCGCCGGCCTCGCAGCTGAACAGCCAGCTGGTGAACCTCGCTCGTCAGGGAGCCGTCTGGCGAGCAATCGCACCAATGTGCGACGCCGAGCGGATCCACAATCTTGCCACAGCGCTTTCTTGCAGCCCTCTCCTGGCCAGTGGCACGCGCACGGTGGCGCTCTCTGGCAGCCGGCTCCTCGAGATGAAGTCCTTCTCGATCAGGAACTGTTGTTCTTTCACTGGCGCGCACGCCTTTGGAGGGCGACTCGTCACGCGTCCACGTACCTTGGAGCTGCGCGATCACGTCCAGGTCCGAGGGCCCGCCGCGCGGCTAGACGCAGCGCTCGCCGTATTCGCCGAGCACATCCGTGCGAACGTTCGCTCTTTGCAAGCGACAAACGAGCACTTTGTCGTCGACCTCGAGGTGTTCACTGGAGATGGGGATATCTTTGATGACGAGGCGTCCGCCGAGGGCAGCGACGGGCGGGTGACTGCCAACTGTCGCGGCACGCCTGAGCGCTTCGCGCTTCCCGAGCTGCTGTCGTCTACGGCTGCATTTCCACGTGCTCTGCAGGCGGCCGTGCTCGCCCACTTGCCGATCATCTTGAACGTACTGGCATGCGTCCCAGCAGTGGGCGTGGTGGAGAATGACGTGGCGCTTCCGCCGCGGTGGCAATTTCTCGCCGTTGAGAAAACGTTCTGCTTTTACTTCGAGCCCACCGATGCACCCTTGCGAACAGCACGCTCCAGCGTGGGTCGAGACGATAGCATGCCGAGTCTCCAGGCCTTCCAGTTGGAGTCACTCTTCCAGTCAGTCTGGAAGAGTGATTCAGACGCTTCGTGGTACTTCGCCCTTCCCGAGAACCTCGGAGACGGCGCTTCTGGCAACGTGATCGTTGCCGACGCGTACGCCCGTTATCTTGGCTTCCTTCGTCAGCAGATTTGCCGGCTGCTCTTGCGCTGCGATCACGTCAATTTGGTCGAGTCCCTCATCTATGTGCTACCTGACGTTCCTCGCCCCGAGCGCGAGCCTTTGCTCGCAGAAATGCGCTCGTTCTTGGCCTCCGACGCCGCTTTCCTTGCCCATGTTGCGCATCAGATCGAAGTACTACATAATGTGCTGGCCGCTGTACAAGGCGCAGCCGTGGGCGAGCCGAAGCGAGAGTTTGCGTTGAATGTTGCGCAACGGCATTTCAGTGCCCTTTCAAGTGAACTCGGAGATTTCTGCGCGCGCTCTAAGTGGGCCGATGTAGAACCGGTCAAGCCTTACCTGCTTGATTTGACACGCCGTCTGCAGGAAGCTGGTCTGACAGCAACGCCCGAATGTGCCCGATCTCTGCGGCGGCTGCGCCGTGCGTGTCGCGCCTCGAGCGTGGTTTTGGCCGACACGCTCATGCAAGCCCGACCTAGCATTCAGGCGGTGGTCGCAAAAGTGTTCGAAGCTACAAAGGTCGACGTGCCTGTGTCCGTGCAGCCGCCATCGGTGCGTGTCAAGGTGGTCGATGTTCATGCGGAGACTGATCGGCAGCGCAGAACACGTGCTTATCCGGCTGGAGTGGCTCGTGAGACCGTACTCATGCAGTACGCCATCGACACGCAGCTTGACACGGCTCTAACAGCCGCCCTAGATGACGTCTGCACCGCGCGTCTCGTTGCAGGCAACCCGATGCATGCGATCCTCCTGCGCATCAAGTCAGCGGCGCAGTACTTTGAGCTCTGGAGAGAGACGGACGCCGAGCTACGAGCGTCGATCCTCAACGACCTCACGGTGTCCGATGCCAAGAGGCAAATGTTCTGTTTCCCAGCAGGCGCTGGCCTCAACGCTATGGAAGGAGGGCGTCTCGCAATTTTCGGATTGAAGCCAGCTCTTTTGCTTGCCGACCACATGCAGCTGCACGCTCTGCGCGACCTCCTTGGTGATTTTATGCCAGCACTACCGAAGACGAGAGTTCAGCGTTACGAATTCCATGCACACGTTGGGTTTTGCAGCGATCTGCTCTTCCAGAGCTTCTCTGCCGACTCTAATTTGATACACGCCGTCGAACTACGAGAGGATCACTTCATATCTGGACCAGTCGAGCAAGAGGCAATAGTTATCCACTGCCAGCACATCGCACAGACACTTTTGCGCTTGCACCTGAAGACGAAGCACATAGTCGCGGCGATTGCGATGGGGCATTCGCTCCACAGAATCGAAGAGCTGCCCGCTGTCGAGAGTGCCCTGGTCGGCTTACTTGTGCGCTCGGTGAAGGACGGGCACGAGATCCGCCTCCATGCATTTGCTCTCGTCCAGCCTCCTGATGGTGGCGCGCGGTACGTGCAAGTCACCAACTCCTTCCACCTGTGCCATACCGCTCCTCAGGCCAACAGAGAGCCAACGGTCAAGCGCTGGCCGCCACGAACAGGGCAGGCATTCCAGTCCATTTTCCTGTCGCGGGCTCACGCGATGAGTTGCTTGGAAGCGGACGGCTCAGCGGAAGCTCCGCTCCTCCAGCGAGTCGAGAGCTGGTCCAACCACTTGAGGAAGCGCGCGCGTGAGGCGTTAGCAAGTGGGCTTCTGCTCGATGGATGCCAAGCACTGTTGCAGCTCAGCTTTCTGGAGGGGGATTTCGAACGCCTTGTTCCGGGGGTCGGCCGGCTATTGCGTTCCGGAGCAACGCGTCTTCGTCGAATGACTCTAGGGGGTCGAGTCCTCCAAGGCATACTCAGATGCGCCCAGACAGAGCCTAATCAGGGCAAGTGCAACCAGACTGTTCTCGCGAGCATGTTTCACGCGTACCGCACGCCGCTGTTGGAATTTCTAGCCTCAGATACATCCTGCAACTTTGAACCGATCCGAAGCACCATCCAGGAGGCTTTTTACGCCGTACTCATTGACCTTAGGCAGCAGAGCGCGCTCAATCAGGAAGCTGGGACGGTTTTGGAGGCTGTTGAAGATTACATGACCTGCATCGAGATGGCAGTCGCGTCACAGGTAGTAGCAAATGATGCAGCGCTTCGTGCGGCGATCATTCAATCAACTGCGGCGTAGCAGTTGGCAATGGCATGGCATGGTAGTCTTGCTGTGCGACGAGAAACTGAGAGTCCCCATTTTAGCGATAGAAAGTCTAAACACACACAACACACACTCACTCAGGAATCGTTTTCTTATATGGTTTTCTTTTTCTGGACGCCTACTGTACGGGGTGTTCAAATGAAGCTGGGCGACCAAAACTGACCTTTGAAAAGGCTTTTCCGCAGCCCAAAGAGTATCCCTACTGTACCTCAGTCTTGCCGTGATGGCAAATTAACGTGAACGTGAACGTGAACTGTACCTCAGTGGACGGACGTTGCCGCGATTTTTCGCATCCTAATAAGTTTACCGGCGGATAGGAACGTTTCAGTTCCGCGTTGTCAGCGCGTGGCGTCGCGCAGCGGGCGGCGCGGCGCGGTCTCGCCGCCCGTAGCCCAAGCGTACCACGTGGGTGGCAGTGGATTAGGTCAGGCGTGACATGCCGTCCGACTTCGAGATGCGCATGGCGGTCAACTGCAACAAGGCTACGACGTCAGCTCTGATGCGGACGTCTTCAAGCTCGATGTTTCCTGCCCCTGTGCTGCAGCCGCGTGCGAGCAGCGATTATCCTCACTTACGCCCCGGCCCATACAAGTCGGAACAAATGTGGTGGTACAGTCCGGACGCAATGCGCGAGCATGTCAAGCAATCCTCACGGCCATTGGATGCGAGTGCGAGTACGTCGTCCTTCGGCACAACCTTCCGCAGCGTCAGATCACTCAATAGCACAGCGTCATCTCCGACTCTCGGCCGTATGCACCATGGCTTGCCCGGGCAGGCTGTGATGCGTCACGTTCCTACTAGCATGTCTCGAGATCCACTCTTGCAGGCACAGGCAATGACTACGGCACGAGCTGCTACGGCCACAGCGCTAGCGGCGTTGAAGTCCGGTTCTTGGCCCCTGCCGCCGTCAACACGGGGCGAGTACTGCGAGAATTGGCAAATTACACCGACACGGAGCGGCATGCTCATGCGAACGCAGTCGATGAATTCGCTCTTGGGGTAGCGGACACAAGCGACTTCGGCACGACGGCGCCCGGTGTTTCCAGTTTGCGTTTAGTCTTAGACTTAGTCTCTGACTTTCCTCTCGACTTTGGGGTTGAAGACTTTAGACCGGTCGTGCGCCGGTCCCGGTGGACCGGTGTCAGTAATTTCAGTATTCTTCAATCGACAGGACCGCGCCATGAAGACCCGTGTTCCATGCCACGCCATGGTACACGCGGAAGGATACGACCAGGGTCCGGTCCGGTCGAGAAACGACCCTCACTCAAAACGTACTCGATCTATGCCACATAAGGGAATCGGATTGACAGATGCCGCCACGCCACGCCA
>Ga0164295_10004695_pt1 | contig 10856 bp, 9 predicted proteins | sample GEODES006metaG_FD_111798 | JGI IMG/M metagenome (GOLD analysis project Ga0164295, IMG submission 111798) | Oligotrophic lake water microbial communities from Sparkling Lake, Wisconsin, USA - GEODES006 metaG | ecosystem: Environmental > Aquatic > Freshwater > Lake | place: USA: Sparkling Lake...
AGATGAAGTTATGCAGTCAGGAGTTGAAGCTTGGAAAAAAATAAATCAAAAAATTGTTAAATCAATTGGTTTTTCATAAATGATTTTTTTGAGGATGCAAGAACATTTAGGACGGCGTATTAAAATCAAGAAATGATATTATAATTAATTCATTAAATGATGCTAAAAAATTCAGAATTGGTGTTGTAAAAGAAGATATTAAATATAAATTTTTAGCAGAAAAAGGTTTTATTAACTTTGAAATTGCATCTTCAACTGATCTAAATATTTTAAAATTTATTGGAAAAAGAGAAGATTTAATTGTAGGAAGTGAATTAAGTCTTCAAGAGCAGCTAAAAAAAATTAATATGTCTTACGATTTGGTTGAAAAAGTTTTTGAATTAAAAGAGCTTGATGGTAGAAGATATCTTGCTTTTAACAAAAATACTTCGGATGAAGTTGTAAATAAATTTAAAAAGGCGACTAAATTAATTTATGACTATGAAAAGGAATTATAATTAAAAAAATCTATAATAATGTTTCAATCCTAATTAAAAAGTCTTTTAGAATATTTCCTGTTGCTCCCCAAATATCTATGTCGCCAACATTTTTTATATTCATTGGAAAATGCCAAACACGTCTCTTTAATTGCATAATACTTCGCTCTTCACTCCAGCTATTAATATTTAATAAATCTTGAATTGAAAGAGGAACAATAAAACTGACTTCATCTTCATTACATCTCAAATTTTGATCATCTATAAATAAAGAGCAAAACGGAACTATATGATAGCCTGAACGCGCAAATGAATCATTTAATTTAATAGTAGATAAAATTTTAGAAGGTTCAAGGGCGATTTCTTCGTTTGCCTCTCTTAATGCAGTTTGTTGTGGACTTTCACCATGATCAATACGGCCACCTGGAAAAGAGACCTCACCTGCATGCTCTTTTAAATGTCCTGACCGGATCGTAAAAATTAGTTTCCAATTTAATATATTTAAAATTTTATTTTCAAAATCAATTCTTGGACATAAAACGGGTATTAATATTGCTGAACGTCTTGATAAATCAGGAACATCTTCATATAATCCATTAATATGTTCAATTTTTTTAAAAATTTTAAGTATATTATTTGGCATTAATTACGTTCTTTAGCTCTCATGTATAATTCAGAACTTTCTTTAATTCTTCTACCACGACGATACTCTTTCTGACTAGGATCTGCAATAACAAATGCAGATTCTAAATCCGCATTACTTGTACATAATAAAATTTTATTTAAACCATTTTCATGTTCAGACATTTCTAAAAATTCGGCATTCTCACCAGAAACTAAATTATTTGCAAAATAATTTAGTTGCGCTTTATTTCCTTTAACATCAATACTAAATTCATCACTAACACATCTGGCAAAATATTTCTCTGCAGAACGCACTTTATTTTTTTGTAAAAATAAATAAGAAAAATTTAATTCATAGTGATCTACTTTTGAAAATTTATCAATTAATGAAAGAGTTTTAGGTGGATTCCAAGCATGTCTAAACCAACACCAATCTTTCCTTGTTGATTTAAAAGATAAAGGACATGATTTTTTATGGGCACATGGGGAAATAATTTCGCAATTTTCTGCCGTTTCAATAAATTCATCTCTTAGTCCACCAAGTGCTTTGGAATGAAGTTCTTGGCCAGGTTCCATAATTAAAACAACACCACCCTCTTCTGTTTTTGAATAAAGGGTATTTAATGTTTTCAGGCGATGTTTTTCTGGGATTTCATTAAAAATATTAATACAAAGAACAATATGAGCTTGTTTTGTTATTTTTTCAGCTGAAGTCAATCTTTCTATAACAATTTGCGTATCTGGAAAAGTAGAGTTTTTAATAAATTTAGATCCAAACTCTACAATTTTTTCAGAGCGATCAATTGCATAAATAAATAGTTTTTTTGGAGCTACTAAATTTGGATTTTTAGAAAATATATACTCTAATAATGAGATAATTCCAACCGATCCACTTAATGGTCCACAACCAAAATCTGCTATAATTATTTCTTCTTTTTCAATAGAAAATAAACTTTCAATCGCAAAAATATTTTCATCTTTTACTAAAGTCGAAAAAACTCTTTCAATATTTGGTAATAAAAATGAAGAAACATAGGATTGAAGACCTATTGCGGACTCCATATAATGCTTATCAAGTTTGTCTCTATCCTGATTAAAATGACTCCAAAGTCTTTGAACGTGCGAAGCAAGGCTTTGGGCAGCTCCTTTTTTTTCTTGACCATCTTTTGAGTATATGCCCAAATAATTTTCCCATTCATCCATATATTTAGATAAATTTAAAAAATATTTACCTTCAACTTCGTAAAAATTCCTCATTCTATACTTATTCCTTTTGTCTATTTGCTTTTAAAAAAATGACATATTTCCTTACAGCAATATTATGATCTTTTAGATTTTGACTAAAAATATGAGTCCCATCACCTTTGGCTACAAAATAAAGATCTTTTGATATTGGATTTAATGTTGCTTTCAAGCTTGCAATTCCAGGGCTCGCAATGGGCCCTGGCGGTAACCCATAATTTGTATATGTATTATAAGGTGTAGGTGTTAGCAAATCTCTTTTTGTAATAGTTCCTTTATATTTGTTCCATATTCCATAAATTACGGTTGGATCAGCCTGCAGCTTCATTTTAATTTTAAGTCTATTCCAGTAAACTCCTGCCACTCTTTCTCTTTCAGAAGAAACATCAGTTTCTTTTTCAACAATAGAGGATAAAGTTATATATTCTAAAGGAGTTAGACCTAATTCTTTTGCTTTCTGAAGCATTTCTGATGTTACATTCTTTTTAAATTCAGAAAGAATAGATTTTATTACAGATCTTGGAGATAAATTGGGATCAAATACGTATGTTTCTGGAAATATAAAACCTTCCAAATTTACTGCATTTATTTTAAGTCCTAAAAAAGGGATAAATTCTTTTGAATTTAGTATTTCCAGCCAATTTTCTTTTTTTGTTTTAGGAAAATCTTGAGCTAATTTTTCAGAAATTTGATAAATATTTAGTCCTTCTGGAATTGTTACTTTTATTGTAACGATGTCCCCTTTTACAAGTTTAGTAAGGATTTCTTCTGGAGATACATCCTTATTAAATCGATATGTTCCAATTTTTAAATTTCCGGTTAAGTGCATTATTTTTGCATAATCAATAAAAATCTTTGGATATCTTAAAACATTTAATTTTTCTAAATCATACGCAACCCTCATAAATGTAGAGCCTTCCTGTAAATGATAATCTACAGTTTCTAAATTTAAAGGGTTCGGACTTTTAAACCAATAAAAAATATATCCAACAAAACAAACAAATAGAAAGAAAGATAATAAAAATAATTTTTTTAGCATATTATATGCTCCACATCTTTTTTGCTATTGATTTTCTAATATTATTTATATTTGGAGCTATTCTAACAACACTTGAATCCCATATTTTATTTGAAATTCCATAATATTCATTTAAAGTATCATTTAACTCTATTTTATTTATTTCCTTTATTTCATCATTTATAGCCCTAAAATATTTATTATTTTTATTAATAAAATCGGAATAAATAAATATCCTAGGACATTTTTCTACTCCATATTTTCTTCTTTGGGATACTCTATTTGTTAATAATACATGGTATTTTGAATTATGTTTTTTCTCATTTGTTTGGAACCAAAAAGAAGTTCCAGTATATCCTAAATGACCGTAAACTTTAGATCGATTTTCTGGCCAATTTTTTAACCCAGCAGTTGATTCTTTCGAACTTGGAGTATCTAATCCAAATACAAATCTAACATTTGCATTACTCTCATAGTTAACTTCATTTAAAAATTTGCTTTGCGAAGAAATAATTTCTTTAGTAGCTTTGGTAACATCAATAATATTACCAAAAAAACCTGAATGACCTGATACTAAATTATTATTTTCACTCATTGAGGAAAGTATATTTGAATTTGTGTCATTTACAAAACCAAAATTTAATTCTTTTAGTTTATCAATATTAATATCATCATTATAATATGAAATATATGGATAATAAGGAATACTATTTTTTGATTTTTGAGGAGATAAACTTGAATGAAAAAAATTTGATTCTAATTTATCATTTATTAAATCTACAATTTGTATCCAGTTTTTATCTCTCATAAAAAAAGATTCTATTAGTCTTGATAATATATAATAATTAACATCAGAATAAATATATTTCCCATAGTCATCATTATTAAAAGATTTAATACAACTTGAATTTAAATTACTTTTAAAATTATGTAAGTAATTTTTATCATTTACATCTAAATTTGTATGATAAATATTTGGATCCGTATGATGGGATGTAGAAAATTGAAACCATTTAGCACTCCCCATCCAAAACCAATTTTTAGCTCCAGAGTAATGAGAAAGAAAAGAGTTTAAACAAAAATTATTTTTACTATTTAAAATATATTGAAATAATTTTTCATTTTCTTCTAAAATATTTTTATTTAAAAACAAATCATTTATTGGCGTATTTATTATTTTTATAAAATCTTGTTTAAATAATTCTCTTAAATAAAAATTTAAAAAAAAGGGTTTGGTAAGACTTGATAAATCAAAAGTCGGATGATAAGAGAAATCAATATTTTCTGAATTTTTTTTAATATTTAATTGACATTCATCTGCCCAAAACGCTGATAGCGCTGCTTCATTATTTGATAATGACCATGATGTAAATATTCCTTTTTGCGCTTCGATTTCAAGTTCTTCAAGAGATTCCAAAAATATTTTTGGAATATGCGTTTGTAAGCATTTTTGTATTGCTAAAATCATGATATGAGTACCCCTGCCTTGGATGTCCAATGCATTAAAATTATCTCTAATAGGGTGCACTATGGATCACACGAAAGTAAAGCCTCGCTGTCCTTTTTTGATGCCAAAAAACGAGCTAACTCAAAACGATTTCATTCATTTTTGCACATCAAAGCTTGGAGTTACACCAAACCGCATCCTAAAAGATATTCTACAATGGCTTGAAGAAGATCATGGTTCTGGAGACCCTACTTTATTTGCCGCTATGGACAAAAACCAAACTGCAGAGTTTTATATTGTAGCAAAACAAGATTTTATTCTTTCTGGTTTACACATGATGCAAGAAACATTTTATCAAGCATCAGGAGGAACGATTAAACTCTATTCAGACTGCAATGATGGTGATTTCATTAAAAAAGGCTCCGTTGTTCTTGGTGGCACTGGCAGTGCAAGTTGCATTTTACTAGCAGAACGTGTTGCTTTAAATTTATGCTCAAAAATAAGCGGTATTACTTCTAAAACAAAAACAATACTGCAAGAAATTCGTAAATATTCAAGTAACATATCTCTATTAGAGACAAGAAAAACAACTCCTGGTTTAAGAATTTATGAGAAATATGCCACTCGAATTGCTGGAGCTCGAAATCATAGACATGGCCTAGATACGGGTGCTATGTTGAAAGAAAATCATTTAAGAGCAATTGGTTCAATTGAAGAATCTCTCGATAATTTATCAAAATATATACCAATATTAACTAAAATTGAAATTGAAGTTACAAATTTAACTGAGTTTAGAGCTGCTTTGAAAAAAGGGGCTGATGTTATCATGCTTGATAATTTTTCTGAAAAAGATGTCCTACTTGCAATTAAAGAAAAAAATAAACTTAATCAAAATATTAAAATTGAACTTAGTGGAAATTTAGATGAAAAAAATATTGAAGAAATATCAAAACTAGGTGTCGATTTTCTCAGCATGGGAGCTTTAATTCATAAAGCTATTTGGGTTGATATGAGTTTACAACTCTATTTACCTCATTAATTAATGGAACAACAATGACTAAAAATGATTTTTATACAATTTACACAGAACAAACCCCATCAACTATGGATCTTGCCAAGCATTATGTTCAAAATAATCCTCATAAAGGAAACATTTTAGCAATCATGACCAGCAGGCAAACTCTTGGCAGAGGTCGAGGTGGTTCTCAATGGAAACAAGCTGGCATTAAAGAAAATAACTCTTTAAATGAAACATCTGAATTATTTTATTTTAACAATATTACCGATGCTGTATTAAAACAAAATGAATTTTTACCTGTTACTTTAGTTATTCCTAGTGAAAGAATTAAAGTTCCCTTCGAATGGGTAACTTCTTTAATAGGCTGTGCTATTCATGACTCACTAGCAACTACTGAAAGCTTTATTAAATCCATGATTCACAGCATTCCATTTAACGAAGATAAAATGATATGTATTAAATGGCCTAATGATATTATTTACTTTCCTAAAAAGCCTATTAATAAAGATATTTTAGAATATAAAAAAATCTGCGGTATATTGTGCGAAACAAATGCCATTGGAAATAAAATTGGAGATTTTTTTATTGGCATTGGATTAAATTTTTTTAGCCACCCCCAATTAGATAAATCAATATCATTTTGGGAAAGTTTATTCATAAATGACAATAAGTCAGTCAAAAGAGAAATTAATAAATATCATAAATCAAATGAATTTAGATCTGCAATATTAAACAAATTTTGCGAAACATTAAAAAATGAAATTATTGATTATATTTGCTCTCCACGTAATACAGAACAATTAAAATCTTTAGTATTAGAAAGATCGTTACCAAAAGGCACTATTTTATCTGTAGATAAAGAAACGAGGCAAGGAGAATTTATAGGGATTGATAATAATGCTGGATTATTATTAAGCGGTAGTTCAAAACCAGTTGTATCTGGCGATATATCATTAAAAGAAACTACAGTTAATAAAAAAATAGTAACAACTACAGAATCAATACAAAAAGGAACGCCCATTCTTGCTATCGATTTTGGAAACACAACAATTCATATTGGATATCAATCTTCTCATTTAAAAAAATATCAAATTAATATTCCATATGATATTTTGCTTAAAAATGAGCAAATTAAAATTAGAGAATTTTTTAAAACAATATTAGAAGGTTTTATTTTAGATCGAAAACTAAAAATTGATTTAGTTTACACCTCAGTTAATACTCCTGAAAAAACAAAAAATTCATTAGGAATAATTAAAGATTACTTAGCAAGCCTATTTCCTGAAATTTCTTTTAATGAAGTAAAAATTACCGAAAAAGAAATTTTTAATTGCATGGATATTACAGGAGATTTTGAAGTAAGTCGCCTAGGAGCTGATAGAGCACTTAAATTTTTATTTGCATTTCAACAAGCTAAAAAATTAAAAGAAAATATAATTACTTTTTCATTTGGTACAGCTGTAACTTGCGAAGGAGTTTCAGGGTCTTTATCCATTTTAGAGAATTTTATTTTTCCTGGCGTACAAATGGCATTTAATGCAATTCATCATTACACAGCTTTAGTTCCTTTATTCCAAGCTAATTCAGAAATGTTTACTCCAAAAGATAAAAATTGGAATCAAGAAATTTATGTTCAAAGAGGTGTATTTTTATCAACAGCATCAAGCGTTATTACGTCTATAAAAATGCATTCTCCTTGTAAATGTTACTTTAGCGGTGGCAATGCAGAAGCTATATTAAATATAATAAACATGATAGATCCAAATCATAATTTAGGAATTGAAATACTCCCAAGCATTGAAACGGATATGATCATTGAATATAAAGATCAATTGCTAAAAAAACAAATTGATGAAGCAAAAGAAGAAAAATCAAAAATAAATAATAATATAAAAAGAATGAAAAATTTGATTGAAGAAAAATCAAATCAAATTCAACCAAAATCAACTCCAGTAATTAATGAAGATGAAATTGGCGAAGTTATGAAAACAATGCTAAAAGCACGAGCGCCAAAATCTATCGAAAGAAATAAAGAACCTAAAAAAGAAGATTTTAGAAAAATTGGAAATCATCTAGAAAATTTAGAAAACGAAGAAAGAATTGATGCTTATATGGCAAATAAGTTTCAATTTCATAATAGAGAAACATGGCGTGAAAGAATTTCAAATGGTGAAGTTTTAATTGAACATGGCGCAAATCGAAAAGAACGTGAAAAAATTCATTTAAATAAAATAAAACCTACCTACAAATTAAAAAATTATGACCAAATATGGCTTTTTCATCCACCAGAATATGAACCCGATGTAATAGAAAAGATGGATATTATTTTTGATGATGGAGATTTATGTATATTCTCTAAACCTCCAAATATGGTAATTCATGCCGCTGGAATTTATGGAAAAAATACATTCGTTAATATTTCTGCAAAAATGGGTTATGCAGACTGCTCAGCAGTGCATCGGATTGATCGTGAAACAAGCGGAATTTTAGCTTGTGCTAGAAAATCAGAAACTAGAAATATTATTTCAGAAGCTTTTAGACAAGGTAACATTGAAAAATTATATATTGCAGTTACAAAAGGAAAAAGCCAATTACCTGAAAATTTTAGAGTTACATTACCCATTGGAGAACCAGAAAATTCTTTAATTCGACTTAAACTCTGGGTTAATGGTAATTTACCACAACAAGCCGAAACTTGGTTTTCAAAGCTAGCAACTTACGAAGACTATACAATGTTTGCTTGTTTGCCTCAAACAGGCAGAACAAATCAAATAAGAATTCATTTAGCAGCAATAGGGCATTGGATAGTTGGTGATAAAATGTATCACGAAGATGAACAAGTTTTTATTCAGTTTTATGAAAATGGTTATACCGATTGGGTTCATGAACAAACACTTTTTCCTAGACATATGTTACATAATGCAGGAATAATGGGCTCAAATATAAAATTAACATCGCTTTCAGATAATCCTATAGTTTGCGAACTTTATTCAGATATGATGAATTCTGAAATTGTTAAAAACTTACTTAAAAATTCATCAATTCCATTCGATCCAATTCAACAAAGAGAATATATTAAAAATATATTTTTAAAACTTCATAAAATCAATTTTAATGAATTTCCTGATATTTCCCTAGGAGAAAAAAAATGAGTAAATTAAGTAATAACTTTGATACTATTTGTGTTCATGCAGGAGTTGAGCCAGAATCTGTAACAGGCGCAATTATGACTCCTATTTTTCAAACATCCACATATGTTCAAGATAGCCCTGGTAATCCCAAAATTTACGATTATTCTAGGGCTGGAAATCCTACAAGAACTGCTCTTGAGAACTCATTAGCCGCATTGGAAAAAACAAAACATGCTGTTTCATTTTCATCTGGTTTAGCCGCTGTTAGTGCTATTGCTCAATTACTAAATCCAGGTGATCATGTTCTTGTTTGTGATGATGTTTATGGTGGTACTGGTAGATTATTTAGAAAAATATTTGCAAAGTATAATATTGATTTTGAATTTATTGATATGACAATTACAAATAATCTTGAAAGTCATTTTAAAAAAAATACAAAGCTCGTTTGGATTGAAACACCAACAAATCCTCTTTTAAAATTAATAGACATAGAATATATTTCAAAATTATCAAAAAAATTTAATGCAATTTCTGTTGTAGATAATACGTTTTCTTCACCTATTTTTCAAACTCCAATTGAATTAGGTGCTGATATTGTTTTACATAGTACAACAAAATACATTGGTGGCCATAGTGATCTAGTTGGTGGCTGCTTAATGCTTAATGATAATACTCTTGCAGAACAACTTAAATTTATTCAATTTGCAGGAGGAAGTGTAAACGCCCCTATTGAAGCCTTTTTACTATTAAGAAGTATAAAAACACTTTCTTTAAGAATGAAAAAGCATAATGAAAATGCTTTATTTATTGCAAAAGAAATTCAAAAACTAAAAATATTTTCCGAAGTTATTTTCCCTGGGCTTGAGGATCACCCTCAATATAGTCTAGCTAAAAAACAAATGAGAGGTTTTTCAGGCATGATTTCAGCAAGAATAAATGGAGATTATGATAAATTAAAAACATTTGTTTCTAGACTAAAATATTTTTCACTTGCAGAAAGTCTTGGAGGTGTAGAATCTTTAATAAATCACCCTGAAACAATGACTCACGCTAGCGTTCCTTTAGAACATAGAAAAAAACTAGGAATAACATCTGATTTATTAAGATTTTCAGTTGGCATAGAAGATGCACAAGATCTTTTAGAAGATATAAAATCTGCAGCTAATTTTTGACATAGGCATACAAAGCTAAATTAAATATTAAAATACTTCCGATAATTTAAAAGGAGGTATTTTTTATTATGGCTATTCCTGCAAATAAAAAGAAATTAAGAACAAATAATGAACTAGAACTTATTAAACTTGTGTTAGATGAAGATAAAGATTTAAAAAAAAAGGTAATTAAATTTATTCAAAAAAGCCTCGGAAAAACTAGTTCTGCAACAGCAAAGAAAAAAAAAGGCGATTGATCTTTTTTATAATGTGAATTTTATTTTAACATAAAATTCACATTATAAAAAAAATAATTTAATTAAAAAAATAAACCTCTTAACAAAACATTTAAAATATTTATATTTTGGCACTCTATTCCACATTGACAATAAAATATCAATCTCCAATAAATGAAATTCCATTTTCAAGAATTGGATTAGGGCATTTTTTTATTTATAGAATGAATAAAGTTAAAATTTAAAAGGAATTTCACATGAAAAAAAATATCACACAATATATCATAATATTTTTTAGTTTAATATTAGTTACTTCCTGTACCACTTTTGGAAAATCATTTTCGGGAGATTTTAGCAATATTAAAATAAACTCAACGACCAGAAGCGAAGTTGAAGCGAATTATGGATTTCCATATAGGGCAGGAATTGATAATGGATTTAAACTCTATAATTATATGTATATTAATGCAAAACCATTTGGAGATATTGAACTAAAAGAATTATTAATTCGCT
>Ga0164295_10004698_pt1 | contig 10851 bp, 9 predicted proteins | sample GEODES006metaG_FD_111798 | JGI IMG/M metagenome (GOLD analysis project Ga0164295, IMG submission 111798) | Oligotrophic lake water microbial communities from Sparkling Lake, Wisconsin, USA - GEODES006 metaG | ecosystem: Environmental > Aquatic > Freshwater > Lake | place: USA: Sparkling Lake...
CATGGTCGCCTAAAAAGAAATCGACCCTAGCCAGATCCGCATTACCCGTCTATCAACGACAAATTTTCCGCGCATCGTTAGTGGGTGAATCAGTAGCTACCGGTGCGACTGCTGGTATTACTGTTCATGAAGATGCCTCCGTACGGTTGTGGCATCAAAACGATGATGTGTTGATGTTGTCGTTTAAAACCAAGTTGCATGTGATGGGCCCAGAAGTCATCGCTGGTATAGAGAGGGCCGTCACAGAAGCCGAACAACATTTTGGCTCACTCGTTATATGGCATGCCGATTCCGCTGAAGGTGGCGCTTTCTCAGCAGGTGCGGACTTGCAAGCTATGTTGCCCGTATTTATGTCAGGCGGTTTGAAAGCCATCGATCAGGTCGTAGCGAATTTTCAGCGCGCGATGATGCGCGTTAAATATGCCAATGTGCCTGTGGTGGCAGCAGTCGGTGGTATTGCATTGGGTGGCGGCTGTGAATTGTTAATGCATGCTAGTCGTCGTGTCGCATTGCTAGAGTCGTATATCGGTTTAGTTGAAGTAGGCGTTGGTTTAATGCCAGCCGGCGGTGGCTTAAAAGAGATCGCGCTACGCTCTGCACGCGAAGCCAAAGGGAATGACATTCTTCAATTTTTGAAAAATCGATTTACAGCAGCAGCAACAGCAGCGGTATCGAAATCGGCACCTGAAGCGAAAAAAATGGGCTATCTCTCGCGTGGTGACGTGATTGTTCTTAACCCATATGAATTACTGCATGTCGCTAAAGCGCAAGCTGTGGCATTAGCTCAAGCGGGTTATCGCCCTCCCTTGTCATCACTGATTCCTGTTACAGGTCGGTATGGCATTGCCACGATTCGGGCACAACTAATCAACATGCGTGATGGTGGTTTTATTTCTGCGCATGATGAACACATCGCAACCCTGATTGCCGATACCGTATGTGGTGGGGATGTGGATCCCGGTAGTCACGTTAGCGAGCAATGGTTGTTGGATAAAGAGCGCCAAGGTTTTATGACATTGCTAGCGCATCCAAAAACACAAGAGCGCATCATGGGCATGCTACAGACTGGTAAGCCGGTACGAAATTAAAGTAGAGCTATTGCTGATTCATTACGCAGGGATTCATCATGATTAAACAGCTTCAGGATGCCTACATCGTTTCCGCGGTCCGAACTCCCATAGGCAAAGCGCCGCGTGGAGTGTTTCGTTATACGCGTCCCGATGACTTGCTGGTACATGCTTTGCAAGCTGCTTTAGCGCAGGTACCAACGCTCGATCCTAAGCTGATTGAAGATGCGATTGTCGGTTGCGCATTCCCTGAAGCAGAACAAGGGTTGAATGTCGCTCGTATGTCAGTGCTGCTTGCCGGTTTGCCTAAGACTGTCGGTGGCGTCACCGTTAATCGCTATTGCGCTTCCGGTTTATCCGCCGTAGCGATGGCAGCTGATCGCATACGCGTTGGTGAGGCGGATGTCATGATTGCCGCCGGTGTCGAGTCGATGTCCGTGGTACCTATGATGGGTTATCACCCATCAATTAATATGGGCGTGTTCAGCGATGAAAATATTGGTATGGCGTATGGCATGGGTTTGACTGCAGAGAAAGTCGCAACTCAATGGAAAATTTCACGTCAAGCTCAAGATGAATTCGCACTTGAATCTCATCGTAGAGCACACGCAGCGCAATTAAGTGGTGAACGTGTCGGTGAAATTATTCCAATTGATGTAATTCAGCGCTTACCTAATCTGAGCAGCGGACAGATCGATACGCATACTCAAACGATTACTGATGATGAAGGTGTTCGCCCTGACACTACATTGGAAGCTTTAGCAAAACTAAAGCCGGTATTTGCAGCCAAAGGTTCGGTGACGGCGGGTAATAGTTCACAGACATCGGATGGTGCTGGTGTGCTGATTATTGTTAGTGAGAAAATTCTCAAGCAATTCAACCTCGTTCCATTAGCGCGCTTCGTGTCGTTTGCAGTGCGCGGTGTGCCACCAGAAATTATGGGTATCGGCCCGAAGGAAGCGATTCCAGCAGCATTGGCCTACGCAGGCTTGACGTTAAATCATCTTGATTGGATAGAGCTAAACGAAGCCTTTGCAGCGCAAGCACTCGCCGTTAGTCATGACTTGGGTCTCGATATGAGTAAAGTGAATCCTTTAGGTGGCGCGATAGCCTTGGGTCATCCGCTCGGTGCAACAGGCGCCATTCGTTCTGCCACTGTCATCCATGGCATGCGTAAACGCAAACTTAAATATGGCATGGTCACCATGTGCGTGGGTACAGGTATGGGAGCTGCAGGTATTTTTGAGAATCTATCGTAGCGTGCACGTAACTAGTTGGAATCGAAAGCCAAAACAAAATTCACATTCACTTGTACTCACTCAAGCATTAAAATTTCAATCGCTTAGAAAAACATATCAGCGAAAAATTCCATCCCATGGGCCAGGTATCAGCGTTGCTGTAGTGCCATTTTTTTCTACTTCAGGGCGGTTTAAGGTAAACATGGTTTCCGCAGCAACGAATGAATAATCCATATAGCCTAGTCGTGCTAAAGGCTGTGCTGCGGCCACATCAACAATCCCGTCTTTGATGTAGTTATCATCGATATAAACGCCAACCACCTCACCAAATACAAGCCAATAAGCTAATTCGGGATGACCTTCTGGAGCAGGGAGCGGTAACGTCTTCCAGTAACGACATTCGAGCGCTGCAGGTGCTTCTGCGACTCGAGGTGGTTTGACATAAAAAGAATCTGCTGGTGTTACACCAGCTAACTTGAATTCATCGATGTCATGGTTAACTGCAGCAGACGACATATTCATAGCATCGCGAAGTTCGCTACTCACCATTGAGCAAACAAATTCGCCCGTTTCTTCTATATTGTTTAGCGTATCTTTTCGACCGATAGATGAAAACATGACCATCGGTGGTCTGTCACTGACCGCATTAAAAAAACTATAGGGGGCCAGATTAAGTACGCCAGATTTACTTACGGTTGATATCCAGCCAATGGGTCTCGGAGTAACCAGCGCTTTGAAAGGATTGTATTTCAGCCCGTGATTATTTAGCTGAGTGTCGTATTGCATAGTGGATCCTTGCTATTGCGTCTTATTGCTTGGCTTATTAATCAAATCATCAGAAGTGCTTTTATTTTTGCTCGAACATCCCACAATTCCTGCTCGCCGATGGTTGCCTTGTGTTTGGCTTTGCGTGCGCGCCAATCTAGCGATTTCACATGATCAGTCAGTACAGAGCAGCGCGTGCCATCGACGATTGTCACGACCTCAAATGGATGCCCCTTGACTTGGGTGCTAAGCGGACAGCAAACCATTAAGCCAGTCTTCCCATTATAAGAAGCTGGGCTTAGAACTAAGGCTGGACGATGACCTGCCTGCTCATGTCCTGCCTGAGGATCGAATTCCAGCCAAACGATATCGCCTGAATCGGGCGTATATCGCTTTACCATTAACAGATTTCCTTGCCGACGGGTTTACCAAAATCTGATTCTGCATGAGTATTAGCAGAGGTAATGCCGGTCACCAATTCTTCCAGTTTGTATTCTTTGCGAGTTACTGGTTCGATGATGATTTTTCCCCTAGACACTTTGACTGAAACTTCTTGATCAATCGTTAGCTGCGCTTCTTTCATTAAACTGGCGCTTAATCTGAGCGCAGGGCTATTACCCCACTTTTTAATAATGGCTTGCATGGTGCATCCTCCTTTTGACTTCCGTGTCTACATTGTGGATACATGCAGGGAGGCTGTCTACTTTTCTTTTATTAAATTTTGATTCGGGTGATCTATTTAAAAACCTTTCTTAGCGATGCTCTCAGTCTCAGCTAGAATCGCGCTGTGAAGCAGACTAGACAGTCGCTGGCAGTCGCGTAATGGCGATAGCGAGAGGAAGGTCCGGACTCCATAGAGCAGGGTGACGGTTAACGACCGTCCGTCGTGAGACGAGGAATAGGGCCACAGAGACGAGTCTTTGCAGCGCAAGCTGCAAAGGGTGAAACGCGGTAACCTCCACTCGGAGCAATTCCAAATAGGCATGCGTTGACGTTGCTCGCTGAGCATGCGGGTAGGAAGCTTGAGCGTTGGAGTAATCCAGCGCCTAGAGGAATGACTGTCCAGGCAGCGTAAGCTGCTATACAGAATCCGGCCTATCGGTCTGCTTCACTTTATTTCCGATGGGATAGCTTTACTTCGATCCCATTTGGCCACCAAGCTGAGGCTTCACTCGATCAATTGCCTTCTCGGCAATGTTTTTTGACAAGTAAACTTCCAATCGCACAAAACACATGTGTATTGCTGAAGTTTTACTTTCATTAACTTCCCTAAGTCCTTCATTTTCAACGTCTATTCTGGCTACGTTCAGCTTCAACAGTTGACGCTAAGTCATTGACTTCATTGAAAAAAACTACATTTCCCCCCGCGATATTCCTTGACCGACAATTCTCGATCTACTAAAGTGGGCGCCAGTGTGAAAAAGTGTCTTTTTGTGGGGCAAAAATTTTTCTTTCTCCTAACATTTGACGACTTGCTGTTTTGCTTATGTTCACTAAATTTTAACGATACGGGAGATAACCAAGGTGTATCAGGGCGCGTCCGCGTTGAGTCTGGATGCAAAAGGCCGAATGTCTATTCCGGCCCGGCATCGTGACGCACTGTCATTGCAGTGCGAAGGACGCATTACGCTCACCAAACACCCGCACGGTTGTCTTCTTTTATTCCCTCGCCCGGTGTGGGAAATTCATCGCGAACAAATTGCTGGCTGGCCGATGTCGGCGCGTGCTTGGCAACGCATTTTCCTTGGCAATGCCTCTGACGTTGAGATGGATAGCGCCGGTCGAATATTAATTTCTCCTGAATCACGAACGGCTGCATTACTCACGCGCGATGTGATGTTGCTCGGCATGGGTAGTCATTTTGAAATTTGGGATGCTGCAAGGTTGGAAGAAAGTGAATCGCAGGCAATCGCGAATGGCATGCCCGATGTATTGAACAATTTTTCTTTCTGATCGTCGCTCATGAGTCACGCAGCGGTGCCCGAGTATTTGCACCGAACGGTATTACTGGATGAAGCAGTGGATGCGCTTTCGATGGTGGATGCGCGTAGTGATGGAATTTTTGTTGACGGCACGTTTGGGCGTGGCGGGCACAGCCGCCGCATTCTTGAGCGACTGTCGATGAACGGTCGCCTGATTGCATTTGACAAAGATCCGCAGGCGGTGGCGGTAGCGCAAAAGTTAGCGCAAGAAGATAGTCGTTTTGTGATTGTGCATGACAGTTTTGCGACGCTGGACGTGCAGCTTGCTGCATTGAATATCGAAAAGATTGATGGAGTGTTACTCGATTTGGGTGTGTCTTCACCTCAGGTTGATGAAGCAGAGCGTGGTTTTAGTTTTCGTGCGGATGGTCCACTCGACATGCGCATGGATACCACGCGTGGCATGGCGGCGTCTGAATGGCTGGCAACAGCGACTCAGGAAAACCTAGAGAAAGTGATTCGCGACTATGGGGAAGAACGGTTTGCTTTTCAGATTGCAAAGGCGATTGTTGCTCGCCGGGCAATCGAGCCACTCGTCAACACGAGAGACTTTGCAGCGCTCGTGGCTAGCGCCGTCAAGACCCGTGAAAAAGGGAAAGACCCGGCCACCCGGACTTTTCAGGCTGTACGCATATTCATCAATCAGGAACTTGAAGAACTGGAAGCAGGTTTGAATCAGGCATACGAACGTCTCGCACCGTTCGGGAGATTGGTAGTGATAAGTTTTCATTCACTTGAAGATCGTATCGTTAAACGGTTCATGGCGGATAAAGCCAACGTACCGCAGCCTCATCGTCGCTTGCCAGTTCGTGCTGTTGATTTGCCATCACCGCTTATGAAATTACTCGGCCGCGTCAAACCTTCAGAGGAAGAAATTGCTGCCAATCCCCGATCACGTTCAGCCGTCATGCGTTGCGCTATGCGCTTAGCGCCCGCGGGGGGCTCATGAGTAATCGTGCGATTTTCTCGTTGGTAAGTTTGCTAATGGTCTGCGCGCTCTTATTAGTGAACTCGCAGTTTCAGGCGCGTCGATTATTTATTGAGCTTGAGCGTTCACAACTTCGTCAAAAAGAATTAGAGACCGAATGGTCGCAGCTGCAATTAGATCAATCCATGCTCGCCAAACATGCGCGAGTGGATTCACTAGCGCGTACATCACTAGGTATGTCATCACCTGGTGCCGGTAAAACGCAGTACTTAACCGTGGGAGCAAAATAGTGCGTGCACCCAGCAGAAAGGCAGCAGCGCGTGGAGTAGCTTTCGCCGCTAGCCCCGTGCTGGCTGTTCGTTTGCCTGCTTGGCGTTCACGCGTTGCGCTGTTTTTGTTATTCGCTGCATTTGTAGCACTTGCCGCACGCGCTTTTTGGTTACAGGCAGTATCGACGGAGTTCTTGCAGAAAAAAGGTGCATCGCGTTACGCGCGCACTTTGGATTTGCCCGCAGTACGAGGGAAAATTCTCGATCGAAATGGCGAAGTGATGGCGACCTCGCTGCCAGTCAAAGCGATCTGGGCTGTACCGGATAGCGTTAATACACCACCCGAAAAACTCCAGCGTCTGGCACAGCTGTTAGATATTAGTTCGCAAGAGCTCAAGAAAAAACTTGAATCTGATTCAAATTTCGTTTATCTCAAACGGCAAGTTGAAATTGAAGCCGTTGATCAAGTACTCGCATTAGATATTCCTGGCATACATACCAAACCAGAATACAAACGCTTTTATCCCGCGGGCCAAGTAGCGGCGCACGTACTCGGTTTTACCAGTGTCGAAGATAAAGGTCAGGAAGGTATGGAGCTGGCTCAACAATCGACGTTGGGCGGTATCACAGGAAGTCGTCGCGTCATTCGCGACAATCTGGGTCGTGTAGTAGACGACATTGCGTTACTGCGCGAACCTCAGGATGGTCGCGATCTCACCTTATCCATCGACAGCAAAATCCAATACATCGCATTTACTCATCTGCAGCAAGCGATTGAAAAAAATAAAGCGAAAGCAGGTGGCATCGTTGTGTTGGATGTCAAAACAGGTGAGGTACTCGCACTGGCGAATATGCCTACCTACAATCCTAATAGCCGAGTTGGTCTGACCGGTGCGCAATTACGTAATCGTGTCTTTACCGATACCTATGAGCCGGGTTCTACACTGAAACCTTTTACGGTCGCGCTGGCATTAGAAAAAGGTCTCGTCACGCCCAATTCGATTTTAGATACACCTAACAAATTGACTATCGGTCCTTCAACTATCGGTGATTCGCATCCACATGCAGCTGCATTGTCGGTGTCACAAATTATTCAGCAATCATCAAATGTCGGTACGGTTCGGATGGCGCAAAAGCTCGAGCCGCGACAGATGTGGGACATGTTCAGCTCCGTCGGATTTGGCCAGCCGCCGCGAGTTGGTTTTCCTGGTGCTGTCGCCGGTCGTATGCGTCCTTACAAAACCTGGCGTCCGATTGAGCAAGCGACAATGAGCTACGGACATGGTATTTCGGTATCGCTGATTCAAGTGGCGCGCTCGTATATGATTTTTGCGCGCAATGGCGAGATGATTCCTTTGTCATTTCAAAAAGTATCGCAACTACCCGCGCCGCAACGCGTCATCAGTGATAAAACGGCGCATCAAATGCGCGACATGATGGAATTAGTGGTGGGTCCTGGTGGCACCGCGCCACTTGCTCAGGTACGTGGCTATCGTGTGGCGGGTAAAACAGGCACTGCGCACAAATTAGAAAACGGTCATTACGTTAATAAGTATGTAGCTTCGTTTGTAGGTTTGGCGCCAGCGTCAGATCCACGCATCATCATCGCCGTCATGATTGATGAGCCGGGTGCAGGTAAGCACTTCGGTGGTTTAGTCGCAGCGCCATTATTTGCCAGTGTCGCAGCAAGTACCTTGTCATCACTAAATGTCCCACCTGACGCGAGCGTGAGTAACGTCATCATGCCGGCCCAACCGATTGCGGAGAGCATGTGATGGCGAACGCCGTAATCGACATTATCGACGTCACTCGCTGGCTGCAAGAAATTGCACCCTCAGCGAATTTGTCACTCGATTCGCGTCGGATTACGCGCGGCGATATTTTCCTTGCATGTCGTGGTGAGTCGGGTGATGGTCGACAGCATATTCAGCAAGCAATTGAGTCGGGCGCTATAGCCATAGTGTTTGAAATAAGCGATGAGTTTCAGTGGAATGTTGAGTGGACGATCGCGCATTTCGGTGTGCCGGAACTAGCAAAAATGGTAGGACGTATCGCGCATGAATGGTATCGCAAGCCCGATGCAGATATGTTCAGCGTTGCTGTTACAGGGACCAACGGTAAAACCTCATGCACCCAATGGCTAGGCCAAGCCTTGTCGCGCGAAGGAATGCCAACAGCCGTGATTGGTACCTTGGGTATTGCGCAATGTCGCAATGGCGAGATTGATAAATTCGAAGTGACAGGATTAACGACGCCTGATGCAGTGCAATTGTTTCGTCAACTTGCACAGCAAAAGCAACGCGGATCAAAAGCACTGGCGATCGAAGCCTCATCAATCGGATTGGCCCAAGGCCGGCTCGATGAATTACATGTTGATGTCGCCGTATTTACCAATTTCACGCGCGATCATTTGGATTACCACGGCAGCATGGAAGCCTATGAAGCAGCGAAAGCTGCCTTATTTGATTGGTCTGGTTTAAAACACGCCATCATTAATTTAGATGATCCCATGGGCGTGCGTCTATTAACGAAGTTACGCCGTAATGATTCTGACATCAATATTACTGGCTATACCGTTGAAGGAGCTCAGCACGACTCAGTGCCTGTGCTTTCTGCCAGCGACATTCGCGTAAGTCAGCATGGTACAAATTTTCAGTTGTCATCACCCTTCGGATCGAGTGCAGTGCGTACTCAATTGATAGGTCTTTTTAATGTTAGTAATGTATTGGCGATTGCTGGTGTATTGCTTACGCGAGGATCGTCGTGGAATAACGTTGTACGTCAGATCGAATCGTTGACGGCGGTCCCCGGTCGCATGGAGCAATTAGGTGGACAAGAAGGTCCATTGGCTGTAATTGATTATGCGCACACACCTGATGCGCTCGAAAAAGCATTGCAAACATTGCGTCAAGTCGCTGATGCACGTCATGGACAATTATGGTGTGTGTTTGGTTGTGGTGGTGATCGCGATCCGGGTAAGCGACCACAAATGACAGACGCTGCTTTAGCAGCAGATCATTTGGTTATCACGAGTGACAATCCGCGCAATGAGAATCCTGCAGACATTATTCAGCAGATGATCGATGGTTGCAGAAGTCTGCCCTCAGAAAAAATTCAAGTGATTGAAGATCGTGCGCAGGCGATTTTGTCGGCGATTCGCCATGCAAGAAAAAATGATGTCGTTCTCGTTGCCGGAAAAGGTCACGAAGATTATCAAGAGATCAAAGGCAAGAAGTTAGCCTTTCGCGATGCCGATCATGCTGCGTTGGCGCTCGCCACGCGCGCTACACGTTTCGGAGGGCATTGATGCACGCTAGCCTTTCTGAATTAGTTAGCTTGATTCCTAGTTCGCACGTAACAGCGCCAGCCTCTTTCGTTGGTGTATCGACCAATAGCAAGAACGTCGGCAAAGGGAATTTATTTGTGGCGCTGCGCGGTGAGCGATTTGATGCACACGACTTTCTGCACGAGGTGAGCGCGCAAGGTGCCGCCGCTGCTGTTGTAGAGCGAATTCCTGCAGGATTAACGCTGCCGGCATTAGTGGTGCCTGATACGCGTTATGCCTTAGGGCAGATTGCTAATGTCTGGCGACAGAAATTTTCTATTCCTGTGATTGGTGTCACAGGTAGTAATGGTAAGACTACCGTTAAAGAAATGATTGCATCAATTTTATCGGCGGCGTTTGGTGAGAATAATTACCTTGCGACTCAAGGTAATTTAAATAATGAAATCGGTGTGCCACTCACCTTATTTAAATTAGAGAGTGCACATCGCGCGGCAGTGATTGAAATGGGAATGAATCATCCCGGTGAAATTGCGCGACTCGCAGAGATCGCCCAGCCCACCGTAGGCCTAGTCAACAATGCGCAGCGCGAACACCAAGAATTTATGGAAAGTGTCGCAGCGGTTGCCAAAGAAAATGGCGCGGTGATCACTGCTTTGTCAGCCAATGGCAGCGCAGTCTTTCCTGCCGATGATGACTATACGACGCTGTGGCAATCGTATGCCGATAAAAAACAAACAATCACCTTTGGATTAGATCAGCGTGCTGCGTTGTGGTGCGAATGGAAGCCGAAAGTATTTGGTAGCGATTTGCAAATTCAGATGAACGGACAATTGGTACATGTATCGCTTGCAGCAGCAGGCGAGCACAACGTGCGAAATGCCTTAGCGGCATTTGCTGCAACTCGTGCAGTAGGCATTGATGTCGACTGTATCGTACGTGGGTTGCAGGCATTCGTACCTGTCGCGGGGCGCTTGCAACGCAAGAATGCAACGAATGGTGCCTTGGTAATTGATGACACCTACAACGCCAATCCAGATTCCGTGCGTGCTGCAATTGATGTGTTGGCTATGTCGCCATCACCGCGCACATTGATATTGGGTGATATGGGTGAAGTTGGTTCTGAAGGCGTCGCGTTTCATGAGGAAATTGGTTCATATGCACGCACGCGCCACATTGATCAGTTATTTACGTTGGGCACCTTAGCCCGTCATGCCAGCCTTGCTTTCGGTAGCGCAGGTCGCCATTTTGATGATGTCGATACATTGAATAATGAGCTAGGTCATACCTCGTCTAATGCGAGCATTCTCATCAAAGGA
>Ga0164295_10004699_pt1 | contig 10849 bp, 10 predicted proteins | sample GEODES006metaG_FD_111798 | JGI IMG/M metagenome (GOLD analysis project Ga0164295, IMG submission 111798) | Oligotrophic lake water microbial communities from Sparkling Lake, Wisconsin, USA - GEODES006 metaG | ecosystem: Environmental > Aquatic > Freshwater > Lake | place: USA: Sparkling Lake...
CCTTCCAGCCCGCTGAAGCCCGCCGCCGCGGCTTCTGCCGCCGAGCGATGAATGTCATCGCCATGACCCCACAGGGTTCTGAAAAGTTGTAGTTGCATGCCCCCTCCCTCCACGAGTTGAAGGAAGAAGAGCAAGTCTGGTGCCAGCGGCGCGAGAGGCGCGCAAGAAATGAGCGAGGGGACGCCGCTGGCGGCCAGCTTGCGATGGCCGCCAGTGGGAGAGAGGGCGATCTGAGGCCTTAGCCCTGCGGGGTCAGATTCTGCTTTCTGGCTTCACGCCGGATGAAGTGCCGCACGGCTTCCAGATCGTCCTTGCTGATGTTCTTGAACTGCGGCATGCCGCGTTCTTTCAGCGCACCGTCGAACACGATCGCGTGCAGCGCTTTTTCATCCAGCATGACGGGCGAGGCGCGGAGGTCGGGCGCATAACCGCCCGCCGTGCCCGCCGGGCCGTGGCACATGCCGCAGGACTGGCTCCACACATGGCTGCCGCGCTCGGCCAGTTCCGCATACACCGTGAACTCCGGCGCGGCGAGCGGCTTCGCAAACGCTTTCGGCGGTGATGGCGGCAGCGTGGCCTTACCGTCGAGTTCAAATACCACGAGCCGGCGCGGTTGCGCGCCGTAGGCCCAGCCGTGTTGGGCGGACAGTGAGCCGCCGGTCGCGGTCATCGACCCGCCCCAGCCCACCAGCTGCGCGATGTACTGCTTGCCATCCACTTCGTAGGTAATGGGCGGCGCCGAAATGCCCAGACCGAGCGGCATTTCCCACAGCGATTTGCCGGTATCTGCCGCATAGGCCACGAGCACGCCGTCGGCCCGGCCTTGCATTACCAGGTTGCCGCGCGTGGTGAGCGTGCCCGCGTTCCACACGCCGGGCAGTTTGACCTCCCAGCGCAGTTTCTGGGCAATGGGGTCCCACGCACGCAGGAAGGCCGCACCCCAGTCGGCCGGGCCGTCTTCCCGCAGGAAATCCACGCCCGGATCAAACTTGAAGCTCGGCGATTGCCAGGCCTTGGGCTTGGTGTACTTGTCGCTGAACATGCCGGCCATTTCGATCGCAGGAATGTAGGCAAGCCCGGTGTCCGGGTTGAACGACATCGCCGGCCAGTTGTGCACGCCAAACGGCCCCGGCCACACCAGCTCCTCACCGTCTTCATAGCGCGCGCCTTTGCGCTCCACCGGTCGCCCGGTCTTGAGGTCGACGGATTCGGCCCAGTCCACCTTGCCGAACTTCTCCGCCGACAGGAGCTTGCCGGTGCTGCGATCGATCACGTAGAAAAAGCCGTTTTTAGGCGCATGCAGCATGGCTTTAACCGGCTTGCCGTCGATTTTCAGATCGGCCAGCACGATGTCCATATTGGAGTTGTAGTCCCAGGTCTCGCCGGGCGTGGTCTGGTAGTGCCAGACGTATTTGCCGGTATCCGCATCGAGCGCCACCACCGAGCAGAGGAAAAGATTGTCGCCGCCGTCGGGGCTGCGCATCTTCTGGTTCCAGGGCGAGCCGTTGCCGGTGCCGATGTACACGCGGTTGAACTCGGGGTCATAGGTCATGCCGTGCCAGACCGTGCCGCCGCCGCCGCGCTTCCACCATTCGCCGGTCCAGGTTTTGGCGGCCATGGCCTGCGCTTCATCTTCAAAGCCATCGGCCGGATTGCCGGGCACGGTGTAGAAACGCCAGACCATTTTGCCGGTCGCGACATCGTAGGCGGAGACATATCCGCGCGCCGCTCCCCATTCGGTGCCGCCATTGCCAATAATGACCTTGTCGCGAAATACGCGCGGGGCTCCGGAAATGAAGAGCGGCTTTTTGGGATCGATGGTCTCGACGCTCCACACCGGCTGGCCGGTCTTGGCGTCGACCGAAATCAGCCGACCATCCACCGTCGCCATCAGCACGTGCCCCTTCCAGAACGCGATGCCGCGATTCCAGTCCCACATGATGGTGGCGCGATCCCCGGCGTGCTCGATGGTCTTGGGGTCGTAGGTCCAGAGTTTTTTGTGGGTGCGGACGTCCACCGCGTGCAGCACGTTGAAGCTGCCGTTGAAATACATCACGCCGTCGACCACCAGCGGGGTGGCGATGAGCGAGCGGTCGTTGGGGAGGTCGAGCGTCCAGGCCAGACCCAGCTTGCTCACGTTCTTCGCGTTGATTTGCTCAAGCGGGCTATAGCGTTGCTCGCTGTGGGTGCGACCGTAGCCCAGCCAGTTCCCGCCCTGATCGAGTTTGCTGAGACTCGCATCGTCCACCACCGTCGCGGCGCTGGCCGCACCGCTCATGAGCGTGACAGCAAACGCGGCGCATGCCGCCAGAATCTTCTGTTTCATCGTGCCCCCTTGCCCTTCTTTTTCTGGTTCTTCTCGAAGTCTTCCACCCACTGCTTCACCACGTGGTACTGATGGCGGAGCGCGATTTCGTGGTCGTGATACACCATTTCGGTAATCAGGCCTTCGTCTTGCGCAGTCTGGATACGCTCCAGCGTATTGCAGTCTTCCAGTACCGCATCGCGCAGTTCGACCATTGAGTTTTCCTGACCAAAGCGCTGCGCGGCATTGGTCGCCGGGCGCAGGAAGCCGCGCATCTGCCACACCACCTTATTGGCCGCCAGCGGCCACATCTGGTGGGTGAAGTACATGCCGCTGCCCATCACGATGATCCAGTTCGGGAAGAACACCGTGACGTCGAGCGACCAATGCTTGGCGCGGGTTTCGTTGAGTCCCTTGGGCAGCTTGACGGCCGCGTCGACCACCCCGCTGGTGACCGCTGGGCCGGGCGCGTTCTGCCACGCAAGGCCCTGCACGGGGTTCGGCGTGTACGCCATGTTGCCCCACACCGACTGCGTGCGATGCGGGCCCTTGATGCGGCAGTCGATGAGGCGACCGTAGGGGTTGTCCGGCCCGGCCAGGGTGTCTTTCACCGAGTGCCGATGCAGCACCGGCACGTGATAGGTCTCGCAAAAGGAATCGATCATCGATTTCCAGTTGCAGTTGATGGTGCCTTCGTACTCAAACACCGCAGTGCCGGAATCGAAGGGATAACCGACCAAATCGCGGCCCTGCTCGCCCATGGCCTCCTCCAGCGTCTGGCTGGGCGAGGGGTCCATGTTGATGAAGACGAAGCCTTCCCACACATCCAGCGCCAACTGGCGCAGGCCCAGCTTGCTTTTGTCGAGGTCGAAAAAGCCGCTGGCGTCCGGCACGCCCACCAGCTTGCCGTCAAGACCATAGGTCCAGCCGTGGAAGGGGCAGGTAAAGCCCACGCAGTGGCCGCGCTGGCGCAACTCCACGTGGTTCCCGCGATGCTGGCAGACGTTATAGAAGGCGCGGAGTTTTTGATCCTTGGCACGCGCCACAATCACCGAGTAACCAAAAGTGGGCAGCGCTTTCTGAAAGAAGTCGCCGGGCTTCGGCGCCTGCTCGACACGCCCGACGCACATCCAGGTGCGGCGGAAAATCGCGGCGAGCTCGCGCTCATAAAACGCGGGATCGCAGTAGACGTCGGTGCCTACCGGGCCGGTGCCGAGCTCCGGATATTGGGCGGCAAAGGTGGAGGAGGCGGAAATTTTTTCCTTGGCGTTCATGGGCGAGCTCCCTGAGCGGCGTTGTCGGGCATTTGTTCGATGAGTTTGAAGCGGCGGGCGTCAAAGCCGTCGGGATATTCGCCCGTGCCGTACCACTCGACCGCCGGCCCCATCTCGGCCAGCGACAGCAGCAGTTTGAGCAGACGCTCTTCGGCTTCGTTAAGTTCGCCCAGCTGGCGTTCGGCCAGATAGCTGAGCGCCTTGGGGGCTTTGTCCAGCATGGCGTCGTAGAACGCGCGGATCGTCGCTGGCGGTGTGGTCAGGCGCTTTTCGAGACGGGCGCGGGAATCGGGCAGGACCCAGTCCGCGACGAGCGGCTCCAGCATTTTGAAGCCTTTGGGCAACAGCGGCGCGGTGCCGCGAACAGATTTCGGCATGAAACTCTCCCCTTTGCGGCCCTGCCGGTGGTGCCGGGCCGACCGTTTTCTTTAACGTGCTTGGGCCGAATCCTACGCCCCCACGGCGAGGTCTGGCGAGCGTCTTAGTAGTCCATGATTCGCGAGTAGAGCTCGGGCCTGCGATCACGAAATAAGCCCCATGCCGCACGCCGTTCGCGTTGCAGTGCGAGATCGAAACTGGCCGTGATGACTTCGGTTTGATCGGTCGAGGCCTGAGCCACGATCGCGCCGGTCTCGTCGGCAATAAACGAGCTGCCGTAAAACGTGATCTCGCTGCCCCCAAGGCGCTCCACGCCAATCCGGTTGCACGCCACCAGCGGCAACATATTGGCCGCCGCATGGCCTTGCATGGTGCGCTGCCAGTGGCCGCCGCTCTGGAGCGCGGGGTCATTGGGCTCGGACCCGATCGCGCTCGGGTAGCAGAGTATTTCAGCGCCCTCCAGCGCCATGGCGCGGGCCGCTTCCGGAAACCACTGGTCCCAGCAAATCGCCACCCCCACGCGGCCCACCGCGGTGTCCCACACTTTGAATCCGGTGTCGCCGGGCGAGAAATAAAACTTCTCCTCGTAGCCGGGACCTTGCGGAATATGCGACTTCCGATACACGCCCAAGGCGCTGCCATCGGCGTCGACCATCAGCAGCGAATTGAAATACGCCTGCTGGTCCCGCTCGAAAAAACTCACCGGCAAGACCACCCCGAGTTCGCGGGCCAGCCGCTGCATGCCTGCCAATAGCGGACTGCTGGCGGCTTCGTGCGCCCGGGCGAAGTGCCGCGCCTGCTGCTCCTGACAGAAATAACGCGACTCAAACAACTCCTGCAGCAAAATGAGTTGCGCGCCGGCGGCATGGGCTTGGCGCACCAGCGACTCGGCCTGCGCCACATTCTCTGCGGCGTCTTCGCCGCAGGCCATCTGGGTGGCGGCCACGGTAATCATGCGCATGAACACTCCTTGCAGAACGGTCGCGACAGCTGGCGCCCGAGTGGTGGAAAATCAGGTCTGATTATGGCTGACCGCGAAACCTTACCGCAGCGCTAAATGCCAATGCCCCGCCTCTACACCATCGGTCACAGCAATCTGGGCTTCGAGACCTTTGCCGAGGGCCTGCGTGCGCATGGCATTGAGGTGCTGGCAGATGTCCGCGCCGCGCCCTACTCGCGCCGTTACCCGCAGTTCAGTCGCGACGCACTGGAAGCCGCGCTGGCCGGGCAGCAGATTCGTTATCGATGGCTCGGCAAAGCGCTGGGCGGACTCCGCAGCCCGCAGGGGCCAACGCCGCATACCGCGATCGCCGAGCCGGCCTTTCAGGCCTACGCCGAGCACATGGCGAGCGCGGCATTTATCGACACCCTTGATCGCCTGTGCGAGGGCGCACAACGCCTGCGCATCGCGCTGATGTGCGCGGAAGCGAACCCTCACCACTGCCACCGCCAGTTCATCGCCGATGCGCTCTGCGTGCGGGGGCTTGAGGTCTGGCATATTCAGCATGCGCAGACCGTCGTCGCGCATTGCCCCCACCCGGGTTTGCGCGTGGTCGACCAGCGGCTTGTGTATGACCGCCACAGCCAGAGCGGTCTTTTTGCGTTCGAGGATCCTGCATGAGACTTCGCCCTTATCGCCTCGCCCTCGCCGCACTGCTGGGTGTGGCTTCGTCAGTAGAAGCGGCCTTGCCGCCGCCGCTCGACCGCGTGCTCCGCGAGCAACACCTGCCGGAATCCGCAGTCAGCCTGATGGTGCAGGCGGTTGATGCGCGCACCCCGCTGGTCGCGCTCAATCTGGACGAAGCGCGCAATCCGGCCTCCACCATCAAACTGGTTACCACGTTTGTCGCGCTGGAGCGCTTGGGCCCGCAGCGCCGCTTTCGCACCGAAGCCTATCTGCTCGGGCCCCTGCACGACGGCGTGCTGGAGGGCGATCTGCTGCTTAAAGGCCGCGGCGATCCCTACCTCATCGCCGAAGAACTGTGGAAATTTGCCGGCCAGCTGCGCGCCAAAGGCCTGCGCAAAATCACCGGCCGGCTGGTGATCGACGACTCGGCGTTTGCCCCGGCGCCGCGTGCACCCGGCGATTTCGACGACCAGCCGCTGCGGCTTTACAACGTGCAACCCAACGCGCTGATGGTGAACTTCAAGGCGTTCACCTTCAGCTTCGCGCCCAGCGCCGACGGCAAGGGCGTGCGCATCGAGGCCGATCCGCCGCTGCCCAATCTCGTCATCGACAACCAGTTGCGGCTGGTCGACGGCCCGTGCCGGGGACTGCCGAAACACATCGCCATGACCAACGAGGGTGAGGAGCGCGTCAGCTTTCGTGGCGACTATCCGCGGGCCTGTGGCGAAGATTCGCTGCCGCGCAGCGCGCTCACGCCCGAGGCTTACGCCTACGGGCTGTTCAGCATGGTGTGGCGGCAATGGGGCGGGGAAATCGATGGTGGCGTCACGCGCGGCGTGATGCCCGCCGGGCAAACGCCGTTCGACGTCTGGTACTCGCCGCCGCTCGCCGAACTCATCCGGCCGTTGAACAAATGGAGTAACAACGTGATGGCCGACGCGCTGCTCTACGCGCTGGCCGATCTCCACACCGCCCCCCCGCTCCAACCCGCCGCCGGCGTGCAGGAAATCATCCAGCACCTGAACAGTCTGGGCGTGCCCGCCAAAGGGCTGGTGATCGAGAACGGCTCGGGGCTGTCGCGCCAGACGCGGATCTCTGCACGCACGATGGGCAGCATGTTGCTAACCGCGTGGCGCAGTCCCTATATGCCGGAATATCTGGCCTCGCTGTCGCTGGTCGGGCAGGACGGAACCCTGCGTAAACGGTTCAGACGCGGCCCGGAAAATGGCCGCATGCATCTCAAGACGGGGCATCTGGGCGATGTGTCGGCGGTGGCCGGCTACGTGCTGGCGGAAAGCGGTCGCACCTACATGGTGACGCTGCTGATGAACCACCCCACGATCAACGCCGGTGGCGGCAGCGCGCTGATTAACGCGCTGCTGGCGTGGACTTACCGGCAGTGATCAGCGCGCGGTCCATGCGCTCGAGAATTTCCTGAAGAATGGCCGGCGAAGTGGCGAAGTTGAGGCGCACAAAGCCCTCACCCTCCGCGCCGAAATTGGGGCCCTCGCTCAGGGCCACGCGCGCTTCGCGCAGAAAAAACCGCCAGGGCTCCTCACCCAGAGCAAGTGCACGGCAATCGAGCCAGGCGAGATAAGTCGCCTCCGGCGGCGTATGCCGGACGAGCGGCCAACGCGTGGCCACAAACTCGGCCACGGTGGCGCGATTGGCGCGGAGTTGTGCCAGCACGGCGTCGAGCCATGGGTCACCGGCCTGCCAGGCCGCTGCGGTGGCAGCCATGCCGAAGGCGCTGCGACCGCCGCGCAGATGATCCGGCAAGCGACCGAACCGCTGCCGCAGCGCGGGGGAGCCGAACACCGCCACCGCCAGACACAGGCCCGCGATATTGAAGGCCTTGCTCGGCGAGGTGAGCGTAATCGTGCGGGCTGCGATGTCCTCGCCCAGCATCGCGAACGGCAGGTGCGGACGCGCGTCAAGCATCAGATCCGCATGAATTTCATCCGACACCACAATCAGATTGTGACGGCGAACCAATGCGGCCAGCCCTTCGAGCTCCTCGCGGGTAAACGCGCGCCCCGTGGGGTTGTGGGGATGGCACAGCAGCAGCATCCGGGTCCCGGCGTCGCAGGCCGCCTCCAGCGCGTTGAAATCAATTCCATAGCCCTCTGGCCGGGGCTGCAGGGGGCACAACACCTGACGCCGCCCCGTCTCCTCTACGGACTGCAGGAAAGGCGGGTAGATGGGGGTTTGAATCAATACCCCCTCGCCTGGCTCGAGCAGCGTGAGCAGGCAGAAGTGAATCGTCTGCACCACGTCGCTGAAGAACTCGACCTGGGAAGGAGCAATCGTCCAGCCATAAAGAGCGGCCATGCGGGCCGCAAAAGCTTCCGGTAAGGCGGCGCGCTGATACATTTTGGGATAGCCCAAATCCTGCGCCGCGAGACGCTGGGCGAGCGCTTCGCGCACGGGCGGCGCGAGCGCGAAATCCATATCCGCAATCCACGCCGGAATGACGTCGCCGGGATAGACCGTCCACTTCGCGCACTCGCGGGCGCGCAGTTGTTCCTGGCTTAGCAGTAGCGGAATGGACTCACTCATGCACTGACTCCTCGCGCTAGCCCTCGAAAAGATGCACGACCATCACAAACAGCACGCCGGTCGCCATCCAGAAAATCTGCGCGAAAGTCTCGCGCGGAGTGACGCCCTGATGCAGGCTCGGAATGAGGTCGGCGGTCGCGATATAGATAAAACTCGCCGCGGTAAACGCCAGCACATAGCCGAGATGGTCGGTCAGCAAAGGCAGCTGCCACCAGGCCAGCAGCGCGCCACCCACCATCGCCAGACTCGACACCGCGTTGAGTCCAAAGGTTTGCCAGCGCGTATAACCGCTCTCCAGCATGATGGCGAAGTCGCCCACTTCCTGCGGGATCTCGTGCGCGATGATGGCCATGCCGGTCACCACGCCAAGCGCCGGGTCGGCCACAAACGTCGCGGTGAGCAACACGCCGTCGAGAAAGTTATGGAAAGTATCGCCCACCATCACCAGCGCGCCGGCGTTGCGCAGGCCGTGGTGGTGATGGTGGGCGTGACCATGCGCATCAACCTGATGCGCATGGCGCCAGATGAGTGTTTTCTCCAACACAAAAAAGACGAGAATCCCGCCCAGCACGATGGTGAAGATCTCGTGGCCGCGGGCGTCGCCGGCGTGTTCCAGCGCCTCTGGCAGCAGGTGCATAAAGGCCACCGCGAGCAGCGTGCCGGTGGCGAGACTAATGAGGTGTGCTACCGTCTTTTCGCGCCAACGACTCGGCATCAGCAGATAGGCGCCGCCGGCCGCCATGCTCAGGAACGCGCCCACCAGCGTGAAGCCGAGGATCCAGAGCAGAAGATGCGAATCAGGCGCGGGCATGGGGTTTCCGAAAACTGGCCGTAAGGCCCCGCATACTAACGAGTGCTGTTACTTAGTAACAGTCCGAAGCAAACCACCGAGGCGCTATGGCGACGGTTCTCAAAAGTTTTGCCTCACCCGCGCACGACCACGGGCGCTGCATCAAGACGGCCTTGGTGAAGGCCGAGCGGGCCTGCGCGGCGAGCGGCAAGCGCCTCACGCCTTTGCGCCGCCGGGTACTGGAACTCATCTGGAACAGCCATTTGCCGGTGAAAGCCTACGAGCTCCTGAGTCAACTCGCGCAGGAGCGGGCGCAGGCCGCGCCGCCCACGGTGTATCGCGCGCTCGAGTTCCTGCAGGACGCAGGGCTGGTCCACCGCATCGCCTCGCTCAACGCGTTCGTGGGCTGTGGTGAACCGCTGGCCGGGCACGTCAGCCAATTTCTCATTTGTACCCGCTGTGGCACGGTGGCCGAGTTAGCAGAACCGGCGCTGTCTGCCGGGATCGCCGCCAGCGCGCAGCGCCTCGGATTTAAAGTAGCCCGCGAAACCATCGAGGTGGAAGGGCGGTGTCGCGATTGTCAGAAAGCAGAAAGGGCCCTCACCCGATGAATGATTTCGAAACCCTGGCCGTCACCCTGGAAGATGGCGTCGCCCATATCGAGTTCAACCGCGCGGACCGGGCCAACGCGTTTAACCGCACGATGTGGCACGAACTCGGCGCCGTGATGCGCGCCGTTGATGCCGCAACCGGCGCCCGCGTGGCGGTACTGAGCGGGCGCGGCCGGCACTTCACGGCCGGTATCGATTTAGCGTTTCTCGCGGAACTGCAGGCCGAACTTGCACCACTCGGGCCGGGCCGTCGGCAAGAACAATTGCTCCGCAATATCCGTGAACTGCAGGACGCGGTCAGCGCGATCGAAAACTGCCGCAAGCCGGTGCTGGCCGCGATTCACGGCGCCTGCGTGGGCGGTGGCATCGATATCACCAGCGCCTGCGATATGCGCTACGCCAGCGCCGATGCCACGTTCGCGGTGAAAGAAATCGACGTCGCCATCGTCGCCGATTTAGGCACCCTGCAAAGACTGCCCCGCTTGATTGGCGAAGGGCCGGCCCGCGAACTGGCCATGACCGGGCGCCAATTCAACGCCGCCGAAGCCGAGAAACTCCGCTTTATCAACGCCACACTGCCTGACCGCGACGCCGTGCTCGCCCACACCTTCGAGGTCGCCCGCAGCCTCGCCGCCAAATCCCCAATAGCCCTGCGGGGCACCAAAGAAACCCTTAATTTCAGCCGCGACCATTCGATTAGCGAAGGACTGGAGTTTGTCGCCGCACGCAACGCCGCGTTGCTCTTTGCGCCCGACATTGCCGAAGCCATCGCCGCCCACAGCGAGCGGCGTGTGCCGCGCTTTGACGACTAGTCCAGACACGCCAGCGCCCGACGAACGTCTGGCGCTGTTGCTGCTGGCCAGCGGCTTCAGTCTGCAACCGCTGTCAACCGACCTTTATCTCCCGTCGTTGCCGAGTTTGAGCCGGTACTTCGCGGTGACGCCGGCTGCCATCCAGACCACGCTCACGCTATTTGTGCTGGGATTCGGCGTCACCCAACTGCTCGCCGGACCGCTCTCGGATCGCTACGGACGGCGGCCGGTGGCGCTGGGCGGCTACGCGGTGTACGGCGCGGCCAGTCTGCTGTGTGCCTGCGCGCCCTCGCTCACGGTTTTACTCGTGGGGCGCCTGCTCCAGGCAATCGGGTGTTGTGGGGTCGTCGTGGCGGCGCGCGCGCTGGTGCGCGACAGCTATGAGCCCGCCGCCGGCGCGCAACTCCTGGCACGCTCCAGCAGCCTGCTGGCGCTGGCACCGCTGATCGGCCCGGTGCTCGGCGGCTACTGCCAAGTCTGGCTCGGTTGGCGC
>Ga0164295_10004700_pt1 | contig 10846 bp, 14 predicted proteins | sample GEODES006metaG_FD_111798 | JGI IMG/M metagenome (GOLD analysis project Ga0164295, IMG submission 111798) | Oligotrophic lake water microbial communities from Sparkling Lake, Wisconsin, USA - GEODES006 metaG | ecosystem: Environmental > Aquatic > Freshwater > Lake | place: USA: Sparkling Lake...
ACGATGCGCAACCTGGCAATGAAGTAATGGGCTATGCCGTTCCTTGCCATACCGATTTACAAACTCGACGCGGCATCTGGAATTTGGAAAACGTGGACACCGAGAGCCTGCTCAACGCTGGTGTCAAAGAGGGCGCTTTCATTTGGGCCCCTTTGAAGATCATTGGTGCAACTGGCTCACCTGGAAACCCTATCGTTTTGTATTGAACCTGATCTGACTTAAGTCATAAAAGCACCTTCCGAAAGGAAGGTGCTTTTTTTATCTTTTCTCTATGATGAAAAGATATTCAGGCGCACATTCAGGTGCACAGACCACAGCCCAGCCTTTGTCATCGCTGGAGAAACCAAACCAAATATGGGTTTCATCTTTGATGTCGTTGACCGTGTCCATGCGGATCAAACGCTTGGGAAGTTGCTTCTCTGGAAAATTCTTAAGCTTGATGAAGATATTGTCATAGGCGTCTTGGATATCTTGACCTTGAACTTCATAAGCCGCAATGCGTCTGAAAAACCGCATGCCAGGTTCTGCCTTGCGGCTGCGGGGTGAGAAGGCAGAAATGAAGGGTCGGTCAAAGTAGCTATTGGGGTAGCGCCAATTCCAGTCGCTGTTGCTGGAAATGAATTGGTTGCAATCGATTTCAGCCATGAAGTCTAGGATTTTGGGGAAGGTGAAGTTAAACACCGCGCGGCAATCCACTTTGCTTTCTTTTTCATCAGGCTGAGCACCTGAGTGTGCGTAAACAACAGGCTGTAGGGTCATGAGCCCAGCAACAAAAAAGGCAGACAACAGCTTTGGATGGCGGCTAACAAATGGCAAGTACTTCATGTGGTCCCCATGAGTTGAGGACAATGTTATCTTTCAGTGGCTAGTTTCAGCAATCAGCAATAGCCCTAGGCGGTCAAGAATTTCGCAGACGCCTATGCTGAAAAGCCAAACTGCCCATCGCCAAAACAATGTAGCTCAGACAGGCCAGCAAATAGATGACAGTTCCTTGGCGCTGGCTCTGCGTGTGCTGCACATTGGCGTCGTCCAGCGCTGAGCGTGCTTGCGAAAGCAAACCGTCGTTGCTGGCGCATTGCACAGCGTAATTACGCATATCGGGGTCAGCAATCAAGTCATAGCTGAATGACTGATCTTCCCAGCGCTGTTCGGCAATTTTCTTTTTGTAAAAATTCACTTTGGTGATTTCTTCGCGCACGATCATGCCGTTGGGGTAACCCTGCAGCACAGCGTAGTCAACCATGGCTTGGGCTTCATTGAGCTTGAGTTTGAGTTGGTTGATTTCGGCTTGCAGCCGACTTCGCCCGTTCAGGTTGTAGGCGCTCAGTTGTTGCTGCAAAGCCTGAACACTTTCATCAGCCAAATTACATTGACGCGCATTGAGTTGCTGCCACAGGCCGCGCTCTTCAATGGTGTGTTCTATGTCCAAGCGCTCGCGATCACTTTGTGGGTCGTGCGGGATGGCCCAAAGCGTGACCATGGTGACGGCCACGATGAAAGCTACTTGGAGCATCAACCAAAAAGTCCAAGGGTTGATGTGAAAACTTTGTACGCCGACGGAGGCGGAATGGACGTGGGTGTTCATGGGGTTTATCTCACCAAGATGGAAGCGGTCATTTGAAGAAAAGGCTGCAAAGCGCTGGCGGGGGTGTAGCCAAAACTGGGCACATCCCCAGACTGCAGGGGGCTGACCGCCAAAGAAACAGGCGTGGCTGAGGCGTAACGTGGCACCTCTGCGCTGTCAGAAAGGGGCAAATTTCCAGACAAGGCTGAAGCCACATAGGCTTTGCAAGGCGTAGATTCGGGCGCATTGGCCGCACAGTAGCGCCAGTGTTCGGCATGGGCAAGGGGGGTTAAAAGGGTCGAAGTGACTATGAAAGCGATCAATCTCAGCATGGATATCCCCTTTGCCACCTTTGGGTGACGGTTTAAGTCAACGAAATATTGACACTGCCAAGGAATAAGCAAATTCCACGCCGCTGCAGATTTACCCCAAAATCACCCATTAAATCAACATAATTGCAATTTTTATCGTAATATCTTGTCAATTTTCTAAAAGGTAGCGCCCACATGGCCATCAAAGTTTGCAGCAAGTGCGGCGTAGCTTCTGAAGAAGCAAAACCATCAAAGTGTTCAAAATGTGGTTCCCGTGATTTCCACGACAGCCTAGGCTCGGCTTTTGGCAAAAAAGCCAGCACCCCAGAGGCCGTGGCAGTGGAGCCAGCGCCTGCACCGCCCAAGCCCCCAGAGTTCGACACCTTATTTGACAAATACGGCGGCATTCCCACCATTGCCAAAATTGTCAAAGCTTTTCACCATGAAGTCATGGCGCGTCATCAACTGGCGGCTTACTTTGAGGGCATTGACATGGAGCACTTGGCCCAGCACACGGTGAAATATGTGGCGTTTGTCATGGGTAAACCCGCAGAGTTCTATACCGGCAGAGATATGTACACTGCACATGCAAAGTACCATATCAACGGCATGCACTTCGACGAGGTTGCCGATGTGCTCAAAGATGTGTTGACAGCGGCGGGGATGGCCAAACCGGACATCGCACTCGTCATGTTGCGGGTCGAAAGCCTGCGGGAGATGATCATTGCCTAAACACCTGAGCGAGCCAGATAATTTCAAAGAGCTTGCCCAGCTGTACCTGGCGCATGAATCCTCGCGTTTAAGTCAAGCTGTATTGACTCGACGCAGAGCGCACTTAAAGGACCACTTATTTCCATTGTTGGGTGATACCCAGCTCTACGACATCACCGCCGTGCGTATTCGCCATTTGACAAGCGAGCTACTGCGCACAGGTCTCTCCCAAGCAAATACCGAACAAGTGATATTGAGTTTGCGGGTTTGCCTGAAATACGCGGTGAACAAATGCTGGCTGAATGTGCTGCCGTGGCCCAAGCACAGGGTTCAAGCAAATATGGCCATTACTTTGGCGATGCCCACTTTGAGTTCCTTTGAATTTAAAGATCTTTACAGCGACTTGCTGGTTGACATTCAAGGCTCAAGGGCTTTTTAACAGGCCCTGCAAGATCACAAATTTCGCGGAAAACGCAGCTTTGGCGCTGCCCACAGCCAAAGGCTTGCCGTCAGCGCCCAAGGAGGTGACGTTGAACTGGTATTCATGTCCCAAGGTAGTGAAGTTTTCAGGGCAGGGGCCTTTGTAAGCTTTCAAAGCGCCGGGGGCGATGGTGAAACTGCCCCCAAAAGGCTCACTTTGGCTGATGTCGCCACCACCATGGTCGTCGTCTTTTTGGTCCAAGTCGGTCATCTTCACCCGAATGGTGGTTGTGCCAGAGGGGATATCTTTGAGGCGAATCTCAGGCGACACCGGCGAGCAGCGGTGGCTGATGTTCCAAGTAAATGCGACATCCAGCCTAGATTGGCCATAAGCCCCAGGGACCACCAACAAGGCCCAAAGCAGCAAGTATTTTTTCATGCATATCTCCATCATTGATTGGGTTAGATTCCCTGATTAAATCAGGGTCTGACCCCAATTATTTTGCGCTAACTCAAAGCGGTGCTTGTAAACTCTGCGGTCTATTTATTTTTAACCAAGACACCATCATGCGAAGTGACATTGAAATCGCCCAAGCCGCCAGCCTCCATCGAATCCCCGAGTTGGTCAAGCAGCATATGAACATCTCCGATGACCATTTGTATGCCTATGGTCACCACAAAGCCAAACTGTCTTTGAAGCATATCGCCAGTTTGCCGCCCAAAAAAGGCAGCAAACTCATTTTGGTGACTGCCATTTCACCCACACCTGCAGGTGAGGGTAAAACCACCACCACGGTGGGCTTGGGCGATGCCTTGTGCAAGATCGGCAAGAAGAGCCTGATCTGCCTGCGCGAACCCTCCTTGGGTCCTGTGTTTGGCATGAAGGGTGGCGCCACGGGTGGTGGCATGGCACAAGTGGTGCCCATGGAGGACATCAACCTTCACTTCACTGGCGACTTTGGTGCGATTGCCTTGGCACACAACCTCTTGTCGGCCATGCTTGACAACCATATCCATCACGGTAACACCCTCAAGATGGACACCCGTCGCATCGTGTGGAAGCGGGTCATGGATATGAACGACCGCGCTTTGCGCCAAACGGTGGTGGGCTTGGGAGGCACCGCCAACAGCGTGCCGCGCGAAGACGGTTTTGACATCGTGGTGGCCTCTGAGGTGATGGCGATTTTTTGCTTGGCCACCAGCTTGGCCGACTTGAAGACCCGCTTGGGTCGCATTGTGGTGGCTTACAACACCGAGGGCGCACCGGTGCTCGCCAGTGACTTGCAAGCGCATGGGGCGATGGCCGCTTTGCTCAAAGACGCCTTGGCGCCCAATATCGCGCAGACCTTGGAGAACAACCTCGCCTTCATCCACGGCGGCCCGTTTGCCAACATTGCGCATGGCTGCAACTCGGTGATTGCAACTGCCACCGCCATGAAATTGGCCGACTATGTGGTGACTGAAGCCGGTTTTGGCGCGGACTTGGGCGCTGAAAAATTCATCGATATCAAATGCCGCAAAGCCGATTTGAAACCATCTGCGGTGGTTTTGGTGGCCACGGTACGAGCGCTGAAATACCACGGCGGCGTGGGCGTTAAAGAACTGGGCACCGAAAACCTAGACGCCTTGAAAAAAGGCATGGTCAACCTTGAGCGCCACTTGGGCAACATCAAAAACCATTATGGTTTGCCTTGCGTGGTGGCCATCAACCACCGCACCGAAGACACCCCTGCCGAAATCAGCCTGCTGGAAGAAGCTTGCGCTGCCTATGGCGCCCAAGTGGTGGTGGCCAAGCATTGGGCCGAGGGTGGCGCAGGTGCAGTCGAGTTGGCGAATGCGGTGGTGGCTTTGTGCGAACAACCCAACCATTTTCAGTTTGTCTACCCCGAAACCGCCTCGCTGTGGGACAAGGCGCAAACCGTTGCGCAAAAAATCTACGGCGCTCAAGGTATTTCTGCTGACGCCAAAATCCGTGGGCAAATTGACAAATTGCAAGAACAAGGTTATGGCCACTACCCAATTTGCATTGCCAAAACCCAGTACTCTTTTTCCACTGACCCTAAACTCTTGGGTGCGCCTTCTGGCCACACAATGAACATCCGGGAGGTACGGTTGGCTGCTGGTGCAGAATTCATCGTCATGGTCTGCGGCGACGTGATGACCATGCCTGGTCTGCCCAAGGTACCCTCTGCCCATGCGATCGATTTGGATGAGCAAGGCAATATCGTGGGTTTGTTCTGATTTTTATTTAAGGGTAGTCATGCGTAAATGGAAAGTGTTGATTTCGTCGGTAGCGGCGGCCTCTTTGTGTGGCGTGGCACTTTTGGTGGCCACAACGGCAGGTGCCGCCAGCGACGACCAAGCCTTGCTCGACAAGGCCAAGTCCTTGTTCAAGCCTTTGCCAGACAGTTCTGCCTTGGAAAACACTGCGCTTACCCCTGACCGTGTGGCGCTTGGAAAAGCGCTGTTTTTCGAAACCCGCGTTTCTAGCGATGGTCGCCAAGGCTGTGTCAGCTGCCACAGCCCCTCTTACTATGGAGGGGACAGCTTGCCCTTGTCCATGGGGGTTCATGGCAAGGTGCTACCTCGCAACGCCCCTACGGTTTTCAACACTTCTTTGTTGGTGGCCCAGCACTACGGCGGCAACCGTGCCAGCGTGGAAGAGCAAGCCGTCAAGGCGCTGACCAGTCTCGTAGCCTATGGCAATGCCACTTATGAGCAAGCCGAAAAAAAGCTGGCCTTACTAGGTTACCAGCCTTGGTTTGATAAAGCTTTTGCTGGCGATGCCAAACCTTTGAGCGCTGAGAACTGGGGCAAAGCAATAGGCGCGTTTGAGCGTACCTTGCTGACACCCGCGCCGTTTGACCGTTACTTGAAAGGCGACAGTAAGGCCCTGAGCGCCCAAGCCAAGCAAGGGCTGAAAACCTTCATCGACACCGGTTGTGCCGGATGCCACAACGGTGTCACCGTCGGTGGCCAAAGCTTCCAAAAATTTGGTATTACTCAAGACTATTGGTTGGTCACGGGCAGCACCGAAAAAGAGGCTTTCAAGGGCTACGACAAAGGCCGCTTTCAAGACACCAAAAACGAGGCAGATGCCTTCATGTTCAAGGTCTCTCAACTGCGCAATGTGGCAATGACCCCACCTTATTTCCATGACGGCTCAGCTGCCACCTTGTCCCAAGCGGTGCGCATCATGGCGCAGTTGCAACTGGGCAAACAACTCAGCGACACACAAGTGGCTGACATCGTTAGCTTCTTGGAAAGCTTGACGGGCGAGGTACCTGCCGATTTCGCCAAAGCGCCGATCTTGCCTGTGGCTTCGCACTAAACACGTTCCTGCCAGACCCACCATGGGATGCTTTCTACGCATTGTGTTTTGCATAGCCTTGGGGCTTACACAGGGCGCGGCAAATGCTGCGTGGACCTATATGGGTCACTTAGATGGCCATACCGTCATGATTGACCGCAACTCGATTCAACTTAAAGGCCGTAACGCTTTGGTGTGGATGCTGACCAACTACAGCAGTGTGACCGCTACCCAGCTTTTGTCGGCCACCACCCATTTAGAGTTTGATTGCGATAAAAACAAAGTCAGGTATTTGCAGTTCTACGGCTACGAAGGGCAAATGCAAAGCGGAGCACGTTTGATCACCAAAACCCAATCCAGTGTATTTGTGCCAGTCGAGTTTGGCTCCATCATGAAAAGCTTTCAGCAAATTGCATGTACGAGAGGCCCCTTCATTCGGCAAGAAGGCGTGCTTAACAAACCGTCAAAGTAACTTCAGCTAAGCCCGGCATGGCAAAGCGAAGTGTCTGACCAGCCAGCGGAAACTCTGACGCCACCCAACTGCCGGTGGTGACCCAGTCGCCCGCTTTGAAGCTGCGACCGCGCTTGCGCAAATGGTTGGCAATCCAAGCCATGGCAATGAGCGGGTGTCCCATGACATCGCCGCAATCACCTTGGCCTATGACTTGTTCGTTGACGAAGGCGCTGGCTTGGGTTTGCCATAGCGTGTCAAAGTCTTTGGCTGCAATGGCGGGTCCCAAGACCGCCCCATGGTTCCAAGCGTTCTCTGCCACCAAGCTGAAAAAGCCTTTTTTCAGCAGGGCGTAGTCGGCGAATCGGTCGTCTGCGATTTCAAGCGAGGGGTAAGCACAGTCTAGGTAAGGCAAGATACTTTCCCTGTCCCAATCGTCTTCGCGCTCTGGCAAGTCTTGGCCAAATTGCAAGGCCAACTCAAACTCCACAATCAGGTGCTGGAACTCAGAGGCCAGCACCACTTGACCATTGGCAAACACCGTGTCAGCCAGCACGCAACCCGAGATGGCGTCGTCAAAGCCTACAAAGGCCCGCATGGCTGGCGTGGTGATGGCTATTTTGTAGCCACCCACCTGCGTATTTCTTTGCCCTGATTGTTGTTGCACAAAAGCGTCTTGGCTGGCATAGGCTTGCCCCAGTGTTTGAATTGCAAACGGTGACACTAAGGCATGAAAAGGTTCACGGCTATTTTGTTGGCGAAGCAATTCGGCAGCCGTTGCTTGAGCACCAACCCAGTCCTGAGAAAATTCGGTTTTCATGTCGCCAGTGTGGCACAGACTTGGCTCTACAGCCTAAGGTGTTGAGTAACATGCGCCCCATGCAATTCATCGAAACCGCGTTGCTGCGTATAGGCTACAAAGAATGGAACCCCGAGGGGCAGCACGCTATTGTGCTGACGCATGGCTGGCCCGACAGCCCACGCTGTTGGCATGAAGTTGTGCCGCACTTGGTGCAAGCGGGCTACCGCGTCATTGCACCGGCTTTGCGTGGATTTTTGCCGACCACATTTTTGCGCGAAGACACGCCACGCACGGGGCAACTCTCTAGCCTTGGGCGTGACATGGTCGAGTTTGTACAGGCCTTAGGCCTAGAAAAACCGGTCTTGGTGGGACACGACTGGGGTGCAAGAGCTGTTGCCAATGCCTGCGGTTTACAACCAGGCATTGCCAGCCACATGGTATTGATGTCGGTGGGCTACGGTACCAACGACCCCACGCAAGACTTGAGCATGCAACAAACCCAGCTTTACTGGTACCACTGGTTCATGGCCACCGCTCGCGGCGAGCGCTATGTACGCGCCAACGCCAAAGAATTCTCGCAACGCATGTGGGACACCTGGGCGCCCAAGGGCTGGTATCTGCCCAATGAATTCGAGCAAACTGCCATGGCGTTCAACAACCCCGATTGGGCTGAGGTGACCTTGCATTCCTACCAACATCGCTGGGGCCACGCAACCAGCGACCCTTACTATGACGCAGATGAAGCCAAGCTCCACCCAGCACCTGTATTGAATGTGCCCACCTTGATGTTGCATGGTGAGGTTGATGGGGTGAGTTTGCCTGCCACCTCAGCCAACCGTGAGAAGTTTTTCAGCGGGCCTTACCAGCGCCAGCTGTTGCCGGGGGTAGGGCACTTTCCTCAGCGCGAAGTGCCCAGCAAAGTAGCTCAGGCTATCTTGGAATTTTTAAAAACCAATATTCAATAGTTGTTTGTTGGAGGGGTATATCCTTTGCACAGCACCAGCAACTCAGCCAAGGAATTGACTTGCATCTTTGACAGAATCTGGCCACGGTATTTCTTTATGGTGTCTGCCATTAAGCCTTTTACTGAGGCAATGTGTTTGTTGCCGTGCCCCATTAGCATCAATGGCAGGATACTTTGCTCACTTGGGTTCAAACTTTTATGCAGCGAGTTCACAAGAAGCAGACGCTTTTGGTCTTCATGCCGTTCAGAATCTTGTTTTAAGCCTTTGTCTATAGCTTGGATTAGCTGTGAGTGGGGAAAGGGTTTCCATAAAAACTCAATGGCACCACATTTCATTGCATCAATGATTTCTTGACTCTGACTTTCGCCACTCATGTAAATGATGGGTAAGGACCAATCTTTCTGAAGTAATGCTTTGTGCAAATCCAAGCCAGACATTTGTGGCATGCGCATATCCACAACCAAGACAGCGGGTGAGCAGCGTCTAGCCTTTTGCAAAAACGATGTCGCACTGCTAAAGTCGATAACTTCATATCCAAGATGCTTCAGCATAAATTCCAAATTCATGCGAAGGTCGTCGTCGTCTTCAACTAAAAATACAAGTCCTTTGGCTGTCATGGTTCTCTTCATGGCATAACTGGCTGAATATCGGAAAATTCCTTGATTCGACTTTTAATAATATTAAAGTGTCTAATTATTTTAGTGTTAATTTAAAGATATTACTTAGAAATATCCCCATTTGGGGGTGTTCAGTCAACACTAATTGAGTGATATTAAAGACTACCTTTTTAAATTGTTTAGGTACTGCTATGGCACTTACTGCATCAGATCCGGGTAATGTGATTGAGGCTGGTCGTCTGCTTCAAGAGGCTCGGACCCAAAAAGGCCTATCCCTTGAAGCGATGTGCAAGCTCTTGGGTATGGGTCAATATCAAATTCAAGCAATTGAAGCAGGTGACGTCAACTATTTTAAAAAAAGCACAACGACACTGATTTGGCATACTCGTATATACGCCAAGAAAATCGGGGTTCATCTCCCAGAGGTCGTATTCACTGGTATCAGGCGTCATTCAACAACTCCCCCCTACACCGCTCCAAAGATTCCTGCTTTTCTTTTGAAATCACCATCGCAATCAGAAAATGACGCTACAGCTTATGAAAGAAGATAGCCATAAAGCCAGTGATTGATAAATGATATTTTTTAAGTATTTCACTCAATGGTATTCAACAGACCTTGCAATAGATCTTGGAACAGCAAATACTTTGATATACGCAAAGGGCCATGGCGTTGTACTTAATGAGCCATCTGTAGTCGCGATACAGCATGTGGCAGGAATTCGAGGGAAAAAAAATGTAATTGCAGTAGGTCGAGAAGCCAAATCAATGCTTGGACGAGTACCGTACAGCATTGAAGCAATCAGACCCATGAAAGACGGTGTGATTGCGGATTTCACAATCACTGAGCAAATGCTTAAGCACTTTATTCGCTCTATTCACGCCAAAAGTTTTTTGAGGCCCAGTCCAAGAATCATTATTTGCGTACCCTGCGGGTCGACGCAAGTTGAGCGCAGAGCAATTCGTGAATCGGCATTGGCGGCGGGTGCATCTGAGGTGTACTTGATTGAAGAGCCTATGGCCGCCGCCATTGGTGCGGGTTTGCCAGTGGCAGATGCTTGTGGCTCAATGGTGGTAGATATTGGTGGTGGCACCACCGAAGTTGCAATCATCTCATTAGGCGGCATGGTTTACAAAGGAAGCGTTCGCATTGGTGGCGATAAATTTGACGAGTCTATTGTTAACTACATTCGTCGCAACTATGGCATGTTGATCGGTGACCAAACTGCAGAAAACTTGAAAAAACAAATTGGTGTTGCTTACCCTAGTGCAGAATACAAAGAGATGGAAGTCATCGGTCGAAACTTAGCACAGGGTATTCCACAATCTTTTACTGTATCCACAACTGAAATGTTGGAAGCGCTCAATGAGCCACTCAATGGCCTTGTAACAGCAATAAAGATTGCGCTGGAGAACACACCTCCAGAGCTTAGTTCGGACATTGCCGACCGAGGAATAGTTCTCACTGGTGGTGGAGCGCTATTGAAAGATTTAGACAAGATGATTTCCGAAGAAACAGGCATACCCGTGATATTGGCTGATGAACCACTGACATGTGTTGTTAGAGGTTGTGGAATGGCACTCGAACGCTTGGAAGGTTTAGCAAGCATATTTACAAGCGAATAACTACAACTGTGAATATGCATCTGGACACCCAAACCACTATTTTTATGATTTGCTTCGTGTATCTGATATTGC
>Ga0164295_10004701_pt1 | contig 10846 bp, 3 predicted proteins | sample GEODES006metaG_FD_111798 | JGI IMG/M metagenome (GOLD analysis project Ga0164295, IMG submission 111798) | Oligotrophic lake water microbial communities from Sparkling Lake, Wisconsin, USA - GEODES006 metaG | ecosystem: Environmental > Aquatic > Freshwater > Lake | place: USA: Sparkling Lake...
AAGTGCGCTCAACCCGACGCTCGCTGGCGCCGCCGTTTCGAGCGTCGGAAGCGCTCGAGACAGCGCTCTTCACGGCGTGGCGCCCAGCCCCTTGGCGCGGCTCCATGGGGGTGGGAGTGGGGGTGGGGCGTCGCCTCCGAGCGCTGTCTCGAGCGTGCCCAGCTTGCCCAGCCTCGAAGCGAACCACGAAGCCAACTTGGCCATGCGGCCCGGCGACGCGGCGCACGCGCCCAGCGCCGTCTCGAGCGCACCGCCGGCAGCCGCACCGGCGGCGGCGCTTGCAGGCGCGGCGAGCGGCGCGCGCCCCGTCTCGCCGGCCGCGCCCGGCCCTGGGGTGTGGACGCACTCGCGCCTCCTCGACCAGCCACGTGGCAAGGCCCTTGGGCAGCCTCGCACGGACATCTCCCGCGCGGAGATCTCGGTCGAGGAGGTCCTAGGCGCCGTGTCGGGCGCGCCTTCGGGGCACAAGGGGGGCGGGCCGCCGCCCGGCTGGGGCCCGACGCTCCAAGACACCGCGGATGCGATCGCCTCCTTCCTCGGGGCCGAGGGCAACGCAGCGAGCACGGCCACTGAGCCCGACACGGCGCTCGAAGTCTCTGCGAGCTACTCGAGCGGGGCGGCGTCGGTCACGGCCGCGCCCGTGGCTGCCTCGACGCTCAATACGACGCTCGCAGCCCCCACCGCGCCGCTCGGCATCATCCAATCTGGGCTGCAGCATTTGTTGGGTGTGCAGCCGGCGGCCGCCGCGCCCGCGCCGCCGCCGATGAGTCATCCGACAGTGGGCACGCGTCCCACTGATGACCCGATGCTCAGCGGGAGCGGCAGCGCCACCTTCATGCTCGGCGTCACCCCCTTTAGCGAAAACCATACCACCAAAAAGGAGTCCGAGGAGTACTTTCTGTCGGCAGCGCTCGATGTGAGTGAAGGTGATCATCCGCTGAGCCTTGGCGTAGGATCGCGTGACGGCTTCATCCACCGGCGCGGTTCGAGAGACCTCCTCCTCCACAGCGCCGCCGACGCAGGCGCCGCGGCTCCGAACTCGGAGCCGGGCGCGATGGCGCCGATGCTGTGCTCCACGTGCGAAGAGCAGCCGGCGGATCGGCTCTGGCACGAAGAGGCGCGCACGCTACGTGTGGCGACCTGTTGGAGGCGATGGGATGTGCTTGAGGCCCCGTGCCAGGTACCGCGCGAGCGGCTGCTCGACTACAATCTACACAGCTCGAACGGCTCGCATGGCGCTGGCGGCGCGGAGGAGGGCGGCGTAGACACGCAGACCCTCGGCCAGTTCCTACAGAGCCACTGCTTCAACCTGCGCCGGCAGTGCGCCAACCCAAAGTGCAAGGGCACGGTGCTTGAGCACGAGCAGTGCTTCTCGCACCACGGCGGCCGCCTCTCGGTGCGCGTGCATCGGCTGCCAGCCGAGGCGACGTTACCCACGGACGCTCTGTACGGCTGGTCAGTTTGCCGAAACTTGGCGTGCCGCCCCGGTCGCGCCTCGCCCAAGACGGCGCTCAGCTTGACCACGCTCGGCATGAGCCTCGGCCGTTTCCTCGAGAGCTGCTTCTACAACACGACCGCCACCTCGCGCGTCCCAGGCTGCCCGCACTCGCTCCACCTGCACCACGAGCGGTACATAGGGTACGGCGGGCTCGTGTGCTCGATGACGTACCAGCGCTGCATCGTCTTCGGCATCACGCCGCCGCTGCCGCAGCGCTTGCTGCCGCTGCCGCTGCCGCTCGCGAGGGTGCCGCCGCCGCTGCCGCCGGCCATGCCGCCGCGCCTGGCGTTGACGGGCGGCGAGAGCGGCGCGCCCACCGGCGCCTCGTCCGCTACGCTCGCGGCCGACGCGTTCGGTATGGCTTCGATCGCGGTCGCGTTCGCAATCTCGTGCGATCCGTGCGCGGCCGAGGTGGCACGCGGCGTCTTCGCCGAGATCGGGCGCTTCGGCGGCGGCGGCGAGGGCACCGCGGCCGGCGGCGGCACAGATGGGCTGCCGAGTTCTCACCTTGCACAGCAGTCGAGCGAGATCGAGCGAGATCGAGCGAGATCGAGCGAGATCGATCTGCCGAGCTCCGCCGCCGAGATGATGAGCGCGGCTCACGTCGCTGACGCGCGTGCGGACGCGGTCGTCTCCGAGTTAGGGAACCACGAGCGGCTGTGCTCAATGATGCGCTGGGCGGATGCGCTGCCCGAGGTGAAGCTGCGCTTTGAGGATGAGTTGTCCATGGGGGCTACGTTTGCCGACTTTTTCAGCGGCGCGGCGCCTGGCTGCTCACCCGGCTCGACGCAGCTGCGCGCGACCATCCTGTACCCTGCGCCCTTTGCCGCGCTGCGCGAGCGCTTCTGCGAGGGCGGCGACGCGGCCTTCCTGCAGTCGCTCCGACAAGCGAGCGTATGGAACTCGGGTGCGGGCGGCGTATCGCGCTCGACATTCCTCAAGACGGTCGATGACCGGTACCTCCTCAAGTCCGTACCCAAATCCGAGTTTTGGGCGTTCCATGAGCGCGCGCCCACGTACTTTCAGTTCGTGACGAACACGCCCGCGCGCATCCCTTCCGTGCTCGTCAAGATCCTCGCCGCCGTCGTGGTCGAATACAAGACGGCCGACGGCAACAGGCACACGCAGCACTTCCTCGTGCAAGAGAACCTCTTCTACGGACGAACGGTCTCTCGAATGTTCGATCTCAAGGGCGCACGGCGCAACCGCGGCGCGGGCGCCGACGGCGAGGGCGAGGACGGCACCGTGCTCGATGAGAATCTTTTCCGCTTCAACAACGGGTATCCCCTGCTCCTCTCCGAGCTCGCCAAGCAACGGCTCACGCGCGCCCTCTGGAACGACACGCTCTTCCTCGCCTCGATCAACGTGATGGACTACTCTCTCCTCGTCGGCATGGTGCAGACCAGCAGCGCCTCCGACGCGGGCGCCGAGGGGGGGACGGGCGGCGGCTCCGCCATCCCCATCGAGTATGCGGGCGAGTCGTGGACGCTGATGGTGGGCGTCATCGACTACTGCCGCCAGTACACATGGCGCGAGGAGGCCGAATGGCGCATCAAGAATGCGACCGTCACCAAGCCGCAGCACTACAAGCGCCGCTTCCGCGAGTCGCTGCACCGCTATTTCATGCCCTCGATAGAAAAGTACGCAGATTGAGAGGCCTATCATAGCTGCGATTTTATTTCCCTTGATCGAGAAGCACGGTCTTGCCCATTTATAGACGGAGGATGTGGGCGTGCTGCGCGCGCAGGCCTTGAGACTCAAGTCACTGATTGACGAGGCTTAACAGATAACACGCTCACCCGCTCGATGAGCGTAGTTGTTCACGTATGAAACATTTCTGAAAACAATCTTGCCGCCGCACGTTTAAGTTTTTTACCATCAACTAGATCTAGAACATACTGACTCTGTACACTGTAGAGATTTTGCATGTTGGTCCGGCGTCTCTATGTCAGAGCTGGCGCACTCTGAGAGTGGTTCAGGAGGTGGCTTTGGGAGGGTGCTGCCGCATAGCCTGCCGTCTGCTCCTTGAACGCGTCCTCGAGCGAACCTATTATGGACTCAAAGCTCTGGCGTGTGATGCTGAGGGTACGCAGCTTGCTCGTTGCCTTGACCGTTGCGAAGCGCGCCTCGTGCCTCAGTAGCGCGAGCTCGCCGAAGCAATCACCTTCGCCCAGAATGGCCAGCGTCTTCTGCTCGCCTGTCTGTTCGTCGAGACGGACCACCTTGGCAGTCCCGCTCAGCACGGCGTACAAGGTGAAGCCCGAATCGCCTTGCTCGAAGACGTGCTCGCCTGCCTCGAAGGGCGCATACTCCATCCTGTCGAGCAGCTGTGTCAGCTGATACGGCGCCAAGCGCGCAAAGGCGGGCACCTTGGCGAGCGAAGCGAGAGTGCGCTCGCGCACAGTACGAAGCGCGTTGGCAAAGGTCGACTCCATTGAGGAGTCACCCATCGAAATATTGATTGCTGTTGCAGGACGCGATCCCGACCCATCCAGGACGAGATCTCGGCCGGACGCGCGACGCATCATAAACTGCGTCGCCCTCTCGGCGGAGATGCTCATGTCTTTGGTTCCCGACGAGTTCATCTCGACGAGCCGTGCAACGTAGGTGAGCAGGTGGTGGACGGAGCGCCAGGCCGCCTGCCGCGGCCGTTTTGTGAGATCGCCGCGGCGCTCCTGAATGAAGCTGCGGAACTGCGAGGGCGCGTGCACGGCGAGGGCGATCAGGTAGACGCCAGCGTCCTCCGCGCCCGTCTCAGCAAGGTCGTCGTCCGTGGGCAGCGCGCACAGCGTCGAGAGACGGATCATCGCCTCTACAAAGTCGTGGAAGAAGAGGTTGCGTGCGCGCATTACCGATCGGTCCGAGCCGTCGACGACCGCGCGCAGGCGCGACCAGCTGAAGACCAGCTTCCCCTCAAACTTAGTGCACTGGCCTGACTCGAACAGGCCAAGGTGCGAGAGCATCGCCATCCACTCACCAACGGACATCATATTCGTCGGGTCGAGCACGACCACATCCTTGGAGCCGTCCGCGAGGTCGGAGTACCGTCCGTACAGGGCCTGCAAGGTGTTCCTGTGCCGTTGGATCACCAGCTCCATCTGCTCGGTGTAGCAACACTGCGCGCGAAAGTGGTTCGAGTCCTGAATCGCCTGCACTGGTAGTCGGCCGCGCAGGTCTTCGTGGCAGAGGACTTGGATCGCGTCGCTGATGTCTGCAATTTTCTTCGGCCGCACGTACCTCTCCAACGCGATGCGCACGAGGCACTGCAACCACTCCTGCCGGTTGAGCATGCGCCCCCGGTTGTGGCGGTCCTCCTTCTCGAGTGATTCGTCGTGGGCGTCCACCTGTGAGAAGATGAGCTCGAGCGTCCGCGTAGGGCACTCGCCGGACGCGAGCTTCGCGTCCCGTACGAACATGAGGAAGCCATTGAAGCACACGTTGTGGATCTCGTGCTCGGCGTCGATGGACGTCGAGTTGGTGGCCGAGATTCCAGAGCACGCGTAGTAGTCGTACGCTGCCCAAATGATGCGGCTGTGCTCGAGGAGGACGCTGCCCACCTGATCGACCTCATCGTCGATGCCATTTCCGTTGTCGTCTGCGCCGGACTGCCACTCGGGTTGCCCGGCCTTGACGATGAGCTTCTGGATGAAGCCCTGGCGCGCCCTGCACGCGAGGCTCCATTCCGGCTCGAAGACTTTCTTGAGCGAGCTCGGCGTGTCGTAATAGTCGCGCGAGTTGCCCGTGGCTGCACGCCCGGCCCACATCGACGTGGCAAGGTTGAACCTGGTTCGCTGGCGCACCTGGACCGGCTTCCTCGCGGTGGGCTGCGAGGTCACGCCTTTCGTCGACTGCAAGAGCGGGGGCGCATCGCCGACAAAGAGGCGATTGCGACGCACTTCCTCGATGCCCGCGTTGAAGCTGTCGTTCAACCGTATGGACGACGGATCGTGCGAGAGGCTGGTCATGAGCGCCGCCACTGAGCGGCTGTGCATGCGGTGTCGCACGGTAAATGCGTTCGCTGCTTGGGTTATAAGGGCGGGCCGATCGCTGCCAATCTGGTCCGTCATCGTGAGCTCCCCGTCCCCGCTACGCTCCGGCTTGAGGTTGTCCTCGCGGCCATGGTCCTTGCGCTGTCGAAGGTAAGTCTTCAGTGCTCGACGGCCGCCAGGTGAGGGCGGGAGCTGCGAAGGCATTCGAGCCTCTGGCGTGTGTGGCCGTGCGGCTGATGCGTAAGAGCGCAATGTGAAGCCCACGCTGGAAATGGAGTTGCTCTGCACGGCCTCGAGGTAAGCTGTGGTGACGGGCCGGGGACGGGTGAGAGCACCGATGGGCGGCAGCATGAACGTGCCATCAGACGTTGACGCCACACTACAAGGGTTAAATTGATCGATTGGATAAGTGTCACTTGGGTCGAGCAAGACGCGACCCCTTGGTCGAAGCAGGCCGAACGCGGGGCAGCTTGCGCTCGCATTCAACATTGGAAGTCTGCCGAGATTCAGTCGGGCTTCTGATCTTTGTGCAGCGGCGCTGCGATCTCGGCAAGACAACCGGGACGCGGCATTGAAACGCGCACCGGGTTTGTTTTTCCAAATCCGGCAAGTTTCATCGGAACCGTTCGGAGAGCTTACTAGGTCGGCCGGAGGTGTGCCAGATCGGTCGGATGTTTACTTTTTTGTTGATGGTGATGCGCTCAAGAGAGCAGACGGACGCCGCCGCATGCGGACCGCTGCGGTTGACTAAGCTTGTTCACAGCGCGCGCGCGCGCGCATGCGGGAGGGCTTCACAGAGTCTTCGTATTATATGTTTGGACCGCCTCGAGCTCCTCGAGCCACTGGCGCGCAGCCGCGGTCCGGATCCGTGCCGCGCGCACCCAGCCGAGACGCCGCTGGTGCCTTCGCTGCTGAGCTTCAACTCGGCTACCCGCGACGGCAGCCGCCTCCGCCTCGGCCGCGGCCGCTTCCGAACGACCCGTAGCCACCGCTGCCTCAGCGCCCTCGCCAGTGAGGGCATGGTGGAGGAGCCAGCGCACGGCGTCCTCATTGTCCTGCGCCCACTCGAGGCCAGCACTACGCGCCACCGCCACATCCGTCGCGACGCGCGGTGCGCCCATCACGGCGCCATGCGCCTCATGAGCCTCGAGGACATTGAGCATGACACGCGTGTCGAGCCGCCGGCGCAGGTGCGCGTGGAGGGCGCGCTCGGCCGCAGGCATCCCATCCGCCACGAAGCGGCGCAACCAGGCGTATGGGTCACTCGCCGCCACCGCCGCCGACGCTTCTGGTGGATGCGTCGACGCCATCGGAATCGTCGTCGGTCTCGTCGATCTCGTCAATTCCGTCGGTCTCGTCGTCGTCGTCGTCGGCGCTGCCGGCGCCGGCCGAGATAGAGAGCAGCTTGGGCTCTGCAGGTGGGAACGTGCCCACTGCTCGAGCGCGGCCGAAGAACGCACGCGCCGTGCAAGCACCGGCGTGAACACAAATCCCGGGAAGTAGTGCGTGACCGCCAGGTACGCCGGCAGTCCTACCTCTTGCAGCTGCTGCCCGAGCTTCGACCCCCGGGTTACGTCACTTAGGGACGCATCCAGGTGCAGCAGCGAGGGAGGACGGCCAGCAAAGGCGGGCTCCTCGGCCAGCGTCGCGACGAGCGCGTGCCATCGCGCCAGCTGCGCCTCACGGCCCGTGGACGCCTCTGGCGCCGATGAGTCGTGCACCAGCAGCAATGCGCACCTGCCCGCACCCGCCAGGTCGACGTCGAGCGTGGTCGCCGTCGTCTCGCGTGCACCGTGCGGATATATCCAAGTGGGTGCCACGGGTGGGGGCGGCCGCAAACGCGTGAACAAGGGCACCGCGCCGCTTAAGTAGGCGTTACAAAAGCTCGCGAGCCATGCTGTGGCCGCCTCCTCCGCCGCGGGCGCCGGAGCTTGCTGTGCGTCAACGAACACGCCGTCAAACGTGAGCACGACCGCAGCTGGCAGGCGATGATACGACAAGCCCAAGTCGGCCGCAGGAAGACCGTCTGCGTACGCAAACGACAAGCGGCCCTCATATCCAGCGATGGCCGTGGCTGCGGCGAGGGCGGAGTGGGCGGCCTCACCAGCGCAAGGGGGTTGAGGCCCCTGCTGCTGGCGGTGCTGACGTTCCGTTAGGCACGTGAGAATTACGACCATCGGTAGTAGCGTGCTGTTGGTAGCCAGGCGTTCAATTGTGGCCGCACGAAGAAGAGGGAGTGCCATGTTCGGGGTCACAGACACAATTTCGTTTCAAAGTGTCTTGATGGACTTCTCAAAACAATGAGTCGCGGTCGCGACTCGCAGTTGGGGTGCTTAAAAGCGCGCTTGGCGGCAGTTACAGGCGGTTTCGTCTCCGTCGGGCCAGTCCAATGGTTTTTCTTGTCGCGATCTCTCTCGTTGGCATCGTCTCGAATCGCAAGCGCCTCTGAAGCCGATGCCACGAGCCGCGCAGGAGACCTTCGAGGTTTCTATGCGCCAAAGTGCGATGGAGTTTGACGCGCACGACCTCGACCGCTCGCGCAACCTCGACTTTGCCGAGCTCTGTGCGCTAGTGCGCGAGCGTGAGATCGGCATCTTCCCAGAGGCGGTGCTGCGCCGGCGCTTCGAAGATATGGACACCGATGGTAACGGGCTCGTGAGCATGAAGGAGTACATCATCTGGATGCTGCGCGATGCGCTGCGCCGCTCGGTGGCGCGAGTGCGCGACTTGTTCATGCAGTGGGACGACGACAATTCGTCGAGCATCGACAAGCGCGAGTGGCGCAAGGCGATGAAAGTGCTCGGGATCGCGGCGCAAAACGATGAGATGGACGCCGTCTTCGACGAGTTCGACGAGGACCGAAGCGGCGAGGTCAGCTTTGAGGAGCTCGACCGACAGCTTCGTGTGCGCTACCCGCTGCCCGGGCTCGAGGATGCGGCCGCACGCGACGTCGCGCTGAGCGCGCAGAAGATGCACAAGCTGCGCACGGCGCCATCGGGCAAGGTGGGTCGCACCTTCTCGAGCGCCCTCCTCGACACGACGCAAGTGGCCGGTGAGAGTGGCGGCAAGTCGGTCCGAGATCAGCTTCGCGCCGCACTCGCTGCCAACCTGACACGCATCATCGACCTCTTCCGGGACTGGGATGACGACGGCAACGGTCTGATCGACAAGAAGGAGTTCCGGCAGGCGATGCGCGGTCTTGGATTTAGTGCGCCCAAGACGGAGGTCGATGCCCTCTTCGACTCGTTCGACAACGACGGCGGCGGCAGCATCGACTACCACGAGCTCAACGCACAGCTGAGACGTCACGCGCAGATTGCGGCGAATCTGAAGGCGGGTGCGAAGGGCAAGATCGAAACAAAGGCGAAGAATAAGTTTGCAATCGGCAAAGATCGGCAGGCGCGTGTGCGCTCCAAGACCCTCGGGAGCGATGTCCAGCTTTTGGCGGACAAGCCTCTGGTGCAGCAGCTGTGTGCCGCTCTGAACGCGTCGTGGACCCGGGTCGTCGACCTATTTCGGGAGTGGGACGCGAATGGCGACGGTGAGATCTCGCGGATCGAGATGCACCGTGCGATGTTCGTCCTTGGCCTTGGCGCGCCAGTGGGGCACATGCCACCCGCCCCCGCCCCCGCCGCTGCGCCCGCCGCTGCGCCCGCCGCTGCCCCCGCCGCTGCCCCCGCCAGCCTCAACCCGAGGTCAGCCAAGAAGGCGTCGTTCGCCGCCGCGCCCGCCGCCGCGCCCGCCGCCGCGCCCGCCGCCGCGCCCGCCCCCAAGGCGAATAGCGCCGACACCGTCGCAAGCGCCGCCGCCGTGGCCGCGCGGGCGGTGGACGAGCTCTTCGACATGATCGATGCTGACGGCCAGGGCACAATAGACCTCAAGGAGCTGCATACTGCCATCCGTCCCGCGGCTCTCAAGCACACGAGTGCGGTGCCCGTGGCGGCGGTGTGTGTGCGCCAGCCCCCTTTCCCACGCAAGGGATACCGTCCAGTACGTGCTGTCCTGGTGCCGCCGCCCGTGCCGCCGCCGCTCGATCCGTTTGGAACGCTCGCAGCGAGCGCACCCACGCTTGAGTGTCCATCCCAAGGGGCCCCTGGTCCATCCGCACCCGCATCTGCGCCTGCACCCGCCATCGACGAGCCTGATGACGAGCTCAATTCAGGCGCGGTGAACACGCGCATCTCGCTCCAAAATAGGCAGGTGGCGCTTTCAATCCAAAATACGCACCTCGCGCTTCCAAAACCGGCGCTCGATGGCGGTGGCACCAGCGTCGCTCACGGCGGCGCCCGTTCGCACGCAGCCTCCGCGGCTCAGCTGACGATGATCCCCGCGCCGGCGCGGCCCTCTACTGTAGACCTTATGGGCTTCGGGCGCGGCGGCAGCGGTGGGCTGGGTATGTCACAGAGCATGCCGAGCCTGATGGTGCCCATGGCAGCACGCGCCCAATCGGCGCCGCCCGTACGTTACAAAGAGCCCCCCCCCACCATCAACCCGTACAGCGTACCCAAGACGCGCCCCGCGATCGAAGCCTTCCTTTCGCGTCCCGCCTCGCCCGCCTTGCTCCTGGGGCGGGCTCCCGATTTGAAGGCTCTCGTGAGCGATCCGCCGGACGCTCGGGTGATGCGCTCCCCCCTCAGCTTGCGCCAGCTGCGACGCCCCGACGTGCAAGTCGAGTGGTTCCGCCAGTACACTGCCGATTCGACGTCCCTCGGCTCCACTAGACGGGTGCTCAAGGTCCTCTAATTAATCCTCTCATCAGAGGGGTCTTGGCTCCACAGTGTAGCCGCGCGGCACATTCAGCGGCACGCCTCATCCTGCAACATCAACCATTCAGACTCCAGACACTCCAGATTCCACTTGTTCCGGCGCGGATGCGTGCGGAGATCGGGGACGTTCACGGTTGGCCCGTTCGGACGTTTTTCGAGATCCGCCGCCGGCCCGGTGACATGTACGCTGTACTTGTGCACCGGTGGAGGACTATACTTACATAAACTTACATCGTGGTAATTGTCCGTTTTGGTGCCAAGTGCGGTGCGTCCTTTGGACGCGTCCAAGCGTCCCGTACTACGGGCCTTTGGACGCGTCCGAGAATCAGGGTAGCTAACGCGTTATAGCAACGAGTACGAGCCGGAATCATACTCATGATTCGGACGTGATGCTACACGCACCGCCACCGGCCACCGCCACCGGTCAACTGACAACTCAGCGGAAACCGAATTGCCCAACGTCCCCGGCACCGCGCTGGGGCCAACATTGAACGTACATTCTTGTGTGTTGTGACTCGTTCGGTGTTACACGAGCGACGCGAGAGAGGTCACCCGTCACAGGACAAACGACAGGTCGACAGCCTCGAGCTCTC
>Ga0164295_10004702_pt1 | contig 10846 bp, 11 predicted proteins | sample GEODES006metaG_FD_111798 | JGI IMG/M metagenome (GOLD analysis project Ga0164295, IMG submission 111798) | Oligotrophic lake water microbial communities from Sparkling Lake, Wisconsin, USA - GEODES006 metaG | ecosystem: Environmental > Aquatic > Freshwater > Lake | place: USA: Sparkling Lake...
AGTTCTACGCGCGATTCAGCGCGGTGATCGCCGCCAAGCGGCGGCAGCCGGGGCCGGATCTCATTTCGCATCTGCTGGTCACTTCCGAGCGCGAGCAGTGGACCGACGCCGAGCTGCTTGGCACCTGCTCCATGCTGTTGTTCGCCGGTCACGACACCACCTCCGCGCTTATTGCCTCCAGCACGCGAGCTTTAATGCTGCATCCGGAATCACGCGCAGCGTTTGAAACGCAGCCGGCTTTGGTGGATTCGGCGGTGGAAGAATTCTTGCGCTACGACGGCCCGTCGAAAACCTTTGTGCGGGTGGCCAACGACACCCACGAACGCGGCGGGCATGTGATCGCAGCCGGCCAGCCGCTGTGGTTGTCGACCTTGGCGGCCAATCAGGATCCGGCGGTTTTTGTCTCACCTGAGGAGCTGCGGTTAGCGCGCGATCCCAATCCGCATCTGGGCTTCGGCGCGGGGATTCACTTTTGCGTGGGCGCATCGCTGGCGCGGGCGGAAGCGCGCACGGCCTTGCCCCAACTCTTTGCGCGCTTTCCCAAATTACGGCCGGCGAATCTCAGTTTCGAATGGAGCCCGACCTTGGTCGATCGCAGCCTGTTGCGGCTGCCCGTGCGGCTGGATTAAAGCGGCGGCCGCTCAGTCGAAGTAAAACTGGTTCAGCCGCCAGCCATCGGTTTTACGCCGGTAGGTGAGCATGATCTGGCGCTCGCCACCCGCGCAGCTCAGCACAAAGTGCAGCCGGTAAAACGATGTCGCGAAGCGTTCTGCATCGCTCAGGCTTGCGCGCTGGCACGCGCCCAGTGGGGCGAGGTGCGCGGGAAGTTCGCGCTCGGCCCAGTCGAGATTGCGCTGCACCTTGGGGTCATCAAGATGGGATTCGGCGCGCGCCGTGATGAGTGCGGCGACCGCGCCCTCAGTGCGCAGTTGGGCGATCAGGGCCAGCGCGCCGAGGCGGATTTGCTCGTGCGTGCGGTAGGGGACCTCGGCGGCGTTTGCGCTACCGCCGAGCGCCGACAGCAAAGCCAAGGCGAGACCCGCGATGCGCTTCACGCCCATCTCAGCCGGCGCGTTCCACCAGATTGCCTTCAGCATCCAGCGTTAAGCCGGCCGCTTCGGCCATCACTTTCATCGATTCCGGCCAGCCCACCCGACCCGGGTCGTTGCCGCCGACGACGGCCAGCATCATCGCGGTTTCGGTGCCCACATTGCGGAAGCCGCGCATCACATGCACCGGCAGCGAGATGACGTCGTAAGGTTCGAGAATGACTTCCTTCGCCCCTTCCGGGCCCCAGAAAATCGACCAGCGGCCGGTGAGCGGCATGAAGACTTCCTGCGTGAGATGGGAATGCAGCGCCGCGCCTTTGCCGGGTTCCGCGCGAATCATGGCGAGATGAAAATCCTGCGCCGGAATCTGCGGGCGCATGCTCGCGTCTTCCTGCACGCCGTTGCCAATGATGCTGAAAATCTCGCGTTCGTGGCCCGGAATGCGGGTGTCTATGAACGCCTTGTCAGAGCTTTTCTGATGTTTGAAGCGCGCCACCTGCGCTTCCATTTCGGCGACGGAAAAATCGAGATCCGAAACACTTGCCGTTGCAGCCATGACACGCTCCCTTTGATGAGTTCCTCGCAGCCTAGTGTCGCCACCACGCTTGGGCAATGACTCGTGGTGGGATCTTCCGGGCCGAGGCTCGCGTAATATGCGTCTCACCATTCAAGGTCAGGGCGGAGTCCGTCATGCAAGCTGTAGACGTCATCATTATCGGCGCCGGTCTTTCTGGCATTGGCGCGGCGCGGCAGCTGCAGGACAAATGTCCCGACCGCAGTTTTCTCATCCTCGAAGGGCGCGCCACGATAGGCGGCACCTGGGACCTGTTTCGCTATCCCGGCATTCGCTCCGACAGCGACATGTACACCATGGGCTACGACAGCAAACCCTGGCAGGACGCCAAGGCCATCGCCGACGGGCCGTCGATTCTGGCCTATGTGAAGGAAGCCGCCACGGAGCGTGGGCTCGAACAGCGCATCCGGTTTCAGCATCGGGTGAAGTCCGCCGCGTGGTCGAGCAGCGAAGGGCGCTGGACCGTGGAGGCGGAGACGGGCGACGGCGAGCACGTGCAGTTTGCGTGCAATTTCCTTCTGGTGTGCAGCGGCTACTACAGCTACGAAGGCGGCCATCAGCCAGACTTTGCCGGGCTTGCCGAGTTCAAGGGCGACGTGGTGCATCCGCAGGCTTGGCCGGAAGGCTTGGATTACCGCAACAAGCGGGTAGTGATCGTGGGCAGCGGTGCGACCGCCATGACCCTGGTGCCGGCGATGGCGCGCGAGGCGGCCAAGGTCACGCTGCTCCAGCGCTCGCCAACGTACGTGGTGTCACTGCCGGCGGAAGATGCGGTGGCCAACTGGCTCAAGCGGCTGCTGCCGGCGAAGCTCGCCTATCGCCTCATTCGCTGGAAGAACGTGCAGTTTCAACGTTACGTGTATCGCCAGACCCGCGTCGCACCGGAGAAAGTGCGCGCGCAGTTGCTGGGCATGGTGCGTAAATTTCTCGGGCCCGATTACGACGTCGACAAGCACTTCACGCCCAGCTACAAGCCGTGGGACCAGCGCCTGTGTCTGGTGCCCGATGCGGATCTCTTCAAAGCGATTAAATCCGGTAAGGCCGAGGTGGTGACCGACCACATCGCCCAGTTCACCGCTAACGGAATTCGCCTGCAATCTGGCGCGGAGTTACCGGCCGATGTGGTGGTGACGGCCACCGGGCTCGAGATGGCCTTGCTCGGCAAGGTGGCGTTTTCGGTAGACGGGGCGCCGGTCAATTTTGCCGATACCTGGTCGTACAAGGGCATGATGTTCTCGGGCGTGCCCAACCTGATTTACACGCTGGGCTATATCAACGCCTCGTGGACGCTGCGTTCGGAGCTGGTGTCCGAATTCGCGTGTCGCTTGTTGAATCATTTGAAGACGAAAGGCTTGCGGCAATGCACGCCAACCCTGCGCGAGAGCGATCGCGATATGCCCCAACGGCCGCTGATCGACGGTTTCAATCCGGGTTATCTGCAGCGCGCGATGCATCTTTTTCCGCGCACCAGCGACCGCGCGCCCTGGCAGAACAAGCAGAACTATCTGGACGACCGCGAGCACTTTCGCAATGACCCGCTGGAAGACGGGGTGCTGAAGTTTGCGGGTCCGACGGCAGCCGGGGAGCGCCAAGCCGCGTGAGGCGGCCGAGGCATTAGCCTCGAAAGAAAACGCACAGATTTCGCAGACATTCATCGAGGGGGCATGCGTGTCGTTGAATCATCCACAAACCGCCAGCACGCCTCGGCGGGTCGATGCGGTCGTTATTGGCGCCGGCTTCGCCGGTCTCTACGCGGTCTACAAGCTGCGCGAGATGGGGCTTTCGCACGCGGCCTTTGAGCAGGGCGGCGGCGTAGGCGGTACCTGGTACTGGAATCGCTATCCGGGTGCGAGCTCTGACTCCGAGTCCTGGGTGTACGCGTATTCCTTTTCCGAAGCGCTCGAACAGGAATGGACCTGGAGCTGTCGGTTTCCGGGGCAGGCGGAAATTCTGCGCTACCTCGAACACGTTGCCGATCGTTTTGATCTGCGGCCGGCGTTTGCGTTCAACACGCGGGTAACCGCCGCGAATTACGACGAGGCGACCGGTTTGTGGCGGGTCGAGACGGAGCACGGCGAGCAGGTGCTTGCGCAGTTTCTGATCACGGCGGTGGGCTGTTTGTCGGCTGCACAGGTGCCGCAGATCGCCGGACTCGAGGACTTCAAAGGACGCTGGTATCACACCGGCCAGTGGCCGCACGAAGGCGTCGATTTCACGGGCTTGCGGGTGGGCGTGGTGGGCACCGGGTCGTCGGGCATCCAATCCATTCCGGTGATCGCGCAACAGGCTGCGCATTTAACCGTCTTCCAGCGCACGCCAAATTTCAGCGTGCCGGCCCGCAATGCGCCGCTGTCACCCGCGCAAAACGCCGACCTCAAGGCCAACATCAAAACCATTCGCGAGAGCTGCCGCTGGTCGACCATCGGCCAGCCCTACGATTGGAAAGCCGATGAAGCCTTGAAGCAAAGCCCAGAGACGCTGCGCGCGCAGTTCGAGGCGGACTGGGCAAAAGGCGGTTTTGAATGGATGTTCGGCAGCTTTTGCGATCTGCTTGCCGACCCGGCTGCCAATGCGCTGGCCGCCGAGTTTGTACGGGAGAAGATTCGCAGCGTGGTGCACGATCCGGTCACCGCCAAGAAGCTCGTGCCCCAGGGCTATCCCATTGGCACCAAGCGGCTACCGCTCGACGCCAACTACTTCGAGACCTTTAACCTCCCGAATGTGGCCTTGGTGGATTTGCGCGAAACGCCGATTGAGCGCGTGGTCGCGACCGGCATCCGCACCAGCGACCAACTCCACGCGCTCGATGCGATCGTCTTCGCTACCGGCTTTGACGCCATGACCGGCCCCTTGAACCGCATCGGCATTCGCGGTCGCGGCAATACACCGCTCGTCGCCAAGTGGTCGGCGGGACCGCAGACTTATCTCGGGGTGTGTACGCGTGGATTTCCCAATCTGTTCATGGTGACGGGGCCGGGGAGTCCGTCGGTCCTCGGCAACATGCCCACTTCAATCGAGCAGCACGTGGACTGGATTTGCGACTGTATTGCGCATCTGCGCAGGGTGGGGGCCACCACCATCGAGCCGACCGCCGAGGCCGAGGCGCAATGGGGCGCGCATGTGAAGGAGTTGGCGGATGGCACCCTCTTTCCGCAGGCAAATTCCTGGTACATGGGGGCGAATATTCCCGGCAAGCCGCGCGTGTTCCTGCCGTATATCGGGGGTTTCGGGACGTATCGAGCGCTGTGCGCCGAGATTGCCGGTAAAGGCTATGAGGGCTTCCGGATTGCCTGATAAGCCGCCGGGCGTTCGAGGCTCGGCGGCGTTCTAGATCAGCGCCAGCAGCTGGTTGCTTCGGGTCTCCTCGCCGCGATAGCGACGTAAACCTTCCGTTTGGCTCCGAGACAGCCGAGGCGTTTCTTCTTCGATGGTGATCGGGCCGGGCGGATTGGCCGCTTTGGCGTTGGATTGGCGCGCCAGTTCGGTTGCCGCCTCCAGCGCCATCTGCCCGGCGACGGCGGCGATATTGCGGTCTTGTTGCGAAGGCTGGGCGGGGGCGAGGGCGGCGGCCTGAATTTTCCGCGCGATGGCGAGCGTTTCTTCCGGCGTTTGTCCCTTGCGCAGGCTGAGCGTGACTTCGCCCCCTACGGCGTAATTGACCCCGTTTGGGCCTCGTTGGTAGGTGAATCTCGCGGGGCCGGAGGCCAGACCGCCGGCGGTGGAGAGATGGGCTTGCTCATGCGCACGCACCTCGCGGTCGCGCGCTTCCAGACTTGCCAGTTGCCGCTGCTCTTCCGGGGAGCGTTGTCGTTCGTCCTGACCGCGAATGACCCGGTCTTTTGCCTGAGTCGTCGCGTCTGCCTGTTCGTTCGGTGGCGTCTCGCGGACGGTATCCGCCGTTGGCGTTGCGGTGATGGATTGCGGGGCACGAGTGGCGCGCGAGGCCGTGGCGTTCATCAACGCATACGGCGCTACGACTGCCATGACGCCTGCGATCGCCATCCCTAACCCGTTCCTCTGATTCCCGGTGCCGATTTTTTACCGGGAGCCCGGCGATTTTCAATCACTACGTGCCGCAAACCGGGCTCGTATCACGAATTGTCGATCCAAGCCTGAAGCAGTTCGTCGGATCGGTCGTTTTTATCGCGTTCGGGAAGGGGGGCTGCGGACTGGCGCCCTTAACCGGCGGCGGGCGTCTTGAAGGTGAGGAAGGATGGCGCTGATGGGGCTCAAGGCCCGAGCAGCCGGTGGCCGTCGGGCGTTGAACGCGCAGAGCACGAGTGCCTAGTTTTTTCTGGCGAGAGACTTCAGCAGGGCAACGTCGTTGGCGGCTGCGCGCATGCGCTGGGCGAGTCCACGCGCGAGTGCGCGATAAAACGCATAGCCAAACGGGGCGTCCTGTTCGGCGAGGGCGTTAATGGCCTCGCCGGAGAGCACCAGCACTTCGCTGTCTTCCAGTGCGCGAATCGTCGCAGCCCGTTTGTGCTCGGCAGATGCCATCGACATTTCGCCGAAGTACGAGCCGCTGCCGATGGTAGCGACGTCCTGGTCGCTCTCGCCTTTGGTCGCGCGCACGCTACCGAGCACCAGCACGAACATGTCGCTGCCGCTGGCGCCTTCGCGGCAGATTTCTTCGCCTTGATGAAAGCGGGTGGCTTTGGCGAGTGCGGCCAACTTGGCGAGTTCGGCCTCTGGCATCGCCTCAAAAAGCCGGGTCTGACGCAGCGCGCGCATGTTGTCCATAAAAATCCTTGCTGATGAAGAGGGAAGACGGGGCAGGACTATAAGAGGGCGGCATTGTGCTCTGCAAGGTAGATCCCTTTAGCGCGCGGTCGGGGCGCGATGAACGGGGCAGCGCTAGCGTGGCGAAACTATTCAGGGCGCCGCTCAATCCTCTAGCGCGGCCAGCACCCGAGCGATCGCGTCATCCCGGAAGGCGGCTTTGTTGTAGGCCAGCGCCTCTGCATGGAGCGTGCTCCAGGCCTGCGCCTTGGCAATGGCCGTGGTCCGAACGGCGTCAGCGGCCAGCACCTCGTCCAGAAATCCCGCTTCAATCGCTTCGTCTGGCGCATAAAGCCTGGCCATGATCGCCGCTTGGGTGAGGTGCTGCGGCGGCAGTCGCGCGCGCGCCAGTTCAATGCCGAACGGCGGCAAATGAAGGCCGATGGCGGTTTCGTTCAGGCCAACGCGGTAGTCGCCCGCGGTGCCCACGCGACAGTCGCCGGCCAGCAGCATGAAGGCGCCGAGCGCCACCGCGTGGCCGGTGGCGCCAATGACCACCGGCTGCGGATGGCCGTAGAGCCGCATCAAGGTGCGCACGCCAAGCGTAATCAGCCGCCGCAGTTCGCTGGCATCGCCGCCGTTGATGACCTTGAGATCGAAGCCTCCGCTCAACACGCCCGGGCGTCCGATCAAAGCCACCGCGCGGGCCTCGAGGCGGGCGCGGTCGAGGGCGGTGCCGATGGCTTCAAGCATGGCGAAGCCGCAGGCGTTGGCCTTGCCGTCGTCGAGCGTGATAACGGCAACGTCGCCCACCTGTTCGTAATGCAGTTTGTCAGTCATGGGGTCGGTCCTCGAAGTTTCAGGTGCCAGCCTGCCAGGCCGCAGCAAGCGCTGGCCGCGCGTTGAGGCGCTGGATATACGCGCTGACGTTGGGCTTGTCGGTGATGTCGGCGCCGAGCTTGGCGGCCACGATTGTGGCGTGCCCGGTCATGATGTCGGCACCGCTGAAGGCGCCGGCCAGAAATTCGCGGCCTTCGAGTCGGGTCTCAACCGCTTCAAGCATGCGCCCCAGCAGTTTGACGGCGCGGTCGACGTTGCCCTGATTGCGCTTTTCGGGCGCGAGCAGAATGGTCTCCACCACGATGGTATTCACCGGCGGCATGATCATGCCTTCGGCGTAGTGCAGCCATTGCAGATAGGGCCCGAAGTCGGCCGAGGACGGCGCCGGTTGCAGCCGGCCATCAGCGTATTTACTCAGCACGTACTGCACGATGGCGCCGGACTCAAACACGCAGGTGCCGTCGTCGTCGGCCAGCGCCGGCACGCGGCCTAGCGGATGCACGGCAAGATATTCCGGGGTGCGCATTTTGCGGTCGCCCAGCTGGAAGGTCTCGAGTTCGTAGGGCAGTCCAAGCTCATTGAACAGCCACACGATGCGCACGGCGCGGGTATTCGGCGCGTAGTAAATTTTCATGCGTTGGATTTCCTTTGGCACATTGCCAATCACGTCTGCGGTTTAGGTGGCCGGTGCGGCGAAGCCGGGTTTAGCGCCGCCCCAGTGCTTGAAGTGGGTGTTGGTTTCGACCGGCTCGCGCGCAACGGGGCGGAATTGGCCCGTCGGAAAGCGGCTGGGAATCACCGCGACCCGGCTGTGTGTTAGCGCAATGCCGAAGCACGCAGGGGTCATGCCCGCAGCGCCGAAGCGACGAACTCCAGCCGGTCTTGTCCGAAATGCATTTCTTCGCCGACAAACATGCTCGGGGCCCCGAACACCCCGCGGGCGACGGCTTCTTCGGTGGTGGCGACCAGCGTCTGTTTAACTTCAGGGTCGCTCGCGAGGGCGAGGATGGCGGCCGGATCGAAGTGGGCCTTCGATAATACTTCTGCCACCACTGCGGGGTCGCCCAGCGCCAAACCCTGCGCGAAAATCCCGTTAAATACCGCTTCCAGATAGCGCGCCAAATCCTGCGGCTGCCGCAGCTGAATACCGGCTGCGCCACGCATCAGCGTTAGCGTATTGAGCGGGAAATCGGCCGGCAGCTGGAGCGGCACGCCATAGCGCTCCGCCCAGCGTTTGAGATCGTTGATGAGCCAGCGACCTTTGGCGGGGATCGCTACCGGGCTGCTATTGCCCGTCGCCTTGAAGACCCCGCCGAGCAGCATGGGGCGCCAGAGGACGGTAGCGCCCGTGTCTGCTGCAAGGCGCGGCAACTGCGTCCACGCCAGATACGCGGCCGGACTTCCCACATCAAAGAAAAATTCGACCGATTGACTCATGGAAACCCCAACAGCGTGGTAACGAGAAGCGTGGAAGGCGGCGCCCGTGCGGCCTCTGGCCGAGGGCGAAGCGTGTGGATGGCCAGCGATGGTGGTCGTCGCGAGCCGGTACGTTTGCATATGCAATAGTAGGAAGCCGCGATCGCCGCCGCAAGCAGAACGCGGCTTGCGATGACCGCCGCAGTCACGTCAAATGCGGGGCAGAGAACCCGGCTCGGCCGGCTCGCGCACTTGATTACAAAAGCACAGAGGGGAACATCTGCATGACGGTCAAAAAATCTCACGGTATCGGCGTTGGCGTTTTTCAGGTCATCGCCGATCTGTTTACCGGCGACCCGGCGGTCATCGCCAAACGCGCCGAAGAACTGGGTTTCGATTCTTACTGGCTGCCGGAGCACGCGGCCATCCCGCAGGGCTCTGAAGATGTCTATCCCGGCAAAGTGGAAGGCGGTTCGGCACCGGACTATCTGTTCAAAATGCCCGATCCCTTGATTGGCCTTTCGCGTGCGGCGGCCGTCACCAGCACGATTAACCTCGGCACGGGCGTGGCGCTGGTGCCAGAGCGCCACCCGGTGCTGGCCGCCAAGGAAATTGCGTCACTCGACCACTACTCGAAAGGCCGCTTCATCTACGGCATTGGCGCCGGCTGGAACGAAGCCGAGTGCACGATGATGGGCGGCGACTTCGCGCATCGCTGGGCGCAGGTCAAGGAATACATCCTCGCGATGAAAAGTCTGTGGACCGGTGAATACGCCAGTGCCGAAGGCAAATACGCGAATTTCCCGTCCGCCGTGTGCCGCCCCACGCCGTGGCGCAAGCCGCATCCGCCGATCATGCTGGGCAGCATCGGCTCCCCCAACGTGTATCGCCGTGTGGCCCAATGGGGCGACGGCTGGCTGCCGTTTGTGATCAATCCGCAGGAAGTGGTCGACGGCCGCGCCGAAATCAACAAATTCGCCGCGCAATACGGCCGCGATCCCAAGACGATCAACATCACGGCCTTCGCTCCGGACGGCATGTTCCGAACCAAGGCAGATATCAAAACCCTGGCCGACGCCAGCGCCGACAACGTGGTGCTGTGGCTGCGTGGTGAGAGCGAAGCGGCGATCCTGCAGGAACTCGAAGAACTCGCGGCTGAGCTTTTCGGCTGAGCCAATGAGCGACCGACGGCTACCGTGACAGGACGCACGGTAGCCCCGGCAGCGTCCACAAGCGAAAAGGCGGGGCTCTGGCATTGCGTAATGTCAGGGCCCGCGTCCAGCGGCATCGAAACACAGCGTTGACCGCACCGACAGTGTTGAGACGGGTCGCTGCGGCAATCGCACGCACCAAGGTCCTTCCCTTGTAACCGAACCGGGCATTGTGTCCGCGCCCTCAGCCCCCATAGGAATGCCATGAAACATCAAGCAACGCGGCCATTGCGCGCCTTTGCTACTGTCCTGCTGGCGGCGTCAAGCCTCGTCGCTAGCGCGGCCGAAGGCCCGGCTGCCACCACTCACAAACACTATGCGGAATCGCCAGCGGCGGCGCAGCCGGGCCCCAAAGGGGAGTTGGCGCCGCGTTTGCTGAAGCTCGGCGATCACGTCTTCCCGGTCTCGACGCAGCAGGCGGAGGCCCAAGCATTTATCAACCAGGGACTAAACCTCGCCTATGCGTTTAACCATGCCGAATCCCGTCGCGCCTTCAGCGAAGCCGCCCGCCTGGATCCGAGCTTGGCGATGGCCTACTGGGGACAAGCACTGGTGTTGGGGCCAAACATCAATGCCTTGATGGCACCCAATGAGGAGCCGCACGCGTTTGAAATGGTCAGCAAGGCGCAGTCCTTGGCCAAGCACGCCAGCCCCCGCGAGCGGGCGCTCATCGAAGCGCTTGCGAAGCGCTATTCCGGCACCGCTGACCACCGCAAGGCCAACGATCGGGCGTACGCCGCGGCCATGCGCGAGGTGCACGAACGCTATCCGGAGGATCTGGATATCGCGACGCTTTACATCGAGTCGGTGATGGACCTGCGGCCCTGGGGATATTGGATGCCAGACGGCCAACCCCAGGAAGGCATCGCAGAAATTGAGGCACTGACCGAAGCGGTACTGCGCAGGAATCCGCGGCACCCCGGTGCCTTGCACCTTCAAATCCACCTGCTTGAATCAACGCCAACGCCAGAGCGCGCCGAGCGCTCGGCCGACACGCTGCTGCATCTGATGCCGGGCGCGGGGCACATGGTTCA
>Ga0164295_10004703_pt1 | contig 10844 bp, 6 predicted proteins | sample GEODES006metaG_FD_111798 | JGI IMG/M metagenome (GOLD analysis project Ga0164295, IMG submission 111798) | Oligotrophic lake water microbial communities from Sparkling Lake, Wisconsin, USA - GEODES006 metaG | ecosystem: Environmental > Aquatic > Freshwater > Lake | place: USA: Sparkling Lake...
AACCATTCGTGCAACGAAGGCAAAGATTCTACTTCGTTTAACAAGGGAATGACAACAGAGATTTGTGGTCTTGTTTGGTGCATGTTCAAATAAATTTAGGACAAAACTACTGATCTTGTTTGATAATTCGCACACTTCGATCCCTTTGAATAAAGGAATACATTCCATTCGGTAAAGATGTTAAATCCAATTGAAGAGAGGAATGGATTGGCTTCACCTGGTAGACCAACCTTCCAAAGACATCAAATAATGTACAATTTTCGTTGGGAATCACTCCTGAAACGTTAACTGCATTCTTAGCGGGGTTTGGAAAGACTTCGATATCCATGCTTGTTTCCTCGTTACCTAAAACGCTATAATTTGTGACATAAAATTCGTCAAAAGCAGCCTCAGTGATGTTCACATTCGGATCCTCGTCCGACAGCGTAAGCAATATTTGCATGTTGGGCGTAATCGCAAGCAATCCTGCCAGTGAGACGCTTTTGTATTCCCAATTCATGGCTGTTCCTTGGGGAGGATTTACTTGGTCAATCAATACGGTTTCAATCCCGTTGCTTGCAAAAACTTTCAAGGTGTCATCAACCAATTGAGGACCATAGTAGCAATAAAACCCTCTCCCATAGTTGAAATGCGGCGTCGGCATCCCTGTCAAATCCATGATGGGCGAATTCAAAACGGTGATCCCTTGGTCTACATCGTCGAAATCTGGATGTAAATTCGGATCATTCCCTGTAACGAAACAATTTTGCCCACAATCCCAAGGGACATCAGCATTTACCACGGAACCGCTTGAAGTTGCATGCGGCACGCCTCTTTCCCACATTCCCGTATGCGCCGTTCCATTTACGGACCATCCAAAATCCAAGGCAAAGTCATCGTAATACCCTGGCTGAAGCGAAAGGGTAATGGTTCCGGTTAGCGAATCAATCAACATTTGGCTGCAGGTATTTTTATACCCCCATTTCCCCGCTATCACTTGGTAATTGTCCTGGTAATAAAGGGTGAAATTCTCTTCACCAAGTGCATTCGTTAGGCCGCTGTGTGAAATCAACGGGTGAATCAATTGAACTTGTGCGTCATAAATCGGCATCCCTGTAACCGCATCGTTTACAATCACAAGTACATTGTAGGGATCCATCGGTACAAGCTGAGCGTCTAGCGTTGTTATTTGTCCTTGCACCAAGTTAACCGAGGTAGAAAAAGGAATGTATCCCACTTTTTCAAAGAGCACATTTACAGACCCTGTTTGGTAGACACCTGTCGCATAATCTCCATTTGCAAGGGTAAAATCCGGTTGATCATTCGCCCCTAGGGTAACTTTTACATTGTTCAGCGGTGCATTGGTCCCCACCTCGGTAACATTTCCTTCGAGATAGCTTCCTTTTTGGTAGTGCGGACCGAGTACAAACAATCCTTCGGTGATGTCAGCAGCGACAATGGTTCCACTGGTAAAAAATGGATATACCCCCCAACAACCGTCGTAGCCAGTGGTTTGTCCGACATAGGTATCGAATTGACCGACTTTCACCAAATTGTTTGGATGGGTACAATCATGCACAACAATTCCATCCGAATAATAACTGGTTATCAGATAATCTCCCAGCACATGGGTGTTGTGTGGAATCACCCCAGCGCCTGGGGAATTTTGAATTCTTTCCACTTCAAAAATGGCAGCAGGGTTTGAGATGTCATACACGCCGATAAATGCGCCTGATACCTCATCCGTAGTAAAAACATACTGTCCCGATTGGGAAGGCCAAATGTTATGGGTGAAATTACTTGGGGAATTGTGGGTAGCGATAAGCGCAGGATTGCTTTTGGATGTAACGTCAACCAAGCTAAAAAACCCATCAAAAATATGACCGAGGTACATGGTATCATTGCGGACGTAGCCATCATGGCAATACCAATTATCGAACACCCCGACTTCGTCAGGCTGCATGGGATTGTTGTTTAGGTCGAGAATGATAACCCCCCCATTCCCACGGTTGCTGCCAAAAACATACCCAAAGCCATTTTCGTCACAAAAGCACGTATGCGCAGAGGTCCATGTTTGTCCTGGAGGACCTGAATAAACCGTAACGGGAAGGTTATTGGACTGAGGCAAGGGACTCAAATCAATGATCAACATCCCATCATCCGCTTCCGTGGTCACATAGGCATAATTACCATGGACACTGGGGTCTCTCCAAATGGATTCCGTACCTGGATACCAAAATATTTCCACCGGAGCCGAAGGGTTGGAAATGTCAACAATGGAAGTTCCTTTTGAGGTACCGACGATGGCATATTCATTTCCCAATTCATCTTCATACCCCCAAACATCGTTGAGGTCCGCCCCATGCAATTGTTGGTAAGAGATGTGTGATAAAGAATCTATGTTCAATTGGGCATGCATTTGAATAAATCCGAAGAGAAAAAGAGCGATGGTAAAATGTTTCATTGATTAAAGAATGATGAGCGCTGCGATGATGAAAATAAAGATAATGACAAGGTATTGCCATACATCAGGAAAGTAATTTTTTATGAGCTTTGTCAGACCCATGGCTTATTGTTTTACCATGGATTTTGTATACACTTGATCATTGGTAACCACTCTTAGGATGTAATTTCCGTTCGGAAAATCCGATAAATTTAGGTGGCAATCTGCAAAATTCTGAGAAGAATTCATTGGAGACGTCAGCATTTTTCTACCCATGAGGTCATAGATTTCCAAGGAAGCCTTACCGTTTACAAATCCTGACAATTCAATCGTTGTTTCTCCTTTGGTTGGGTTTGGAAACACGGCAATTTGATGATCTAGTTTTTGTTCTGTGAGTCCTACCCCAAATCCAACTGAAAAATCATATCGATGGTAGTGACCAAAATCCCCAGGGAACATTTCAATGTAACTACCTCCCACATACCTGATTCTCATTTGCCCGGCCGTTTCGCCTTCCACTTGGGAAGAATACCAAAAAGAAAGGCCGTCGTGATCCGTATCCTCTATGATGATGCTGTAACAACCAGGCGCAAGGTTAAAGGTATCCTTGTATTGCGTTAAATTATTCAATTGGGTTCTTTGAAATATTATGTTCCCCGATCCATCGATGAGTTTGTAGGAATTTTCTACGGCTTTGTTGTTGGTACTGAGCCAGACAAAGAAAGGACCATTGATAACTTCTGGTGCATCAAACTTAACTTGTTTTACACTGTTCTGCAGGTAATCGTCATTCCCTTGAACTCCATTGACATTGCTAACATATGCCGTAAAAGTTTCTGTTGAATCCATGTCCATCCAAAATCCGTTGTCCAACACAGGGATTTCGACAACTTCTTCCTCTAAGAAACCAAGATTTCCGGTCCAATTCAATTGAATTTCATTGCCATAGGTAATCCAACATCGGATGAAGCATGAAGTTAGGTTGGTTTGACCGGTGTTTTTGATAACCACCCTGGGATTTGAACAGGTTGGATTGAATTTGCCATAATACTCCCAATTGTTTGGATTTAGGACATCCGCAATGGCAGCGTCATTTTGAAAATTTGGCTGTGTGTAAGAAATCAAGTCAAACGCAGCGATGTAGTTCCCTCCTGCTTGGCCTGGATCACCCGGTGGGACCGGATTGATTTGATAATCTAACATAACGGTATCTCCGGGTTGTACAAAGGGTGTCAATTCAAATTCATGTTCCTTCACTCGATCGCCAGGACACCATCCTTCGCGGGCATACGGCCAAGTGCCGCCTTGTCCAATGTTTGGATTGTCCCCACACTCATTGGTTTGCCAAATGTTCCAATTAAAGCGATTCACGCCGTCCACATTGATTCTATGATCGTTCGGAACCCATTCACAACACGCACCATTTCCCACTTGACCATGACCTGACATTCGTGTTTTTATTTTAAACATTTGGGCTGAATCTGAGAGCACTATAGGTTTGTTTTGAAGGACGACATCATTGGCCATGTTGGCAAAATTATAGGACCTGAAATCCGACCAAATAGGTTGACGCGCCTTCACATCTCGTGGTGGTATTCCTGAAATGAAAGCAAATTTCAAATCCAAAAGCTCTTGGGTATTGTGTGCCGCCAAATCAACAGTATCATGCAAATACATTTGGTAATCCGTTACGTCATAAATCCATGCAAATCCATTTGGACCTAAATCGAAATTGATCCCATACGGGGTAATGTACCTTGCAATCTCAACATCGTTAATGATTTCATAGGGTTTTTGAAAATAGAATATTGAATCGTTTACCCATTGCAAATTGTGCCCAAAAGCATTGGATGAAACGACGCTGCCTGCCTGGTTGAAAACATAGGAAGTATCTTTTTCTACCCCTTGAAAACTGTTTACAATTTCGAAATGGCGATGCACGGGTGCTTGTTCAAAAATGGTAATCGGCTCACGAAGCAAAGGCTGTAACAACGTACTGCTTTGCATCCCACCCGAAACGATTCCTTGGCCAAAGGCGATGACAGGACGTTCATTTAACATCTGTACCCCAGCAACAGGTGCCACTTCTTTGATCATGCTTCCGTTCCCAAGGTCAAAACCATCAGACAACATCAACTTAAAATCATTCGGAGTACGGTCTTTGGCATAATTCACATCGTCAAAATCATAATACACCATCAAATTGGAAAAATTGGGATGACTGTTGTCTATTTTTTTCTGGTAATGGGCCTGAATGGTTGTTGAGTCCAGCGCGATATTGTACACCCTAAACTCATCCAATTGTCCCTTCCATTTGATGGATTGATCCGCACTTGCACCTAAAATAAAGCGATGGATGTACCCTGCGGTACGGTTTAAATTGGTTCCTGAATGCCAAAGGTGTCCATTTTTGAAGATAAACATCTGACCCGTCGTTTGTTTTTTCACGCAAGCCCAATGGTTCCATTGTCCTTGTATTTCAGCAGCAGACATAACTTTGTTGATTCGGTCGTAACCCGTTGCATTTCCAGCATCAAAATACATGTTGTTATTGCTCCAAGGCATGTGAATGTTTAGCACTCGGTTGTTCAAGGTGTCATACGCCTCCAACAGGGTGGTATTTGTTCCAGATATGCCATTTCCTTTCATCCAAAACTCAACGGAAAGATCCCCACCCAATAGGGTATCTGACATTTCCAACATCGCGTAATTGGTACCATCAAATTCTAGCGCTCCATTGCGTCCTTGAAAATACGGCGTTGCATAAGCAGCTGTGGTTTCGGATTGAACACCTGGACTTGAAAGCGTTGGAAAATCTGTGGAAAATTTCAATTCTACCAAAAGATTATCTGTACCATTCCAAGAAAATGGCTGATAAAACAAAAATTTGTTCGGACCATTCACAAGGTTTCCTGAGTCTACTTGTTGATTAAATACGTTTACAAATCCATTGGGAACCAATTTGGTCAACGCCGCAAGGGTCGTATCAATGATTCCGATTTTAGGAAATGGAATCCCCTCGTTCAGTCCTACATTGGAAAAATTCAAGGTGATCGACTCAAGGTTTCCTGGCTGCACCCCTGCTGAAAGCAAAGAGGCCGCACTTACCAAAAACTGGTAAGTTCCTCCTTTAGACTGGGTATGAAAAGGCAAATTTGACAAGGCATTTCCTGCGTTAATTGTAAAATCTTGAAGGGCATCTCCGGTTCTCCAATTTTGAGGACGCTGGTAATAATCCATGATTTGACTGGAAACGGAAGAATCATTGTATTGAATAACATTCGGCGTATGGAAATTCGAAATGTATTTAAATCCGTCTTTTTTGACAGAATCAAAACTTCCTGTATGGTCAAAAACCCTGGTATATGTTAGGTAATCCCATTCTCCACAGTCGTATTGATCCCATGTGGTAAGAGGGCTGCATTTTAGCTTGTAGTACATGAGCACCTTTTCAAAACGCTGCGAATCCAAAGATGCCGGAAATACAAATTGATCGTGTCGGTTGGTTATGGAGTCATACGTGAAGGTTTGCACCCAGGTGGTATCTTGCGCCCAAACACCATTGCCGAGCATTTCCAATAAAACAAAAAGTAAAAATCTATTCATAATTGTAAAAATTCAGTCTATAAAAATACAATTCTTTTGTCACGCAAGACAAGGTAAATCAGACAAAATTTCCGTACTTCGCTTTTGGCATATAGGTTGAAAAACCGTGTAGGCATTTTTAAAAGCGCAAATTCATGTCGTTGGGAAAGAAATTTTCTGCCAAAATGTCAAATGAAAAAATATATGGAAGAACATTTTTTGAACATCAATTATTTGTCGAACCTTGAAGGAGATGCCGAGTTCATCCCTTTGATTACGGCCGAACAAGAAGAATCGGTAAATAGCCAATCCTTTCCCAACCAGCTCCCCATTTTACCCTTGAGAAACAATGTACTTTTTCCAGGGGTCGTAATTCCCATTACGGTTGGAAGAGACAAATCCATCAAGCTGATTCAAGATGCAAACAAGGGCGATAAAATCATCGGTGTTGTATCCCAGAAGAACCAAGAACAAGAATCTCCTTCGTTTAATGACATCAATACCATCGGTACGGTTGCGCAAATCATTAAACTCCTAAAAATGCCTGACGGCAGTTCAACAGTGATTATCCAAGGGAAACGTAGGTTTGAAATCATCACCCCCACAGAAACTGAGCCCTACATGAAGGCAACGGTTAAGGTTTTCAAGGAACCCGTGATGAACAAAAAGGACAAGGAATTAAACATCATGATAAAAACCGTAAAGGATTTGGCTCTACAAATCATACGGGAAAGTCCAAACATCCCTTCTGAGGCGCAATTTGCCATTGGAAACATTGACAGCCCTACATTTTTGGTGAATTTCATTTCAGCAAATATGAATGCCGATGTGGCAAAAAAACAAGAAATGCTCGAGGAGATGGACCTTAAGAAAAGGGTGGTTATGGTGCTCTAACACTTGACCATAGAAGTGCAGATGCTTGAAATGCGAAACGAAATCCAGAACAAGGTTAAAAGAGATTTGGACCGTCAACAGCGAGAATACTTCCTGCATCAACAAATGCGAACCATTCAAGATGAGCTGGGAGACAATCCGCAAGAACAAGATTTGAATGAGTTCAGGGAACGAGGCATGGCCAAGAAATGGAATGAAAAAGTAGAGAAATCTTTTTTCAAAGAATTGGACAAACTTGCACGCATGAACCCACAAGGAGCGGAATACACCGTTCAAATGAATTTCTTAGATGTCTTGTTGGACTTGCCCTGGAACGAATTCACAAAAGACAACCTCGACTTAAAAAGGGCAAAAAGAATTTTGGAACGGGATCATTTCGGTCTTGAAAAAGTAAAGGAAAGAATCTTGGAATATTTAGCGGTACTCAAAATCCGAGGCAACATGAATTCCCCTATCCTGTGTTTTTATGGCCCTCCGGGCGTCGGAAAAACTTCATTGGGAAAATCCATCGCTGAAGCACTGGGCAGAAAATACGTCCGCATGTCTTTGGGTGGTTTACATGACGAAGCCGAAATTCGAGGACACCGTAAAACCTACATCGGCGCAATGCCAGGCAGGGTGATTCAAAGTTTGAAAAAAGCAGAATCTGCAAACCCTGTATTTGTACTCGATGAAATCGATAAATTAGGCAGAAGCAACCACGGCGACCCCTCCTCTGCCCTTTTGGAGGTTTTAGACCCAGAACAAAATTCCACCTTTCACGATAATTTTGTGGAGAATGAATTCGATTTGTCGAAAGTTTTGTTCATTGCAACGGCAAACAACCTTTCTGAAATCCAAGGCCCTTTGAGAGACCGTATGGAAATCATCGAAGTGAACGGATATACCGTAGAAGAAAAAATTGAAATCGCCCGTAAACATTTAATTCCTAAGCAATTAAAGGAGCATGGTTTGTCAAAGGACGTCTTTTCCATTGATAAAAAAGTACTTGAAAAACTCATTGAATCCTACACCAATGAATCAGGGGTAAGGGGATTAGACAAAACGCTTGCGAAATTGGTCAGAAACCGTGCAAAGCAAATAGCAACGAATGAAACGTACAATGTGACCATCGTCATGGAGGATTTATTTACGTTCCTCGGCGCGGGAAGAAACCGCAGCAAAACCATCGGAAATGAGGTCGCTGGCGTAGTAACGGGACTGGCATGGACTTCGGTTGGGGGTGACATTTTATTCATTGAATCTTCGATTTCCAAAGGAAATGGAAAACTTACCTTGACAGGGAATTTAGGGGATGTTATGAAAGAAAGCGCCGTCATTGCTTTGGCGTTCTTGAAATCTCACAGTGATTGGCTCTCCCTTCCCCAATGCGTTTTTAACGAGCATGATGTGCATTTGCATGTTCCCGAAGGCGCCACGCCCAAGGACGGACCGAGTGCAGGAATTACCATGTTGACCTCTCTGGCTTCCCTTTTTACCCAAAGAAAAGTAAAGAAAAACCTCGCGATGACAGGAGAAATCACCTTGAGAGGAGAAGTGTTGCCTGTAGGTGGAATCAAAGAGAAAATCTTAGCCGCAAAGCGTTCTGGAATTAAGGAAATCATCCTTTGTGAAAAAAACAAACAAGACGTGGATGAGATTCAACCTACGTATCTAAAAGGCTTGCAAATACATTACATTGGAACCATGAAGGAAGTACTGGACTTGGCTTTAATGAAAGAAAAAGTAGATGAAGCCATCGTGGTAGAATGCACAAAAAAGGCCTAATCCCATTCGTCTAAATCATTCTCTTCCATTAGCTTTTTCCAATTCTCATCTGGATCCATTCGATCTTCGAGAATTTGTTTGTATTCCTCGGTGGTAAGGTCATACCGTTCGATTTCCTCGCCAACATACACTTCAATGTCAGCCAACAAGGGAAGCTCGCCCTGACTGCAAAAAGACAATGCTTGTCCACGTGATGTCCCCCTACCCGTTCGCCCACATCTGTGTACATAATTTTCTGGGTTGTCAGGTAAATCGTAGTTGATAACATATTCAACATTGGGAATGTCAATCCCTCGACAAGCTACATCTGTTGTGATGAGCACCTTGTTTTCACCTGCTTTAAACCGATCCAAAATGTCAAATCGCTCACTTTGCTCAATGCTCCCATGCAAAATCTCTGAGGCTATGTTGATGCGAGCCATAGCGGCGTGTACCCTTTCTGCACGAACTTTTGTCCGCACAAAAACAATAAACCGTTGCCCCTCATATTCCGAAATCAGGTTCTCTAAAAAAAACCTTTTGTCATCCATTTCTACCGTAAGCACCGCGTGGGCAACGTTCTTTGAAACGGGATTTTTCGGGGATATTTGGATTCGAATCGCGCTCCGAACTACGTCATACGCCAATGATTTAATTTTTTTATCTATGGTTGCCGTAAAAAACAGGGTTTGTTTGTGAATAGGTAATTTGTTCAGTGCATCCTTAATGTCTCTTGCAAAACCAAGGTCCAACATGAGGTCCGCCTCATCCAATACCCACGTATGAATGCCAGAAAGGTCAATAAAACCTTGTGCAATGAGGTCAAACATCCGTCCCGGTGTACAAATCAACACCTCCACAGAATCTTTCAACCGTGCGATTTGGGGATCTTGTTCAACGCCTCCAATAACCGCAAGAACCTTCACTGAAGTGTATTTACCAAGCTGCATGAATACATCTTCAATTTGTTTAGCCAATTCTCGGGTAGGTACCATTACCAACACCTTCAATCCTTTTTTTCCTTTGGATTTTTCTAGTTTATGCAAAATTGGAATCACGAAAGCAGCTGTTTTTCCCGTACCGGTTGGGGCAACCGCCATTACATCCTCTCCATTAAGAATGTGACGAATGGCTTTGTGCTGGATGTCCGTAGGACGATTGTATCCCAATTCCTCGATGGCTTTTAACAGGGTTGGGTGCAGCGGATAATCCTTGAACTTCATGGTTCAAAGGTAAGGAATCTACTCAATGTTGGTTGAAAAGCTTTTCTACGACCTCAAATCGATACGCAAAAATGGTTTCGAGTTTCTTTCGAATAAACAAGGCATGCATGATGCGACCAAGAACACCAAAAGGCAATTGATAGGAGACAATGTCGGTCATCTCCACGGAGCCTCCGAGGTCTTTAAAATGATGTTCGTGGTGCCAAATTCTGTAAGGACCCACGCGTTGTTCGTCAACGAAAAAGGCATTTTCACGTACGGTTTTAATTTCCGTAACCCAGTTCATGGGAATTCCCAACAAGGGTTTTACCGTATACTCGATCATCAGACCTTCGTACATTTTCTCTGGAACCTCAGTGCGTACAATGAAACCCATGGAGGATGGCGTTATTTTGGAAAGGTTATTTGGCGAGGAAAAGAAATCCCAACACGTTTCCATGTTGGTTTTCACGATTTGGGTGGTTTTGAGTTGGTACATGCAAACATAACACATGAGCAGAATAAATTGTTTTGAAGGAATCAGGACTTGTCGAAGGGCACCTCCCTGTAACGCACATCGTCTATCCAGCGCATTTTGCGCATTTCACCGACTTCTAAACAGAAGTAATCAAAAGATTCCGTAACCACCCCCTTCAAATGATAAATTCCTTTTCCTTGGAATGGATGTTTACGAGCGCCTTCTGGAAAGTGGACGGTGTCAATGGTATTCCCTTCGATGTCAATAAAAGTACCGAAATACATGAAGTCTCCTTTGCTGGTTTTGGATTTCTTGACAGCGACAAGGTAACCATACGTTTCAATTCTCAGCGTTTTGGAGGTAGGCAATTCGCGGGCAAAAACATGGTTTGGCAAAGGATCCGAAAGAAGATCGAAAGGGTTACACAAAGGAAATCCCAACAAATCCAACTGGTCAAATACCCTTTCCATGGAATGCTCTTCAAACGCCGGCAGCACAAAGGCGTTCACTGGGGTTG
>Ga0164295_10004704_pt1 | contig 10842 bp, 8 predicted proteins | sample GEODES006metaG_FD_111798 | JGI IMG/M metagenome (GOLD analysis project Ga0164295, IMG submission 111798) | Oligotrophic lake water microbial communities from Sparkling Lake, Wisconsin, USA - GEODES006 metaG | ecosystem: Environmental > Aquatic > Freshwater > Lake | place: USA: Sparkling Lake...
CATTGCTTGGGTGCGACGTGCTCCCGTGCGACCTCTGATGAGGACCTCTGATTGCCTCTGATGACCTCTGATTGCCTCCCTCATCAGGTGCTACGTGCTCCCGTGCGCGGTGCGAGCGGGGGCCTTTATGCAGCTGGTGCGTGACCTGAACAGCGACGGCTCCAAGCTTGCAGCGCTCCGATTGTGCGAAGCCGCCCATGCGACCGACGGCCGGCTACGCGCCGCGGATTGTGTCGAGATGACGGGCCCCATGCCGCCGGCTGCAGCACCGGCTGCCGATGCGACCGCAGAGAGCCGTTACGAGAGCCGTTTCGATCACTTCGAGCTCAGCCGAGCTCACTTCGAGCTCAGCCGAGATACCTTCGAGCTCAGCCGAGACACCTTCGAGCTCAGCCGAGCTCAGATGGTCGCCGTCCGTCGGATGCTCCAGAAGCTCGCGGTCGCGCCCCGCCGCTGGAAGAAGCCGAAGCTGCCTGAGCTGCGAGCTGCGCGCGAGGTGCGCATCTCGGGGCGCGAGATGCGCCTGGCCGCGAGCGTGCGGGATGAGGTGGAGGGCGGCGCCGGACGACGCACGGGATGGGAGGGTGGGCGCGGCGCTGCCGTGGGCGTTGAGGACTTTGCCATGGAGTGGTACCTGCGCGGCGGTGGCGACGGCGACGGCGGCACCGGCGGCGGCGGCGGCGGCGTGCAGTGGACGCGTGGCGTGCACCTCGAGAACGGACTCTTCCTGTCCACCTTCGCTCTGCTGCTATGGGATTGCCTGTTTGCGCCGACGCACGGGCCTGGCACCGTCGCGGGCGCCATGGCCGACGCGCCGCTGGACCTTTTGGAGGGCGGGGGCGCCTTTTACCGCCGTCGAGTGCACGCCATTGAAGCGACCCTTGAGGCCATCGAGCGCGGCGAAGCGGTCGAGCGCTGGGCTCGCGCATACAAGGAGCACTACGGCGAGGCCGCCATCGGCGTCCAGTGGGGGGCGCTCGACACAGCGCTCACCGCGCACGCGCTCGAAGCCCTCGGGGGCGCCGTCGTGAGCACCATCTGTCGCACGCTCGCGCTCGACTACGTGGGGTCCCAACACGGCGCCCCCGACCTGCTGCTCCTCGCACCCCCTAGCCCCTCTGCCCCGTGCGGCGCGGCGCGATTCGTCGAGGTCAAGGGCCCCGGCGACGCGCTAAGGGACGGACAGCTCGCCTGGATCGACGTGCTCGTGCGCGCCGGAGCGGAGGTGGACGTGGCTTACGTGCAGGTCGGGTGAGCCCTCTTGGACGCCGTAGATTTTTTCCGACTGGCTGTGGGGAATCCCGCCGCTTGAAATTTCCTTGACTTGACTGATCTCCGATTGCATTAGGCTGTATTTCATGCACGCAGCTGGGCTCTCAGTGCCGGCACTGCCGTCGTTAGTGCCCTCTCAAATAGCTGCATGCAAGAGCACTTTCATGTCGTGCAGGTCGCCCGCACCCGTCGCGCGGCTGCAGGGTCCCACTTTTGGCAAGGCGCCGGCGACGACCAGCGGAGGCAGCAGCAGCAGCAGCGCGGCGCCTCCTACCTTGGTGCGCACGCTGTTGACGCTCGCGCTGGTGGTGAGCAGCATGCTCCCACCTGCTCCAATGATGGCTGCCCCCGAGCCGCCCGCGATGGTGGCCTTGGCGCCGCAGCGGCGCGGCGAGCCTCCCGCCGCAGCCGGCGCGCTGCCCACGACAATGAGCCTCGCGGCCGCAGACGCACCCGCTGCTCCCAAGCCGCCTAGCCAAAAGTACCTTCTGTTCACCGGCTTCCCCTTCCCACTTGGCCCATTCACGGAGCGCAAGACCGTCGAGAGCGAGCTCGTCAAGGGGCGCGTCTACTCGTTTGAGCAGGAGATCCGACTGTCGGGCATCTCAGCCAACGTGCGCTGTACCGTTTTCCGCATGCGTGACAACCACCTGCTCGTGTACAACCCTGTGGCACCCACGGACGAGTTCCTCGCGCAGCTCAAGGCGCTCGACAGCAAAGGCGTCGCCCACATCCTCCTTGGCGCCACCCCGTACGAGCACAAGGTGTTCGTCGGGCCGTTCGCCAGGCGCTTCCCCGAGGCTAAGGTGTGGGCTGTGCCGGACCAGTGGTCCTTTCCGGTCGACCTGCCGGCGCCGCTGCTGGGCATCGACACAAAAGGCACGGGCGGCGGCGACCTCACCGACACCGCCGCCGGCTCCGCAGCGTACGCGAACGCGCCTGACCTGACAGACGAGTTCGAAGTGAAGCTACTACGCCCATCACGGCGCCTCGGCCTAGGGTACGCGGCCAATGAGGCGGCGGTGCTGCACAAGGACACGAAGACGCTCGCGCTGACGGATGCGCTCATCTACGTGCCCGGCGCGCCCACCAAGATTTACGATGAGGGTAACCTGCGTGCCATCGGCGACAATGCACGTGACACCAACTCTCTTGGGAACCTCATCCTCAAGGGAGCAGGTGCCGTCAACTGGCGCGGCACCGCCGCTCAGACTGTGGATGAGCTGTGGGCGGACGGGATGCGCCAGGGCACGGATGCCGAGGTGGTTCAGCGAGGCTGGGAGCGCAACGTACTCCTCTCCCTCTTCTTCGGCCCGAGTCCAGACTCTCTCGTGACACCGGCGCCTTCATTTGCGGCACTCAAAGGTCGCTGGATCGTCGCTCCCGTGACCGACTCGCTCATCTACCGGTCGGATCGTGTGAAGCCGGAGCTGAGCCGCTGGGTGAACGACATCGTCACCAACTGGGACTTCAAGGTGATCGTGCCCTCGCACTTTGAGGCTCATGCAGGGACGCCCGAGGACATGCGCGCGGCCTTCAAGCCCACTCTCGCCGCCACGACGCTCGATGAGGCGAGGCGCTCGACCGACCGGCCGTACAAGGCCGCTGATGTGCAGCTCCTCGACGACATTGCCGGCGGGCTCATCCAGCTCAAGGTCATCTGAGCCGAAAGCGAGCACTGTCGGGTCCGGAGTCGTCCACTCAAGACTCGTCCTCTAGGGACCCTACGCATGATGTCTCGAGGTCTCGGGGTATGGTTGATTCGACGTCCCCCGTTTCCGCGTGTGGATTGATGACGCATGCGCTCGTGCGGCAAAACTTCCTACAATTGTACGGAACGACATTTCTGAAGTCCGCAAGTAGTGAAAGCCATGGGCCGTCGCGACTCTCGCCGCGACGCAGCGCAGACCGCCTTTCAACTCCTGCTGCTATCTAGGCTCTACGACCAGTACCAGCGCCTGCCAATCCAGCCAGGGCAGCTGGTAACAGTCGTCGCAGTTGCGCTGATTGGCATCCACCTCTTTCCCGACTTGGTACCCTATGAAACCACGGACGTGTGCATCAGCAGCCGCGCCATGTTCAGCCTCTTGTCGGAGTCACAAGACACATACTTTGCGCTTCTATTTAACAGTCGTCGCAGCGCTTTCGATCGGTGGAGTGAGGCCGTTCGCCGACTTACGCTTTCGACGCTGCTACACATTGACGACCTCCATCTCTATTACAACACTGCCGCCCTGATTTGGAAGGGATCAATGCTCGAGGACCGAATGGGCACCGCACGTTTTAGCCTCTTCCTCGGATACAGCATCCTCGCGTCGGGGACGCTCGCAGTCCTCCTCGGCCGGCTAGCAGAGAGCCTCGAGCTTGGCACGCTCTCGTGTGCCGTCGGCTTCTCGGGGGTGCTGTATGCGATGTCAGCGGTCGCGTATATGGAGCCCCAGGCGAACGAGATGGCCCTCGTACACGGCACCTTTGTTGTGAGCCGCCGGCATGCTATCTGGCTCGATGTTGTCCTCTCGAGCGTGCTACACCGCCACGTCTCCTTCCTGGGGCACCTCGGAGGCGCACTTGCCGGATGGGCATGGTGCGCGCTGCCTCGCGGTACCTGGCCCGCGTTGTTCAGCTCCGGGGGTCGCGGTACCCGTTTTCATGGCGGTGGGCGCGTTGGAGGCAGCGGCAGTCGCGCACAAGCACGCTTCGTGGCTGTGGATTGAATCAGCGCGCACTCGGGTGTTCTTCTTCCAACACCACAGCGACGAAAAGTGCCATGACCGGCCGCGCGTATGAACTTTTTGTATGAACAGAGTCACAACTTTCAGACCCAAAAAAGGCACACGGCCGAGCGCTCGAGGGCGCAGCGCATCTATGGCGGACGCGACCCCTCTCTTGGGAGGCAATGCAGAGGAGGCAGAGGCCGGGCTGTGGCTTCGTGAGGCGGAGCATGTCGAGGTCGAGCTGGACGTGCTGCGGCGGATGCAGCTTACGCCGGATCGCAAGCTGGCCCGCGTGGTGCGCTGCGCGACGAGCAAGCAAGAATACACGCGGATGATGGAGTTGCGCGGCTACGAGCTCGTCGAGGTCCAGGGCGTCGAGATCACGGCGGACAGGCCATTCGAAGCGCTGCTCGAGGTGATGGAGCGCAGCGATGAGAATCAGGACATCAAGCTGACGTTCAGGCCGCCGGATTGGCCGGGCTCGCCCGCGGAGGCCGAGCGCCAGAAGCAGAACAACCTCTTCAGTCCGCAGGCGATGGTCACCGAGCTGACGACCGACATTCTGCTTCAGCACCTCTACATCCAACGGTCGCGGCGTGTGGCCGTGATCAAGGACCTGTCCAAGGTACCCTCGGGGATGAGGAACCCTGATGACCGCAGATGCCCACTGATGACCGTTGATTGCCACTGAGTAACGTTGATTGCCACTGAGTAACGCCGATCACCGCCGAGTACCCGATGTGACTGCTGCTTGCCAGGTACCTTCGGGGATGCGCTTCTACTTCAATCACCCGTTCTGGAGCCTGTCGAGCCTCGGCGCGCTACTCGAGCTCCGGCCGAACACGCTGCGAGAGCTCGACCTGTCCAACAATAAGCTGAGCGATGTGGGCGATGACCTCTCGCGCTTCGAGCAGCTGACCGAGCTCCGGCTCGAAGGGAATCGGCTCACCTCGCTCGAGCTCCACCACATGCCGCGGCTCACATCCCTGTACCTCGCCTCGAATCAACTGCGCGTGCTGCCCGAGTTGCTCGGGATGCCCTCGCTCCAGCGCCTCGATCTCGGCGAGAATCTCATCGGATCTCGCACCGCCGGCGAGGGCATCCGTGCGAACCGCGGCGAGTCGCCGGACGGCTGGGAGTCATTGGCGCACTCGCCGCTGCCCGAGCTCAAGCTTTTACTGCTGCCGAACAACCAGCTAACATGGACTCAGGTGGCCTTCAATGAGCGCATCGCTCGCCTCGCCGATAAGCAATCGCTCACGGCGCTCGACCTGCGTGGCAACCCCTTCTTGTTCCAACCGCGTCTCGACGACCAGCCGTCCATCCGAATGTATCGGGAGTGGATCCTCACGCAGTGCCCGCGGCTTAAAGTCCTCGATGAGGAGGAGGTCGGTGACCAGGAGCGGCTGCGCATGCTCCTCGAACCGATGAAGGAGCCCTTCGTTGACGTCGGCGCCGACGAGTCCGGACAGCCGGTGGGAGGCACCGAAGGGGGACGCTTCCCGCGCTTCCAATACTTTGGCAATCCGAAGCTCTCACCGCTGCCGGTGCATGCAGACATGCTAGCAGCGACCTTCTCACTCCCATCGCGCATGGTCGTCAACGTACTCCAACGCATCCAAGACTCGCTCCAGAACCTCTTCCACGCGCCCCCACAGGTGCGACCGCCAGCCGCCGCCGCCACCGGCTCGACGGCTCGCCTCCTTTGCTCAACCTCTCGGCTCACCTCCCCACCTCCCCCTCATCTCCTCTCACCTCGCCTGACCTCCCCCCCTCACCTCGCCTCACCTCCACCCTCTCGCCCGGGCAGGCGCGCTTCTTTTTCGAGCCCGACGGCGGCTTCGAGGCGCTCATCGGTGCGGAGATCAAGGCAGCTGCGGCGGTGGACAAGCCCACGAGCGTCGACGCGCGCGACGCACTCAACGACGAAGGCGCGAACGAAGGTCCGACGGGACGTTTCCGCGAGGCGCGTAAGCACGTGAGGCTCGCCGGTGAGGCGCAGCTCGCTCGGGGCAACGGGCTGCTCAAGGATTCTCAGGTTGAGGCCGAAGAGGAAGCCTTCCAACGGTTCTACACGAAGACGGCGCGAGGGCTCAAGGAGCTAGATAAGGAGGAGAGTGAGATGAGCCCGATCCCAATCGCACCGCTGCCTGCCGAGAAGTTGGCGCCGGGCGAGGCCGCGGCCGCTCCCATCCCCGCGGCCATCGTCGACGTCGCTTCCCCCGGGGGCGGTGAGGGCATTGAGCCGAGCGAGGCGGCGCGCAACTTCCGCATGCCCCTGCCGAGTGGCATGGGCATCCCCGATCGGCGCAAGCGCGATGGCTATCAGGTCATCTCGGAGGTGATACAGCAGCTGGTTCTCATCTTTGACCGCGCGCCGATAGCCGACCAGGTGACCACCATGGGCGCCGAGCGCGCCCTCGCGGCCGAGGCTGCAGGTGCGATGGTCGCCATCAGCGAGCGGATTCCCGCGGTGGCGACGCGCGATGAGCGGCTCGGGATAGCGCAGAGGGCCGTGCGACTACTAACCACGTGTGCGGCCATGGGCGGCGACGACCACTGGGGCGACGTGCTTGCGCGCGAGGCGCTCGAGGCGCTCCTGGAGCTCCTACACTCCTCCGAGCAGCAGGAGAACATGATCATCAATGAGGCTCTTGCGGTCCTCATGCCACCCGTCGTAAGCACGCAGTGCTTCGACTGGGTGCAATGGTCGCACTTTGAGATGATGGTGACGCTCGTCTCGATAAAGCCGCAGGTGGGGCTTCAGCTCTCGTCTCTCGCTCCCACGCTGCAGCGCATCGCCGCCGCGGAGCTGGGCACCGGGCCCACGCCACTCTATCAGCTGATGGGCAAGCTCGCCCGCTACGAAGATGACTTCCCGCGCACCAAGGGCGTCAAGGGAGTGCGCGCCGACTCGATGAGCATGCACTCGCCCGCGCACGCCCTGCACGCCGCCGGCGTGACAGACACGGTGGCCGGCCTCATCAAGGCCGGCCCCGATAAGAAGCGCGCGATGGATTCGTGGACGCCTTCGAGGCAGATCTGCGTGTGGCAGGTGGTCGAGGGCCTCGCGCGGCACGTGCCACAGGCGTCACTCCTCTTCGTCGAGATGAAAGCAGACGTCGCCGTCAAGAATGAACTCCTCGAGCACCTCGGCGGCGGCCGCGCCAAGCAAGCATGGAAACGCCCCAAAACGCGACTGGTCGCTCAACTCATCGCAACGGTCGAGGCTCTCGGGCGCCACTCGACCGTGGCGCGGCGCACGCTGTTCGCTCTGCCACCGTCGTATGGGAACGTCCTCGGGGATGAGTACCCCAAGTATGACGAGGAGAAGTGCGCGCTGCTGCTGCACGTGCTGCCCCTTATCAACGGTAACGACCGGCTCGATGCGGTGATGCTCACGGAGTGCCTGCACCTGCTCGGCTCGCTCGTCCTCACGGGCAACGGGTTCATGCTCAACGCGCTCTATAAGATCCTCTTCGAGAAGGTGAGAGCAGCCCAGAAGCCTGAGGCGGCGGACGAAACCTAATTCCCAATGGATTCCCACTGACGAACCCTTGGTCCCGCGGACGAAACCTGATTCCCACTGGATTCCCACTGACGAACCCTTGGTCCCGCGGACGAAACCTGATTCCCACTGCTACCCACTCATGGTCGACGCTCGGCTTCTCGCAGGGCATGCTGATGCTCCGGCTCGCGCAGCCCTCGTCCCAGGGCGGAGTGCTCGATAAGGTTGCGGCGCGGGCGGCCCAGTGGGCGTTGGCCACCAAGTGCGAGCGCGGCTCCGCCACCGAGGAGGAGCGCATGGCTCACGACGAGCTCGTCCGAGATTTGGAGCTCGGTCTATCTCGCCAGCACGGCGGCATGAGCGTTGAGACGGTCGATGACGGCGCCGTGCTTCAGATGCTCCGAGCTCTCGTGCGCGTGATGACCGCGTTCGCCCAGCGCGCCGAGGACTACCAGCAGTCCAAGGACCGTTACCTGCGCGGCGAGGGAGCTCAGCCAGACGACCGCCTTGAGATCGCATCTCGCGTGACCGAGCTCTTCGACGAGAACTCGCGCGACAAGATCATCTTTGGGATGCTGAGCAACACGAATGACGCGCTGTGCATCGAGGCGATGCAGTGCCTTGCGACGGTGCCAACTGAGAGCCTCGAGGCTGACGAAGTTCAGGTGCTCGTCGAGTTCGTGCACGAGAAGATGCAAACTCACCAGATGTACGTGGGACGCAATGAGGAGATGCTGATGCATGCCTTCGGCTGCTTTGCGCGCGTCGTGCGCGTGCCCGACATCAAGGACGTGGACAAGAAGGGCAAGAAGGGCAAAGTGGCCAAATCGACAGGCACGGCTTTCCGAGAGAAGAATGGCGATCTCGTGCAAGTCGCGATCTCGCTCCTCGTGGACAATACTAAACGCGAGATTCCACAGTCGGCCAGTGCCGAGCGCGCCCAAAAGGCACGGCTCTCGACGGCGATCACACACTTTTTGCAGGCGTGCTCGGGCCCCGATTCGGACTACGACGCCGACGACCAGGACGCGCCGCGCGTGTGGTTGCAGGCCGTCTCGGTGCTTCAGATGCGTGATGCGACCAACTCGATGGTGGAGGTGATGCGCAACGAAGAGCGCTTTGGGGAGCGCTCTAATGGGCAGAAGCTCGAGCTCGAAAAGTCGGCCATGGCCGATACAATCGAGCCGCTGCTGTACACGCTGCCGCAGGTGCAGCCGACGGGCCTGATCAAGGCGCGGCTGCTCAACAGGCTTGCTGAGCTGCTCGAGCCGGTAGGGGGCGTGGGCGATGCCGCGAGCGAACAGCTCTTTTCGTCGGAGACAGAGGAGCCAACGGCAGGGCGCCCAGAGAGTGCGGAGGCAAAGCGCAAGCGCATGCAAGGCCACGTGTCCTTCTTGCGCCGGAACGGCGTCGATCTCGTGCTCACGCAGCTCGAGAACCAGCTCTCCGAGTTTCGTCAGATGAACCGGGGGTCGGGCGACGCGTTTGCGGGCGGCGACGCCGATGGCTTCGGATCTGACGAGCTGCTGCCACCGGACGCCTCCTCCGATCGCACGCAGCGCTCGAGTGACGCGTTGCTCAGCTTCGTGCAGTTTGAAAACAACTTGAAAGAGGCTGGGCTCGCCGGCGTGGAGGAAGAGGACGACATTGTCCCCACCGAGGAGCAGCAGCGGAAGGACATCGAGGCGGGCGTCGACTGGCACAACGTGGGCATCGGCTCCCTCTTCACTGAGAAACTGCATCTGATGGCCGACCAAGGCGAGGACACCGGTGCCAGCGCAAATTCCTTTGGCGGTAGCAAGGGTGGCGTCCTCACCGTCAAGAGCCTTAGCGGCATGGAGAGTGACAATGAGAGGCTCGGGGCCGAGCAGCAGAAGAATGTCGAGGATTCCATCTCGGCAACCTTTCGCGTGCTCAGTGCATGCGTGCGCTACGGCTCACCCGAGACCAAATTAGGGTTCCTCAAGCGCTTCTCGCAGCTGTCGATGCAGCAAGACGTGCTCAAGCTCGCGGGCTATGCGTCCATCTTCACACCTAAATCACGGAGCTCCGCGACCGCCGGTGTGAAGGAGACGGACGTGGCGCTGCGCTTCGTCACGATGTGGAACGCGGTGTTGCATGCGATGGATGAGGAGCACATGATCACGGTCGAGCAGCTGCCGTTGCTCGAGACGCTTGCGGCGCTGCTCCCTCGACTGCTCGACCCACTGGCCGTCAAGATGGGCAGCCTGCTCGACCTGTGGCGCCGTACCGGTAAGCGCGACGGGTTCTCCGCGGCCAACCAGGAGCTGCTCAACAAGACGATGCTCTCGACCGAGCCCCCGTCGTACACCAAGATGCTCAGCGCCTTGCACGGCGTCTCTGGCCTGTACTCACGCATGCTCTGCTCGATTGAGGCGCTCAACTTCTCGAAGGAGCAGATGGTCGACGTGGCCGCGAAGGAGCTCGCTCTCCGCAGATTGCTCCCCCCCTCGCATGCCGACAGCCAGAGGCTGCGCGAATACTCCGTCGACGACGGCGTACCCAATGGCGGCCGGAACGGCCACGGCCACACCGACGAGCACGGCGGCCACGGGCGCCAGCCAAGCAGTCCGGCAGCTGCGGCGATGGCCAAGGGAGCCCACTCGGCTCTGCTCGCCTTCCTCTCCGCTCTCTTCTTCGATGTGGTGCTGCGCCTCGCGGAGGGATGGCACGCGGGGGGGAGCAGCGTCGGCCGGTCGGACGTTGATAAGCTGACGCGGCAGGACGCGATGAACTCCATCAAGGTACTGCTCGCCGCCTTTTGCGTCATTGATGAGGAGCGCCGTTTTGAGCTCTTCCAACTCACGGCTCGGCTGGAGGCGCGATGGGGCTTCACGCTGCCCCCCGCGCTCATGTCGGCGATCAAGTCCATCACGGCCGAGGAGCTCTACAAGCGCGCCCTCTTTCCGTTCCTCACGAAGACCGCGTTTGTGCTCGAGCACGACGGCGAGAGGATCCTCGAGGCCACCTGGATGGTGCAAGAGCTGCCGCGGCGCATGCGCGCGCCCTCGGTGATGCTCGTAGTCACCAACCGCGCCATCTACTTGCTCGAGCCGACCACCGCGGCCGTGTGCAACGTGTGCGAGCCCTGGAAGCTGTGCCCGGCCGGGCCAAGGCTCAGGCTGCGCGTGCCCTTTTACCGGCTCAAGAAGATCGTGCTCGACTTTGCGACCAAGTACCAGTGTGGCCAACGCATGAAGCTCGTGTGCATGCAGGCGGCCGACGAGGCACGAGCGCGCACTCCGGCCGCGACCGATGGCGGCTTCTTCGGCTTCTGTCGCTCGTGCATGGGCGGGCCGCTGCCGCCCGAATCTCCGGGTGGATCTC
>Ga0164295_10004709_pt1 | contig 10837 bp, 11 predicted proteins | sample GEODES006metaG_FD_111798 | JGI IMG/M metagenome (GOLD analysis project Ga0164295, IMG submission 111798) | Oligotrophic lake water microbial communities from Sparkling Lake, Wisconsin, USA - GEODES006 metaG | ecosystem: Environmental > Aquatic > Freshwater > Lake | place: USA: Sparkling Lake...
AGGCCAGCAGGATCAGGATCAGCGACATCAGCTTCATCTGATCAGCTCGGAAGGGTCCGCGGCGGCGGAATTCGCTTCGGCGACAACGATTTCGCCGCCCTGGACCGCTACCGCCCGTGGGGTCAACGGCTCGGTGGCCGGTCCCTGGGTCACCGCCCCGTCGAAGGCGAACCGGCTGCCGTGACAGGGGCATATGGCTACACCGTCCCTGACTCCCAGCGCGCAGCCGGCGTGGGTACACCGCGCAATGAAACCCTTGAACACTCCCGGGGAGGGCTGGCTGATCAAGGTGCCGCGGGCAACGATCGCCGAACCCACCGGGACCTCGGCGGCAGTGGCAAGCACCTGGCCGGCCTTCTGTGCGGTTTCCGTCGGTGGCGTATCGGCGGACTTGGCGCAGGCGGCCAGGGGAGCGGCGGCGGCACCGGCGACGGCGGCGCCGAGAATGGCGCGTCTGGACAGATCGGACATGAAGAGAGCCTAGTTCAGAAGGTAAGTTAGAAGGCCATGTCCGAGATCGAGAACGCCCCCGCGCTGCGGCTATCCGATGCCGACCGCAATGGAACCCTGCGGCGGCTGCACAACGCCGTCGCTCTCGGACTGATCGATATCGGCGAGTTCGAGGAGCGCTCCGCGCAGGTGTCGATGGCGCGTCAGCCGGTGGACCTGGAGGCGTTGATCGGTGACCTCCCCGGGCCCGGTGCCATCGCCACCTCGACGGCCGATCGGCTTGAGCTTCGAGGCTGGCTGGGCTCATTGCGACGCCACGGCGAGTGGATGGTGCCGACCCGGCTTGCCCTGGTACGCCGGGTGGGTTCGGTGGACCTCGACCTCACCCACGCCCGATTCGCCGGACCGGTCGTGGTGATCGAGTTGGATATGGTGCGCGGTTCGGTGGATATCCGCCTTCCCGACGGGGCCAGCGCCTCGATTGACGACGTCATCGTCTACGGCGGCAGCGCCCGTGACCGGCGCAAGGACCCGCCGGCGGAGGGTAAACCGCACGTGGTTCTCACCGGCCGGGTGGTGCTGGGGTCGGTGATCGTCCGTGGACCCAAGCGCCAACCGCTGCGCCGCAGTCCGTCGACGGCGTTACGCCGTCGATAGGGTGAGGAATATGCCAGTGCGTAGCCCCCTGCGCGCCGGGGTCGTGTCACCGACTCTGGCGGTACCAAAGTCGATTGAGCGCCCCGAATACGTCGGCCGGTCCACCGCCGCCGAGGGCAGCGAACCCTGGGTGCAGACCCCCGAGGTGATCGAGAAGATGCGGGTGGCCGGGCGCATCGCGGCCGGCGCACTGGCCGAGGCCGGCAAGGCTGTTGCGCCCGGGGTGAGCACCGACGAACTCGACCGCATCGCCCACGACTACATGGTCGATCACGGTGCCTACCCGTCGACGCTGGGCTATCGGGGATTTCCCAAGTCCTGCTGTACCTCGCTGAATGAGGTCATCTGTCACGGTATTCCGGACTCGACGGTGGTCGCCGAGGGCGACATCGTCAACATCGACGTGACCGCGTATGTCGGCGGTGTGCACGGCGATACCAACGCGACGTTCCTGGCTGGTGACGTCAGCGACGAACATCGGCTACTGGTAGAGCGGACCCACGAGGCAACCATGCGCGCCATCACGGCGGTCAAGCCGGGCCGGGCGCTGTCGGTGGTGGGCAGGGTCATTGAGGCGTACGCGAATCGGTTCGGCTACAACGTTGTTCGCGACTTCACCGGCCACGGCATCGGAACCACTTTCCACAACGGCCTCGTCGTGCTGCACTACGACCAGCCCGGCGTGGACACTCTGCTGGAACCCGGAATGACGTTCACCATCGAGCCCATGATCAACCTGGGATCGCTGGACTATGAGATCTGGGACGACGGATGGACGGTGGTTACCTCCGACCGCAAGTGGACGGCGCAATTCGAACACACCCTCGTCGTGACCGAGGACGGCGCCGAGATCCTCACCCTGCCGTGACGAGCGGGGCACTGCTGGTCGCCGGCACCACTTCCGATGCCGGCAAGTCGATGGTGGTTGCGGGTTTGTGCAGACTATTGGCGCGCAAGGGGATTCGGGTTGCCCCGTTCAAGGCGCAGAATATGAGCAACAACTCAGTGGTCGCCCTGGATGCGGCAGGGGTTGGTGGCGAGATCGGTCGGGCCCAGGGTATGCAGGCCCGCGCCGCGGGTCTGGCGCCCAACGTCCGATTCAACCCGGTGCTTCTCAAACCTGGTAGTGACCGCACCTCCCAACTGCTCGTGCGGGGTAAGCCGGTCGGATATGTCAGTGCTACCGACTACATCACCCATCGTGACCATCTGGCCGGGGTGGTCGCCGAGGAACTTGCCGGGTTACGTGCCGAGTTCGATGTGGTGATCTGCGAGGGCGCCGGGTCGCCCGCCGAGATCAATTTGCGCGCAACCGATCTGGCGAATATGGGCTTGGCGCGCGCAGCGAACCTGCCCGTCGTCGTGGTCGGTGATATCGATCGCGGAGGTGTGCTGGCGCACCTGTTCGGAACGGTGGCGGTGCTGTCGCCGGAGGACCAGGCACTCATCGCCGGTTTCATCGTCAATAAGTTTCGCGGAGATCCGGCTCTGCTGGTGCCGGGCCTCGAACAGCTCACCGCACTCACCGGCCGACCTACCTACGGTGTGCTGCCCTACAGCGATGAGCTGTGGCTGGACGCCGAGGATTCGTTGTCGGCGGTCACCGGCGCACTCGTCGGTGTGCCACTGGCTCCACACGGCCGGCAGGAGTTGCGGATCGGGGCGGTTCGGCTGCCGCGGATCTCGAATTCCACCGATATCGAGGCGCTGGCCTGCGAGCCCGGGGTGTTGGTCCGTTGGGTCAGCGAGCCGGCCGACCTGGCCGATATGGATGTCATCGTGATCCCGGGCAGCAAGGCCACGGTTGCCGATCTTGGCTGGCTGCGCGAGCGCGGCCTGGCCGACGCCATCGTCGCGCACGCCGGATCAGGGCGAGTGGTGCTGGGAATCTGCGGAGGTTTCCAGATGCTGTGCCGGCGTATCGAGGACACGGTTGAGAGCCGGCAGGGCAGTGTCGACGGGCTCGGCCTGCTCGATGCCGACATCGTCTTCAGTGCCGATAAGACGCTGCGACAGTGGGGCGGTCCGCTGGCGGGGTATGAGATTCACCATGGCCAGCTGGCCCGGTGCGCCGAGGCCAGCTGGTTCGAGGCCGGCTGGTCCGCACAGGGGTACGTCCGCGACAGCGTCTTCGGCACTCACTGGCACGGCCTGCTGGATAACGACGACTTCCGGCGCGATTGGCTCACGCTGGCCGCGGCGGCAGCCGGACGGCCCGGATTCCGCGTCGCTCCGGATGTCAGCGTGCCGGCCCGCCGCGACGCCCAATTCGATCTGATGGCCGATCTGGTGACCGCTCACCTCGACCTGGACGCCGTACTGGGATTGCTGGACGGCCCACTACCGGCCCGCCCGACCATCACCAGTGCCGTCGGCTGACTACCCTGAGACCCATGGCGGTTCGCGCAGTGGTGGCGACAGTGCTGGCCGCGGCCACGCTTCTGACCGGATGTGGCACCACGGTGTCGGGTACCGCAACGTGGCCGGGCGCTGTGCTCGAGCGGGCACTGTTGCGCGAGAACGATTTCCCGCCCGGCGTGGAGTACGACCGGATCATCGAGCAGGCTGGTCAACCCGATGGTGCGGGGGAGCCGGGCCCGATGTTGTCGCGGCCGAAGGGGTGCTCCAACGCGCTCACCAATGTCATCGCCCAGTCGGCCGAACGTGGGCCCGGCAGTGCGGCCAAATACGGCGTCTCCTACGACGGGGCACGGATCGCGATGACCCTGTTGTCATGGAATCTGGACCTGGACAAGATTTCGGCGGCGGCCAGTCGGTGCGCCAAGTTCGAGGCCTTCTTCGACCCGGAGTCCCCGGGCATCCCGATCACGACGACGGAGTTGCCTGGGTTTGAAGCGGGTGGGTTGGCCTATCAACAAACAATGACGCTGCGAAATTCGACGAGCAGTGTCTATATGGCCTTCCGGAATGTGGGCGGTCACGCGGTGTTCGGCATTGCGTTACCTGCCGGTAACCCAACGATTGCGGCCAAAGCCGAACTGCCACAGACGTTTCTAGACGTCTTCGCCGAACAGGTCGCCAGGATTCGCGCATCCTGAGTTGACCCTGAGATTGATTCCTGAAAAGGGTTCGTGACCGGTCGGGCCGCAGTAGCGTAGCCAGATGCCTGCGACGTTGATGACTGTCGACGGGTTCCCGGTGCCGGTGAGTGTGACCGGACCGGACAAGGGCCCCTATGTCGTCGTCTTAGGCGCTGCTCAGCATGCCCCGGCCGCCTACAACGCGCTGTGTCAGCGGCTCCACGTCGCGGCCGTACGCACTGTGGTCATCGGGGCCGACCCCCGCCTGCATCCCAAGGCTGTCGTGGCCGTTCTCGACACCCTTGAGGTGCCCTGGTCGATTCTGGTGGGTGACCACTCCGGAGCCGATCTGGCGTGGGAAGCGGCCGCGATGCGGCCTGACCGGTTCACCGGCCTGGTGGTCATCGACCGCGGGCACCCGCGCGTGCCCGACCTGCGTGGCGTGATCCGCGATCCGGATTGCCCGCCGGTGGAGATGAACACCACCGCGCTGGTGACCACCCCGGCTGCCAGGGCCATGGCTAAGGCCAGCCAGCGGTACGTGTATAGCGACTACCGGCTGGTGGAATTTGCCGGGCGGCGCAATGCCGCCGAGGCTACGGCGCAGCTGGCGGCCGAGATTGTGCTGCGCAGTAGCACCTACTAGAACGCTCGCGCTCAGGGCATGCGCGGCGGGTTATCATTCGCCGGCGCAACCGAAATGTATCGGTGGCCGGCTGAATGGCGGAATCAATGACTGACACCTTCGGCTTGATCAGCCTGGGCATTACTGCGGCAACAGGCCTGTTGGGCACCCTGATCGGTGGTCTTGTCGGGTACTGGAGTTCCTCAAAAATGCACGACCGCACCATTGCCACCGAGGAGTCGCGGCAACGCAACGCACACCTTCGTGAAGGAGCGATGGCGTTCATCATCGGGATCCAGAAGCTCGATGTGGGTCCGGCCGCGCTGGAACGGATCGCCCAGCGGTGGGGGCCTGCGGCCGCGACGGTGATATCCCCGGAAACCGATGACCGCGCACTACTCGAGGCCGCCCGAGAGATCTATCCCGCGATCGAAGCCGGCGGGGGCCGGATACAGATTCTGGTGCGGCTCATCAGGGAAACTGGAGTTCTCGATGACGAAGTCGGTCAATTCACCTCGCTGCTGTCCGAAATTCGGCTGGTGGCTCCGGCCGATGTCGCCGAGACCGCCCAACGCGTCGTCTACACCGCGATGGCCATGCGGTTGACCGCCGCAGCAGTGCCAGAGCTCAATCGGCATGCCGCCTTCAAGTACAACTCGGCGGTCAATGAGTTCTTCAACAAGGTGCGTCACCACATGAGCGTCGAGAACATTGAGTTCGACTTCATCAACGAAAATTTAATATTGGAAGTGCTTGAGCTGGAAGGCGATGCAAAGGCCAAGCGCGCGGAACCCTGATGCCTAGCGGGTGATCCCGCGCATGATGAAATCCGTCATCGCCTCGATATGTGCCTGGGCGTCGAGGGGACCGTCGAGGTCATCGAAGTACGACGAGATCCCCGTCAAACTGAATGCCGCCTCCGCGCCATGGGCCACCAGGAAGAACATTGCCCGCATGGAGATCGGGTAGATCATCCCTGCCGCCTCCAGTCGGCGCAATAGAGCGCTGAAACCCGGCACCAGGGTTCCGAGGCTCCGTCGAAGAATCAACTCCAGCTGTGGGGTTCGGCGCAGACCTTCCATATTCATCAACTGGCAGAACTCAGATCGAGTTTCGTTGACCACCATGAAACTGCGGATCAGCTCGCGCACCTCCGCGAGATCGTCGGCAGCTGCCGGCCGGGTGGCCCGTTCGGCTGCCATTGCCCCGATCATGTTTGCGAAGCCGTGGCTGATCGCAGCCTCGAAGATGTCCCATTTGCTGCCGAAGCGCCGGTTCAGCGCACCGTGGCTCAGTCCCAGTTCTAACGCCACCGTTCGGACCGACATGCCTTCGTAGCCGTCGGCGGCAAACGCTTTGAACGCGGCCTCGAGGAGTACGTCGTTTTCGTAGATGCGGGGCCGGCCTCGGCCACGTTTGGTCACTGGCGCTTCCATGGGCGAAATAGTAGACGGCGTGCGTCGCACCGATTGCCGCAGGATCCCCGCGTCCGTCAATGGTCCTGAGCTGACCGTCTGGCTTTTCTTTACGCTCATCTACTAACGTGGGCTTTCAGGTCGGGCACGTGCCCTGACACGCCCGGCGACGGAGGGTTATCACCATGGCATCAGGCACGGCGACGCGCGGCGTTGAAGAAATTCGCACCGCGTTGAACACCTGTTATTCGGCGGTGGAAGCGTTATGCGCCGATCTGACTGAGGCCCAGTGGCAGGTGCAGTCGCTATGCCCGGAGTGGACGGTGCGCGGGGTGATCGACCACCTCACCAGTGTCGAGGCGGTCTTGGCCGGTTGGCTGCCCGAGGACGCGGCCGCCATCCCGCCGTTCGAGCGGGCGGGAGAGTTCCTGGCGCAGACCGCCAGCCTGCACGGGGATCAGTACCTGGATAAGGTTCGTGCCGTCTACGCAAGCCGCCGGCGCGATCTTGACGCGTTGTCGCAGGACGATGTGGAACGACCGTCGTGGACGCCGGTCGGCCCGGGCACCTACGGAAAGTTCTTGGCGATCCGGGTCTTCGATTTCTGGGTCCACGTGCGTGACATGACCACCCCCTTGGGCCTGTCGACCGATGACACCGGGCTGGCCGCTGAGATGGCGCTGGCCGAAGTCGAAGGCTCGCTCAGCTACATCGTGGGCAAGAAGGTGGGCCTGCCCGACGGCAAGAGCATCATCTTTCACCTCACCGGCCCACTCGCGGCCGAATACGCCGTCGCCGTTGACGGACGGGCCAAACAGGTTGAGCGCCTCGATAACCCGGACGTTGAGGTGAGTACCGATTCGACCACATTCATCCAACTGGCCTGCGGCCGCATCGACCCGCAGGGCCCTATCGACGCGCGCGCTATCACCTGGAGCGGCGACGCCGAACTCGGTGAGCGTGCCGCCCGCAATCTGCGGTACACGATGTGACCGGGCGTCCGGAGTCCGTCGACTTCCACTTCGATGTGATGTGCCCGTATGCCTATCAGACGTCGCTCTGGATTCGCGAGGTCAGCAGATTGACCGGGCTGCAGGTGAATTGGCGTTTCTTCAGTCTCGAGGAGATCAACCGCGTCGAGGGCAAGAAGCATCCATGGGAACGGGAGTGGTCCTACGGCTGGTCGATGATGCGCATCGGTGCGCTGTTGCGACGCTCGTCGATGGCGGACCTGGATGCCTGGTACGCGAGGGCGGGCCGGGCGCTCCACGTCGAGGGGCACAAGCCGCACGAGAAATCCGTCGCCCGTCACCTGCTGGCCGAATTGGGTATGGATCCCGATCTGGTCGATGCGGCGATTGCCGATCCCACCACCCACGACGAGGTGCGTGCCGAGCATCAACGCGTCGTCGACGCCAACGGCTACGGGGTGCCGACACTGTTCTTCGAAGACGGTCAGTGCCTATTCGGACCGGTGCTTGTCGACCCGCCGACCGGGGACGCGGCCCTGCGACTGTGGGACGCAGTCGTGGCGTGGACGGAGTTCCCGCATCTCTATGAACTGCAGCGCCCGAAAACCCCCGCCGATGAGCAGGTGATCGCCGAGGCCTTCCGCCCCTACTTGCAAGCGCGGGACTGGGTGTCGATCAACCGCGGTGAGGTCATCGCCATCGACAGACCTGACTAGCGAACTCCGCCCAGTTGCGCACCGGTCTCATCCACCTGGCGCACCGGCCCGGTGAACCATTTCTTCACCGAGACATGCCAGTAGATCCAGAGCAGGATGAACGTCCCGCCGACGAGCAGTGGGGTGTAGTTGACGAACTTCCACTCGAAGCTGGCATCCCAGGGCACCCCGCCCAGCGAGGTCGGGAACATGGCCACGATCGAGGTCAGGATGATCTCGATCAACGCCAACGGAGCCATCCACTTGTAGTGGTTGCCGAGGTTCCAGCTTCCCACCGGGAAGGAATCGCCGGCTTTGAGGCGGTAGTAGATCGGCACCGCGAAGGCCAGGTACAGCCCCACCACGCCGATGGACACCACCGCGAAGAACGCAATCGGAACGGGTGCGCCGTTGATATCCACTGGCACCAGCGCAGGCAGTGTGATGATCGCCGCGATCACCGCCGTCACAATGACCGCGTTGGCCGGCACCTTCCGCGAGTTCACCGACGACCACAGTTGGTGGCCCGGCACCGCGCGGTCACGGCTGAAAGCGAACAGCATGCGGGAGGCACTGGTCTGGCAGGCCGTAGTGCAGAACAACTGTCCGGCCGTGGAGATGAACAACACCGCCGCCGCCCACTTGGATGTCAGCGCCTGACTGAAGATCGCCGCCACCGCGCCGCCGGCCTTGGATACGCCATCGGCGTCCTGAACCGCAAACAGGAACGCCAGCAGGAGGATCCAGCCGCCGATCGCGGAGTAGAAGATCGACCGCCAGATACCCTTGGCGGCACCCTCGGCGGCACTCTTGGTCTCTTCGGACAGGTGCGCGGAGGCGTCGTAACCGGTGATCGTGTACTGAGTGAGGATCGCTGAAATCGGCAGGACGAACAGCAGCCAGCCCCAACTGGAGGTGGATCCGCCAAACATTCCGCTGTTATTGATTGTCCTGGCGAACACGTCACCCACGCTGGCGTGACGTTCGGGTACCAGAACCAGGATCGCGATCACCGTGGCCGCACCCGCCACGTGCCACCACACCGAGATGTTGTTGATCACGGCCAGCAGATGGCTGGAGAAGATGTTGATGGCGGCCACCACGACCAGGATGATCAGGAACATCACGAAGACCCGCTTGAGGCTGTAACCGGCCAGCCAGTCCTCGCTGAGGGTTCCGAGCGTGAGATCGAGGAATGTCGCGCTACCGTAGGACACCGAGGCCAGAATCGCGATCAGCCCGACGAGATTCAGCCAGCCCGTGTAGAAGCCGGCCTTGGGGCCGCCCAGTTTGGCTGCCCACCAATAGATTCCTCCGGAGGTTGGAAACGCCGACACCAGCTCCGACATACAGAAGCCGATCAACAGTATGAACGCCGCCAAAATGGGCCAACCCCACGCGATCGCCGCCGGGCCACCGTTGTTCCAGCCCAACCCGAACGAGGTGAAGCACCCGGCCAGGATCGAGATGATGGAGAACGAGATCGCGAAATTGTTGAACCCGGACCAGGACCGGTTGAGTTCCTGCGCGTAACCCAGCTTGGCAAGGTGCCGTTCGTCATCGTCGAGTAGTTCGTGGCCCTCGGGCACGGCAGGTCTCCTTCACGGGGTTCAATGCAAGCGTGGTAGGGACAATAGGCCCGTTAGGGGCTTGTCGTCCTACCTTTTCCGGTGTCAGGTGTGTAAACCTTGGGACCGACCGCCTGCAGCGGTCTGTCTCGATGTCCCAGCGAAGGGGGTGCTCATGTCGACTGACAGCACAGCCGGCCGCCGGCACGGGCTGTTGACGCCCGGTGAGTTGGACCGGCTGATGGCCGCAGGCGAGATCGATACGGTCATCGTCGCCTTCGCCGATATGCAGGGCAGGCTTACCGGCAAGCGGGTTTCGGCCCGGTTGTTCGCCGAGGAGGTCGCCGCCCACGGCAGCGAATGCTGTAACTACCTGCTGGCCGTCGATGTGGAGATGAACACCGTTGACGGGTACACGATGTCCAGTTGGGAGTCCGGCTACGGCGATATGGTGATGGCACCGGATATGAACACGCTGCGATTGCTGCCGTGGTTACCCGGCACCGCGTTGGTGATGGCTGATCTGAACTGGGTCGATGGTGGTCCGGTCGTCGCGTCACCACGCGCCATTCTGCGCACCCAACTTGACCGGCTGGCGCAGCGCGGTCTGACCGCCTTCGTCGGCACCGAACTTGAGTTCATGGTGTTCGACGACACCTACCGCGATGCCTGGACGGCCGGCTACCGGGGGCTGAGAAAGGCGGCCGATTACAACGTCGACTACGCCATCCACGCCTCGTCGCGGATGGAGCCATTGCTACGCGATATCCGATTGGGTATGGACGGCGCCGGCATGTACTGCGAGGGCGTCAAGGGTGAGTGCAATCCCGGCCAGCAGGAGATCGCCTTCCGCTACGCCGACGCACTCATCACCTGCGACAACCACACCATCTACAAAAACGGCGCCAAAGAGATCGCCGATCAGCATGGCAAGAGCCTGACCTTCATGGCCAAATTCGACGAGCGTGAAGGCAACAGCTGTCACATCCACATCTCGCTGCGCGGCAAGGACGACACTGCAGTGCTCGCTGACACGTCCGACCCGTTGGGCATGTCGGCGATGTTCCGCAGCTTCATCGCCGGCCAACTTGCCACCATGCGTGAGCTCACCCTCTTCAGTGCCCCGAACATCAACTCCTACAAGCGATTCGCACCGGGCAGTTTCGCGCCCACCGCCATCGCCTGGGGTTTCGATAACCGGACCTGCGCGATGCGGGTGGTCGGCAGCGGCAATTCGCTGAGGGTGGAATGCCGCACCCCGGGCGGTGATGTCAATCAGTACCTGGCGGTGGCCGCGCTGATCGCCGGTGGACTCCACGGTATCGACCAGGGCCTGGAACTGCCCGAGCCGTGCGCGGGTAACGCCTACGCCGGTGATGCGCAGCGGTTACCCACCACGCTGGGCGAGGCGGCCG
>Ga0164295_10004711_pt1 | contig 10833 bp, 5 predicted proteins | sample GEODES006metaG_FD_111798 | JGI IMG/M metagenome (GOLD analysis project Ga0164295, IMG submission 111798) | Oligotrophic lake water microbial communities from Sparkling Lake, Wisconsin, USA - GEODES006 metaG | ecosystem: Environmental > Aquatic > Freshwater > Lake | place: USA: Sparkling Lake...
CGTTATGTGTTCAGCCGACAGGCCGGTGCGCCCAACGGCACGGTCAGCAACAGCGGCGAGATTAAAGCAAGCCAGTTCGTGATGCTTCTCGGCGACCGCGTCGCCAACGAAGGATTAATCGATGCCCGGCTGGGTACCGTGGCGCTGGCCGCCGGCAGCAAAATTTCTTTGCAACTCGACGACTCCGGGCTCGTCAACTTCGCGGTCGACCTGAAGACCTTCGAGCAGCAGGCTGGGGTCGAGAATACCGGCGCCATTCTGGCCGATGGCGGGCGGGTGCTGATGACCGCCAAGGTCGCCGAAGGGCTGGTCGCGACTGCCGTGAATAACGCGGGTCTCGTGCAGGCCAAGGGCATCGACGAGCAGCAAGGCAGCATCGTGCTGCGCGGTAACGGCGGCAGCGTCATCAACAGCGGCACGCTGGACGCCAGCGGTCCGCAGGGAGGCGCGGTGCTCGTGACCTCCAATCAGGACGTTGTGCTGGAAGCCGGCGCCAAGGCCTTAGCTGAAGGTCAGCAGTCTGGCAAGGGCGGTTCGGTGCGCCTCATCGCCAACGGCAGTCTTCAGGTTGCCGGTGGCAGCACCGTGGCAGCCCGTGGCGGCGCGAGCGGCGGTCAGGGGGGATTCGTTGAAGTCAGCGCGCTCCAGGGCGGCATGCAGGTTGCGAGTGACGCGGTGCAGTTGGGGCGGGGCGGGCAGCTCCTCATCGACCCCAGCCGACTGAGAATTTATGAGGCAAGCTACGGCGGGATCAGTTCTTCGGGCAGCGCGGTTCGTGTCCCCAGCGGTTATCTCGAATCCCAACTGAATGCGGGCAATGATGTGCTGCTGGTGGCCGCGGACAGGATTGAAGCAGACGCCGCGGTGACCGCGATTAACGCGCCTGGATTCTCGCCTGGGTTGCGGGTCGGGGACCTCACCCTTAAAACCGGAACGGTCGCAGCGAGCTATGGCTCATCCCTGGGCGCCGGCGCCTTCATCGGGTCGACCCCGCCAACGGTGACGCGTAGCGCGGACGGCGTGATCGACCTCAGCCATGTGGATATCAACGTCGGCGGCAATTTCACCGGCTCTGCCGGGTCTGTCACCGGTGAGATCAGAATCAAATCCGTTGCCGCAGTGGGTTCGCTTGAACTCCACGCGGGCGGTGATATCGAGATTGATGGCGACCTTAGCGTGCGTAACACGCTGTCCGGTAGCAGTGCGAGTGTCCTCGCAGAGGCGAGTCGGATTCGCATTCTCGGCGGTGTCACCGCGAACGCCAATTCGGTGTCCAGCGGTGCGGCGGCGGTAACCCTGAGCGCCGCTAAAGGGATTTTTGTCGCTGGCCCCATCCTCGCGACGGGCGGCTCCGGCGCTGGAGCATCAAGTGAGTCGGCAACAGGCACCGCCACCGTGGATATCGCGAACGGGACAGATTCCATGCTCGGCACCGAGGCGTCCGGCAAGATCGATTTCGGCGGCGGCATCAACGCCACAGCGGGCAGCTTGGTCGCGGTCAACGTAGCAAACGCTGCCGGCAGCATCATGCTGAGGGGTGCCAGCCAACTCAATCAGACAGGGACCGACGCGGGCACGCCGTTCAGCACGATCCAGCAAGGCGCGTTCCTCCAGATGAGTGGACGTGACGGCGTCAGCACCGCTGGCCCGGTGGCGGTTAGAGGGCTGGATGTCGCTGTGCGTTTGGCCGGTAACTACGATGCGTCCGGAGGCAGTTCGCCGGGTGGTTCGGAAGGCATTGGCGGGCCGATTAGGCCGACCGCTAACCCCACGGGCCCCGTGAACATCAATTCTCAGCTCGATCTGGTACCAACGGGTGCACCCCGCGCAGACCAAATCAAGGCGCTCTCGCTGTTTGGCACCGACCTCATCGTCGCCGCGCCAATCAATGCCGCGCAAATCGACACCATCCATGGCGGTGGGGCATTAATGACCGAGGGCGCAGGCATTCTCAATGCTGACGAACTGCGGATAGGGGTTTGGGGAAGCTCGAAAGGCGTGAATCTCAGCACTAACACGGCGACGCTGGTGTTCGGCATCGACACCACGGGCGGAGCCACCGTGGCCCCGGTGAATGTGGCCATTAACAATAGCGCCAGAACCGACGCAACCAGGGTATCCACCGACCCGGCGAGTGTCGACTCCGGCACCGAGTTTAGCGTGTTGCCGATGGCAGAGGCGGCGTTCCGTTTCTCCGGTGACGCCACCTTCGTGAATGATTTGACCGCTCAAAGTTTGGCGGTCAACACCTCTGGCGGCAACGTGCTGTTTGACGCCGGTGTCACCGTTGGCGACCGGCCATTGCCGGATCAGGCCGGCGACGCAAGTGCCATCGGCAGTCTGGCTGCCGCCGCAAGCGCGGCCGGTGTCACATTGCCGCTGCCCATGTACAAGGGCGCACGAACCAATGCGCCAAACGCGTTTTTTGCCGCGAGTGGCGACATCAAGTTTGCCGAGGGCCTGAGCTTCGACGATCCCGACGTGCCCTATGCGGTGTTCAAGACCGATGGGTCGCTGGACTTTGGGCCCGGTGTGAGAAGCATCAATCCCGCCCGGAAAGATTTCCTCGCCCAGTTCACGGCCTACACCGCGAGCAAGACGGTGCATATCGAAAACAGCCTGCCGGCGGCGCTCGATTCATCCGGTCCGTATTTCACCAACGACCTGCACTTCAAAAAGCTGCCGGGCACCACCTTGCTATTTGGGGGTACTGGCACCACTGGCAGCATTGTCATTGGGGCCAACGGCCCGTTGGATGTGGGGAATCAAAACGCGTTCTTTGTGTCGACCGGAACGGTGACGGGCGCGGGCAATCTGGTGTCGACGGGCTTTGCCCCGCAGTCCACCCGGCCGCCGATTACGCCGCCGATTACGCCGTCCGAGCAGGTGCAGGTTTCCATGGGCACAGTCGGCAGCGCGATCCAGGACGATGTCATCGTGAGCAACAAGTCGATGCTGCCCACCGACAGGGATGACGAGACAGACAACGAAAAGGATGACGAAGGGAAGACGCTGGATCTGGCCGAAAACACCGGTGGCCGTAAATCTTCCCTGGTGAGCAGTAAGTCCAATACCGGCCAGATGTGCGAATAAGGTGACAAGCATGCAGTTATTCAAGAACGGCCGGCGGAGACTTGCGCAGGGGCTAGGCGCCGTACTGCTGAGCACTCTCATGCCGACAATGAGCGTTCAGGCGGAAACTTACGGGCCAGTGAAAGCCGGCGAGTCGCTCTGGACCATCGCTCGCAAGGCGGCGCCCGGCAAGAATCCGACGCAGGTCATGCAAGCGCTGTTTGCCAGTAACCCGAACGCTTTCGTGAACGGCGATATGAGTCGACTGAAAGTAGGGGCCTCGCTGAATCTCGATACCAGCGCCGTTGCGGCGACATCAGCGGCAGCCGCCGCCGCCCCGGCGCCAGCGGCTGTTAAGCCTGCCGCCAAGGCAAGCACATCCGCCACTTCGGCACAGACGCCCAAGCCCACCGCGACGCCGCCTTCGGCGGCAGCGGCAGGTAGCCCGGCAACGGCGCCGGCCGCGAGCACTCAGCCGGCCGCCGCGACTACCCCATCGCCGACGCCCTCAGGCGTGGCGGCGGCGGAAATCGTCAAGCTGGTCGGGCGGGCATCGGCCGCCACCGAGCAAGGAGATATTCGGCCGTTGTCGCAAGGAAATCCGGTCAATACCGGCGAGACGGTGGTGACGGCCCCGGCCAGTTTTGTGCGTATGAAGCTGAGCGACGGGGGTTATATCCTCCTCCGCCCCAGCACCCGTTTTCAAATTGCACAATACAAGTACACCGACTCGGCGGACGACAGCGTGGGCTTGTTCAATCTGCTGAAAGGTGGCTTTCGAGCGGTTACCGGCACGATCGGTAAACGCAACAAAAACGCCGTCAGCTATCGCACCGCAGTGGCGACCATTGGTATTCGCGGGACGGACCTCGAAGCAATCGACTGCACCGACGGTTGTCCCGACCTCGGCACCGACATCGACCCCGGCCTCTACTTCAAAACCCACGCGGGCGAAATCGACGTGGCAGGCAAGCAGTTTCCTGCCGGCACCGGCGGGTTCAAACCGGTCACCGGAGACCCGACGGAAATCAAATTTGCGTCCGACAAGAATCCTCTGAATAACGACCCAACGCCTACGGCGGACCCCAACGAGTGCGGCGGCACTTAATTGATTTACTAGCCCTCACGTTCCCTTGCCGGTGCTAGTTTGGCCACGCTCGACGTAAAACTGCCGCCCGGTTACGGGGGCTTGAGCGTCCTCGATCGCAAGACCCATGCAGGCTTGGGGCTTGCGGCCGGCGCGCTGCGCTTTGCCGCACACTTGAACGCGATTTATCTCAGCCTGCCGGAGTTTGTGGCGGCCGCGCGGGTTTGCCCGGTGGTGTTTATCGAAACCGCCGCCGGCACGCCCAGTCCGGTCATGCTCACGGGGCTTGAGCAGTCACTCAATCTGTGCGTTGACGCCGCTGGCGACTGGCTGGCTGATGTCTACTGCCCCGCCTATGTGCGTCGCTATCCGTTCTGCACCGCGCGGGTCGGGGCAGACGCTGAGCAAACGGTCATTTGCGTGGACGAGTCCGCGCTTGATGACACGGCGCCGGCCCTGTTTACCGCCGAAGGCGAAGAGTCGTCGCTGTGGCAAAGCCGTCTGAAGCTGATTCAGGAGCTTGAAGCAGCGGGCCGGCAAACCGAAGTTTTCTGCGCACGCCTGCAGGCCCTGCAACTTCTGGAGCCGTTTGACGCAGATATCCAGCCCGCCAGCGGTGAGCGCAAGCGGCTTTCAGGCATGTTCCGGGTCAGCGAGTCGCGCCTGAATACCCTGCCTGCGGAAACCCTCACCGAACTGATGCGCAGCGGTTTTCTGTCCCGTATCTATGCGCATTTGATGTCGCTCGATAACTTCCAGCGGCTTCTGGCGCTGGACGCTAACCGCCTTAACGCCATGCCGCGTCACTGAAAGCATGTGGATTGACGCGGCAGGCCCTGCCGCTTTTTGCGATTGGAGTTGCTGCTATGGGCGTTGAAATCAAGCTCAGCGACCGCGAGTTGCCGGTCTCACCGGTCTTCATCGATTTCCTCCATCACATCGTGGCCGAGATCCCCTTTGAGGGCGCCGTGTGGGGCGATCAGCTCTCCGAGGCTATGAGCCAGGAACAAGAGCGATTGATCGGTTCTGCTAACCGCAATGCCGCTACCGTGCTGGCCGCACCCAGTGGCCAACAGGCGATTGGACGCGCCTATGAGTTGCTGGTCGCTCTGATGACGGGCAACGTCGACCCCATCAAGGACATCCAGCTCAAGTTTCATTTTGTGAACATCATTGGCGTGCCGCGTAACGGTGGCTCGTATCTGACCAAGGAAATTTATCGCGCGCTGGGCTTCCATCCCGACCGGGTGCCCAACGTCATCGCCCACGATGGCTTTCCCGAAGCCGGACCGTTCCGGTTTGAGCGGGGCGTTAATTCCTGGATGACCAGCCTGCAGACCATGGCGGAATACCTGACCATGGTGGACATCTACTTTGGCCGCGCCAAGCCGCATTCCGGCAAAATCGTGGTGCCTAAAAAGCTCACCAAGGGCACTTATGCCGGCGGTTTTTTTCAACGGGTGTTGGGGCAGGCGGTTGAGAACATTCTGACCGTGCGCCATCCCGTGACCTCATGTATTTCCACCTATGAGAAGTCAGGCGGCATGCCGGCCGATGGTCGCTTTGCCGTGCGCGGGAATATCGAAGAATGGGTGCGACGCGATTTGAACTACACGGGGGTGGACGTGGAGGACATCGCAAAAATGCCTTATTTCAATGCGTATTTGCGCTATTGGGAGCTCTACCACTATTACGTCGCCACCACCGGCATTAGCGCCAATCGCGAAATCAGCGTGGTCGCCTACGGTAAGGAACGCATGGAGGAACTCGCGAAATCGTTCTATTACCGCTTCGGCCATCGCAACCCGCAGCCCGAAGCGTTTGAAGTCTTCAACAACCGCGACCGCCATCCCGAGTGGATGAAACAGGCCGAGCCCGTCGTTCGGCGGGTGGCCGAGGTGTGGGCCAGCGTGGGGTTGCCGTTCCCGCTCGACGAGGTGATGGAGGCCTTCTAGTCCTCGTCCGTCACCGATCGCAGCGACGCCTTTTCAGCACTGCTTCATCCTTATCCACGCTCGCCCCTTGTTCCGCTCCACCGACTCGCGAATGATCCTTCTACCAGCTCCGGATAACGCAGGAACCGCATCCCATGTTTGAGAATTTAAGCGAACGGTTTAACGGCATCGTCAAACGCCTGCGGGGCGAAGCCAGACTGACCGAAGAAAATATCGACGCCACGCTGCGCGAAGTGCGGATGGCCTTGCTGGAAGCCGACGTTGCGCTGCCGGTCGTCAAAGATTTTCTGGATCGCATTCGCGTTCGCGCCTTGGGTCAGGAAGTCATCGGCACGCTCACCCCCGGTCAGGCGCTTATTCGCGTGGTGCGCGATGAACTCACCGAACTCATGGGCGAAGCGGGCGTCGGTCTCGATTTCAACGCCCAGCCGCCGGTGGTGGTGTTGCTGGCGGGCCTGCAGGGTTCCGGTAAAACCACCAGCGCGGCGAAACTCGCCAAGCGCTTGAAAGAGCATGACAAGAAAGCCGTCGCGGTGGTCAGCTGCGACGTGTACCGTCCGGCCGCGATCGAGCAGTTAAAAATCCTGGCCGGTGAGATTGGGGTGGACTGCTACCCCAGCACCGAATCAACGCCCGAACGTATCGCGCTTGCCGCGCTGGATATGGCCCGTCGCCAGCTGAAAGACGTGCTCATTGTCGACACCGCCGGACGTCTCGCGATCGACGAAGCGATGATGACGGAAATTCGCGGCCTCCATGCCGCGCTCGCCCCGCGCGAAACCCTGTTCGTCATCGACTCCATGATGGGTCAGGACGCAGTTCGCACGGCGCAGGCCTTCAACGAAGCCCTGCCGCTTACCGGCGTGGTGTTGACCAAGGCCGATGGTGACGCGCGCGGCGGCGCGGCGCTGTCGGTGCGTCACGTCACCGGCAAGCCGATCAAGTTCATTGGTATGGGCGAGAAGGTTAATGCGCTCGAGCCCTTCCATCCGGACCGCATGGCTTCCCGCATCCTCGGCATGGGCGACGTGCTCTCGCTCATCGAAGAGGTGGAACAGAAGGTCGACAAGGACAAGGCGGCAAAGGTCGCCGAGAAACTGGTCAAGGGCAAAGGCTTCGACCTCGCCGACTTCCGCGAACAGCTTGAGCAGATGAAAAACATGGGCGGGCTCGCCTCGCTCATGAGCAAGCTGCCCGGCGTGTCGGATTTGCCGGATCAGGTAAAGAATCGGGTGAACGACAAAGAGATGGTGCGTCTCGCTGCCATCATCGACTCCATGACCCCGAACGAACGTAAATTTCCGGCCATCATCAAAGCCTCCCGCAAGCAGCGCATCGCGGCCGGTTCTGGCACCCAGGTGCAGGACGTCAACCGCCTCCTCAAACAGTTTGAGAACATGCAGCGGATGATGAAGAAGGTGTCTAAAAAAGGCGGCATGCAGGCGCTGATGCGCGGCATGCGCGGCCAGATGCCGCCCGGCGGTGGCATGCCTTTCCGTTGAGGAATGCTGCGCCTCTCTATTTTTGTTAACAGCGCCGCACGCGGCCCGGAGAACCTCGATGGATGATCAACTCGACCGCAATGCGCTGAGCTATCACGAACTGCCGCGACCCGGCAAAACTGAAGTCACCCCCACCAAGCCGCTGGCGAATCAGCGCGATCTCGCCCTGGCCTACTCGCCGGGCGTCGCCGCGCCCTGTCTGGTGATCGCCGAAGACCCCGCCACGGCTGCGCGCTACACCAATCGCGGCAATCTGGTGGCCGTGGTGACCAACGGTACGGCGGTGCTGGGGCTCGGCAATATCGGGCCGCTGGCGGCAAAACCCGTGATGGAAGGCAAGGCGGTGCTGTTCAAGAAGTTCGCCGGCATCGATGTGTTCGACATCGAGCTCAACGAAAACGATCAGGACAAACTGGTCGACATCATTGCCAGCCTCGAGCCCACCTTTGGTGGGATCAATCTCGAAGACATCAAAGCCCCGGAATGTTTTTACATCGAGGAAAAACTGCGTAATCGCGTGGCGATTCCGGTGTTCCATGACGACCAGCACGGCACGGCGATTATTGCCGCGGCCGCCATTCGCAACGGCCTGCGGCTGGTTGGCAAGCGCATTGAAGAAGTGCGACTGGTGGTCTCCGGTGCCGGCGCGGCGGCGATTGCCTGCGTGCGCTTGCTGGAATCCATGGGCCTGCCGCGCGAACACATCACCGTCACCGACAAGGCCGGCGTGATCTATGTCGGTCGCGACGCGCAGATGGATCCGCACAAAGCGGCCTACGCGCGCGACACCACGCAGCGCACGCTGGCGGACGCCATCAGCGGCGCAGACATCTTCCTCGGGCTCTCGGGCCCGCGCGTATTGACCGGCGCGATGGTGGCCACGATGGGCCCGCAGCCGCTGATTCTCGCGCTGGCTAACCCTACCCCGGAAATCATGCCGGAAGAGGCGCTTGCCGCCCGGCCGGACGCCATCGTGGCGACCGGGCGCTCGGACTATCCCAACCAGGTGAATAACGTACTGTGCTTCCCCTATATGTTCCGGGGCGCGCTGGACGTTGGCGCGAGCACGATTACCGAGGCCATGAAGCTGGCCTGCGTGGAGGCGCTGGCCGAACTCACCATGCAGGAGCCCTCGGAAGTGGTGCAGGCGGCGTATGTGGGCGAGCAGCTGCGCTTCGGGCGTGAATATCTCATTCCCAAGCCGTTTGACCCGCGCCTCATCACCACGCTGGCGCCGGCAGTGGCGCGCGCGGCGATGGAAAGCGGGGTCGCCAAGCGGCCGATTGCCGATCTCGACGCCTATCGCGACCAGCTCAGCAAGTTCATCTTCCAATCCGTGCTGTTGATGAAGCCGGTGTTTGAAAGCGCCAAACAGGACCGCAAGCGGCTGGTCTATACCGATGGCGAAGAAAACACCGTGCTGCGCGCCGTGCAAACGGTGATCGACGAAGAAATTGCCCGGCCCATTCTGGTGGGCCGGCCGAGCGTGCTCGAATCACGCATTGCCGCGCTGGGCTTGCGCATGAAGGCTGGGGTGGACTTCGAGATCGTGAATCCGGAATCCGATACGCGCTTCCGCGAATATTCCCAGGCCTACTTCGACCTGATGAAACGTCAGGGCGTGTCGCTCAACGAAGCCCGCACAATTCTCCGCACCAATGCCACCGTCATCGGCGCGCTGCTGGTGGCCAAAGGCGAGGCCGACGGCCTGCTCTGTGGCATGACCGGCGCCTATCGCGACCATCTCTATCAGCTGGTGAGCATTCTGGGCGTGGAAGAAGACGCTCACGCGCTGGCCGCGCTCAACGTACTGGTGCTGAAGAAAGGCACTTTCGTGATTGGCGATACCCACGTGAACGCCGACCCCTCAGCCGAGGAAATCGCCGGCATCGCGCTGGCCGCGGCCGAACGCGCGCAGCGTTTTGGCATGACGCCGCGCGTGGCGCTGTTGTCGGCCTCCAATTTTGGCACCGTAGACGATGCCTCGGCGCGCAAGATGCGGGATGCGCTGGAGCTCGTGCGCGAATGGGCGCCGGAGCTGGAAATCGACGGCGAGATGCAGGCCGATGCCGCGCTGCTTCCGCAGGTGCGCGCGGCGGCGGTGAATGATTCGACGCTCACCGGCGAAGCCAACGTGCTGGTGATGCCCTCGCGCGATGCCGCCAACATCGCGATGCATTTGCTGACCGTGTTGGGCGAAGGGGTGCCGGTGGGGCCGCTGCTGCACGGGCTGAAAGTGCCGGCGCATATCCTCACCGCCTCTGCCACCGCGCGGCGCATTGTGAACCTGAGCGCGGTAGCAGCCGTTGATGCGCAGGCGCTGGCAGAGCGCCGCTAAGACCGGCTAGCCGGGGCGATTCATCTCGACGCTGTCGCCCGGCGTGCTCTGTGTCTCTCAGCCGCGTTAGCGGGCGGAGCGCGGGTTCGTCGACGAGGGCATTCTTGATGTCCTCGTCGGCGATATCGATGCCCAGCACTCTGCCAACCACCACGCGACGCTGCCTTCCGTCCGGCGTGGGCGGGAGATGCACGAATTCATAGACTTCGCATTCGAGCGCCGCCGGGACACTCGAGATCCGCGGCGACCGCACTGGCGAGCCGCGCAGGCTCGCAATCTGGCAGGCCTGAAATTCGCTGGCGGACGGGGCAAAGCCACCGGAGCCTGCGTTGATCGCGGGTCCGTCTGCCTCACTCCCCAGATTGAACAGGTAATGCGGCACCGCCAGCAGGTGCTGCCAATGGCCCTTGGGGTCAGCGCGGCATTGCCTGCGCTGCCGGGGCCCGCTACCTTCAGCGTCCGCCCCGCGAGTGCTATGCCCATGACGCTTTGCCGAATCATTGCCCTGTTGCTCCTCGTGCCGTTCACGACGCAGGCGCGCGACATCGATTTACCCGATGTGTCGCTGGCCGCCGAAACCACTACCGCCGGGGTGCCCGTGCCCAAGGTCGGGAACTTCCAGACCTTCGTGGGGCGGGTGGGAACCGTGGATTGCCAGCGCTGGGAAGTCACCGCCGCCGACGCCAATGGCTTTCTGGTGAGTTCCTGCGGCAAATACACCTCGTATCTGAGTTTGGCCGGCAGCTACAACCTTAATCGCATGGAAGGTCCCGATGGGCAGCCGCTGGTGGTATTCGAGCCTTACTTCCCGGCGGTGGAATTTCCGCTCGCCGTGCGCAAGGTCTGGAAATCGAGATATGAAGGCTATCTCGCCACCGA
>Ga0164295_10004715_pt1 | contig 10826 bp, 3 predicted proteins | sample GEODES006metaG_FD_111798 | JGI IMG/M metagenome (GOLD analysis project Ga0164295, IMG submission 111798) | Oligotrophic lake water microbial communities from Sparkling Lake, Wisconsin, USA - GEODES006 metaG | ecosystem: Environmental > Aquatic > Freshwater > Lake | place: USA: Sparkling Lake...
CAGCGTGCTCGACTTCATCTTCGAGGTCACGCGCTTCGTCAACTGGCGCGGCTCGTCGAACATGGTCATCGTCACGACTTTGTTCATCGACATGATCCTCCTCCCCGCATGGCTGATCCGCCTTGCCTTCTGGCTCCGCAACGATGACGTCGCTGGCGTGATGAATGAGGCTATGGATCATGCGAAAAGTGCAGCAGCGACTGCCGCGCCCGTGCTCGCGGCGGGCGCTGCTGCGACCGTGGCCGCCGCCGCCTGCGCCGCTAGCACTGCCAGCAGCGCTGGCGCCCAGATCCAAAAAGCGACCGGGGTCACGCTTCCGAAGGATCTGCCTCTCCTCGGAGGTAAACAGAAGGAAGATGGTGGATCCGCTGGGGCGAGTGTCAAGCTGGAAGACGACGAGGCGGAGGGCGTTCCGGAGTTGGTTTAGTTTCTTGCGACTGAGGCGTGTATGTGCGTGGAAGAGGGGTGTCTGGAGCTCTGGAGGATTGTGTGGCGTGTGGGTAGGACAGGCGCGACCTGCAACGACCAGAGAGAACGCATGCCATGGCGAGAGTTCCGCGTAGGAGGCATGGGCGTATGCCTAGCTGAGTATGCCTCGGCGTATCTCGGAAGCAAGGGCATGGGTACATGCTGCGCACGCCGTTGAATATCCTATATCGTATATTCATCCTCGAGCTCGACCTCGTGCGCCTCGGCCCTGGCCCCTGCGCGCCCGTCGGCGTCGCCGTTCCCGTCCGCTACGCCTCGCCCTCCCTCGGCGCTCGTCGGACGTCGCGCGGGATCGAGCCAACGAGCGGCGCGGTCGGCGTCGAGCGTCACTATTCCATTTGGAAGGGACTGTACGGACCCTACGCCGCGCTCGCTCGCAACTTGTCATCGGCGATCGGCCGGTCTGCGCTCCTACGTCCTAGCACAAGGACGATGATCCCATGGCCATGCCGTTAAGCTTCGTTTTACCAGGAGCAGGAGCGGAGCGTCGCGCCGGTCATCGATGTCACATGTCATGTCATCAGATATCACTCGTGACACTTCGCGTCAAAGAGACTTCATATCGTAATCATGGATCTAATGCTAAACAATACGCGACAGTCTAAAGCGTTTAGTGTACTTACATTTGCTGTACTCGCATGAAGCCTTTTTCAGATTGACCCGAACCCCCATCATGCCCTGAGAGCGATGGGGGAGCCCACGCGTCGGACGCCATCACAAGACGAGAACGAGCTGCGGCACGCGCGCTGCGTTCGCCGCTTCGAGCATCTTTTTGGTCTCGCCGCGCACAGCGTTATATTGCAGATTCAGGTGAGTGAGCGAGGTTGATGAGCTGATCACTGAGGCGAGAGCCTTGGCCCCCTCCTCCTTGATGCCAGATCCGAAGAGATTCAGGCTCATGAGCTTCGACTCGGCGATATGGGCTGATAAGATGGCGGCGCCCTCGTCTCCAAGATAATTCTTTGCAAGGCTGAGCTCCAGAAGTGTCGCGCTGTTCTGCAGCGCTTCGGCTAAGATCTTCAACTCCTCAATTGTGATGCAGTTTTGCGAGAGATCCATTGACATCACGCCAAGCATTAATTGGCTGATGGCGGCGATTGACGTCGGCCTGTGGCCGGCAACCTGACCAGCAAGGTCGAGCTTGAGGCCCGAACACGTGGATCGCACCAACCCGCTTCCAAAGCTCTTGCCCATCTCCGACCCCAGCCGCAACGTGTTGCTCCACCAGGCTGACCAACGCCACGGAGGCTCGCCTGGGAGAGCCCTGCCCTTGCAAAGCGCACGCGCACTGAAAAATTCCTGGAGGAATGGGAACGAAGCTTGCATCTTCAGCGGTTCCGACTGCAGTAAAGAGAGCATGGGCATCTGGTCTGTAAGGACCCACGTGCACACGGCGTGCACCGCTAGGTGGAATGCCTCTGGAAGCTTATCAAACGCCAATCGAATCGCCTTCCGTTGGCCGTCGACCCCCATCTTGGTATTGTAAGGAGCGTGCTCCAAGCCCGATGAGATGAAGTCGCCCGCCTTGATCCACGGGCTGAGCGTCTGATCGAAGAAGGTTATGCGGAAAGGGCTTCGCGGCGTGTGCCCATTGATGAGCTTACCACGTGAATCCGAGGTGAGCAGGCCTACCTTGCCCGCAGATTCACCACGCAGAAGCTTAACGACTTGGCCGACGCGGACGCGCCCCTTGTAGGGTGGCCATTCCACAGCTGCCAGCTGATCGGGCGCACCCAGCGCTAATGCTGCGGCCTCCACATGATACATTTCGATCTCTCGCATATGCATCGCGTGTGCCCGGAAGAAGATGGCTTCGAGCAGGGGAGTTATGTGAGCCAATGCCGCTGCCGAAGCCACTCCGTGCGACGCACCACCAAGGGAGCGCTCGAGCAAGATCTTGGACGCGATTCCATAGAGGGATGTGATGGAGTCAGGCACAGGCACATCACCCAAGTTGTCGAAGATGGCGATCATGAGCGAGATGTTGAGGGGACTGCAAGTCTCCCGCTGTCCCTTGTTGTCGAGCGGCACCTGTGTGCGGATGTATTTTAGCAGCTTCTGCACACAGCTTGGATTTGCGCCAAGGCGAAGCTCTACAAGTTGCGCTTGCAGCGCATCCGAAAGCGGTCGCAGTGACATGTGCTCGAAGTGCGCCGAAAACCAGTCCTGGCGCAGGCCTTCGGTCCGGGAGGTGACTACCATCGTGTGCCCTTGCGGGGCGAGTACTTCGGTGATGTGGCGCTGGATTTCTTCGCTGACCGGACCGCCCTCATCGAGCCCATCAATGAGCAGCAGGGCACGCCGCGAAAGCAGTGCTTGTCTGAGCATCGTGTATGTGCCTGACCTTGGTCCATACACGCACTTGAGATGCGCATCGACCCAGTTCCACGAGCTTGCAAACTTACTTTGACGCCAGGCAACCTCCTGCAACTCGTTGTCTTGCTCAGTTTCGAGACGCTTGGACTCTTCCGCCTGGCGATCGTCGACGAGCTCTTTTGCGAGGGCAGCCTCGGGTGCAATTCTCGAGACCAGAGTATCACGCTCAGCTTCATGCCGCGCATCCAGCTCAATGCGCTCCGACTTGTGCTTGCTCTGGACCCGCGCAATCTCCTCTCGATCGCGCAAGAGGTTGTCCTTGAGGTCCGGCACGCAGATCAAGATGGGTACGAGCTGAAATTCTTGCTCGCGTTGCGTGACGCGGAGCACATAAGCTAGAAGCTGCCTGATCGTTGTTGTTTTGCCAGACGCTGGCCCACCCGTGACCAGGATGCAAGCGTTGCGAATTGCAGCAAGGTTGAACTCGTTTTGTGCATTCTCGACAATCTGATAGAGCCTAGTCCGAAAATCGACGACGTGCTGGTCCTTCGCGATCTGCTGCTGCGCGATGAAGACAGTACGAGCTCGCTGTTGCTCACTCACAAGATCTTTGCGCTCGATGAAGTGCTTTGATTCAAGCACGCCTCGCTTCTGATTATGTTCTTGAGTCAAAATATTCCGGACGTTCGCGTGTTTGGCCATGAACGTTGCCCTCTCCTCGTCGAGTTGATCATCAACCACCTTTCGCTCTGCCTTGAGCTTTTCATCGAGCTGCTTTTCGGCCGCCTTGTGCACGCCGACAACCTCCTTTCTCGCGTCATCCTGCTTCTGTGTAAAGATTGCCATCTCATCATCTTGTGCTTGGATAAACTGCCTTCGCAGCTCTTCATGCTTTTCTGTAATGGAGTTCTGCAGCTCGTGATGCTCTTGTTTCAGGGCATCCTTTGCCACCTGCAGCCTTTTATCGAGCCTCTTGGCTGCGTCTTGCTGTTTCATGAGAGCGTCCTCTTCATCCTTGGCGCGCTGCTCGGCAATCCTGCGGCGCGCGGCTTCGTGAGACTTCTGTAAGTCGGCCGCCTGCGCCTCGAGCTTCTTTTCGAGGCGCGCGCGCTCCTCTTCTCCCGAATTCTTCAGCTGCTGAGCCTCAACCTCTTTCTTGGCCAGAAGCGCCTTGCGCGCGGCCGCCTGCACCTCCATCAATGCGGCCAGCTGCGCCTCTTGCTCTGCCTCAAACGCTAGCATACGGACCTTCTGCTCCGACGTGAGCGTAGTTACCTCGAGGTCGTGTGCGTTCGTGAACGCTTCGCGCTCCTCCTTCAGCGCGGTCTCGAGCATCGTCTTCTCCTTTGCGGGTGGAATCTTCTTCTCTTCCGGCACTTCTTCGACTGCTGGGGCAGGTACTACAACATTCGTGTCTGCCTCCTTCGCTATGTTCATCTTCTTCCCTTTGTTCGCCTTGGCTTCCTTAGACTTAGCCTCCTTAGCTTTCGCCTCCTCCTCCATCCTTTGACGTCGCCGGGCGAAGTCGGCCTTTCTGTCCTCCTCTTGCTTCACAGCCAGAGCTGCTTTCGCTTCCTGGTGCCTCTCCACAAGATCTTTCATCGCAACCTTTTGCCTGGCCAAGAGCTGAGCCCTCTCTTCAGTCTGGCTATCGGTCAACCTCTTCTTTTGGTCCCTATTCTCATTGAAGCGGCGGTGGCGCTCATCTTCGAGCTTTTGCTTTTGCTCTGCCTCTTTCGCGTCCCACGCCTTCTGAAAACTCGTCATTCTCAGCGTCATCTCAGCATCAAAGTCTGCGCGCTCCTTCGCCTGTACAGCGTCAAACTCTTTTTGGTTGCTGGCTTGCTCCTTTGAAAGGTTGTCCTCGATGATTTGGTATTGAGCCGCTCGGAGCATCGCCTCGTTTTTACTGGCAGCTTGGAACTGGCCAATCTCTTTTTGTTGTTCCTCCTGCAGCGTACGCGTCTCGGAAAGGCGACGTTCCTGGCATGCGTTCATATCGGCGTCTTTATCTGCAGAGAGCTGCTGCTCACCATCGGCACGCCGCTGTTGCTGGGAAAGCTGCTGCGCAGCCTTGTCTCGATACTGACCGTCCTTGAATATCTTCAGCTCGGCATCGGTCTCCTCGCTCTGCTTCTTCTTCGTCAGAATTTCCTTGACGCTCAAGTCCTGCCTCACTACATAGTGCTCTCTATCAATTTTTGCTAGAGCGTTTTGCTGCTCGCTGACAATCGCATCCATTTCGCCTTGATTCGAGTCCAGAAGTACCTGGAGCTCTTTTTGCTGCCTCTGCTTAACTGTCTCCTCTTTCTGCTTCTCGATAGAAATATACTCGTCGAGTTCGGCTCTCGTCTTCGATAGCAGCCGCTCCCACAAGCTAGCAAACGTTGATTTGGCTAATGCAAGCTCGTCGGCGGCCGCGTGCAAGCAAGTGGCATCGCGTTTCTGGGCTGAAAAACCTCTCGCGAGGTCCCCAAACTCTCTCTGCAGGCGAACGGAAATCTCATCAGGCATGCCCTGTGAGACCAGACGGTGCAGACGCAACATGGTCGATGGAATCTTGGTACGTGACGCATGAGCGCTGCGCAACCACTCGTGCAGCTGAGGCATAGCTGCTGGATTGGGGATGCCGCCGCTGCTGATGGGCGGACTGCTCGGCGGCGGCTCCCAAGTTACAGCAAAGACAATCTTGCCTTTCCCAACACCATTGGCGGAGCCAGCGTTCAGCGATTCGATAAACTGGCTCGGATTCTCACGGCGTAAGCAGTCTAGGGCAACGTTCTTCTGGCCAATGCAATCGTCCTTCTCTGGCTTCGGTGCACCGTCGCTGTCGAATATCTTGACCGTCAAGCCCGACCCAATAAAGTCATGCAGTGCGCCCACCAGCACGTAGGTTTCATTCCACACCGGGTTCAACGTCTTGGGCTTGACCGTGCTGATCGCCTTGTTCTCAGCGCCGCTGAAAACGACGTACGGATCACTCTTGCCGTCGAGATCTGCAGATGCCAGGCCTGAAGCGTTGCCTAGGAGGATGTGCAGCTTGCCGATCGTGGCTGGGGGTTCGCCCATTTCAAGTGGGACGCACTGAGAGAAGAGATCGATTGGGTTGCCGGTTATGGTATCAGTCACGTGCGTGCAATGGCCTAAGAGTGCGCGCGTGTACCGCATCCTGAAGCCGGTGTAGGCAAGCGTGCTCTGGATCCGTGGTGCGTGGTTCCACGGGTGAAGGTTCGTCGCGGTTTGTGTCCCCTCGACCTCGACCTTGTGCACTGTGCTGCAAAGATCGTCTGGGGGCTGAAGAACCGTCGCATTGAGCCACGCATCGTCTTGCAACAGAACCACTTTCTGTCCACAGGCGTAGCGACTGAAGCTGGGTGTGAGTGCTCGCCGGAGACCTTCCCCGGAGAGCTCTGTCGGATGCCAGTCGAGGAGGCGATGGGATTGCTCCGCATTCGGAACGGGCCATGGTAGAACGACATGGGAGGCGGTATCTAGATCCAGAGACACCCTGTTTTGCTCTGCCGACGGTTCCCATTTCACATCAAAGACAATCTTGCCCTTTGCAACGCCATCTGCGGAGCCAGGTTTCAGCGATTCGATAAAATGGTTCTGACTCTCACGGCGTAAGAAGTCGAGGGTAACGTGCTTCTGGCCAATGCAATCGTCCTTCTCTGGCTTCGGTGCACCGTCGCTGTCGAATACCTTGAGCGTCAAACCAGAGTCAATCAAATCATGCAGTATGCCATCCATCACGAGGGTTTCATTCCAGGTCGGGTCCAACGTCTTGGGCTTGACCGTGCTCATCGCCTTGTTCGTAGCACAGCTGAAAACGACGTACGGATCACTCTTGCCGTTGCGATCTGCAGATGCCAGGCCCGAAGCGTTGCCTAGGAGGATGTGCAGCTTGCCGACCGTGGCGAGGGGAATAATTGCCTGATCTCCATCCTGAAATAGAATAGCTCCGTGCATCGTTCCCTGCCCACCAGTAAGGCAGCTGGCAATAGCTTTCCTGAGCAGTACGGGCCCCAAGGCCAGCCGCAGCGTCGAGTAGCTGGCTGGCTCGAATGTGGCATCCGAAGGCAGCGCCACGGGCTCGTGCTGCAGAGCAATACTCAACGTACGCGAGCACTGCTGTGCCATCTCCCAGGCGAGGCGCTTCTGCCACACTGATCGCACCTCACATGATGCTGTCAAGCACATCTCGAGTACCGGAAAGAGCAGATGAGCCACGTGCAGATCCGAAGCAGCCAGAGCTTTAGCTGACGACTCATCTGAGCCTTCAATACCGCGGCGACTGCACGTGCTCACAAGCCCCATGGCAGCCCTGATGACCGACACGATGATACGGTGGAGATATTGTTGCGCCCGCGAGGTTGCCCATGCCGGCAACTTGCGGCTCGCAATGTGCACGAGCTGCGGCGGCTTGCCATCGACGGGCTCCAGAAGCGACTCGAAGAGCCTAGTGACTTGAGAGAGAGTTTGTCGAGCGCCGAATTCGTCGTTGAGCCGCGCCAGGGCGGGTGCAAGATCTTTGTCCCCATCCAACGCGTGCGCAAGCTGGTCTTTCGTTTGACAGCTTGTTGCCCGCTCAAAAAGCCGCTCAGCAGCACTCCGCTCAATGCCAAGCATCCGCTGAAGCCGTTCCGCGCCAGCTGAGCGGATCTCATCGAGAGTGATGGAGTGATGCTCTAGGAGAGTGGTGACTACTATCTTGGCTACGTCGTCGAACGGATTGCCCATGGCACTTCTGCTCCAATCGACAAGCCACAATGACCCGAGCGGATCGATCAATGCGTTCGCAGTGCACAGGTTACCATGTTGGTAGATAAGCAGCGGCCGCCAGCTCGAAAGCCAGTTTGATGGCGCCGCGAGCAATGCCTGCAGCCTGTCGAGGAGCATGATGACCATAGAACAGTCACTCCAGACGTCGCTGAGGCACTGGTGAACGAAGCTCTCGGCAAAAGCACTTCGGCCACTGACTTGATCCATTTGCAAGCGCTGTGCCGCCTCCAAGCGGGCCAAGCATTCACGGAGCTTTTTTGGCGGTTGGTAGTCACCGGGCTCGCTAGGCTCGACAGGAACGAAGGTCACAGTCAACTGGTGGGCGATCCTGCGCAGCTGCTGCTCTAAGAAGCCTCCAGGCTCCGCTGCTGCTCTATCAGCTCGTGTCGCCGTCCTGGTTGCAAGCGCGTGCAGCTGGCCATCCTTGGTCCACAGCTCGGTGATTACTGACAGTTCGGACTCGTTTCGATCGCCGCTCTCCTGCAGGACTCTCTGAAGCATTCGCTGGACTGTACTGAGCGCCACCTGGCCGGACAGCTCAGGGGTTGTCCAGCAAGCGCCTGGCAGCTGCATGATGACGGCTCCAACGTCATCGGTCCTGCTGCTGGACTCGGTCAGCAACCGTCGCTGCTGATCCAAGTACTGCGGCGGATGTGGGATCTTCACATACTCAGCGCCTGCGAGCTCTGTGATGCGTCGAACGTTCTCCACTTCGCTCGTCAATGACGCAGCGATATCCAGGAGGATGATCGAGGATTGCTGGTTTCCGGCACCATCGATGCTCACAACCTGCAGACGTTCCAATCGCGTGCTTGGCACAGTAGGTAGCCTGGTGAGAGTGACGCGCCTGCTCCCATCAAAAAGCAGCTGAATGAGCTGAACCTGATCGAGGTTCAGAGCGAGCCCTCCTCGCACGTCAATCACCGTCGAAAAGAGCCTTGGCGGCAGGCGTCCTCGACCGTCGCCTTGGAGAGAGATGCCACCGCTATCATCATAATCGTCGGATAGCTGGAGCCTGAAGCCCTCTCTTGCTGCCTCGTGCACTCTCACCCACGCAAACACGTTGTGCTCCGCGCTACAATCGAAGAGGTCGCGTACTAAGCGTAAATGCGCTCCATCGCAGGCTAGCCCATCTTTGAGTAGGGCTTCAGCATCTCCTCGCAAGCTGTGCACTGCCAACAGCGGCAGCCCTTTATCGATCAAGTCGCTGTCGCTCAAGCTGTGGCAATTGGACGTGCCGCCCGCAAGGCTCGCAATAGCTGACGAAGAGGCGGCGGAGTCGTCCGTATCTGCGGCTGCTGCAATGTGGGAGGCGCTTGCAGCGGCAATGCTCCTTGCCGATTTGCTCCTTGCCGAGAGCTTCTTTGTCTTCTTCCTGCCCGACTTCAACGGTCGTGATGATTGGCTAGGGTTGGACTCAGACTGGGCAGTCTCTGGCGTAGCCGTGGCCGGCCGAGCCGTCGACTGCCCAGTCTTGCGAGGCGATCGCCGCTCCACCTTGCCCCTCTGCGTCGCCGCGTTCGAGCGGCCCCAGAGGCCGCGTCTCGTTTTTTGGGCACAGGGGTCCTCAATCAAAAGAGTCTCATTAAAATTCGATAATTGAAACGACGCGCTGCGGACTTATCTCACGGGACGGTGTAGCGTAGAGAGAACCTCAAAACCACACACACACGCAGTCGGGTCCTACATGTATCGATGTAGGAACGACGCGAAAGCCGACACGGTCGATTGACTGTCTGAGACATTTCGAGGAGCTTCCGATGATTGTCCCGTGTGGTCCGAGTGTGTTCCGGCTCCCCTCACGGTGTCAGTTGAACCGGTGTTTGCGAACTTTAAAGTGTCGTCAAGCCCGAGTAAAGCCGAGCGATGAAGCCCGACGAGCTGCTTGAGCGGGCGATGACGTCCGCGGCTCCAATTGGCATGTTCACGGAAACTGTCTCACCCGAGAAGGCAACACTAGCAGTGGCGCTTATGCCAACGCCGAGCACCGCCGTCATGACCAAAAAGCATCGTCCAAGGACACAGCGGCAGCCCGGCGCAGTCGCGAGCGCCAGCAAGGTGCCGGCGAACGGCAAGACACGCCGTGCTGGTGGGGAGAAGACGACGAAGAAAAAGGGAGGCAAGCAGCTGGCGCGTGCCGCCAAGGCGCAGGCCGCGGAGCGGCAAGCACCCGACGCAGGCCGCCTGTCGCCCATGTCACCCTCGCCCATGTCACCCTCGGATCGCGCGCCCATGTCACCCTCGCGCGCGATGGCATCCCCGGTGGCGGCGAGGGGCCGGGCGCCGCAGCGAGAGATCTCCCGGGCGCGCGTGATCGCGACGGCCTCCTCGGACGACGAGCACAGCTCGGACGGCGAAGACGATGAGGAGGAGCCTCCCCGTATGTACCTCACGCTCGCCGCCTCACCACCGCCACCGCGGCTCGCGAGCCCGCCGCTGGGACACGAGGCGAGCTTGCTGGTGGCCCACATGTGGGCCCTCAGTGCGATGCAGACTCAGGCATGGGAGGGAGGGGGCAGTTCTCAGTGGGCTTCGTCAGTTCCGAGGCGCCCGCCACGGCGCGCGCGCAGCGCCAGCAGGAGCAGCGTGAATGGCACTGTGAATGGCACTGCGAATGCCAGTCCAGCGTCGCCGACCGCCCCGTCCGCGATCGTGCTCGACACGTCGCTCGACCTGAGTGTGGCCTCCGGTTGGCGTATACGCGACCTGAGTGCCGAGGCGAACACGCCGTCGAGCGTCGCGTCGGCCGCGACCTCGAGCTGGACCAAGGCGTCCTCTTGCGACGAGACGCTGCTGAGCCCAACACAGCGCCTCGCGTACGAGGAAGCCGAGCTCCACTACACGACGTTCCTCTCTCCCCGGGACGTGCGTGGGCCGCTCGGTACGGCGCTCGGTGAGCCTCCTCTGATGCCGACCATGCCCGGCACGGCGCCGCCCATGCCCGGCACGGCGCCGCCCATGCCGGGAAGCAGCCTCGCCGCCACCGCCACCGCTGCCGCCGCCGTCCGCGCCGCCGTGAGCGCCCCCGTGAGCGCCCCCAGCGCCCCCAGTGCCGCGGCTGCTCCAGCAAGCGTGAGCCCGCCTCTCCGCTCCATTCACAGCTCCATTCACAGCCCGCCTCTCCGCTCTCTTCTGAAGCGCGAGGGGTCGAAGACTCCTAACTTGAGCGCCGTGATGAGCGCCCAGGGCGGCGCCGAAGCGAGGATGGAGGTGGGCTCCGTCGGCGCCTCCGAGCGATC
>Ga0164295_10004717_pt1 | contig 10822 bp, 6 predicted proteins | sample GEODES006metaG_FD_111798 | JGI IMG/M metagenome (GOLD analysis project Ga0164295, IMG submission 111798) | Oligotrophic lake water microbial communities from Sparkling Lake, Wisconsin, USA - GEODES006 metaG | ecosystem: Environmental > Aquatic > Freshwater > Lake | place: USA: Sparkling Lake...
AGGCGTATACCCCGTACGGTGTATACCGAAAAGCCGGCGAAGTAGGTGAATCAGTACGGTATGCGCCCAGTATGCGATGTGAGAGGATCGTATTATGGAGGGGGAGCCCCCGGCGCGCAGTCGGAGTCGCGTCGGGTTTTACTCACCGCACGCCGCGCGTGTGAGGTGTGTCCTTTCGCGAGTATTCGATTCGACGATAACTTTTCGAGCTACTTTGCTATAACTTTTAATAATATGGTTAACGTGGTAAACGGAAATCCGATCATTATAGGAAATCTTAAATAGACGAAACGTGCACGTGAGCGGTGGTGCCGTGCCGTGCGGTCCGGCCGACCATAAGTGTGCGGGCCGGTGTCGGCGTCGGGGCGGAAGCGCCGTGGGGGAGCCGAGCACCATCCGCGATACGGAAACGCGTCGACGCCGCTGCACCTCAACTGGAACTGCGCGAGTTTCGCTCTCTCTATACGATTTAATGCGATGGTTGTAGCGTCTCGCTCGGTTTGTGTAGCGCAGGTTTGTGATCGTGATGGTTGTGTCATGTCGTCTGTGTGTGACGGTGTGGATCCGGGTTAACGGAGCTTCCCATTGTTCCTCTCAAGCCAAGTCACCGGCGGCGCCTCCCTCCATCTGCCACGTGCCTGTCCTGCTGCTGTTCGCCCACCCTCACGAGCTCACACGAGCTTGCCGAGCGCCGGCACTGTCGAGTCACGAATGCCCGTTGCCGCCAACCCGCGCTGCATCAGCTTCGAGTGCGCTGCCGCCGAATTCATCAGCCCTCAGCAGCGGTGGTTGAACGCCCAACGCAGCAAGCCCAGGGCCCGCGCCCCCGCCAGTTGCCCCGCTCGCCTCATGCAGCGTCTGGTGCGCCACGTCAGCAGCGATCGCCCGAGGGCTCGCCGTGAAAAAGGAGGGGGAGGAGGGGATGCTCGAGCGCGTCCAGCTGATCAACTTGCCCGCCAATGGCAGCGCTGCACGAGCCGCATCGGCCACGTCCAGCATCGCGTCGGTCGTGCGCGAGAGAAGCGCCATCAAACCCGACGGCCGCCTGGGCGGCGCCGGGCGCAGCAGGTAGGCATCCATCTCCTGCTGCTTGGCGCGTATGTACTGGTCGGAGGTGGCGAGGCCATCTATGAGTCCGAGCGGCAGCGCGTGCGTAGCCAGCCACGACTCGCCTGTGCACACTTTCGCCGGGTCGAGGTTGGCACGGTGCGCTTGCACGTGCCCTATGAATGCCGAGTGGATCAGCGCGAGCTCCTCATCGAACTTGCGCAGGCCCTCGGCCGTATTCGGCTGGAAGATCTGGATAGTCCTCTTATACTCGCCCGCCGTACGCTGGACCACCTCGACGCCGTTCTGCTCGAGCAGCCTGTGCACGTTGGGCGCCTGCGCAACGACACCAATCGAGCCCACGATCGCGAACGGGGCCGCGAGCAGCTGCGAGGCCGCGCACGCGATCATGTAGCCTCCCGAGGCGGCGACGAGGTCGACCACAGCTGTCGTCTTCACACCCGCGGTCTTCAGACGAGCAAAGTGGGCCGCGGCGAGCCCGTAGTCGGTCACAGGCCCACCCGGTGACGTAATGCGCAGCACGACCTCGTCATACGGCGAGCATACGTGCAGGAGCAGGCTGACCTGCTCGCGTAGATCGTCCAGAAGCGCGCGCGTCGAGGGTGGAGCTGCGGGTCGGCCATCACGCGAGGCACGCGCGCGGGTGTCGAAATCGATGACGAAGAGGCGAGGCTCGAGCTTCTGGCGCAGCCGGCGGGCGGGCGCGCCCTCGCTCAGCTGCTGCTTGAGACTTGCGACCAGCTCGGCCGCCGCCTTGGTGCGCGCCGCGTTCGTAGCCTCGCGCTCCGCCTTCTCCGCGAGTTTGAGCGCATCTTCCGCCTCACCGCACGTCTTCGGCTTGGCCGGGCTGCCACCACCAGCTGCACCATCGCCATCGGCGGTGCTATCGCGGCCGCCGCTCGCAATCGCTGCGGCGGCGCTCGAGTAGCGTAGCTCGTCATTCAGGGGGATGATCTCGATCTGAAAGCCCTCATGGCCTCCTGCAATGAACCGTCCGCCGGAGCGCGCGAGGCGCATTCGGGATCGCTCCGACGACGGCGCTGTAGCACCGCCGTCACTCGCACTGGATGGCATCTTCGCCGCGCGTGCGAGCAGCGCGCCGCCGATGCCAAGGAGCGAGACGCCCGCGAGGTCGGGGACGAGCGGCATAAGCCACTGGAGGTGAGCGTAGCCAAGGAGTGCGATCCCACCTCCGCCTGCTAGCGTGCCTCCACCGAGCATGCAGTAGCGGTGCCAGCTCGGAGCTCGCTCGTCCGCCTTGTGTTGTAGCAGCTCGTGTGGACGGCTCAGCAGGGTTGGTGTGCCAACTTCGGCGGGCTCTGGCGGCACGAGTCCAGCCTTGGTGGGATTCGGCGTCGTGGAGAGGGCGCGAGTGGGCAACATGGCAAACACTCTTGGAGGGTTCAATGCTTTGTATGGCTGCAAGCAGCGCATGGCGCGCATGACCGTGGACTTCATGGATGGAGGGAGGTCCTTGACGAGAACCTGGAGAGGCGACTTCTCCCAACGTCGAGGCGGGCGACGAGCGAGCGAGCGCCCTGGGACCGCGGAGACCCAAGAACTGAGTGACGAGTGTTGCCCCGAGCCTCGTTCTGTGAACGTGAACGTTACAGTAACACGACGATCACCGGTGCTACCGTACGGCACTGTTACTGCCCGCTCAGGATACACACACCTTACATGACGGTTCTGTGTACGTTACATGTACCGGTAACACGACAGACGCGACAACCGGTGCTACGGCACTGTTACTGCCCGCTCAGTCGACAGTCCACTGTGAAAAGACACCGGGGGGAGCCGGGACACACACGGGACACACTCGGGACACGCGGGCCGGCGGGCGCACAAGGGCACACGGATCACAACGACGAACCTCACAACCATCCAAACCCACCAACACACAACCCGCACGTCAGCGAACCGGTAACACGATGTGTCCCGTGTGTGTCCCGGCTGTGTCTTTTTACGGTACCGGTAAAAAGACACCGGGGGCAGCCGGGACACACACGGGACACACGGGACACGCGGACGCACAAAGGCACACGGACCACACAGACGAACCTCACAACCATCCAAACCCACCAACAACACACGGTACCGGTACCGAACAGTACCGGTAAAACGAGGCCAAATTTGGTCCTGGTGCGCTCTACCGGTGTCCCGGCTCCCCCCGGTGTATTTTTACGGTAAGACACTGTCGACGCGCTCGCCCCGTGGTACCGGTAAGCACACGAATGCCAGAAGAGCCGAGCACGAGGGATTGGCAGGCCCGTTGCAGGGCAAAGGGTGATACCGTGATGCCCGGCGGTTGCAGGGCGACGACTGCGAAGAGTGAGCCCGCGGCCAGCCTGAATGACGAGGCCGCTTCAAGAAGGGCGGCGCCTCTCGGAGCCGGTCTCTCAGCTTTTCAGCCTTCCATTCTTCGCAACCTCGAAATGGCAGTGAGCACGCATGTGTGCTATGGCGGTGAGGATGAGCCCACTCAGACCCGGGCGGAAGAGCGCACGTGCATGTTCAAGAACCTGTGCTATAACAAGAAGGATTCCAAATGGTCTGGAATTTGGCAGTATCATCGGCACCCAGACCTCGCTGAGCCACCTACATGGACCAACGTGGGCAACCGAACAGGGGCGGGTCCGCATGAGGACCCACACGTTCAGACTGAGTTTCGAGCGGCAGTAACACACTCCTCTGGCTTCAACGAAGGCTTCCATGTTCAGGTCGTCGATGGGCTGATCCCGTCGAACGTGGCTTGGGTCAGCGGCCTGCACTACTACCGCCAGCCGCTCGGGCCCTGGGCAAATGCTATCGGGCACATGTACGCTGAGTACATCTATGCCATCTGGCACGCGATGGATGTTGTTGGGCTGGTCTCGCGCGACGTGCACGTGCTGATGAGCGACACACCATGCAAGCGTGAAGTCCGCGGAGGGCCAGCGGGCATCAAGTGTCCACACTTTCAGACGCTGATGCGCGGCCTCTCGGACCAGTACCGTAACGAGTCGAAGGTTCTCAGGAACTTTCCACCACCAGGGAAACGCACTACTTGCTACAGGTCGCTGCTGGTGGGCGACGGGACGCTTCACGGCTCGTCGCGTCGCCATCCGCCGGAGAGCTGGGGCAAGTTCATGCACTATTGGCTTGCTGGGATCGGCATCAACCCACGCGCTCGCCCTCCAAAGCAGCGGATCATCTTTATCAACAAGGGGGGCACCCAAGCGGGCGGCGCACACAATGGCGGCGCCAACAGGATGGCGTTAAACGCGAAGGAGACCTTGGAGACCCTTCGCGCGACGTTCGATGTGCCAATCGACGAGTGGTCTTGGTCGGGAGAGACGCTTTGGGACGAGGTCCAGATGCTACAGCGTTACTCAATCTGCATCACCGTGTGCGGCGGCACGGCGTTTTCGTGCACGCACCTGCCCGACGGTGCCTCAAACATATATTTGTCCGTGTGGAGCTCCGAAGCGCTCTCTGGCCGCCCCGGCAACAACAACAACATGGAGAGTGTTACATGGACGTGGGATAGCCGGCATAAGCACTATGCGTACCCGGTCTTTCTCAACGAGACGATGCCGGACGATACAATCCCAAAGCATCCGCAGTACAACTATGGAATGCGCTGGAAACACAATAAAGGTTTCAAGCTCCATGCAGGCCGTCTCGCGGTCTTGCTGAACGCCGCGCTTATGCAGACGCAGTGGCGCATGTTCGGCAACGATCGGGAGGCTGGCGGCTTCAGGCCGCTAACTCGGAGCAAGCTGGTGGAGCTGAATGGAAACTCATCGAGCGGCATATTGCCGTGGCGGAGGTGAACGCAAAACACATTCTGGCCCCTTTTGAACGCCTTTTCCGACCGGACCGCCCCAGACTCGGGCCGTGCCGGGCCCGCGGCGCGCGGGGCGGCGGAGACGCGCCGATCGCGCCCATACACAAACGATTTGTGGACGCCTCAAACCTTGCACTGTAAGGTGAATACCGCGGCCCGGGGCTTGTGGGCGTTCTGTATAGTATATGATTTCGAAGGCTCCCCGCCACGGGTTCGGTGGTTCCCGGTTCCCTTCCGTTCCCCCCCCTCTCGCGGCTGTCGTGCCGTCCGCGCCGCGTCGCCTGGCCCCACAATTGTTCGATGTGGATCAACATTTGCGAGCATTTGCAACGAGATGCGACACGATGAGCTCACCGACGCGGCGTTCAAAGCTCGATGGGCGGAGTGATCGACGTTTACCACTGTGTTGGCTTGTTGCTATTCTGGGGCCGAGGGGAAATGGCTCCTCTTCGAAGGAGCGCATCATGTGGGCACGCCCTGCAGCTCCGATGGCCTCGCATTCCCTGTCGTGCTCCAGACACCAGCGGACCTTATCCTCGGCATCCGAAAAGTCGAGCTTCGTAGGAATGAAGTGCACCCAGGGCAGCATGCCAACATCTGCGTGCGTATCATACGCCGAGGGAGGCGCCAGGACCGTCGAGCTCGAAATCTGGACCCAGCTGAGGCTACTGGGGTATGATGCACCATCAATCGAAAGGATGAGCTTGTATTTGGACTGCTCCGCTGGGCTCAATGATGCGGGGCGCTTTCCTTTGCACATCGATATATTGGGGTGCCGGCACAGCTGCCGTGCCTCGCTGCGGACCTCCTCAAATACTCGGCTGAGGTCGTGTGAGGTGTTCCCAGAGCGTTGGGGGAAAAAGCGACTAATTCCAGCCTCTGCTTCTTGCTGCCGTGCTCTGCCCAAGTATTTAAGCTCATCCCCAAACGCAAAGTCGAATAGTGGCGAAGAGTGCAGGCGTCTCCATGCTACAAGTCGGCTTGCGTGGCTTCGCGGAAGATCAGAACGCCCCAGCATGTCACGCGAGGAGCAGGCCCCTTCGAGTGCCCAGCACGTGTTAAGTCCACCTCTCCAGACGGCCATGTTGCGCTTCGCATGCCATGGTGTGTCTTCGAAGTAGGCCTGCGATCGGTGATCCATGCGTTCATACCCTAAGGTGATGCCTGGCCACAGTATTCCTCCGGTTGTGGAGTCTCGGGTGTGCGTTGCATTCTGCGCAAAGTAACTCACCTTGCAGGCCTGCAAGGCCGGGGAACACTGGTGTGCGTCGGGAGGCACCGAGTCGGTTGGCTCGATGGCGATCACGAGAGGCACTGTAGCATCTGCAGGGATGCTTCGAATAGGCCAGACCGTCGCACTAGTGAAGGTTGCAATCCTATACTTATCAAAGACCGGCAAAAGTGTAGGTTTGCCTGTGGTGGCGTTCACAAGATGGAGGCCGGTGGAGCTTTGGACCGCGCTTGCACAATAGGGCCGATTCCACCAATATCCCATACGAATGCACGCTTCGACACTTGGCACGTGCAGCAGTGCTGCGAGCGAACGGACTGTGTAAGGACAGCCGCGACGTGAACTGAGTGCGGTATCTTGGACGCATTCTTGCGAGAGCTCTGTCGCGCAAATCGTCTCCACCTCCACTGCCGAATCGTGAACTGTACGTGTAAGCGTGCCGTCAGACGAGAAGGCTTCGGCTGCCGCAGCGCGCTCGGCGCACAGTTTCGCGGCCGCCGTCATCATGGTACTGTACAGTTCAGTATCCGTACCGGTAACCCCGGTGTCTTTTTACCGGTAAATTTGGGCGCGCGCCTAGGTGGACAGTTACCGGTATGTACCCGTACGGTTCAAAAACACCGGGGGGCGGTGAGAAACCGGGAAGCCGTGTTACACTTCCAAAAGGGGCACCGGCAACCCCGCGCACTGAGCATTTACATCATGCCCGCCGTGGGACAGTTGCTTGAGACAGTTTGACCAGTGAGTTTGACAGTTGCACAGTTGGCGAATCAACAACCATCAAACCGAACTTTGAACCTGTACAGAAAACACCAGGGGGTCGGAGCCGGGACACACACGAGGACACACACGGCCTCACGGGCGACAGCGGACACCGACGGGATCTTACATACGCGAACCTCACGAGAACCGCGCCCCAACCCGGAACGCCGACTCACCCTCGACGCACGAAACAGCAAACACGTACGTGCACGACCACGCGCCAACCCCCGCAGTGCCTACGGCTGCGGCCGATGACTCACACTCAGAAGAGGCCGCCCCCTGCGAACCCTACCAGAGTACCAGCACTGTACTGATACAGTGCCCTAGGACGAAGTACCTCATTGGTCTAGCGTATACTGTAGCGACCCGCGTCCACGAGCGCCGGGCTCCTTGCAAAACGCTTGTACGGTGGGTCAGAGCTGGGCGAGTGCGCAGCCAGTCGCTCACAAATTCCAGTCGAGTTGAGGCGCGCGTACAGCGCTGGCGGATCGAGCACTGGAAGGTGTGCACCTGGACCGGCAAAGCGATCGGGCACAAGGCGCGCCGTCTCTTGCATGAGCGCGAGCACAAGGTCGGCCGGTACGTCCTGCTGCGGCACGGCGCACTTTGCGTGCAGGATGGACTTGACCACCACTGCGATGGCGCACGCCATTCCGTTGCAGTAAGATGTGAAGGTCGTGTCCATGTGTGCCTGGATAAGTATATCGACCCGATGGCTTCGGTGCATCCCTGCGCGGAGCTCAAACAGACCACTTTGCGGCTGCTTTTGAAACCAGGCGCAGCCCACGGCGATGACATTCGGGTCGCTGGCCGGCCACGCAACCTTGTCAAATCCATGATGAGGCTTGTCGTCGTCAATATCGTTCCCCGTAGGCGCGCTTACCCACACGCCGAGCCGATAGAGCGCAATGGTGCTGATGGAGAATCTGGCATACTCCATCGGTTGCAATTTCTTCCATTCCTCTGGTCCGTCTTCAAAGAAGCCATCGATACCGCTGAGCTGCACGGTCGTGATCCGCGCGTCGGAGGCCGCCGCCGCGGTCCACTCGAGTGCCCGCGTGACCGCATTGATGTAAGGCTGTCGAGGCTTTGGGGCGTGACCCCTGTCGCGGCAGTAAATTCCCGACATTGACATGGGCACGGAAATGACCTGAACACCATGCGCGGTCGAGTTGCTCCTGCGGCCCTCCCCACCTGCGTTTGCCTGTACGTCAGCAAAGGCGCGCGTCCGCGCGGCGATCACCGCGTTGTTACTGGCAACGCCTGCACGCGACTCCAAGTCATTGCGAGGCGAGTGCCTAGAGACATTCGCGTTGCGCCAGGCGGCGCTGGCTGCGCGGGCAGCCTCCAATGCCACCATCTCGCGGGCAGCCAGCTCCTCGCAAGCTGCGTTGCAAGCTCCCGGCTGGTCCGCAGTTTGGCTGACTGACCAGTATGCATAGTCCATCGCGAGCTCGCTGTGCACAAGAAAGCCAGTCTCGTTCGGCCCAGCGCACGTGACTTTGGAAGGACGGCCCATGAGGCGTGGGGGCGACTTTGGAGGCCATTCGCGGAGGTCCTGGACGTCGACCTGGCATAGAAGCTTTGGTTGGCTGTTCGGCATACGGACATGCCACAAGACGCTGCGCTCAGGAATCGCTTCGTCGATCAGAGCCAGACGTTGACGAGCACCTCCATCATGCAAAGGTTCATAGAGCCTCAATGTACCGCCGAAGACTCCTTGGAAGTATGGGCTGTTTGTCGCCTGGAAACTGCGAGTCCGCCACGATAAAAGGCAAGCATACGCTGCATCGCTCGCCGGTGGTATGTGTCTGACGCCACAGACTCCCGGCGCATGGGGAATCGATGAATTCATCGACCGCGACTTTTCATATGGGACAGAAACAAGGTGAAGGGAACGCCGCACTCCGCACCAAAACCCTCTCGAGAAGACATCCGGGGCGGTCAGGCCCTCAACTGTGTAGTGAACAGTGAGGTGTGAATACAAGCCTGTTCAGTCGTTTCATCAACCCATATTCACACCTCATTTCACATGCAGAGTGTGTGAACAGGCCTCCACGATGATTCATAGCTATATTCACACCTCCATAACGCTGTCGCTGGCCAAGGGCCGCATGGCCGGAAGGACCCCGCAGGGTCCCACGATACAAGTCCCTGATACATGTACATGTACACGTAGTACCGGTACCAAGACCGGTACAAATGGCTTCCCTCGCCGCCGACTGTAGGCGTGCGAAGCGGTCCCACCCTGGGAGGGAGCTTCTGCGTGATCTGCCCTTGGCGATCTGGCGATCTGGTGTCCCTTATGTATCCGATGTCGCTCCCAGATCGTCAAGTCAAGTCAAGTCAAGTCAAGTCGCTCCCAGATCGAAGGATCGTCTCATTCTGAGCACGTCCAGCCGAGTCGCTTACGCCCCTCCTCAGTACATGCAGCATGTAGAGAGGAGAGGAACGGAGGAATGAGGGAGTGTCATAATCAACTGATGACATCACAAAAACTGAGCGACCAAGTTTTTACCGAAGCTTCTCCACCACCCACGCGCAGTTCCCGGAGATTTTGCGTCGCTGTGAGCCTATTCTTCCTCTAAAAGCATCCGCCCCATGTCTGGACCCAGACACGAGACACCAATGCGAAGTCAAACGATGATTCCCGTGCCGGCTGTTGGGCCAACAGAGGCTGAGGGTGAACGACCTACGGTGCAGCACAACCATGCTGTATCCTTGGCAGATCGCCGGTTGGTGCCGGAGATGCCCATCGGGCTCACAAACAGTTTGTCGATGGATGGCTCTGCGCCAACAGAAGAGGCTGGGGGGGGTCAGCCAGAGGGGGTGGCGGAAGCGGAGGAGCATTCATCGGCCTCCGCACCGTGTTACGAGCGGTCGATGCGGGAGGCTCCGGCTGCAACTGATTGTGCGGCGGTGCTCGCCACTGTTGAGGACGACTCACCCGCGGCCGCTCAGCCGTGGTGCATCGGCGGCAGCGTCCCAGGCGAGTCAGCGCCCACGGAGATGCAGTTAGCCTTGAGCGTGTCCAACGAGGACGCGTCCAAGGAGGCGGTCGCTCTCGCCGGGGAAGCTAGCCAGCTGTCAGTAGAAGGCGCCGCATCAGCAGATGCTCATCTCGCCACCACCGAAGGCCTGGCTGCGGGCGCCGCGTATGGCAGCCAGGTGGAGGTGAACGCCAGCGGTGTGGCAGAGTCGGCGGACGGTGGTCGTTACACGCCGTGCCTGCGCAAGGCGTGCGATCTGTGCCATGAGAATCGTCTCAAGTGCACCATGCTGCCCACAGGCTGGTGTGAGCAATGCACGGTGCGCGGCATCGAGTGCAAGCGGCGCATGGAGAGAAAGCGTGGCCGGCCACGCGTGACGGCAGATAACATCGTGCAGCTCGTGCAGCGCCGGGCCGCCGCGCGCAAGCAGCAGCTTCCGGGCGGCGCGTCGGGCCGCGTGCACAATGCCGCCGCACGTGAGATAGGCGCGGTGCCACAAACGGGAGTCTTTCCAAGCTTTCATGACCCTGCCATCCAGGCGGCATACGTTGCGGGGATACAGGCAGCGACGCAAGCGCAGCAGCAGCAGGCGGCGGTCATGATGCAGTACTACGGGCCGGCGCACCCGCCCTTTCACATGTCACCCGTGCCACAGTGCTCTCATCTCATGGCGCCCCACGGCGTTCCGCCTTTCGGCGCCCCTGCCCACCCTGCCCACCCTGCATTTGGCGATTCGTCGCAACCCTTTTTGGCGAACGCAACGATGGCGGGCCAGTACGGTGTGGGCGGCATGGGCGGCTCGGCAGCCTATCAGCACTACGCCGCGATGTACGCCCACTTTCAGCAGCAGCAGCAGCAGCAGTCGCCGCCCCCGGGGTACTCGGGCTACGCTCAGCAGTCGGCATACAACCCGAGCGCAGTAGCAGCGGCAGCGGCAGCGGC
>Ga0164295_10004722_pt1 | contig 10818 bp, 8 predicted proteins | sample GEODES006metaG_FD_111798 | JGI IMG/M metagenome (GOLD analysis project Ga0164295, IMG submission 111798) | Oligotrophic lake water microbial communities from Sparkling Lake, Wisconsin, USA - GEODES006 metaG | ecosystem: Environmental > Aquatic > Freshwater > Lake | place: USA: Sparkling Lake...
ACAAGCTCCGGCACATGTGATGCGCCGCCAAGCAGCAGGTCGGAAAATGTAGAGGCTCGACCTCCTCTCGATCGATCCAAAAGAAGGTCTTCACGCACTAAGCGTTCACCAGGGGCCTCTCTTGCCGCCATGCACTCCTACCGCTGCGAACCCGCGGCGACTCACACGTCGCCGACTACGCGCACCGGCCACTCATTTACGCGGCTTGGCGAGGAGGTCCTCATATTCGGTGGCATGGTCGACGGCGAGTGTTCGGCGGAGCTCCTCTCGCTGCGCCTGCCACCCACGCTCGCTTGGCAAACGCTCACGCCATCCGGAGAAAGGCCAAGCTGCCGGCTCGGGCACGCAGCGTGCGCCGTCGTCGATGCGCACCAGCTGTGGGTGTTTGGCGGTGGCGATGGCCGCGTGCTGCTGAACGATGTTTGGACGCTGGACCGGCTGCCGTCATCACACGCACAGCATGATGCATGGTCATGCTCATGGCAGTGCCAAAAGTGTGCCGGCGACGCCGCGAGCCGGATGGGCCACAACCTTGTCTACATGGCGTCCCAGAAGGCGCTGCTCTCCTTTGGCGGCTTTGTCAAGGGTGTCAAGGGCGGCTACTCCGCGCAGGTTCTGCGGCTCGACCTCGGTACGCTCACGTGGTCGGAGCCCATGCTGGCGGCCACGCCGGCTGCGGAGCCGCCGCTCCGCGGCCGTCTGGGTGCGGCGGCGTGCGTGCTCGACGGCGAGACGGTCCTCATACTCGGTGGTTCCTCGTACAGCGAGCTGCTCGATGAGGTCCTCATCATGCGGGCTCCTGCGCCGAGCAATGGCGACGCCGCCGCTGTTGCGTCCCTCTGCCGGCTACCAACCGCCATGGCGAGCGCCAACAACGGCGGGCCGCGGCCGCGTGCTCACGCCGCCGCCCTGTGGCTGCCGCCGTACGTAGTGCACGTAGGTGGGTGCTCAAGCGAGGCCGAGGCGGCGCTGGACGTGCTCCACTGCGCCGACCTTGCCGAGCCGTCGAGCTGGCTCTGGATGCCGAGCAAGCCGAGCGAGAGCAGCGCCATGAGCTTGCCCGCGACGCGGCATAAGCATGGGCTCGTGCTCGCGCGCGATGCGCCCACGCTCGGCGCCGACGGTCGCTCCGTTTGGGAGGCCGTGCTCTGGGGCGGCGACGAGAAGGGCCACTCGGCGCCTGAGGCTCTCGAGGCGGCGAGGGCGCGATGTGCCACGCTCGCCTCCCTGGAGCTGCTCATCGAGCCGCCTGCCACGGCCAGCTCGGAGAGTCAGCGGGCAGCGGCGGCGCGAGTGCAGGCCGTCCACCGCGGGCGCGCCGCGCGCCAAAGGCAAAAGCCACAGGCGCCAACTTCGGTTCCCGTCGTGCCACCGCCATACAAGCACGCCATCGCCAAGGCGGACGAGAAGGCTGCGAGCGCGAGCCCGCCGCCGCCGCTGCTGCCGCCGCTGCCCTCCTCGTGCGGTATGCCCGAGGGGAACCCGCCCTCGCCTTCGCTCGCGCTCCCACCAGCGCCGTTCTCGCCGCCACCTCTGCCGCCACCGCTGCCGCCACTTCAGCCATCGCCGCCACCGGGCGGCGTGAATGGCCTCGGCAGCAGCGGTGACGTCCCGGCCTCCATCTCCACCGCCGCCGCTGCCGCCGCCGCCTCCACCGACGCCGCCGCCGGTGCCACAACCAACGATGAAGCTGCCACCGCGCTCGCGCTTCGCCCACGGAGCAGCAGCTTTGGGCGGGCGCCCGGGCGACCCACGGCACCAGCAGGGGGCCAGGGGAGTGGTCGCCGCGCCCGGAGCAGTAGCTTCGGACGGGCGCCCGCAAGGCCCGCGGCCGACCGCTCTCCTCGAACGCAGGAAGCTCAGCTGCGGCAAGTGCTGGGCAGGCTGGGCGACGACGCGACGGCGACGGCTGAGGCGCTCGCCATCGCGGCGGAGGCGGCCGAAATGCGAGCGGCAGCGGAGGCGGCGCGGGCGGCAGAGCGTGTGATGCGAAAGCGGCAAGCCGCCGAGATGGAGGAGGCGGCGAGGCGCGAGGCGCAGGAGCGCGTGCGCGCCACAAAGGAACTTGAGCGCGCGCGCAAGGAGGCTCTTGCGAACGAGGCGGCGAGCCATGCGGCCGAGAGGGTCGCCCGCCGTGCCGAGGCGCAGCGCCTCGCGCAGAGACAGATCGAAGAGCAGGAGGCTGTCAAGGTGGTGCACGCCTCCCTTGCGCGCGCCGCCAAGGAGTATGCGCGAGAGCAGCAGCGCCAGGAGCAGGGGCTCGGGGTGCGCCGCGCGCATGAGCAAGCACGGTTAGCGTGGCTTGCTGAGGTGCAGTTCGCCACCCGAGCGTACGCTGAGGCGCGCCGGCAGCTGGAGCATCAGCAGCAGCACCAGGGAAACGGCGATGGGTTCAAACAGCTGCTACCGCCACGTCCGCGGTCGACTTCGCCAGGATCCTCACGCCCGCGGTCGACCTCGCCAGGGGCTTCACGGCAGCATTCGCCACAGTCTTGGATCGAGGAGGAGGAGCTCATCGCGGCGGAGGAGGAGCTCAGCGCAGCTCTCATCGACGCAGGTGAGCCAGTGGGCTCGCGGACGGAGGCGGCGGCTCGGATCGCGCGGCTCCGGGCGGCGCTCGAGCGAGCGCAGCGCACGGCGCTGCCCGAGGCCACCATCAGCCTCGGCGCGGAGGCGTTGCAGAGAGCCGTTGAGGCAGCCGCGGCCGGGGTGGCCGCGGTGCAGGCCGGGGCGGCCGCAGCCGCGACGCGCGTGCGAGTGGAGGCCGAGGGGCGCGCTGTCGAGGAGGCGCGGGCGGCGGCACGGGCGGCGGAGGCGGCGCGACGTGAGGTGGCGCGGCTGCTCCGATCGGCAGCAGCGCCGGGGCCATTCGGTCGGGTCCGGGCCGAGCCACTGCGCGAGGCGCTCGAGGCGGCGCGCCGAGCGGGAGTGAGTTCGGACGAGCTCTCAGCGGCGGAGATGACCCTCGGCGCACTCGAGGCGGAGGCGGCGGAGGAGGCGGCGCAGCAAGCCGAGGCGTCGCGGCAGCGCGAAGCCGAGGCTGCCACGACTGCCGAGCGAGCGGCGCGACAGGCGGAGCAGGAACTGCGCGCAGCCATGCGGCCCGGGCTGTTCTCGGCTGTGCAGCCGCTCAGGCTACGTGCGGCGCTGCTGGCCGCACGCCGGGCAGGCGTCCGAGCCGACGCTGTCAGCGCGGCAGAGGAGGCGTTGGTCAAGGCAGAGGGCAAGGCGCCCGAAGTGGGGGCCAAGTCCGAAGGCGCGGGCGAGGGCGCGGACGAAGTGGCCTCGGATAATGATGTGCACACCATGAGTAGCGCCAAAGCGAGCCCTGAGCATCAACAACCGGCCGACCGGCTGCGCCAGGCCAGGGCCGGGCGGGCTGCGCAGGCCGAGAGGCGCGCGTGCGCCGCGCGGCAGGAGGCTGCCACATGGGCCAAGGCCGAGGCCGAGGTCCTCGACCGCGAGCGTGTCGCGGCAGAAACGCGCTCGGCAGGCTTACGCTCGGCGCTTCGATCGCTTGAGAGCGCGCCCTGGGAGAGCCACGCAGACGACGAGGAGATGCCGCCAGCCAAGCGGGCACCGACTCCGACAGCCACTGCGTGCGCCTTAGCCACCGTTGAGCTACGTGGACAGGAGTCCAGCGAGCTGCGAACAGCCTTGCATTCGCTCCAGGCGGAACGCGAACGCGCCGAGGCTGCAGAGCGCGATTTGGCGGCTGTGCGCGAAGCCCATGCGGTGCTGCAACGCGAGGCTGAGGTGCTGCAACGCGAGGTGCAACGTTTGCGGGAGCGAGCGGAGAGCGCCGAGCAGCACGGTGCCCGATCGTCTGGTCAAGAGACAATCGTGCAGCAGCTGCAGGCGCGCCTCCGGAAGAGCGACGAGCGCTCGCGCCAAGGCGAGGCGCTCATCCATCGGCTGCGCTCGTTCATCGCGGCGAGCAGTGGAGCGAACGGGAAGGAGAATCCTCACCCGTGCTAAGCGCGATCAGCCGGGGGGGGGTGGAAGTTTCGGCCGCCGTCGAGCCGCCGATCTGCGTGTTCGCCGCGCGCGGCCCGGGCGGGCGCGCTTCGCAAGATCGAACGCCCCGCCCCCCCTCCCCAACGGGGACCAAGCGGGGACCGCGCGGTCGCGCGGGGACTTGTCTCGCGGTCGTGCTCCGTCGGCTCGGCTGTTCTAAAACGTTATTGCGTCTATAATATGTGTCCACAGCCCCCGACAGCGCGGTGTAGGTGCGTGGTCCACTCACGACTCAGGCACCACACCCGCGCCCGCCCGCTAACCGCTTTTAACCGCACACATGACATCAACGGAACGCGCGGCGCATGATAACCCCAAAGCCGCGGGCGATCCCGCGGGTGTGGTGTCCTGGGTGCTGATCGCCCCACGCTGCCGCGCGGACCCGGTTTCACACGCGCTTACAAAGAAAGCTTGTTGCTTTTGCGTTTTGCGCTTTGCCGCTTATCGGGTCGTTCGCAACGCTCAACGCAACGTCTCGGGCTCGGCAATCTCATCTGTCCGGTCTCCAGCACGGTTCGGTTGTGGGCACATGTGCCAGGCTTGACGCTTGTGCTAGGCATGTGCGAAAGTGAGTGCACGAGTATACTCCATACGAGCGCGAAGTTGAAGCGAAATTCGTCACTGCCTGCACGCCGATGCAGCACCTCCACCCTTGAAAGTATCCTTGACATGCCAGACTGTGGTGCCTAGCAGCTGTGCACGAGGTCCTACATCCGGCTCGGGGTTGCGCACGTAGTAGGACTGTAGGCCGTAGGAGCGATAGCCCCCAAGCCCAAACCGTGGAAGGTAATCGGCGCATACAGGCGTTGACGGTGCACGAGTAGGTTTGAGACTGCGCGCCGGCGGTGGGCCCTTTTGCTGCACAAAATTACGGCCCGTAGCTCGCAATACACGTAGGTCCTTATTCTCGTTCATGGAGGATGCGAGCATGTGGCGAGAAGTGATAAGCACGCGGAGCACATCTCCAGGATCCGGCGAAGCCCTGATCAAATCGCGATGCGTTGCTGCGACGCGTGGAGGACTTCTGAGCTCGTGTGTATGCATTAATCGTGGCTCGGGCACCTTGGCCCATTCGCGCCACAGATCGGTCGAAAACCCATTCCGAATCTCATGCGCGACGAGCTCGCTCTTGAGGACACGAAATCTGTCGCTCTGATGCATGAGCGCCCAGAGCTGTGCAGTCCTGCCGTGGAGCACCCGCTCCATGGCGGCCTCACCTTCCGCCAAGCCAGCCTCAGCAGCGCTGGTGAGACTCGTCTCTGCCTTCTTGATCTTCATGGACAAACACATGATCGTTACATGTCAGCAGGGAGAGATTGGAAACGGATGAGGAAAATTCGCATGCAGGATTTCGGTGCAAAAAGTACACCGAGGGAGCCGGAGACACACAGGATTTCGGTAGGTGGGGGGGTCTGCGGTCAGCGATTGATTGACAGACCCCGAATAAATGCTTACATGTATAAATGCTGGGTGGGTTGTGCTCCAGCGGGCGGGCTCAGCCGCGCGGGCGCGCGCGGGCGCGGCGGCCTCGTGGCCGCGGCAGCCGTGTCTACAACAGACTCCATCGCGGCGGCCTAGTACAATGTAGCGGCGGCCGACGAGGTGCCGAGGTCCTTTTGTGACTTCTTCGAGACGTGGGCCGACCAGGTGGCTTTCATGGTCGAAGTACGTCGATCATCTAAGCACATAGGTATATATACCGTGTGTCGTATCCTGTGTATATACCGTGTGTCGTATCCTGTTGACGCGCCGCGTTCACGTCCGCATCTACACACGAAACGGGCGGTCGTCAAGAAAATGCCCCCCACTGTTATACTACGTATCCGATTTAGCCCGCTGAAACGACGACGCAAACGGTTTACCTCAAACGACGCAAACGGGAAGTCAGAGTAAGTGTGAAGTACGTGTTCGTTCGCGTGCATTCATGTCAAGTCAAGTCAAGTCTATACAGAAACAACAGACAACCATACGGAAGCCTATCGAATGTGCTCCGGAAGCCAGCAGGGGAGGACGGGAGTCGATGGAGATGGCGGAGGGGGATCCATCTAGAGGCGACACGTCATAAATGCTGACTTGACTTGACTTGACTTGCATTCATAATGAATGAACGCGCGGTCCGGCGAAAGAATGAGCATTGCGGAGACGTGCGCTGTCGCGATGCGCACGGAGGGCGTCGTTGGCGTGCTTTGCGTCGATGCGCAGGGGCTTTCGCTGCACAGTGAGGGCCAGGTACCCGATGGCTGCAGCGGCGCCGTCGCAGAGATGGGTTCACGGGGTTTCGCCCTCGTTGGCGATGGCGGGGTTGTGACGGCGGAGGGGCCGATGGGGAAGGTGCTCATCAGCCTGTGCAATGGTGCTACGGTGGCGATCTTCATGTCATCGTCCAAATGAATGATGGCAAGCGCCATCATGCTGTACTGGAACAGTGAAGTTGTGGGTGTAAATAATGGACCAAGGAGGCGTTCCGTGCCCGGGCCACAAACTGAGTCTAGTGCGAGAGCTGTTCTTGCGCACACTATGCACGCCGCACAGCGCCAGTACGCCTAACGTGCACGGCAGTGATCGCGTGTGATGATTATTGGGAGATGTGTCAGAAATGCGTTGTGGGGACCGCTACACACACGCGACATGCGCGACGCACCCGAATCGCCCGCGGCCGTTGTGTAATAGCGCCCCGCACGCGAGTCGTGGAGCAACGTCGCACATGTCTCATATGGTTCTGTCATCTGCCCCACAGTGCATACCGAGCCGAAGACGCATGGCCTCGACCTTCGCGACAGGTACTTCCCCAGTACGCCCATAGTCGAGCAAAATGTCCAAGAGCGGCGCGGCGCCGGCCATCGCTTGGGTCTCCAGATACGGATTGCGCACCAGCTCGGGCGGAGGTCGCGCAATCGGCAGCAGCTTGTCGTAGAAGTGGTCCAGCATCGAAACCGAACTACCCCCACTCGCTTGGTATTGCGCGAAGCGCTCTGGAGAGGCATGGGCGAGCGCTGCGTCAACGGTGGTTGGCCGCGGTGTCGTTGGGCACGCAAGCGGCGTCTTGCCCTCCTTCTTGTTGTAAAGGTAGCAGCGCACCACACCGATCTCGCCGACCGCTTCCAACCGATCCGACCAGCGCGGCCACAGCAACTCTGGCTCGCTCACAGCTTCAGGCGGGCACGAGTTGCCATTGGACGAGCACGACACGTAGCCGATGCAACGCACGGCATCGGCGATGACATCAGGCGCGGTGCCGCATTCTCGCATGATGCGGGTAGCGTTACCATATGATTTTGAGGTGCTCGCGAAATACTTACGGTCGTCCGCATCGTGCAGCAGCGCAGCGAGCCTCAGAGCTTGGATGCGCTTACCAGCAAGTCGTTTCGGCGACGCTGCGACAGCCTTGTCCAGATGTCCGAGCACAGCCAAGGCGTGCGTGATTCCGTGCGATTCATCGACGCCGAACTCTTCATATTGTGCAAGTAGCTTAGCTTCTGCCTTCGAGATGATGGCATCCCTACTGGATCGGGTGGCATACAAGCTCTTCATGCCAAGGACTGCCCCGAGTGCAACCAATGCTAACCCGACATACTCGTGCATGAAGGCCGAGGCAATCGCTGCGATGGCCATGGCCGCCAGCAGAGAGGCCGCGCTCGTTTGTTTGACTTCACCTTGGCGCCATAACGCAAACATGACGCGGGCAACGCCGGGGGCTCAATCCTTGCAGATTATGTTTGACGTTGCGAAGACCTTCACATCGTCACGGTCTTTCACGCCGCACCTCTCGGTCGCGCTCCTCTCGCGCTCCACCGTCTCCCTCCACCCATGGCGAGCTTTCCGGTGCGCGCTCTGGTTCTTCGCCGCGAGGGTGCCAGCGACGAGTCCTGCAGCGCGTGGCCTGCGACGATCGCCTTCGCCCGTGGTCCCAACGGACTCTTCTGCAACATCGGCCGTGAGGGAGATGCGGAGCACGCCCAGTGGCTCACATTCAAGACCACCCACCCGACTGTGTCACGCAAGCACATGACTCTGGTTGCGACTCCTGACTGTTCGTCGGCTGTAGCCACGCAGCATGGTCAAAATGGCACCGGTGTTTGCGCGCCGGCCGACGGATCGCGGTGGGTGAAGGTGGCCAGAGGCAGCAGCCACGAGGTGCACCTGGGCAGCCTCATTTGCCTTGACGAGAAGGCGCGCACGGGGCGCGCGGATGCGCCCCGTCCCGTCCTTTACCGCCTCGTCGCCGAGCCTGTCGACAACAAGAGCTCCCTTGACGTGAACGGAACCGTCCTCACAGGCATGTCAGCGCAGCACCAGGGTGAGCCACTTCTGCTGGCAGATGCGGCGGCGGCAGCAGTGACGTTCGAAGATCCGCCACGCGCCGTCAGCAGTGCAACCACTCACGTGGACGCCCACATGGGTGCTCACGTGGACGCGCACGTACATGCCTTCGTTGGAGCGCGACTCACCGCACGGACGACTGGCGCTCGTGGCGATGACGGCTGCAGAGGCAGCGTCGACGTCGCGGATGACGTAGACTGCACGAAGGATGCTACCGCCGCTGCTGCCGTCGATGCTGCCGCCGCTGCTGCAATCGACGGTGCAACCGATGGTGCTGCTACCACCGCTGTCGTCGTCGATGGCGAGCAATGTCGCAGTGCGCAAGTGCGACTGCTTTCAGCTTCTTTCGGCACATCTACGACGCCCATCCTGCTGTCGGACTCGCAGCCGAACGACGAGCCCACGCTCGAGTCGCAGCCCGACGACTGCGTGCTACTTTCTGACTCGTCCGTCGCCTTCGTAGCCGCGCCCGTGGCTGGTGCCGCCGCTGGCGCCGCCGCTGCCAAGCCGTCGCACCGTGCGAAGGGCAAGCAGCGTGCTCGCGACAGTCGCCCGCGGCCTCCCGAAGAGCTCATCTGTCTCTTCGATGAGGACGAGGACGAGCTGACACTGGGTGCGAGCTCACGTGCGGGATCGAGTTCCAGCATGGATGGCGGCAGCGGCAAGCGAGTGCGGCTCGATGGTCCACAACTTCCAAGCGAGGCGTGTACACATCGCCCGCCGCCAAGGATGGCAACGGCGATCCGTGGCTCTGCGGCGGCGAGCATTGCAGCCGCCGCGGCGGCTTTGGCGAATGCCACAGAGGAGGATGGAAGCGCAGTTCAGATCATAATCGATATCGACGACGACGACGACAGCGATGATGGCGATGGCAGCGGAGCACATGTGGGCAAGGACGGTGGCGCCGAGGCCGAAGACCTTGATGACGAGAGCGAGGGCGTCGTGGAGATGCACGGCGAGGACGGTCCGAGTGACACAGTGATTGACTTAACTGACGACCGGACCCTTGCGCGGCTGCTCACCAAGCAGCTCGTCGGCAGGGGCGCGGTCGACGCAATCGATCTGGAGGCGCTTCAGGACGCGCGGCGCCGCCGGCTGGACCAGCGGCGCTCGACAGTGGTAGCGAATGCTGATTACATCGACTGCGAGGACGAGGCGTCGACCGACCTGCTTCACGAGCAGCGCGCGGGCATCGGCTCTTTCCTGCAGCAGCGGGCGACAAATCTGGTCGTCTCCGAGGTCTGGCACAACCCTGCCTCGAAGCCGGGAGGAAAGCTGTACGAGCGCTTCTTCGCCGCCTGGGCGAGCGCGCCGAACAAGCGGCTGCGACTTGTCTTTCATGGGACGCCTGAGGCCAACGTGGAGAGCATCTGCAGCGAAGGCCTGGACCCAGCGCGCCGTAATGGCCAGGCCTATGGCGCAGGCGAGTACTTTGGCGGTGACGCCAATGTCTCGCTTGGCTACTGCCGCGGTGGCCGCAAGATGATTGTCTTCGTGGTTCTTCTCGACCCAAGCGGTGTCACACTTGAGGGGCCAACTCCTGCGGGCGAGATGGTCGTCATCAGCAAGCCTGAGTTCCAGCTGCCTCTCGCAGTCATAACCTTTTCGCAGAGGGCGCTTCCGCGCCAACAGCCGGGTCATGCGGTTGGTCATGCCTTTGGTCATGCGATCCGTCCGATGCCGATGCCGCAAGTGCCCCGCTACATGCGCGCCCGCATCAAGCCAAGGAAACAGAAGAGGCTGCCGCGCGGACGTGCGTGAGAAACAGTTTGCTCGCTGATCCTTAGCTGATCTGAGGAAGACCGTGATGCGTGACAAACGCAGCGACAACATCCCAACAACGCTGTTGGTAACACAGCACACGCAATCCGGTCACCGCCGCGGGCCCGCGGTTGCGACACGCGAGTCGTCGCACGTCGGCCCTCGCGGTCGCGAAGACGTTTGGATTCGCCGAGCGACGGACCTCGGGTTCACGTTGACCTCGGACGGGCCCGCTCCTCCTGGGTACCTCCTGGGGCGCGGCCCCGCGGCCCCGGCGCGGACGGGACCCTGACCCCCGGCGTCGACAGACGACTAGCGCCAATACCGTACGCGCGGCTAGCCGCGGCGGGTCGTTTTCGTCTTTTCTAGGGGCGTTTTAACCGTCTTTCCGCTCGGGCGGGCGTCGATGTGTGCTGGTTAACGCGAGCGGCCAGCGCCACTTACCCCGACGACGCGAGATCTTTCTGCGGCCCGCGCGGGGGTTAGGCAAGAACTGGGGTCGATTAGGGGTCGATCCTTAACCTAAACCTTATCGGACGAGGTTCGACACAGGCGCCTTCCTATAACGACCGGTTACGCGTAGGTATACCGGCAGAACGCTCCGCGGACCCGGTCGCGGCGGGAACGGGGAAACGCGACGCAACGACGGCATGACAAAGTAACGTGTACCGCGTCCAGTCCTGGGACCTGGCGCGGGTACGATCTACGAAAACGCTAACG
>Ga0164295_10004728_pt1 | contig 10810 bp, 9 predicted proteins | sample GEODES006metaG_FD_111798 | JGI IMG/M metagenome (GOLD analysis project Ga0164295, IMG submission 111798) | Oligotrophic lake water microbial communities from Sparkling Lake, Wisconsin, USA - GEODES006 metaG | ecosystem: Environmental > Aquatic > Freshwater > Lake | place: USA: Sparkling Lake...
CCCAAGATCGGCAGCAGTGGCGGGCGTCGTGGCAACAAGGCGCAAATCTATGAAGGCGGCCTGCTGGTGCCTTGCCTGGTGGAGTGGCCGACTCGCTTCGATGGCGAACGTGTGATCAAAGCCCCCGCCGTTACCTCAGACATCTATCCCACGGTGCTCGACATTGTGGATGCCACGATGGAAAACCAGCCTGTGCTCGATGGCATGAGCTTGCTACCTCTTCTCGATGGCAAGGAAACCAAGCGCGCCAGACCTATCGGCTTCTGGAACTGGCCGCGAAAGAACGGATTCAAAACGCCCGCCAAGCAGTGGATGGAAGAGTTGCTGGCGGATCAAGCTGCGGGTCGTGAGCCCAATGATCCTATGCGTGTGCGCCCCGATGCGGCAGAGATCAAAGAGCAGGTGCCGACCAATAGCTTTCCCGGCCACGCCGCCTGGCTGGATGGAACCTGGAAGCTGCACCGCATCCAGGATGTAAAAACCGGCGATGTGAAATGGGAACTCTACGACCTCGCCGCTGATCCCGATGAAAGCCGCGAGCTGTATGCCGAACAGCCCGAGCGTGTGCCACAAATGCAACAGCAGTTGGAAGACTGGCTGGAGAGCGTGACCCGCAGTTTGAATGGCGAGGACTACAAGTGAGCCAAGGAGCGACGGCATCTTGCCGTCGCTCCTTGCTCAATACCGCCTGCCGTGTGCGTGCGGCTTGCCTTGGAATCCATCAGCGTAACCTGCTGACGTCTGCGCTGCCGCTCGCTTTGCCCAGGCATCCACACGTCCTCGGCGGAAGTCGCGGTCATACTCACGCACCGCATCACTGATCGGCTCCTCTGGATGCTGGGTGAAGCCGTCGTCGTAGCCGCCTTGAAGCAAAGCCTCGCGCTGGGGCACCTCTTCGAAGCCGATGAGCTTGCTTCGATAACGCTGCCAGTCATACGGCAGCGGCGTGAGGCTGTCGCGCTGACCACAGGTCCACGCGATGTCGTAGAGCACGAAGGCACGCTCAGGGTTCGGTGCTGGCTTGCAAGCGGGGAGCGCTAGCAGCAGACACAGCAGCCATTTCATCGCGACAATGCCTCCCGCAGTTGCAGTGCCTCAGGGTGGTTCGGTTGCAAATTCAATACTCGAAACACCTCCGCCCGCGCTTCCTCACGACGGCCAGCGTTCGCCAGGATCGTCGCACGCACATAAGGCAGCGCGGGGTCCGTGGGATTGGCGGAGGAGCCTTGCGCCAGGGTGTCCAACGCTTCCTGCACCTTGCCTTGCTGATTGAGACCCAGGCCGAGGTTATACCAAGCGCGAGATAGGCGCGGCTCCAACTTCACGGCTTCACGCAAGGCAGCGATGGCTTGATTCATGTCGCCAAGTTCATTCCAGGCAAGGCCGAGTTCATAGCGATACTGGGCTTCTTTCGGCGCGAGGCGAATGGCTTCATTCAATTCGGTAATGCCGCGTTTTACATCGCCTGCGATGCTGTGCATCATCGCTAGATCACGACGAAACGGGGGCGAGCCAGCGTCCCATTCGACAGCTCGCTGCATGTGCTCGATGGCTTTGGGCACGTTGTTGCGCGCGTAGTGGAACTGGCCCAGTTGCATCTGGCCGCTCGGCTGGTCGGCATTCAAATGCAGCATGTGCTCCAGTTCCTTGCCCGCTGTGGAGGTCAGATCGAGGTCACTGCGCAAGGCCCAGGCAGCCGCCACGCGCACATTGCGCACCGGATCGTTCAGCATGGGCTCCAGGGCGCTGCGAATGCCGCTGACATTCATCTCGATCAGCGGCGCGAGAGATTGCACGGCGCTGCCACGCACCAGCGGATGCTCATGCTTCAGCTGCGCTATCAGAGCCTCTCGCACGGCGTCACTGCCGGTCCAGCGATCCAGCAGCAGGCTGGCGCTGGCTTTCCAATACGGGGTATCGTCGCTGGCCAGAACGGCTAGCAAGCCATCCCGTGCCTCATCCTCACCACGGCGTGCTTTGGCCATGACAGTGGCACGCTGGCGCGTGCGACGGCTCATCTTGTCGCCATACCACTTCTCCACGGCGGCAATCGACCAGTCGGTGTCTTTGTCTGTATGACATTTGTTACAGGCGTTCGGGATGCCGAACTGTTTCGTCAGCAGCGGGTCGGGAATGGTGAAGCCGTGGTCATGGCGCGGGTGGCGCTGCATGTAGGTGGTCTGCGGCATGTGGCAGTTAATGCACTGGTTGCCCGTGCTGTCGATGCCATGGAACGAATGCGCCGTAGGCAGGATCGTGGGTGCATTCGGGTAGCCGCCCGCCGTGTGGCATCTCATGCACAGGTCGTTGCCCGGCAGGATGCGTTTGCCGCTGTGCGGGTCGTGGCAGTCCACGCAGCGAACACCAGCGTGATGCATCCGACTGCTGAGGAAGGAGGAGAACTCATAGTCCTCGTCGCGAATCTGGCCGTCAGGGTAAAAGATGTCAGACTGATCGACAATGGCCAGCGAGTGATGGTCGAAGAACGCATCGCCCGGTTTGAAGTCGCCGGTCAGCTCTGTGCGGCGCGCATGGCACATGGCGCAGCTGTCGAGCATTTGATCTCTGGATAGCGGCTTCTTGGGGCAAGTCTCCGGTTTGCCTGCCAGATAAGCATCGGCGTGTTGCTTCATGGGCCCGTGGCATGACTCACAGCTCACGGACTTCACCGCCATCGTGGTTTTGAAGGTGTCCGTGGTGTGGTCGTAGTTCTTGCGCACGCGGGTGTTGTGGCAGCCCGCGCACATCGTATTCCACACCATGCCACGCCCCGTCCAGTGGCCCCATTCGCCAGGCTTGCGATCCTCATCGCCATAGACATTGAACCACTCCTTCTTGTTCGGGTCCCAGCAAGCTTCCAGCGTATGCACGGCCCCGCGTTCGCCATTGACGAGGAATTGCCGCAGCGGGTTGTGCCCGATCACACGGTCCACCGCGAAGGGCTTCACTTCATTGCCAAACCCCAGGGCCACCACTTCGGCCTTGCCGTCCTTGATTTGGGCCGTGGTGGTCTGGCTGCCGTGCTTGAAGGTGTGCGCAGGGTCGAACGCGGCCTTGTCCAAATCATCACGCAGCGGCCGCTCAGCTAGGCCATGATTGGAGGTGGCCCATTTCTCGAACTCCACGGCATGGCAAGCCTTGCACGCGGCATCCCCTGCATACCCGGCAAAGGCCGTGGCTTCATCCTCCATGATCGGGCCCGCAGGAAGTTTGGGCGCGGCGGTGACTGAGGCTGGTGTGGGCACCGGCGTGAACTTGGGCGGCTGCGTGCCATACCAAACGGCTGCCACCACGGCGAGGCCAACGCCCAGCATGAGCCAAGGCACGCGTGATCGCGCGGCGGGCTTCGCCTCGACATCGGTCACGGGGGCTGGTGTGGGGCGTTTCTTTTTCGACATGCGGAGCGCTCACACGTAGCTACGACGCGGCTTCGCGCAAAGAAGTTCCACTTTCGCTCAAAGCAGGGGTTGTGCGCTTTGCTTGAGACTGGCACTATCACCGCATGAAAAGACTGTCGTTGCTGGCGCTGCTGCTTGTGGGATGCACCTCCGTTCATGAGGGCGAGACCACGTATTCAGGGGTGAACATCCTGGCTCCCGATGCGATTCAGGCGGCTAAGGCCAGGCCGGACTTTCAGCAGCACATCAAGCCCATCCTGGAGGCCCGCTGTGTGGTCTGCCACAACCACAAGACGCTGCCTGGCTTCATGAGCCTGGAGAACCGCCAGTTAGCCTTCAAGCCCGGAGCCACGGGCACGCCCATCGTTCCCGGTCATCCCGAAAAAAGCCAGATGGTGGCCAACATGGCGCACACTCATGCGAATCTGAAAGTCATGCCGCCTGTGGGCGAGCGAGTGACGGCTGATGAGCTTGCCATCCTGCGCACCTGGGTTGCCCAAGGAGCCAACTGGCCGGAAGGCAAGGCTGGGGCGTTGGACCCCGAAGCGAGCTTGCGGCGCTAGCGCTTCAATGGATGCGCACCGCTTTTCTTGGGCGGCGGCAGAGCCGTCTTGCCTGCGGGCGTGACGGCCATGTTCACGATCTGTGGTGGCACAACCGAGGCCTGGCAGGCGGGGCATTGCAGCACGCCGCTGAGCCGTGGGGCCGACATCATCTTCAAGCAGGCAGGGCAGGAAAAATGGAGCAAGGAGGAGATGGCGTCCGTTGAAGCGGCCTCGTCAGCGCGCTGGCCGACACCGCGTGGGCGAACATCCAGACGGCGCGCCTCATCGACGGCACCCGTGTTGGGCGTGGGCTGAAAGGGAGTGCGCTTCTCGGGGAGCATGGCGGAATGTAGAGCAGGCCCGGGGCCTGTCATCTGGTGTTACAGCTTCGTCAGCGTCATCACACACTCCAGGTGGCGGGTCTGGGGAAACAGGTCAAAGGGACGCACGCGCTGCAATTGATAGCCTGCCTCCTGGAACAGCACGAGGTCGCGCATTTGTGTGGGCGGATTGCAGGACACATAGACCACGGCCTTGGGACCAAAGGCGAAGAGCTGGCGTAGGAAGTCCTCGCTGCATCCTGCACGCGGCGGGTCCACGATGATCACCGTTTCCTGCGCGGGCTGCGTGACGTCGGCAAAGATGCGCTCGGCACTGGCCGCGATGAAGGTGCAGTTGGTGAAGCCGTTGAGCGCGGCGTTGTGCCGTGCTTTCACGACAGCGGTCTCGCTGACCTCGACCCCACTGACCTGCTCGAAACGGCTCGCGGCGCACAGGCCAAAGAGACCGCTGCCGCAGTAGGCGTCGATCAAGAACCGTGCGCCGCTGGCCACGGCCTCGCTGATCGCGTGCTCGACGAAGGCAGGTAGGATGAAGGGATTGTTCTGGAAGAAGTCGCCCGCCTGGAACTCGAACTTCACGCCGTTGACCTCTTCCTTGGCGAGGTCATGTGGATGTGTCAGCACCTCGCCACTGGCGGAGCGCAGCAGCAGTGTGGCACCGTTCTTGTAGGTCGTCTTGCCGCTGCGCACTTCCTCGCGGGTGATGGCGAGTTGTGCATTCAGCTCCGGCAGTGCGATGGGGCAGTGCGGCACATCGACCATCGCATTCCGCGTGCTGGCGCGGAGGAAGCCGATCTCGCCCACCTGGCCATTCTTGGGGCTGTGAAAGTGCGGGGTGATCTTGCTTCGGTAGCCGTATTGCTGCGGCGAGGGCACCACGGGCTCCACGTCGAACTCGATCTTCGCCATGCGTTGCAGTAGCTCGCGCACCTGCTGCTGCTTCCAGTTCAGCTGCTCGTCATAGCGCAGGTTTTGATACTGGCAGCCACCGCACTGGCCGAAGAGGCTGCACTGCGGCTCGACGCGATGAGGGGAAGGCTCGATGACTTCGACGAGGTCCGCTTCGCTGTAGTTCTTGTGATTGCGGAACACGCTCGCCTTCACCTTTTCGCCGGGCAGCGCGAAGCGCACAAAGACGACCCAATCATTCACACGCGCCACGCCGCTGCCTTCGTTGGTGAGCGATTCGATGCGAAGCTCCAGCTCCTCGTGATAGACGAAGGGAACGGGCTTGAATTTGCGGGGTGGCACAGGCGGCATGGGATTGTCTTTCTGCTTTGCGGTGCGGTGGATTGCAAGGCAGAATCCATCGCAATGATGATGACGACATGCGATGTGCTGCACGAGGACCGCTGGCTGATCCTGGTGCACAAGCCGCCGGGTGTGCTCTCGCATCCGAATCCCAAGGGCAGCGACGAGAAGTGTGCCTTCGAAGGGGACTATGACTTCGAGGAGAAGTGCTTCGCTACGCCCGCTGGGAAGGTCTGGCTGATTCATCGTCTGGACCAAGACACATCCGGGGCGTTGCTCGCGGCCAAGGATGCCAAGTCGGCCGATGCCTGCCGTCACGCTTTTTCAGAGAACGGCGTGAGAAAGACTTACCTGGCGCTGACGGCGGGTGGTGGCCTGCCGAAGAAGGGCGAGTGGCACGATCACCTCGTCGTGCGGCACCAGCGGAAACAGGTGCGCACGGAAATCATCAAAACCGCACTGCCCAACGCCGAAAGCCATTTCCGGCTGGTCAACTACGACCCGGTGCATCGCCTGTCATTGCTGGAGATCGACCTCATCACGGGAAAGACGCACCAGATTCGCGTGCAGTGCGCCTCGCGGCATCACCCCATCGTGGGCGATGATGTGTATGGTGATTTCGGGCTGAACCGCAAGCTGCGCAAAGCCCTCGGTATCAAGCGCTTATGCCTGCACGCCGCCAGACTGGAAATGAAGCATCCGGTGACGGGCGAGACACTGCGTGTGGAGGCGGCGGTGCCGGGCGAGATGGCGAGCTTCCTACCAAAGTGAAGGCTTGAGTTTTGTCGCACTCGTCACTAACCACTTAGCACTCAACACTTTCCTTTCCCATGCCCACTCCAGACTTCCACTACCAAGAGCTGTTCGAACTTGGCGACGACGACACCGAGTATCGCTTGCTCACCAAGGAACACGTCAGCGTGAAGGAGTTCGATGGCCAACCAGTGCTCTCGGTCGATCCTCAAGCCTTGACCCTGCTGGCGAACCAGGCCTTTCACGACATCAATTTCTTCCTCCGTCCGAAGCATCTGAAACAGGTGACGGCGATCCTGGATGACCCGGAAGCGAGCGAGAACGACCGCATGGTGGCGCTGACCATGCTGAAAAATGCGGACGTCGCCTCGGCGGGGTTGCTGCCTTTCTGCCAGGACACCGGCACGTCGATCATCATGGGCAAGAAAGGCCAGCAGGTCTGGACGGGCGGTGGCGATGAGGCCGCGCTGTCGAAGGGTGTGTATCAGGCCTACACGGAGAACAATCTGCGCTACTCGCAGAACGCGCCGCTCGACATGTTCACCGAGAAGAACACGGGCACCAACCTGCCTGCGCAGCTCGACCTCGCCGCGGTGGATGGCGATGCTTACAAGTTCCTGTTCATCGCCAAGGGTGGTGGCTCGGCGAACAAGTCGTTCCTCTATCAAGAGACGCGCGCGGTGCTGAATTCGAAAAGCATCGTGCCCTTCCTCACGCAGAAAATGCTGACGCTGGGCACGGCGGCTTGTCCACCTTACCACTTGGTCTTCGTCATCGGTGGTCTGTCGGCTGAGCACACGATGAAGATCGTGAAGATGGCCAGCACCAAGTATCTCGACTCGCTGCCCACAAGTGGCAACGAGCATGGCCGTGCTTTCCGCGATCTGGAGTTGGAAAAGCAAATGCTGGAAGCGGCTCGCACTTGCGGCATTGGCGCGCAGTTCGGTGGCAAGTATTTTGCTTTGGACGTGCGAGTCGTCCGCCTGCCGCGCCATGGAGCCTCGCTGCCCATTGGCATTGGTGTTTCCTGCTCAGCCGACCGCCAAGCGAAGGGCAAGATCACCAAGGACGGTGTCTTCATCGAGAAGCTGGAAACCAACCCGCTGCAATACATTCCCGAAGCCCTGCGGCATCGTGAGGACACCAGCGCGGTGCGCATCGACTTGAACAAACCCATGGCCGACATCCGTGCCGAGCTGTCGCGTTATCCCGTGACCACACGCCTGCTGCTCAGCGGGCCGATCATCGTCGCGCGTGACATCGCCCACGCCAAACTGCGCGAGCGTCTGGAGCAGACCGGTTCACTGCCGGATTACTTCAAGGCGCATCCCGTCTATTACGCGGGTCCGGCGAAGACGCCAGCCGGGATGCCTAGCGGATCATTTGGTCCTACCACCGCCGGTCGCATGGACAGCTACGTGGAGCTGTTCCAGCAGCATGGCGGCAGCATGGTCATGATCGCCAAAGGCAATCGTGGTCAAGCCGTGACCGATGCATGCAAGAAGCATGGTGGCTTTTACCTTGGCAGTATCGGTGGCCCAGCCGCGATCCTGGCCAAGGAGAACATAAAGCATGTCGAGGTCGTCGAGTTCCCTGAATTCGGCATGGAAGCCATCTGGAAGATCGAGGTCCAGGACTTCCCCGCGTTCATCCTCGTCGATGACAAGGGCAAAGACTTCTTCCAGGAAGTCGCGCCGGGATGCACGATGAGCCACTGAGTTTCTACCGCTTCGTCGTCAGTCGGAACTGCCGCTGATACTTCAGCGGCGTCAGGCCCACGTGCTTATGGAAGTGCTGGGTAAACGCGCTCTGGTCGCAGAAGCCGAGATCGCGGGCCACATCGGCGATGTTCGTGCCTTCCTTCGTCAGCGCATCACAGGCGGCCTGGATGCGCAGTTTCATGATGAAGGTCTGCGGGCTGCTGCCGAAGGTCTCGACGAATTTGCGATGCAGCTGCCGTGGTGACAGGTGCACCAGCTTGGCCAGCTCTTCCACGCTGATGCGTGCCCGGAAGTGCTCGCGGATGTAGGCCACGGCGCGGTCGATTTGCAGGTAGGGCTGCATGACCTGCTTGTTGCCTTCATAGCTCTGGATGATGCCCATCAAGCCGATAACCTTGCCGTTCTTGCCCAGCACCGGCAGCTTGTTGGTGATGAACCAGTCGGGGATGCCCTGCTGGGTGAAGAACAGCTCGACAATGTTAAGCTTCGGCTGCGCGCTGCTCATGACCTCCATGTCATCCGCCCGGAAATTCTCCGCCAGCCGCTGGGGGAAAAGATCGAAGTCGGTCTTGCCCACGATGTCCGATTCGTGCTTGAACCCGAAACGCTCGTAGAAGTGCCGGTTCGCGCACATCATGCGGAACTGGGAGTCTTTGGCAAAGAAAGCCACGCCCGGCAGGTGGTCCAGCAGCAGGTAGAACGGGCTTTCAGGCGCGACGGACTTCAGGTAAGCAGTGCGCAGGGATTCGGCAGTCGTCATGGTTTATTCTGAATCAGACATGGCTTCAAAGCAAAAGCTTCGTTGAATATCGGGTCTGGGCAGGCGATGTCATGCCATGGAACCGCGACTCACGCACACAAACGAACACGGCGAAGCCAGCATGGTAGACGTGTCAGCCAAGCCGCCGATGAAACGCACGGCCGTGGCTGAGGCTCGCATCTTGCTGGAAGCGGAAACCCTGCTGATGATCCAGGCCAATCAAGTGCAGAAAGGCGATGTGCTGGCCGTGGCCCGCATCGCAGCCATTCAGGCGGCCAAGCAAACCGCGTCGCTCATTCCGCTGTGCCATCCGCTGCCGCTCACGCATGTGGGCGCTGAGTTTTCACTGCGCAGCGATGGCATCACGATCACGACCACGGCCAGCACGGTCGCAGGCACCGGGGTGGAGATGGAAGCCCTGACCGCCGCCAGTGTCGCTGCGCTGACGATCTACGACATGTGCAAGGCCGTGGACAAGACGATGCGAGTCGAAGGCCTGCGGCTGGTGAGCAAGGAGAAGGTGGAGATGGCCTAACTAGGCAGGGCTTCACCCGTCTTTGCTTTGGCCGAAGAATCTTGGCAGCAGACTGCGTTTATGTGCTTCACTCGTGCCCGCCATGATTCGCCTCGTTGCCCTGCTCACCCTCATTCTGTCACTGCCTTTGCTCGCGGCAGACAAGAAACCTTCAACCAAGCCGAAGAAGGAAAAGGCACCCGAGATGCCTGCCGTGCCCTCGCCTTGGGGTGAGTTTGTGGAGCAGGACTTTCCGTTCTTCAGCAGCGTGCTGGATGCACGCGATGTCGGTGAAGACTTCCCCAAGGACAACCTGACGCCGCGCGGCCTAATCTTGAATCTCGGACACAACCTCTGGGCCTGCTTCGACACGGACCTGCTGCGCGTCGCCTGCATCTGGGAAGGCGAACCCGGCAAGCCGCCCGTTACGCCTGTCGCACTGGCTCCAGGATCGTATCACATCGCCGGGCAGAAGACCAAGGACGGCCAGGACTTCCTGCCGAAGCCGGTGGGCAAGGTGTGGCTGGCGAATGGGATTTATCCAGGCTGGCAGGTCGGCGAGAAGCCCACGTTAAGCGATCCCAGAGAGGCGGGCCCGAGCAAAGAGGAAGTTGGAAGGGGTGCCCTCACTGCCCCACGTGCCCAGCTGAAGGCCATTCGATTTGTGGGCAATGCCACTGTCATCGACTTGGAGATCGCCGGGGCCCAAGTTAGCCAAGCGATCAGCTTCCGGCATCTACCAGGCCCAGGCATTGACTTGTATCAACACTTCAGGATCGCCAACGAAACAACTCCCTTGAACTGGATTTACGGTATCCAAACCTCAGCCAACGACCGAAAACTGTCGGCACGTAATCGCAAGGATCGCGACCTCTTTGCTCCAACTGGACCGCTGATTCAACGCTTCAAAACAACGAACGCTAATCAGAAGAAGCTGGAGACCGAGACAAAGAATAAAATGTCCGTGACCGCAAAGTGGGAATGGAGTGTGTCGGGCAAACATGATCTCAATTTCGCCCTTAAGACCGCGATACCAAAGAACATTCAGGCTTCTCCGGCTGCTGACGATGTGATCAGCAAACTGCTTGATCCTGAAAAGAGCGCTGAGCTTCCAAGCTCACCGCGTTGGCCCCAAACCCTCACCACCCAAGCCAGCCTCAGCAAGTCCCAAGAGGCCTATGTCATCGACGACATCGCCTTGCCCACGGACAATCCTTGGAAGCGCAATGTGCGGCTCGCGGACCTCGCCTTCCTCAATGACCAGGGCGATGCCGCAGCGGTTTCGTTCGATGGCGATGTGTGGCTGATCTCGGGGCTGAAGGGCGACTTGGAAAAGGTTACTTGGAAGCGCTTCACCAGCGGCCTGCACGAGCCGATGAGCATTGTATGGAGGCCAGAGGCCGAAGATGGGACAGAAAGCAAAAGCCCCCCTCCCCTCTCCCCTCTTCCATCTTCGGGCGCAGCCATTCCCCCACGCGGAGCGCTCTTCGTCTTCGACCGCAATGGCATCTGGAAGCTGATCGACAC
>Ga0164295_10004729_pt1 | contig 10809 bp, 10 predicted proteins | sample GEODES006metaG_FD_111798 | JGI IMG/M metagenome (GOLD analysis project Ga0164295, IMG submission 111798) | Oligotrophic lake water microbial communities from Sparkling Lake, Wisconsin, USA - GEODES006 metaG | ecosystem: Environmental > Aquatic > Freshwater > Lake | place: USA: Sparkling Lake...
AGATGATCGGCCAGTGAACCGCCGGCCGACTTACCGAGATTCAGGCCGACATTGAATCCGTCCGGTCGCGACACCGCCTTCATGACCCGAATCGCCTTCTGGACGAACATCATCAGTTCCGCGATCTCTGCTTCGGAGAGGTCTTCGAGCTCCGACACCCGGCGATAGGGCACCACCATGAGGTGGCCCGGGTTGTACGGATACAAGTTCAGTACCGCGTAGACCAGGTCCCCGCGGGCGATCACCAGGCCGTCCTCATCAGACAGTGTGGGGATCTCGGTGAAGGGCTGATTGGGTTGTGATGGGTCGCGGCGCACCGGAGACTCCGCGATGTAGCTCATCCGGTGCGGAGTCCACAGCCGCTGCAGGCGATCCGGGTCCCCCGCGCCCCGATCAGTGATCGGGTCAGTCACCGCGGACCTTCATCGTGTCGGCGTTCGGAACCGCGTTCTCACGGTCGGCGATCCAATTCCCGATCGCGGCAATCGCCTGCGCCCGGGGCACACCGTTGATCTGACTGCGGTCAGCGAAGCGGAAACTCACCGCACCCGCTTCCACATCCCGGTCGCCGGCCAGCAGCATGAACGGCACCTTCTGATTGGTGTGGTTGACGATCTTCTTCGCCATCCGGTCATCGCTGAAGTCGACCTCGACGCGCACCCCGTGCGATTTGAGTTCTGCAGCAACGTCGTTGAGATAACTGACGTGTTCATCGGCCACCGGGATCCCCACCACCTGAACCGGGGCCAGCCATGCCGGAAAGGCACCGGCGTAATGTTCGGTGAGGATTCCGAAGAAACGCTCGATCGACCCGAACAACGCCCGGTGGATCAACACCGGACGCTTGCGGCTACCGTCGGCGGCGGTGTACTCGAGTTCAAATCGCTCCGGCATGTTGAAGTCCAGCTGGATGGTGGACATCTGCCAGCTGCGCCCCAGCGCGTCACGCACCTGTACCGAGATCTTGGGTCCGTAGAAGGCCGCGCCACCAGGGTCGGGAACCAGCGCCAGTCCGCTGGATTCGGCGACTTCCCGCAGCGTCTCGGTGGCCTCCTCCCACATCTCGTCGGAGCCGACGTATTTCTCCGGGTCCTTGGTGGACAACTCGAGAAAGAAGTCATTGAGGCCGTAGTCGCCGAGAAGGTCCAGCACGAAACGCAGCAGGGAGGCGAGTTCATCGCGCATCTGCTCACGGGTGCAGTAGATATGCGAGTCGTCCTGAGTCATACCGCGCACGCGGGTCAGGCCGTGGATGACACCGGACTTCTCGTAGCGGTACACCGTGCCGAATTCGAAGAGCCGCAAAGGAAGTTCCCGGTAGGACCGGCCCCGCGACCGGTAGATCAGATGGTGCATGGGGCAGTTCATCGGCTTGAGGTAGTAGTCCTGCCCGGGCTTACGCAGTGTGCCGTCGTCGGCGTACTCGGCGTCGATGTGCATGGGCGGGAACATGCCCTCGGCGTACCACTCCAGGTGGCCTGAGGTGATGTAGAGCTGCTCCTTGGTGATGTGCGGGGTGTTGACGAATTCGTAGCCGGCCTCGATGTGTTTGCGCCGCGAGTACTCCTCCAACTCCCGGCGCACGATGCCGCCCTTGGGGTGAAACACCGGCAGCCCCGATCCCAATTCGTCGGGGAAACTGAACAGGTCGAGTTCGACACCGAGGCGGCGGTGGTCGCGCTTCTGGGCCTCCTCCAGCAGTTCGAGGTGGCGATCCAGCGCCTCCTGCGATTCCCACGCGGTTCCATAAATTCGCTGAAGGCTCGCATTGTTCTGGTTGCCGCGCCAGTAGGCGGCAGAGCTTCTGGTCAGCTTGAACGCCGGAATGTATTTGGTGGTCGGGGCGTGCGGTCCGCGACACAGATCACCCCAGATACGTTCCCGAGTGCGCGGATTGAGGTTGTCATAGGCGGTCAGCTCATCGCCACCGACCTCCATCACGTCCGGGTCGCCGGATTTGTCGTCGACCAGTTCGAGTTTGTAGGGCTCGCCGGCCAGCTCAGCGCGGGCCTGATCTTTAGACTCATACACCCGCCGGGAGAACAGCTGACCGTCCTTGATGATGACCTTCATGCGCTTCTCGAGCTTCTCGAGGTCCTCCGGCGTGAACGCCTCCGGTACGTCGAAGTCGTAGTAGAAACCATCGGTGATCGGCGGGCCAATTCCCAGCTTGGCCGACGGGAACAGCTCCTGTACGGCCTGGGCCAGGACATGGGCGGCCGAATGCCGGATCACACTGCGACCCTCGTCGGTGTCGGCCGCCACCGGTGTCACCTCGGCGTCGGACTCCGGCGCCCAACTGAGGTCGCGCAGCGTGCCGGCGGCGTCACGGACCACCACGATCGCGGCGGGTTCACCCCGACCGGGCAGGCCGGCGTCGCGCACAGCGGCTCCCGCCGTGGTCCCGGCCGCAACCCGGAGCAGGCCGGACGGGGCGGGGTGTGCGGGCGCGCTCATCGGTGGACTCTTTTCCTGTGCCTCGGGACGGCCATGACCAGCGCACCGGGTCGGCGGCGATCGTCATCATGCTATCGAGGCCTCTGATCAGGCTCCGAGGCCGATCGGGCTGCGCAGCATCGGGTGCTCGAGGCCGAACAGCCGTGCCGACCACGCGATCGCCCCGAACAGCCAGAGGGTGGCCACCACGACGGCCGCGGTGAACACCGCGCCACAGGCCTGAACCCACCAGGGACGTTCACGGAACCAGGTCATCGCGGTGTCATAGCGCCGCCGGGTGAACGTCAGCGTGCGGTGCGCCCAATAAAACTCAGTGGCCAGGATCGCCAGACCGAGGAATACGATCGCCCACCCGGGTCCCGGGTAGGGAATCGCCGCGATGCCGACAAACAACACGCTCAGCCCGATAACGGCCACCGCGACCCGGTAGGAGAAGTCGGCCACGGGTCGCTCCCGCAACCGGTCGCGATGCAGGGACCAGCGGTGTTTTATCCCGCGTCGCTGCGGCGGGTCGGCCGCGGTCGTCTCATCTGTCATGGGGCCACCGTATTTGTGGGAGTTGTTGCCCTTGAGGGTACGTGCGGTAGTGGCAAGGTGATGGCATGCAGCTGAGCGATCTGGCCGACTTGGCGTTGACCTACCCCGAAGTGGGGTCGACGGCGGCCACCCTGCCCGCGGGGTACAACCAGGTCCGTTTGTCGCGCCGGATCGGGACCGGACGCGACCGCTTCGACCAAGCCGCCGAGTCGGTGATGCGCTACGGCATGCTGCGCGGAGCCGGGTTGCGAGTCACCGCCACCACCGAGGTGGCACAGGTCGGAACCGATGTACTCGGCCGACTCGGGCCGTTCGTCGCACCGTGTCGAGTGGTGTACGTGACCGAGGGGCCCAACCGACGCGGCTTCGCCTACGGCAGCCTGCCGGGGCATGCGGTGTCCGGCGAGGAGATGTTCGGGGTGCACTACAACCCGAGCGATGACGGTGTTTATAGCGACGTCGTGGCGTTCTCCCGGCCCGCCACCTGGTGGAGCCGACTGGGCACACCCGTCTTATCGGTGGTGCAGCGGATGGTCACAATGCGCTATCTGAACGCGGTGTAGCCGCACACGTCAGTCCCAGCGCGACGGTCAGCTCGAGGATCGTCTGCGGATCATTGAGGCGCTCGCCGTAGAGCTCGCGGAGCTGGTTCATCCGGTAGCGCACCGTTTGCGCGTGGACGAACAGATCTGCCGCGACAGCATCACGCTGCCCTTGGCGTAGTAGCCAGGCGCGCAGTGTTTCGGTGAGCCGCTCGGCAGCGTTGGGTCGCAAGCTCGCCAGCGGGGCCAGAGCCCGACGACGCAAATCGTCGGCGGCGTCCTGGTCGGCCCCGAGAACAAGCTCGACAAGATGCTCGTCGGTGTCCAACACCCCGCCGGCGCCGATCGCCAACGAACGGGCCCGGACCACCCGCTGATACGAGGCTTGCGCCAACACCCAGGGGCGCGTGGGCCCGACGATCGCCTGCCGACCGGCAAGCACCGATAACAACGACGCCCGGCGCCCACCGTCAGCGTTGGGAACCAGGATTACCGACCAGGAGTCGGCCGGATCCAGCCCCGGCAAATCATCAGCGATCTGCAGGGACCCCGGGCTCAATTGTGTTGTCAGTCCGCGGATTTGAGTGACCGGCAGTAACACTGCCGTCAGCGTCTCCGGGACCTTCCAGTTCGCTCGGTCCGCGCCGGCCCGCAGCACCTCGGGTGACTCCCCCGCCAGTAACTGTTTGGCCAGCATGTCAAGATAGCGTTGCCGGACCCGGCCGGCGGTGGCCTGCTCATCGGTATGTCCGGACACGCTGGACGCTGACAACTGGTCGATGAAGGCGAACACCAACTCGGCAAAGCGGGCGATCGTGGTCGCCGATACCCCGGCACTGACCGCAGTCTCCGACAACTCCCGCCACGCCACCCGTGCACCGACGCGATAGGCCGACAGCAGTGCATCGATGGAACGGCCGTTGCGCGCCTCACCGCGGCCGAGTTCGTAGGCGCCGTTAAGAGCGGGCGACAGTGGGGATTCGGGATCGGAGTCCTGTGCGCGGGTGGCCAGGCGGAGAAACGCCCCCAGTGCCGTCTGCACCGCGTTCTCGATGTTCTGACCCATCCGGCCGCTGAACGGATCGGTGTAGGCCGGCACCTCCGCAATCACGGCAGCTACCGTGCGCTCGGCCATCCGGGGTAGCACCGCCTCCAGGGACTGCACCGTGGCCGCGTCGAGCGCCAACCCGGTGAACGGTGACGCCGACTCCGGCAATTTATTCCTTTCGAACAAATTCTGTCTGATTATCCACTCACTCTGGTCAAGAAATTACCCTATCCGGCCAGGGATGGTAGAAACATGACAACAACTGCACCTCGCCCCACCCTCACCGGTGCGCTGCAAGGGCGGATCCTCAAACTCGCCGAGCGCGTCACCACGCCACTGGTTCCCGCCGATTACCTCGATGTGATCGACCCCCTGCGCGCGGGCGCAACACTGCGCGGCCGCATCGTGGCCGTCCAGCCGGAAACCTCCGACGCCACCACCCTGCTGATCAAGCCCGGCCGAGACTGGCGGGCCCACACTCCCGGCCAATACGTCCGCATGGGTATCGATGTGCACGGGGTGCGCCAGTGGCGCACCTACTCGCTGACCTCCGAGATCAATCGCCCCGACGGTTGCTTCAGCATCACCGTGAAGGCCGTCGATGGCGGAGCTGTCAGCACCTACCTGGTACGCCGCGCCCGCGTCGGAACAGTCCTCCACCTCGATCAGGCGGCCGGAGACTTCACGCTGGGCACACCGATGCCGGCCAAGATCCTGTTCCTCACCGCCGGCAGCGGTATCACTCCGGTGATGGGGATGCTGCGCAATATGCCGGCGGGCAGTGTCGCCGACATCGTCGTGGTGCACTGTGCACCGACGTCCGACGACGTCATCTTCGGTGCGGAACTGCGTGCACTCGCCGCACGTGGCCGGATCCGACTGGTCGAGATCCACACCCGCACGCGAGGCCACCTCGACATCGCCACACTGCACTCCGAAGTGGACGATCTCGCGGAGCGTCACACCTGGGCGTGTGGCCCGGCCGGTCTGTTGGAGACCCTCGAGACGCACTGGGCTGCGCAGGACATCAGCGATCAATTAGCCACGGAACGATTCCGCTCCACCGTCATCGCCACCGGCGATGGCGGCACGGTCACTTTCTCCACCACCGGCACCACCATTGACAGCACCGGATCCGACAGCCTGCTGGACGTCGGCGAGGCCGCCGGTGTGCTCATGCCATCGGGGTGCCGGATGGGCATCTGTTTCGGCTGCGTGGCGCCGCTGCGCCAGGGCGCGGTCCGTGATCTCCGCAACGGCCAGATCACCACTGCGGCGGCAGGCGACGGCGTCGTCATCCAAACCTGCATCTCCGCCGCCGCCGGCGCCTGCGATATCGAACTCTGACTCTGATCCCGAAAGGATTTTCATCATGAGCACTATGCAACGCACGGACACCGATCCGACCGCCCACCTGTCCGCCGCCGATATCGAGAACCTCGGCGCCGAACTCGATGCGATCCGCGACGAAATCCTCGCCAGCCGCGGTGAAAGCGACGCCGCCTACATCCGCACGGTCATTGACGCCCAACGCAAACTCGAACTCAGCAGCCGCGCGATCCTGCTGTTTTCGTTGTTCCCGCCGGCGTGGCTGGCAGGCACCATCGGACTGTCGGTCTCCAAGATCATCGAGAACATGGAGATCGGGCACAACGTGATGCACGGCCAGTGGGACTGGATGCGCGATCCCACCATCCACTCCACCTCATGGGAGTGGGACAACGCCTCACCCTCGGATATGTGGAAGCACTCCCACAACGAGTTGCACCACACCTATACCAATGTCATCGGCAAGGACAATGATCTCGGGTACGGCATCATGCGCGTGGATGAGAACCAACGCTGGAAACCGCTGTACCTGGTCCAGCCGGTGTCGAATGCCATCAACGCGTGTTTCTTCCAGTACGGAATTGCCGCCTACGACCTCGAGGTCGGCAAATTCCTCAAAGGTCGCGTCGACAAGTCAGACTTCGTCAACCGCGGCAAGAAGGTTCTCGCCAAGATCGGTCGGCACGTCACCCGCGACTACGTTCTGCACCCGCTACTGTCCGGACCCTCAGCGCTGACCACCCTGACCGCCAACCTCACCGCCAACCTCGTCCGCAACCTTTGGACCCACTCGGTGATCATGTGCGGCCACTTCCCCGAAGGTGTGCAGACCTTCGCGAAGACCTCTATCGAGGGCGAGACCCGCGGTCAGTGGTACCTACGTCAGATGCTCGGCTCGGCCAATATCTCCGGCGGGGCCGCCATGCACTTCATGACCGGCAACCTGTCCTATCAGATCGAGCATCACCTGTTCCCCGACTTGCCCAGCAATCGGTACCAGGAGATCGCCCCGAAGGTCGCCGACATCTTCAAGCGCTACGGACTGACGTACACGACCGGGTCGCTACCCAAGCAGGTCGGCTCGGCATGGAAGAAGATCATCCGGCTCTCGCTGCCGAACGATTTCCTCACCTTTGCCATCAAACCCTCCCGTGAACGCACCGAATCGGTGGCCGCGTAGGGACATAACAACACCTGGGTCAGGTCACCACATCACAGTGCGGGCGTAGGCCGCCGGCAGGTCCTGTGCGCCGAGCAGTCCCGGCGGTGCGTCGCAGACGGCATCGATCGCATTGACCGCACGCGCAGCAGTGGAGATGACGCCGGCCTGGTTGTGGTCGATACCGCCGAGTCCCAGATGCGTGTTGATCTCAATGCCGGGGTTTCCGCGCACCACCGCGCGGTGCACACCCAGCCGGCCGTCGGGCGGGTACGGCCAGTGCGGGGCTGCGGCGGGTGTGAGCCGGTTGACGTGTTCGACGGTGATCACCGCTTCGCCATCACGCATCCCGTCGACGGCGAAGCGCACCGCGGCCACCCGGCCCGGATCGACTGTCATCATCGTGCAGGTGATGGTTTGCGGCGTCACCCAACTCTCGTGGCTCTCCCGAACCTCGTCGAGGGTGACACCGAGCATGTCGGCCAGTGAGCGCACCTGTCCGCCCCACAGCGAGGTGAGCACACCGGGGACGAACATGATCGGGCGGTGATCCGGGGTGGTGCCGAAACCGAAACTCACACCGGTGAATTCAGCATCGTCATAGCTGCCGTAGTCGCAGATCTCCGAGACGGTGATCCCGGTGGCGTGTCCGGCGAGCGTCAATGCGGTATAGACCAGGGTGTCTCCCGAGAACCCGGGGTCGACACCGTTGATGTACAGCGAGGCACCGCCGTCACGACATGCCGCGCGAAGCGGTTCTTGCAGCCACCCGTCGGCGTGGTGCGGTGAGACCAGCCACACCATCGAGGTGCCCACAACGTTGATACCCGCCCGCAGGAACCGGGAGATCTCCTCGATGGCCGCCGTGGGGCGCGTCTCAGCCTGCGAGGTGTAGAGCACACAGTCAGGACCTAGTGCCAACAGGGCGTCGATATCGTCAGTGGCGATGATCCCGGTCGGCTTATCAAGGCCACACAGGTCGGCGGCATCGCGGCCGATCTTGTCCGCGCCGTGTGCGTGTAGGCCGACGAGTCGCAGATCGGGGTGTTCGATGATCAACTGCAATGCGTGGCGTCCCACGTTTCCGGTGGAGAACTGAACGACTGATTTCATCGCGACGCACCCAGATCCTCTCGCCTCCACGGAATTTCCCTAGAGCGCTCAATATGATAGTCAGAGTCCGAGGAGGTCTGATGTCGCGATCACCGCTGCTAACGGTGTCCCGCGACTGTTCTACATCGCCTGGTACATCCGCGACTCACAGCGCCACCCCGGAGCCCCCAGGCTGACCGCGGAGCAACACGATGCGTTGACTCTGGCAGAGACAATCGCCAATGATCCCGCGTTCCATATCGAGATGCGGTTCGAACCCGGCGATATCCAACTGCTCAACAACACCGCGGTATTGCATTCCCGCGAGGACTACACCGACCACGACGATCCCGCCCACCGACGTCACCTACTGCGCGTGCGGCTGAAGACCAACACTCCCTCCAGCCATGAACTGCTCAGGAGTGGCGTTCCCAAACAGGTTTAGGCGCGACTGCCCGCCACCACACCCTCGATGACCGCCACGATCTCGTCTGGGCAGTCCTCTTGGAGGAAGTGTCCGCCGCTGAGCGTGACGTGGGGTTGGCCTTTCGCGCCGGGGACCATTTTCTGGAACAGCGCGTCGCCGCCTCCGGTAACCGGGTCGGCATCGCTGAAGGCGGTGACGAACGGCTTGTCGAACCGGGTGAGCACGGCCCACGCGGCCTTGTTCTCCGCGACGGAACCATGTTCGGGCGTGATCGGAACCAGCGTCGGGAACTGGCACGCGCCACCTTTGTAACTCGCGTCGGGGAATGGCGCGTCGTAGGCGGCGATCTCATCGGCGCTTAGGCTTCGCCCGGTGCCGCCGTTGACGATTTGTCCGACCGGCAGGTCCGGAGTGCTCTGGCTGAACGCCAGCCATTGGTTGAATCCCTCAGAGAACCCGGTTCCGATCGGCAGTCCGGTATTGGCGACCACCACACCGGCGAAGCGTTCCGGGAACGCGGCCACCAGACGCAGACCCAGCAGCCCACCCCAGTCCTGGCAGAACAGTGTCACCTCACGGGCATCCACATCCGTGAACCACTGGCTCAGCCAGCCGACGTGGCGTTCATAGGTGTAGTCGTTACGGTCGGCCGGCTTATCGGAGCGACCGAAACCGATCAGATCCGGCGCTAGCACTCGGTGTCCCGAGGCGACGAGTGCTCCGATCATGTGCCGGTAGAGGTAGGACCAACTGGGCTCGCCGTGCAGCAGCAACACGGTGGCGCCGTCACGCGGGCCCTCGTCCACGTAGGCCATCCGGAGCTCCTGGCCCGTTTCGGCGTCGGCGATCTCCAGATAGTGCGGCGCGTAAGACCAACCGGACAGATTCTCGAAACGGCTATCGGGGGTGCGCAGAATGTGCACGGTGGCCTCTCCGTGGATGAGATACAAGATGACTAGACGGCAGTTTGGTAGCGCTTGCTATTATTTGTCAACCCAGCCGTCGTGGAGGTGACTCAGATGGGCAGACCGGCGAAGACGACGGACTCCGACGTGCTCGACACCACCTATCTGCTGGCCTGGCAACGCGGCTGCGATGACGTCACCATCCGCGACCTCGAAGTCGCACTCGACCTGCGCGCGCCGTCGATCTACCGGCGGTTCCATTCGCGCGATGAACTTTTGGCCGCGGCGATTGACCGCTACGTCGAGTGCGTGGTCGACGTCCGGGTTCGCCGCTACCTGGAGGGCACAGGCGATCCCCTTCGCGGCATCCGTCGGTTCTTCCTCAGCGTCGTCAACGCAGCGGCCGAGCCCGAGGTGCCCCACGGGTGCCTAGTCGCCACCACTAGCCAACAGTCGTCCTACGCGATCCCAGTGATTCGCGACGCGGTCGACCGCGGTGTCGTTCGTGTTGAAGATGCGCTGTGCAATGCGCTGCAACGGGCCGAGGCTTCGGGCCATCGGTTCGCCTCGCAGCATCGCGACCTCGCGCAGGCACTGCTGCAGAGTTTCCTCGGAGTGCTGTTGCTGATGCGCTGCGGTCAGGATCATCTCAAGCCGAGCGTGACCGTCATGCTCGACGCCCTTCTCGGACCGCCCACCCCGACTCCGGGGTAAGTGAAGATCTTGGGAGGGATTACGCCCATTCAAACGGCAACGCCCTTGCCGCCGCAGCCGCCGTCCTCGGCGAAGCGGAGCGTTTTCCCAGCTCACGTGAGAATGCGTCAACACGCTGAACTGCGGTTTCATCACACAAACCGGCGGGCGACTCACCGCCGATGTGTCATGTGTGTGTCACATCGCCGTCCGTCTTAAATAGTAGTGAATTACCTACAAATCGAAGATGGTGCGGTTTACTTCAGACTGACGACCCGACGCAGCCGCATCCGACCTCTGTCATATTTCGAAGTCATAAGACCGGAAGGAGTTCCGATGCTCTCAGCGGTACCGGTAGGCGATGTGCCGGTGTGCGATGTCGACCTCTACGACGCCGCGATCAACGCGGACCCCTACGACGCCTATCGCGCGATCCGCGATGCCGGCCCGGTGGTGTGGTTGCCGGCGACCGGGGTGTGGGCGATGGGACGCTACGACGACGTGCGCGCTGCGCTGAGGGATCACGGACTGTTTTCCTCCGCCTCCGGACCCGCTGTAAACGAGACTGTCAACCAGACGGCCGGGCTGTTGGCTAGCTGCCTGATCTCCGACCCGCCGCA
>Ga0164295_10004730_pt1 | contig 10809 bp, 6 predicted proteins | sample GEODES006metaG_FD_111798 | JGI IMG/M metagenome (GOLD analysis project Ga0164295, IMG submission 111798) | Oligotrophic lake water microbial communities from Sparkling Lake, Wisconsin, USA - GEODES006 metaG | ecosystem: Environmental > Aquatic > Freshwater > Lake | place: USA: Sparkling Lake...
AACGGAGGAACTTTGTATAAGCCATATGTTATAGACGAGCTGGTCTTGCCAAACGGTGAAATTAAAAAAAATAAGCCGTCAGTCATTAGAAATGATGTATTATCTTCCAAGTCAGCAGCCGAGATATCTGAAATGATGAAACAAGTAGTTCAAAAGGGTTCAGGCTGGCCGACCAGAATGGCGGGCTATAATATCGCAGGAAAGACAGGAACCGCGCAGGTTCCAAAAGCTGACGGCACTGGCTACGAGGAGAAGAAGAATATTGGTAGCTTTGTTGGTTTCGCACCAGTTGAAGATCCAAAATTTGTGATGCTAGTTAGGGTTGATTATCCTAAGGTCGATGGATTCGCAGAAAAAACAGCAGTTCCGACTTTTGCCGAAATCGCCAAGCAGCTATTTATATATTATCAAGTGCCTCCGAATGGGAATTAGGCATTAATTTTGTTAGAATAAGGAGACTACCATGAACGAACAACAACTTATACAAAATTTCACATTCATATTAATTCAAGCATCACTAGGCTTTGCCCTAGCAATCGCCTTGACTCCTGTTTATACCTACTTTGCTTTTAAAAATAAATGGTGGAAACAGATGAGATCAACAGCAACCACAGGAGAAAAGGCTAAGATATTCACAGCCCTTCATGCTGCAAAGCATAAGCGTAATATTCCCACCATGGCAGGCATAATTATGGTTGCCGCAATTACAATAGTAACTCTTTTATTAAATCTATCTCGCTCTCAAACATACTTGCCACTTTTTGGACTCGTGGCGGCAGGGGCAATTGGCCTGCTTGATGACATCATCAATATCAGAGGATCGGGCAAAGGCGTCGCTGGTCTGCGTTCAGCCATTAAATTCTCTCTAATTTTGCTCATTGCCATAGCGGGCGCACTTTATTTCTTCTTCAGACTAGGGTATAGCATTATCCACATTCCAGCAGTTGGTGATTTTGAGATAGGAATATTATATATACCACTATTTATCTTAGTGATAGTTTCTACATCTAATGCCGTTAATATTACAGATGGTCTTGATGGGTTGTCGGGAGGGCTATTAGCATCGGCCTTCGGCGCCTTCGCAATAATAGCGTTGGCTCAAGGCAATATCGGAATAGCAGGCTTCTGTATGGCTACAGTCGGTGCGGTATTAGCCTATACGTGGTTTAATATATTTCCAGCGCGGTTCTTTATGGGTGACATCGGTTCTTTTGCGCTGGGGACAGCCCTGGGCGTAGTAGCGATGCTAACTAATTCAGTTTTTGTACTACCTATCATAGGTCTTGTATTTGTCCTAGAGGCTGGCTCAAGCTTAATCCAGATTTTGTCTAAAAAGATATTTAAACGTAAAATATTTATTTCTGCGCCGCTTCACCACCATCTCGAAGCTAAAGGTTGGCCTGAGACTAAAATAACCATGAGGCTTTGGATTATAGGAGCGATAGTGGCTGCTCTGGGTACAATGATTGGACTGGTCGGCAAGGGCTAGAATGGAAAGAAAACAAAAACAAAAAAAACCAATCTACTATAAGCATCGCCCAGACTACTCGATAACTATTTTAGTATTTATATTGGTCGGAATCGGAATGATACTTATTTTTTCAACAGGCTGGATTTCTATTCTTAAGAAATCCGCTGGTGCCAGCGAGAGTAATGCTTTTTTAAATATGCAAGCATTCAGCTTTGTAGCTGGTGTTGTGGCTTGGATTATCTGCAGTAAAGTGGATTATAAAAGGTATCTGCCAATTGCTAGATACATATTTATTGGTAGTGCGCTGATGATGCTTTTAGTCTTGATTCCAGGCTTTGCGAAAAATGTTAATGGAGCTTCAAGGTGGGTTAATATTGCAGGTATCGGATTTCAGCCGGTAGAATTCTTTAAATTAGGCACCATAATATACACAGCTGCTTGGCTTTCTAAGAGCAAAACCAAGCTATCTACTTTTAAGGACGGTCTGGTTCCTTTGTTTATAATTATTGGAATTGTATCTGTTTTGACTATAGTTATCCAAAAAGATATGGGTAGTGCTATGGTTATTATATTGTCCGTTTTTGCTATGTATTTTGTGGCAGGTGCAGGAGTTAAAAATATGGTTCTTGGTCTATCTGCGATGGCTGGCGCAGTTGGCTTACTAGCTGTAATAGCTCCCTATAGATTGGCCAGGGTATTAACCTTTCTCGGAAAGAGCGACGATACAAGCGCTGCTGCTTACCACATAAAGCAAGCCCTGATTGCAGTCGGTAGTGGGGGATTAATGGGTCGCGGGCTAGGAAAAAGTCTGCAGGCATATGGTTATCTACCAGAGGCCACAAACGACTCAATATTTGCTATTATAGGGGAAGAGTCTGGATTATTTGGTTCTAGCTTCATTGTTGCTGTTTTTGCGATTTTTTTCTGGCGAGCTATAAAGATTGCAAAAACTGCGCCTGACGACTTTGGCAAATTTCTAGCCTTTGGGATAGCATTTTGGATTGGTTTTCAGGCACTCATTAACATTTCAGCGATGCTTGGGCTTATTCCACTGACAGGCATTCCGCTGCCATTTATTAGTTATGGCGGCACAAGCCTAGTTGCATTACTGCTGACTATGGGCATTTTACAAAATATTTCTAAATACACTTACAAGGAGGTCTACGATGAAGATACTAGTAGCGGGCGGAGGAACAGCAGGTCATATATCACCAGCGCTGGCCGTAATCGCATCAATTCAAAAGCTTAATCCAAATGCCGAAATCCTTTTTGTATGTTCTGGCAAGGACTTTGAAGTAGACCTACTTGATGATAGTGGAATTAAATATAAAGTTATACCGGCCGGTAAATTTAGGCGATATGGTAGAGGTGTATTGCGTGAGTCGGTGGATCTTAAGACGCAAATTCAAAATATTAAAGACCTCGGCAAGACAATAAAAGGCTACAACTATAGCCGTAAGATAATTAAACAATTCAAGCCAGACGCCGTATTTATAAAAGGCGGTCATGTCGGCTTGCCTATCGGTATGGCTGCGTCTAAGCTAGGTGTGCCATACGTTGTTCATGAGTCAGATGCAGTTATGGGTAAGGCAAATAAAATTCTTTCTAAGAAAGCATCGGCTATTGCAGTAAGCTTTCCGGTTGAAGCATACGCCGAAATCACAAACCCTAGGCTATATTTTACGGGTAATCCTGTAAGGCCAGAATACTACATTGGTGCCGATGCTAAGCCTAAATCAAAGCTTGAACAAAAACCGAACATAATGGTATTTGCAGGTTCCCAGGGCGCCGAATCTATTAATGATATTGTATTTGATAATATTGAGCTACTGCTGAAGAATTTTAATATATTACATATAGCAGGGGATAGGGGGATAGAGAGGGCTAGGGTAGTCAGACACAGGCTTCCAGCTGAACTGAAGAGGAATTATGAAGTATACGGATTTTTGACTGACGAAATGATAGCCGCGTATAACTGGTCAGACATAATTGTATCAAGAGCCGGAATGAACTCACTAAGCGAAATTGCTGCTCTCTCAAAGCCAGCAATTATTATTCCTTTACCGAGCTCAACTAATAATCATCAGATGAAGAATGCCGCATACTTAGCAAACCATGGATCCATAAGGCTGCTAAAACAAGATGATGCCATGGGTATGGGTCTTATTAACGAAATATCAAAATTATCTAGCGACAGGGACGCTATGAGCTATCTGGCTCAATCAATACATAAGCTATTCAAGCCACATGCATCATCAGATTTAGCAAAGATTGTATTATCCCTTGCCAGCAAAAATAGTAGGAGTAAGTAGTTGAGACGTCGCCAAGTAAAAAGATCATATAATCTATCGATGCCCACAGATAAAAAAATAAAAAGGGAAGACTCCGGCATTATTAAAAAGCCCGTAAAGATTAGCTGGACAAGGCTCGTTAGAAGATACGGGATATATATATTTTTACTGGTTATATTGTCTTATATTGTCTTTTTTTCCGACATATTCAAGATAAGTAGGGTAGACGTACAAGGACCGAACAAAGAAATAACACAGAGCCTAGAGGTTGAAACCAATAAGTATATTAAATCGCTCTTAACAAATAATAATTGGATATTCTTGAACTCGGAAGATCTTAAAAAACAATTACAAAAAACTTTCACAGGTCAAGAATCTATTATCGTTAAAAAGCAATTCCCTAATAAGCTGGAAGTAAAAACTGACGCCCAAAAATCAGCGATAATCTGGAAGACTGGTAGGCAAAGCTATGTTATTTCGGTTAGCGGTAGAGCTATAGGGGAGACTAATGACAAGAAAACATCAGGCAGCATGCCTACAGTAGTGGATGGTAGTAATATTCCAGTTGATATTGGCAGTAAAGTAGTGGCAAGAGACTTCATTGATTTTGTAATGAAACTAGATGGCTACTTTAAAACGAATAAAATTGCGATAGAGCAATATTCAGTTGCCGAAACCACCAGTGAACTTAATGTTAAAATTAATGGCGGATATACTATAAGATTCAATACCTCCGATAGTGCGGATTCGCAGCTAAGATCACTTACTGCCACGCTAGACCTTCTCAAAAGCCAAAATAAGGCACCGCTAGAATATCTCGACTTGCGGGTCACCGGGCGAGCATTCTATAAATAATAACTTATAAATTAGCCAGCCTACCCTATGTTCGGTTTTTGTTTAATTACTAATAATCAATAAACATGAGAGTATCAAAGCATCAGCACAGTAGAGAAGGAAGTGCTGTATAGAAAAAGGATAAAATTAAAAAAAAGAGGGTACAAATAATATTAAATTAATCTTTTAAATAATCTGTATTAATAAAGAGATTATAGATTAATGTCGCAAAAGATATATTGTGCGACACGTGATTTAGATATAATAGTTGTTGTAATGTACGTCTATTTAGCTTTATATAAAGGATAATATTCGGTATGCCAGTCTTGCAAATGGGCTACGATGAAGTACAATTAGTTGTTACGTCTCGGCTTATTGTAATGGTTCGATTTATTATTCTTATTTTTAATTAAGTCACTATATCGCTTGGGCTCAACGCCTGCTATTTCAGGACGATTCTGAGGCGGCCTAGCGGCTTGCTTGTTGTCTTTATGGGTGTTTGCATGGTTATTATATCCAGTGTTTGAGCGGGCCCCCTGCGCGCTCTCATTTGTTTTGTTAGAATCACTACTGGCTCCAGCCCAATCATTTATCAAATCCTCGACATCAGATCTAGACATAGAGTATTTACTTCTGGAATTCTCAATAATCCGTTCGGTGTAATCATGGGAGGGAGATGGCATCAAGAGGCTTTTGCCACTAAATGGACTCGATGTCTGTCCGTCGATGCTCATACTTACGTAAATATTCTGTTTATCAAGATTTACTAAGTCAATCGGCTCAAATACCGGTGTGAAATATTTTGATAGATAATCGGCATCGTCCGCCCCTACCCTGAAGGTAACCATAGACCCAACATTACCAAACACTGCATCCCTCACCTCTTCTGGCATCTGCGATACGTATTGGTTTGCAACAGTCAGTCGAAGTCCATATTTTCGTGCTTCAGATAGAATTACCGCAAAAGATTCGGTTGCAAAATTCTGAAATTCATCTACGTATAGATAGAACGGTCGGCGCTCTTCAATATTAGATACATCTGCTCTGCTCATCGCATCGAGCTGAATCTTTGTGATGATTAATGAGCCTAGGATGGCTGCATTATCTTCGCCAATTTTACCTCGGCTGAGGTTAACAATTATAATTTTGCCTTCATCCATAGCATTACGGATATTAAATGAACTCTTGGGCTGGCCAATAATATTTCTTACTAGAGGCACGGCCGTGAATGCTCCTACTTTATTGAGTACAGGCTGGACGGCTTCTGCTGCGAACTTATCATTCCAGGAGGCAAATTCAGTTATCCAGAATGCCTTAACGACTGGATCCTTTATATTGTCTACAATCGATTTGCGATAGTTTTTGTCTGTTAACATCCTTGTAATACCAAGCATTGTCGTACCTGGTGTTTCAAGCAAGGCGAGCAATGTAAAACGTAGAATATGTTCGAGTCGTGGACCCCAGCTGTCTCCGAACATCTTTTTTAGTACTCCAACTATCTCGGAGGCGATATTATTTCGTCGGCTTTCATCGGCGTATTCCATAGGATTAAAAGCTACCGGGAAATCCGCATCATCAGGATTAATGTATATTACGTCATTTATCCTATTCTCAGGTATGTACTTCATAATATCTTGCGCATAATCGCCGTGTGGATCAACAACAGCAAAGCCTTCATTTTGATAGATATCAGAGAGTGTTAACAGATTTAGTAGGAATGACTTACCTACTCCGCTTTTACCGATAATGTATAAATGACGTTCTCGGTCTTTGCGCTTTATTCCAAACTTAATCTCGCCCTGCCTAAACGTAGTAGCCCCAAATAGACTAATGTCCTCTGGCTTAGTATTCGCGAGTGTTGGCAATAGCGCTGGGGGCTCCCCTACTTTAGTCGATGTATATGCAATATTTGGCGTTTCAACGCTAGTATGAGGTAGGTGAAATACACTTGCAAGCTCCTCAATATTTAATATAAAGCCAGAGTCCTCAAAGGTCCGGTTCTGGAATGCTTTTAGGCCTTCATCCCCGATTACCATTGGAGTACCTTCAAAGCCATTTAGGTTCACCGTGTTGAATTGCTTAAAACCACCAATCAAGGCTTGGATTCGTTGCTTTGCAGCCTGCTCATTATCGCCTATATAGCAAATTCGTATTTTAACAGCGTAGCCTAGTTTTTCAGCTTTTGCCTCAATCGCTGAGAGCGATGTAGTCTGGCCAGGTGACAACTCTTTCTTGCCGGGGCCTGCTGCCGACTTGGCCGACTGACTGTAATAAACATCTGGCGTAAAGAAGGCTGTAAAAATATCTTTAATAATGCTACCAGGGGCTGATATCCAGCCATCTAGCACTCCCTTTTTCTTGCCATTTCTTACCTCATCAACGTAGTTCAATGATTTTGAATGCCAACTGTCACTAACGGGTTCTGCTAAAATCTGAATCCACATCTCTTCATTATTACCGAGGCTAGCGAGTACGGTCGTGAGCCCGGCCAGTGGATCCACTTCGAAGGTTGCAAAGGTTTTTATCGGAAATATCTCATTTTTGCTCAGAACTACTTCAGTTGAGTAGGCATTACGGTTGTCGAGTTCTTTTCTACTGTAGTCAGAATCCATTTCTGTAATTTGTATCGATGGATATTGAGCATAAACTTGGCTTTCTACATAATCTTTAAGGTGCCTAGGACACCACACGTAGAAATAAATCAGATGGTCATGAGAAACGATCTCAAAGCTAATATGCTCTTGAATCCCTTCATTGTCTGATGCGGGCTGTAGAATTCCATGTAAGCTAGCAAATAGCTGTTCGGCTGATAATTCTTTCTTTTCATTATCCTTAGGAACTATTATCTGTAGCATTGTGTGCTCGGACCGTTCAATATAGGATACTTTTTGATTATTCTTTTTGATTAAGTAAAAAAGCCAGCCAGCGATAAAAACCCAGCCCCAGAATTTAAAGAGGACAGTGCTGACGATTTGTATTAGAGTTGAAAAAATAGTGATTATTATGTCCATTTTATTTTAGTACTAATGTACTTTTAATGCCTTATATGATTATTTTTTTTCTAGCGTGTAAACGCCTTTATTGACGCGCTTAAATTGGGGTTTTTCTTGCAGATTAAGAACTATAGTAGTTGTTTTGACTTGCCTTCTGGCGAGTACTCTTTTTACAATTTCGTCCTTCGTAAGCGGTGCCGCTTCTTCTTTCAAGACTTCCTCTATGATATCAGCAACAGTTCCTGAGCGGTAGCCCCATTCCGCTAATGCATAAATACCTCTGCCTATTAGAACAAATCTTTTATCCTTTATTAATTCATTGTGCACTGCTTGCGTTGTAACTCTCTTAGGGTTAGCTGCGAGTGTAGAAATCTTGCTTGCGATATCGGAAAAATGCAATGGCCGGCCAGTTCTTTTGAGCACTAAATATATCTTATCGCGGATACTTCGGGGGTTTACTTCTGGCCACGTAGCTAATCCCCATAGTCCGTCAAGTTCACTTATAAGATTAGATGATTTGGCTAGCTCCCGTAGTGTTTCAATACTATGAGGTCCATCGATTAGTTTATAGATATTATCAAATTTAGATGGCTTTGCTGTTCCTTTTATGATCTCGAGTAGATTATCGTGGAGAAGCTTTACTTTGTCTGAGTTAAAAATGCTAGCATCAGCTACCATACTAGAATAGTGGTCATTCCTATCGATATAATCAAAATCAGGGTTAATCTTAATTAAGAAAACTGCATGTGGCTCGAGTTTCTTGTCGATGCTTATTTCATCGCTTAGGCTAGAAAGGCCTATTAGACCACCCTTCTTAACTATAAATTCAGATGTTGCCACGGAAAACTCATGCTTATTATTGGAGTTTTCTCGAAGCCTAGAAAGAGCCGCTTTTTCAATCTGCCTAACCCGCTCGCGGGTGATATTCAGGTCTTGGCCGATCTGTTCAAGAGTTTGGGGTTCGACATTTATGCCTCCACGCCTGCGAAGTACTTCCTTATCCCGGTCCTTTTTGAGTGTATCTAGGGCTGAGTCAACTAAATTATTGAGTTGTAATGTGGTGAGTTGCTTCATATAGTTATAATAATCTATAAATGGCCTATTAAAGGCCACTTAAATCTTTATTATTATATCATTTATGCCTCTTACGGTCAACTTATTTTTTTGTTTTCTTGCCCTTTTTGCTCTTCTCGGCTAGTATTTTTTTGCAGTCTTTCAGGGTTAATTCCTTAGGTTCAGTATCCTTAGGTATTTTGGCATTTACTGAGCCATCGGTGATATATGGTCCAAATCTACCATTTAGAACCTGAATACCTTCTTTCTCGAAATTAGATATTACCCGCTCGTCGAGCATTTTCTGGTGTTCTGCGACTAGTTCATTAGCCCTCTTATCGGTAACAGTAAAGGGATCCTCTCCTTTAAGAGCTACATTTATGCTACCAACTTTCATATATGGTCCGAATCTGCCAATTTGAGCAATTATTTCGACACCTGCAGGTGTTTTACCGACAATTCTAGGTAGTTCGAACATCTTTAAGGCTTCATCGAGCGTGACGTCGGATATTTTCTTGCCTTCTGGCATTGGGGCAAATTTAGGCTTTTCTTCATCTTCTACCTCGCCTATTTGTATCATAGCGCCGAAGCGGCCTAGCCTGGCTATGACTGGTTTTTTGCTTTTTGGATCTTTTCCGAGCACACGACTCTGGTTTGCTTCTCCCCTGCTTATTCCTTCAGATTCTTCGACAAGTTTGTGGAAAGGTTTGTAAAAATCACCAATCATCTTTTCCCATTCCTCTTTGCCTTTAGCGATTTCATCAAATTGCTTCTCTACTTTTGCAGTAAATTGATAGTCAAGGATATCCTTAAAGTATTTTACTAAGAAATCTGTAACAATTGCACCTGTATCAGTTGGCACTAATCTGCTTCGATCGGTGTCATAGCGCTCCTCCTGTTCGGTTTTTGTTACCGACCCGCTACTTAGCTCGAGGACAGTGATATTGCGCATTTTACCGTCTCCTTGTGATTTTTCTACATAGCCTCTGGCCTGTATTACAGATATAGTTGGAGCATAAGTACTTGGCCTTCCAATACCTTCGGCCTCGAGTTTTTTAACCAGTGAAGCTTCTGAATACCTGGCTGGTGGACGCGAAAAAGTTTCGGTCGCAGTTATAGTTTGGGTTGCTAGACTGTCACCCTTTTTGAGATCAGGCAGAATATTGGGGTCGGCCTGTTTGGCTGATTGATAGGCTTTAAGATAGCCCTCAAATACTACTATTTCACCTTTAGCTAAGAACTCTCTACTTATATCAGCCGCTTTAATGGATATTTCAGTTTTTTCTATTAAAGCCTCTGACATCTGCGATGCCATTGCTCTAGACCAGATCAATTTGTATAGCTTGGATTGCTTAGGGTCACTACCAGCCTCTCTGTTCTTAAAGTCGGTTGGCCTGATGGCTTCATGGGCTTCCTGGGCATTAGCCGACCTTGATTTGAAAAATCTCTCATTATAATACTTGCTACCAAAGCCTGAAATAACCTCTTTCTTAATCTGGTCGAGCGCAGTTTTAGAGAGATTAAGTGAGTCAGTACGCATATAGCTTATGTGCCCGTCTTCATAAAGTCTTTGAGCCAAAACCATAGTTTGCTTTACTGAGTAGCCCAGACGGCTCGATGCTGCTTGTTGCAAGGTAGAGGTAGTAAATGGCGGTGCCGGACTTTTTTTGGCGGGCTTTTGGGCGATTGCATCAACATTAAATTGCTTCGACTTAATACTATTTAAAAATTCCTCTGCTTCTTTGGCAGTTTTGATTCTTTCTGACAATTCAGCTTTTATTTGATCGTTTTTATTCGTTTTAAATAGAGCAACTACCTTATAGTCAGATTTTTGCTCAAACTTTTCAATCTCACGTTCTTTGTCGGCAATTAGCCTTACTGCGACCGACTGAACTCGGCCAGCACTAAGACCTGTTTGGATTTTTTTCCAAAGCACTGGACTAAGTTCATAGCCGACAAGCCTGTCAAGTATACGACGGGCTTGTTGGGCATCAACCGTAGCTAGGTTAATAAGTCTAGGATTCTTAATAGCCTCTTCGATAGCCGGCTTAGTTATTTCGTGGAATGTAATTCTTTTGGTTGTTTTGGGGTCTAGCTTTAAGACACTACAAAGATGCCAGCTTATTGCCTCACCTTCGCGGTCTTCATCGGTAGCCAGCCACACATC
>Ga0164295_10004731_pt1 | contig 10806 bp, 11 predicted proteins | sample GEODES006metaG_FD_111798 | JGI IMG/M metagenome (GOLD analysis project Ga0164295, IMG submission 111798) | Oligotrophic lake water microbial communities from Sparkling Lake, Wisconsin, USA - GEODES006 metaG | ecosystem: Environmental > Aquatic > Freshwater > Lake | place: USA: Sparkling Lake...
AATTTTGGAGGATTTTACCGGACCGAATTTTATGTACATGAGGCTAGGCGCTGTGGCGCGCAGATTCAGGCGCCGGAGGTGAATGCGAGTGATTTTTTGACGCGCTTGGAGGGGACGGTGGTTTGGTTGGGTTGGGTGCATGTCAAAGGTTTGGAAAAGCGAGTCGTTCGGGATTTATTGGAGGCGCGCGAACAGGCGGGACCTTTTCGGACTTGGGAGGATTTTGTGCACCGCGTGCCCATTGGCCTAGAACAGGTGATTTTACTGGTTCGGATAGGTGCTTTTCGCCGACTGGGTTGGGAGAAAAAACCCTTGCTTTGGGAGGCCCATGCCCGTTTTCAGGGGAATCGGGCGCCGGTGGTTTCGATGGATATGTTTTCGGAGCAAACGACGGATTTGGGAACCTTACCGGTCTTGGAACATGATGTGTTGGAGGATGCCTTTGATCAATGGGAGCTTTTGGGTTTTCCGCTCTGTTCGCCTTTTGATTTAGTGGATGAATTGCCCCAAACGCTTTTGAATGCCGATTTATGCTTCGAACGGGGCGATATTTTAGGCTATTTGGTCACGCTAAAACCCACACGGACGAAAAATGGAGACAGGATGTATTTTGGTTATTTTTTGGACGTGCGGGGTGAGTTTTTTGATACGGTGCATTTCCCGACGGATTTAAAAAAATATAGCTTTCGAGGCGGAGGCGTGTATTGGATGCAGGGAGCGGTGATGGAGGAGTTTGGACATCGAAGTTTGCGCGTACAAGCTTTGCGCAAATTAGGCTGGCGCGTGGATCCGCGACACCTAGATTAGAACAGGGATAATTGTTCTTCGAGAATAGGTTTTACGGGATTCGCCTGCATTTTTTGTTCGTCAAAAGGCTTTAAAAAAGACTTAATTTCTTCGCTGGGCATCGGCGAAATCCAGGATTTTTCAGCTTCAGGCGATAAAATAACCGGCATTCGTTTTTTGGTATTGTGGATTTCTTCCATCAGCGGATTCGCTGCCGTCGTCAAGATAGAAAAGCTGGGTTTGAATTCACGCGTGATCGGATCCATCCAAATCGCATAAATACCGGCGAGCGCGAAGGGGCCAGGGGAATTGAGTTCGATTCGATATTCGATTTTTTCCTTGCCCCGCGTTTGCCATTCGAAAAATCCGTCGACCAGCACCAAACAGCGCTGCCGTAGCACGGAGGGCTCAAAGGAGGCCTTTTCGAAAATCGTCTCCGATTTCGCATTCAGGGTTTGATTGGGCAAGGTGCTGGCTTGTTCAGCCGTGGCCCAAGCGGGAATCAGCCCCCAGGAAATCAATTGAATCTGGCCGGGTTTGGCTTGGGTAATAATAGGTAATTTGGGATGCGAAAACCCGGACTGTTTGCCACTCGGTAAAAGACTCGCCTCAAAAAGCGCCTGCGCCTCAAAACGTTTTTCGAGGGATTTTTTGGCACTTGTTTGGTCGGTATAATAACACATTTGATTAAATTTGGGGCCGATGAAACAATTTACAAAAAAATGCGTTTACCTTTAAATTTACAGCCATGAAAAGCCATTTTGCGATTGCGTATTCCTTCCTGTTTTTAATGGCCTTGCAAGCTTGTGGGCAGAACCCAAGTGTGGCCACCCAAACATCTAAATCAATGAGTCAATTGCCTACAACTGAAGCTGAGTGGAAAGCTAAATTAAGCCCCGAAGAGTTTTATATTATCCGTCAAAAAGGAACTGAGCAACCCTTCACAGGCAAGTTTTTAATGCACAAAGAAAAGGGAATGTATACATGTCGCGGGTGCGGTGCCCCCTTATTTAGTTCCGATTCAAAATTCGATGCGCATTGCGGCTGGCCTTCCTTCGACAAAGAAGTGAAAAAAGGAGTCATCAAAGAAACGGTGGATAATACATTGGGTATGCGTCGGGTCGAAATTACCTGTGGCAAATGCGGCGGTCATTTAGGCCACGTCTTCGATGATGGTCCTACTGAAACGGGATTACGTTATTGCGTAAACTCGGTCTCCATCGGATTTGAACCCGCGAAAAAATAAGTTATTTCGTTTGATTTAATTCGGCTTTGCCGATTAATCCCACATTCGACCAAGTCATTTTTCCGTCTTTGTACATTTCCAAATAAGGGATTGCCTCAATTTTCTTGGCTTTGGCAAGCTCAGGATTTGCATCTACGTCGATTTCGAGTAATTCCACCGCACCGTTTTGTTCCTTCACCCAAGCTTTCAAAATGGGGCTTAATTGCTTGCATGGACCACACCATTCAGCATTATAATCCACGATTACTCGTTTTTTACCCTTGATTTTGGCTTCAAAATCTCCCATATTCATTCCTAAGGAAGCCAATGTGGCCTCAGCCTTGGTACTTACCGGCAGATTTGCCATGTTCCAAGCGAGCATCCCTCCATCTAAATTATAAATACTTGTAAAGCCCGCGCTCGCTAAGGCATCAGCAGCTTGACTCGAGCGTCCGCCAGAAAGGCAGTACACAAAAACGGGTTTTGATTTGTCTAATTTTGCGATGACGTCCTGGAAAGCTGAACTTGAAATATCGGCCATTTGAGCCCCCTCGATGTGTCCTTGTTCATATTCATCGATGGTCCTAACGTCCAAAATGGTCGAATTTTCATCCTCCTTAATCAAGGATTGAAATGCCATCGCGTCTACGTTCTTTAGGCCTTCTGATTTTTTTGAAAATGTGGAACAAGAAAGGATAAAAAAGGCAAAAACGCCTATTAAGGCTATTTTATTGAGTTTCATGTTGTTATTGATTAGATCGAATGATACTTTCTATGGTACTGGCAGGCAAGACACCCGATTGCCGCCAAACCACTTTTCCGCCTTTGAATAAAATGAGGGTAGGTACGGAACGGATTTGGAATTTGTCGGCGAGTGATCGATTTTTATCGATGTCGATTTTGATGATTTTGGCCTGCTCACCTACTTTGGCTTTTACTTGGTCCAAAATTGGTTTCAATTGCTTACATGGTCCACACCATTCCGCAGAAAAATCCACAAGCACGGGTTCGGCTGATTCTAATAATTCGGCGAATTTTGTCATATCAATTTAAAGATAACCATGTTCCCGCATTGTACACATTTTCAAAGCCTTTTGAAAGCAAGATATTTTTCGCTTGTCGGCTTCTTATGCCGGATGCGCAACACAACACATAGGTTTTTTGTTTGTCCAAGGTAGTGAAATCGCGCGAAATACTTTGTAAGGGTAAATTAATAGCCCCTTTCGGATGTCCGTTTCTAAATTCTGTGGGCGTACGCACGTCGATGATTTGTGCGCCTTGGGCAACTAATTCTTTATAATTCACGCGTGGGCCTAAGCCAATTAATTTTTTTAATGCGTCGAGCATGGTATTTGATTTAATTTCGACAAATTTAGGTCGGAATTTTTGCTATTATCGTGACTTTTGTCTCTTGCGAGATTAAGAAATTTCCCCAAATTGCTTTTGATTCAAACAAAAAACTATGAAAAAATTACTCGTTACCTTTCTATTTGGCGCCTTGTTTTCAACAGGAATTTATGCCCAAAAAGTCCACAAAGTAGTCGTTCAAATGAATACAAGTGACACCACCGCTTGGCATGGTGCCATCCGAAATATTTCCAATCTGCAAACGGCTTTAGGGCCCAATACCCAAGTGGAAGTAGTCGCGCATGGTGCGGGAATCAATTTTTTGATTGGATCAAAGACGACCCAACAAGCAAAAATCGCCGAATTAGCTTCTAAAGGCGTTACTTTTGTCGCTTGTGAAAATACGATTCGGGAACGGAAAATCGACAAGTCAACTTTATTGCCTCAATCTGGTTTTGTGCCTTCTGGGGTAGCCGAGGTGGTTTTGAAGCAAGAAGACGGCTGGGCTTTCCTGAAATATTAATTATTTCTTCATGGATTTAAAGGGGCCTAATTTATGTTGGGCCTCTGAAAAGCTGTCTTTATACGGACCGAAGGGATGATCGATGGGTTTTCCGCCGATATCTGGCCAGTCTTTTGAATTATCAAATCCAGGTCGTTCACGGGTGTTGATGTATGCGGCAAGATCCCAGGCTTGCTCCTCGCTGAGTTGGCGTGCCTGAAAGCTAGAACCCTGTGGCATATTGTCATAGATATAGCCTGCTAACCGACTCAGGCGAAATAAGCCAGCTCCGATATTATAGCTATTTTTACCCCAAACAGGAGGGAAGGTATAGCCACCTGTGGTCGGATTTTTGATTCCTGTTCCTTCAGGTAGGTGGCAAGTGACACATTTTTCCTGAAAAAGGATTTTGCCTTTTTCAGGATCTGCGGCGCGATCTAAGAAGGCGATGTCGCGAATTCCGGTACCGCCCACTTTCGTTCCTTTCGGGATGTTTGTCCCCAGCCATTCCATGTAGGCGATGATGGCTTTCATTTCTTTGCTGGTGGAGTCGATGCCTTTGCCGTTGAGGCTTCGTTGGAAACAATCATTTACTCGTTTTGCAATCGATTCCATGCCCCCGCTGCGGGCTCTAAATTTTGGATATAAGGCTGCTACGCCGAAATAATTATTTCCCCAAGGCTTCGTCCCTGCTTCTAAATGGCAATTTTGACAATTCATTCCATTGCTCGCCACCCTTACTTTTCCTTTTGGCCCTAAGTAATAGGAGGTATTTTCGATTAAGGCTTTTCCATAAAGGATTAGCTTCCCTTGTGGGGTTTTGGGAATGCTGGTGGGGGCGGGACCGACCCAGGGGCTTGCTTCTGTTTGTTGGCCTGATGCAAGAAAAATTTGACCAAAAAATAGGTTGTACGATAAAGTAAAATAGATCAATATTTTAAAGGTAAGTTTCATGATTAAACCTTCAGGTGAATGATTTCGATTTGGTTTTTATGGATGTGGATGAATCCTTTTTCGGCTAATTTTTTCATCAGGCGCGAAATAACTTCCCGAGATGAATTGAGTTCCATCGCTATTTCGGTGAATGAAACTTTGATGAGATTACTTTGAAAGCTTTTTTGATGTTGTTTCAAATACCATAACAGGCGCTCATCCAAATTATGAAAAGCGATTTGATCCAAGGTATCTAATAATTCTTCAAAACGGGAACGGTAGGTTTCGAGCACGAATTGGTACCAAGATTTATATTTGCTGGCCCATTCGTCCATTAATTCTGCCGGAATGGAAAGGACTTCCGTATCCACCAAGGCTTTCGCCATGATTTGGCTGTTTAAATGGCGGGCGGCGCAAGTCATCGAAATGGCACAGGCTTCTCCGGGATGCAGGTTGTACATGAAGACCTCGTTTCCTTCCTCGTCCTCGCGAAATACTTTGATGATGCCGTCGAGTACTAAGACCGCGGAGCGAATGGATTGACCGGTTTTCATTAAATAATTATCCGCTTTGAATTTTCGGATGGTACCCACTTGCTGGATTTTCTTCGCTAATTCCGGTTCAAATTGTGAAAAAAGGGTTTTGGTTTTGTCGGCAGCGCTCATGATAGAGAGATAACACGTTGTTCGCGGGAACTAGTAAAAGCCGCGTCGATGACCTGCATACATAGTGCGCCATCGCTGGCGGACACGGCGGCTTGGCTAGATGCGGCAAGGGTTTCATGCACATTGTTGTAAAACTGCATATAATCCCCCTTTTCAGAAGGGATACGGATGGGATCTTGGCCATCCACATGCAAGAAACCAAAGGCTTCCGGCCTTTCCGTTCCCCAATCGTCCCCTTGGGGTAATAAGCCCGCCACCAAATCCGGTTCTTGTTTATCTGCCCTTACCTTGAGGAAACTACCTTTTTTACCGTGTAATTGATAGGAGGGAATCGGCTCTTTGAAATAATAGCCTGCTTTTAAACGGACACGAAGCGTGGGGTAATACAATAAGATTTCAAATAAATCTTCCACTTGGGTTTCCGGTCTTGTCATTCGGAAATCGGCAAAAACAGCCTCCGGTTTGCCGAATAAATACAAGGCCTGATCGATGATGTGTGGACCTAAATCTTTCACGATGCCAGCGCCAGGTCCTGGGATTTCTTTATGTAATTTAGGTGATTGCGCGCCATTGAAGCGGTCAAAATGGAATTCAGCCTCCACGATTTCGCCCAATACGCCTGAATCAAATACCTTTTTGACGGTCAAAAAATCAGAATCCAAGCGCCGATTTTGATAGACAAAAATTTCTTTTCCGACCTCCTTTGCCAGTTTTTCTAAAGCTAATGCCTCCGAATGGAAGGAGGTAAAAGCCTTTTCGACGACGATATGCTTTCCCGCTTGAAGTGCTTTTTGAGCATATTCAAAATGCGTGTAAATCGGGGTATTGACGATAATCAGATCGATGGAAGGGTCCTTCAGGATGAGATCCATGTCGGAAACTGATTCGACGGAAGGGTAAAAGGATTGGATGTGTTTTTGGGTACGTTCCCAACAAGACACCAAAGTAAACCCAGAATGTAAGTGAATGAAAGGTGCATGAAATACGCGTCCCGACATACCAAATGATAAAAGTGCTGTGCGAATGGCCATGAATATGATGCTTGTAATAAGTCGTAAAAGTAGGGGAAATATGGCTAATTATTCTAACTAATTTGGCTAGATCAGATATAAAAAATGTAATGATTATAAATGATTTATTGATTTCAAACCCATATTTGAGAGATTAGGGCTGAATATTGGGTCTTTGATTTGACATGTAGTATTCTGATTTTGGTCAAAGAAAATCATCCAAAAAAAATCGGAGGCCTTTTTTTGGCCTCCGATATGATAGAACATTTGGGTAATACAAAGCTATTGGTTTAGCTTAAGATTTTCTTTGCGTATTCTACACATTTTTTCGTCTCCTGAACAGCGTCAGAACCTGCTGGAATGTTGTATTCCAATTCGATCGTTGCTGGGAATTTGTATTTTTTCGTTTTCAAAAGCGTCAAAATATCTTTTAAAGGCGTATCGCCTTCGCCCCACACTTGGTTTTCACCACCGCGCTCTTTCGACCGACGGTCTTTGATGTGCATACTTGTGATACGATCATGCTTCGCTTCAATAAGTGCTAACAAAGTAGCCGTTGTGTTCGCTCCACCGGCAGCAATGTAGTGACCGCAATCCAAGTTCATTGAATTGTAAGGGGATTGAGCTAAAGCGGCATCCCAAGCGCTATCTGTGGCTTGTAAATGGGCATGGTAACCGATGTAAACTTTATGTTTGGCAGCTAAATCGCCTAAGCGTTGTGACTGTTTTAAATCTGTTGGCAATTCGATCGTTACTGAATTTGCTCCCAAAGCTTTCGCTGCTTTTAATGCAAATTCCACTTCTCCATCGGTATTGTTTGGACCTAATGCATTCGGTTTGAAAGCATAGATGCTCACACCGGCATCGTTGTACATTTTACGAACTTCCTTGAATTTATCCATGGAAGCATTTGTACGCCAATCGGCCACTTCTGCATTATATTTAGCGAAAGCAGCGCGTTGTTCGTCGGTCATGGTTGGACGAGGCTGGCCCGGAACATAGGCAGGACGAGGTAATGTATTTTTTGGCTTTCCAGCGAAATCTTCCACGGCATCTCCCATTAATTCGATGGCACTGATGTTTGAATCCAAGCAGTATTGCAATAATTGCTCTACACTACCCGGCATACTTCTAAATGAATAGGTGATCGCTCCGATTTGAACGCCTCCAAATTTAGAATTAGGTTTTCCTGCAAACAAAGTGCTAGCTGCGGAGGCTTTTGAAGCCCATAATAAGCCTAAAGAGGCAAATGAACCGGCAATCAAAAATTGACGTCTCGAGGTCTGTATTGATTTTGACATTTTCAAATAGGTTTAATGATTCGAATGAATTACAATGATAATTTATTTTTTCAATAGTTGCTGTTAAAATAACGTGTTTTGCGACGAAACCCTACATTCCTGTTACATTAATTTCGGTCTTGGGTTCATAGGAATTGATTATTTTAAGATTCAATTTTCCTTCTTCCAAGGAAAGAATCATTTCCCAGTGATGTGGACTTTGCAGGTATCGCAGCGTAATCCCAAGGTGCTTGGCATCTTGCCAATAATACGATGCTGCAGTTTTGAATGGGCCTAATTGGGCTAAGTCGACCCGAGCGGACCGCAACAAATAGGGCCCTAGCAAATTCGTTTCCCCCATATTCCAGGCTTCTTGGCTCAAACCAAAGCGATGCGTCTTTTGGTCCTTCGTTTGAATTTGTAAGGTAATTTGCTTGTCTGTTCGCTCGAGTTGCAATTGAGTAAAGTCAAATGGGTTTTTCGATAAAGTATACGTTTTGCCAAACCAGGTTTCATCTCCTTTTTTCGTATCGGAGATGGTGGGAGATAAGGCAATGGATTGTTTTTGAAGTGCCTGAACGGCCTTAGGATTCGCTTTTAATTTCTCCTTTTGAAAAGCGGGCAATAAATGCTCCCAAATCATATTCAAATCATCTTGTAAATCCAAGGATTCCGAAGTGATAACCACCACCGCGTCTTGGGCGGGCAACATCACAATGTATTGGCCATAGGCCCCATCGGCTCGAAATGCCCCATTTCGGCAGCGCCAAAATTGATAGCCATACCCTTGCAACCAATCCGAAGAATCTTTTTTGGCTTGCGAGGCGGAAGGGTTTTGGTCAATATGCTTCGTCGTCGCCTCATGAACCCAGTTTTCAGACAGGATTTGTTTGCCTTCGTATTTTCCTTTGTTCAAATACAAAAGACCTAATTTGGCCATGTCTTCCGTGTGCACTCGGATACCCCAACCACCCGTATTAATTCCTTTCGGATCCTTTTCCCAGTCGATGCCTTGGATGGATAGGGGTTTTAACAAACGGGTTTGTAGGTAATCCAAAACCGTTTGGCCCGTTGCCTTTTGGATAATGGCTGAAAGCATATAGGTGGCCAAGGTATTATAGAGGAATTTAGAGCCCGGTTGATACGCAATAGGCGTATTTAAAAAACCACGAACCCAATCCGGCTGCATGACGACGACACTGCGCATGGGTTCTTTTTCGTGGCCGACGGACATGGTCAATAGGTCCTTGATTTTCAAATCCTTCACAAAAGGATTCGCCCCTAAATCCGCATATTCAGGAAAAAAAGATAGCACCTTGTCTTCTACGGTGAATCGCTTTTCGTCCACGGCAAAGCCGATGGCGGTGGAAGTCCAACTTTTACTCACCGAATACATACTATGTGTCAATGTTGCCGCATAGGGGCTGGCCCATTTTTCCGCAATGACCTTGCCGTGGCGGATAATCATGACCGAATGTAATTCGTGTTTATCCTTTTGATAGGAGCCGATGAATTTTTGGATGGCCGCGGAAGATACACCTTCGGCTTCGGGGCTACTGCGCGGAATTTGTTGGGCAAATACCTGATAAAAACCCCATAAAAGGAGTAAAATCGTGTTGATTTTTTTCATAATTCGAGTATAAATTTTCTAAAAATAGTGAAATAATGATTAATTTGTGCCACCTATTTGTTAACTATGTCTGAAACCATTGCTCCTTTGGAAAACGAAGGAAAAAAACTCCGAAAAGTCATTGCTGCCTCGTCCGTTGGGACGCTCATTGAGTGGTATGATTTCTATATTTTTGGAAGCTTATCCGTTGTGATTGCTACTAAATTTTTCCCTGCGGATAATCCCACGGCGGCTTTTTTGTCTACTTTAGCGACCTTTGCGGCGGGTTTTGTCGTGCGGCCTTTTGGGGCCTTATTTTTTGGTCGATTGGGCGATTTGATAGGTCGGAAATACACCTTTATGGTGACCCTATTAATCATGGGTTTTTCCACCTTTGCGATCGGTTTAATTCCTGGTTATGAGACGATTGGTTTTTTGGCGCCCGTTTTGGTGTTGATTTTGCGTTTGTTGCAAGGATTAGCCCTTGGGGGTGAATATGGCGGAGCGGCGACCTACGTGGCCGAGCATTCGGAACCTGGAAAAAGAGGTTATCGGACGGCTTGGATTCAGACGACGGCTTCCTTGGGATTGTTTATATCGCTGTTGGTAATTTTGGCTACGAAGAAGTCGATGAGTCCAGAGGCCTTTGCGAATTTTGGTTGGAGGATTCCATTCTTGATTTCGATCGTGATGGTGGGGATTTCCTATTTTATACGGAAGAACATGGATGAATCGCCGGTATTTCAAAAGGCGAAGGATGAGGGGAAAATCGTTGCGAATCCTTTAAAGGAATCATTTGGTAAGAAATTGAATTTCAAATTTGTTTTGTTGGCCTTATTTGGTGCTACGATGGGCCAGGGGGTGGTATGGTATACGGGGCAGTTTTATGCGCTTTCTTTTTTGCAAAAAGTGGCCAACATTGAATTTGAACAAAGTAATTATATCATCGCGGCTTCCTTGGCGGGAGGGACGGGTTTCTTTATCTTTTTTGGATGGCTTTCGGATAAAATTGGGCGGAAAGTGGTGATGTTGACCGGTATGTTACTAGCGATTTGTACTTACCGACCGATCTACCAAGCGATGTATGAAACCGCAGATGTCAGTTTAAAGACGGAAGTGGTGGGGTCGCGAAAAGTTACAACGGATTATATGATGATTCCTAAAAGCGTGGATTTGAAAAAAATCATCAAAACCAAAGTGGCCTATACGGATGGGACGGAGATGACGGTGGAGGAAACAGGTTTAGTGACCTTGTTTCCAGGTAGGAATCCGGTGAAGCCTGACATTAAAAAAACGATTCATGTGGGTTCGGAGGGATTTTGGTATTTGATTTTATTGGTCTTCATTCAGGTTTTATATGTGACGATGGTGTATGGTCCGATCGCCGCTTTCTTGGTCGAGATGTTCCCGACGGCCATTCGATATACCTCGATGTCGCTGCCCTATCAT
>Ga0164295_10004732_pt1 | contig 10805 bp, 11 predicted proteins | sample GEODES006metaG_FD_111798 | JGI IMG/M metagenome (GOLD analysis project Ga0164295, IMG submission 111798) | Oligotrophic lake water microbial communities from Sparkling Lake, Wisconsin, USA - GEODES006 metaG | ecosystem: Environmental > Aquatic > Freshwater > Lake | place: USA: Sparkling Lake...
ATACCTGCATCTGAAATCTTGCGGCGTCTATCACCTTCAAAAGTGAAAGGCTTAGTTATAATGGCAACTGTTAGGGCGCCGATTTCTTTAGCTATCCTAGCTACAACTGGGGCTGCACCTGAGCCGGTACCACCACCGTAGCCTGCAGTTATAAATACCATCTCGGAATGTTTCAGAGCATTGTATATGTCTTCTTCGCTCTCTTCTGCAGCCTGCCTTCCAACATCAGGGTTGGCACCAGCACCTAATCCCCTCGTGGCTTCCTTACCAATATGAACCTTGTTGTTGGCCTGTGAATAATGAAGAGCTTGAGCATCAGTATTGATGGCAACAAAATCAATGCCTCTTAGTTTGGATTGAATCATCCTGTTGAGTGCATTGCCGCCGCCGCCGCCGATACCGACCACTTTGATGCGCGCAAATGTTTCAATTTCTGGTAAGATTTCTGCCATATTTTGTTCACCTCGCTTTTTTATAATTGCATCGGGAGACTCCATCTCCCAGATATAAACTGCCTTACCACATACCTTTATTAGTTAAAAGGATAATATTAGTATACATAAATGAAACAGCATATGCAATATATTTATTCAACATATATAGCTAATTACTGCATATAAAAAATGTGTTCATATCTATATATATTTTATTCTAAATATTTTATAGCGCTGGGTATGCTTAAATTGAAAGTTTAGCTAGGGCAGAATGCTTTTAAATACAGATTTTATCTTTTGCCCTATTCCACCAATAACAGCCTCGAACTTATTATTCTTTTGATCTCTAGGAATTTCCATATCTTCAAGCATTAGTCCAATAGCCACCGAGTAGCTTGGGTCAGATATTTTATCTGATACCCCTGTGTATTTCTGCGATGAGCCAATACTTACAGGTAGCTTCGCAATATCTTTTACGAATTCAACTAGATTTTCTAGGTTAGCTCCGCCTCCAGTCAATACTATACCGGCTGCAAGCTGGCGACTATGATCAACTTTACTAATTTCCTTAGAAACCAGTGTGAATATCTCGCGACACCTAGAATAGATTATTTTATCTATGTCATTTTGAGAAAATATCCCGCTACCGCCAAAACTATTGAGGTCTATTTTTTTAGTATCTCTTGGGTTGGGGGTCTTAGCTTCACCATGCTTAATTTTAATTTTTTCAGCAATTTCTATATTTGTCTTAAGTCCATAGACTAGATCCTTGGTGATGTTATTCGAGCCGATTGGTAGAATACTACTATAGACAAGCTTGCCCTCTCTATATATCACAAGGCCAGTAGTTTCAGACCCAAAATTGACCATAGCCACACCAAGCTCCATCTGCTTCTTAGTCAAGACTGTCTTGGCGGCCGCGATTGGCACTATTTGTTGGTTATTTATCTTAACTCCAGATCTGAATACGGCATTATCTAGATTTTTAATAGCTGGGGTTGAACCCGATATAATATGAGTTTCTACCTCCAGCTTAATGCCGTTCATTCCAACAGGATCAGATATACCTGACTGGCCATCAACTGTATATGAATTAGCTATGACTTCTATAATCTGCCTGTTTGAATCAAGCTGCACAGCCGTTGCGGCCTGCTCAACTCGAACCAATTCTTCCTTTGTAATCTCTCTGTCAGCCCTAGATACAGCAATCACGCCCTTCGAATTCATACTTCTTATCTGGCTACCGTCAATAGAAATGGTGGCTCGCTCAATCGCGATTCCACTCATTCGCTCAGCTTCTTCGAGTGCAGCAGTAATGGAGCTAACTGTCTCTTCGACATCAACCACGACGCCTCGCCTTAAACCTGAGGTCGGCGAAACACCAAGCCCAATAATGCTCGGAGTCGGAGAATCTTGCTGGTGCAATCCAACAACGCAAACCACTTTACTTGTGCCGATATCTAGACCGACGTATGTTTCCTCATTTTTTGGCGCCATATATAAAGACATTATCGCACTCAGAGGTGTTAGTTGCAAATATTAGCTGGCGATTACTTCGCAGCCATCTTTTGTTACCAGTATGGTATTTTCAAATTGAGCACTAAGAGAGCCGTCTCTGGTCATGTAGGTCCAATTATCCTCAGCTAGGTACAAGTCATTGGTGCCCAGTGAGGCAATTGGCTCGACTGCAATTGTCATGCCAGCCTTAAGCACTTCTCCGCTACCTGCCCTGCCATAATTTGGAATCACCGGGTCTTCATGCAGCTCATGACCAACGCCATGGCCAGTCAGGCTATAGATTGGCTTGAGACTATACTTTCTCAAAGTCTTTTCTATTATTTCGCTGACATCACCAACTCTAACACCTTCAGATATCACACCCAGTGCTTCTTGCAATGCCTCATAGCAACCCTCGATAAGATTTCGGGCATCCTTGCTTGGCTTTCCGATACTAATGGTTCTGGCGGCATCTGTAATCATGCCTTTATAAGTAACTCCATAGTCTATTCCAACTAGGTCGCCCTCTCTTAGTTCTCGAGAGTTAGGGATGGCATGTACAATTTCATTATTCACAGACACGCAAACCCTTCCAGGGAAGCCCTGGTAGCCCAGAAAGGCCGGTTCGCCGCCAAGCTTCCTGGTTTCTTCATCGGCTATTTTATCGAGCTGCAGGCTAGTAATGCCAGGCTTTGCCTTTGCTGTCAGGATATCTAGGAGCTTAGTGAGTATTTCGCCGCTTTTCTTGATATTCTCAAGCTCCTCTGGAGTTTTGATGCGATTACTTACCATCCCAGTGCCGTCTTCATGCGCTCCTCAATTTCTTCAACCGTTCCAACTCCATCGACCGATATAAATTTACTTTTGTGCTTATAGTATTCAATAACCTCTTCGGTCTGGCTATGGAAAATGTTAATACGATTTTGAATTACATTACTGACATCATCCATTCGACCCCTTTTAAGCAATCTAGTAATTGCCTCAGAATCAGGGATACTCAGCAGTACATAATTGATTAATTCGATATCATTATTTTGTGCATATTCCTCTAGCCATTCTGCCTGATCTAGGCTCCTGGGGTAGCCATCTGCAATTATCAGACTATCTTGGGCGTAGGAATCGATCTGGTCTTTGATGATATTGTTTACTAGATTACTATCAACTAAGCCTCCAGACTGCATTACTTTTTTTATATCATCATTTGAATTACTCAAGTCTCTTATTAGTTTGCCTACCTTAATAACTTCTATTTTTTTTGATTTGCTCAGTAGGTCTATCTGGGTATCTTTACCGGAACCTGGCAGACCAACGATAATTACAAGCTGCTTCATAGAAAATACTTTTGAATTAACTCTATTATCCTTGGAACGAATACCACAAATGCCACCACCAGCGAACCTATAGCAGTCAGCAATACGGCTGCTGCCATCATGTCTTTGGTAAGCTCTACGGAATGATTATTTTCTTGGCTTATAAGGTCTAGGGTCTTTTCTATGGCGGTATTAATTATCTCTGCAAAAATAACCAGAATAATTGATGTAAAAACAAATAGGAATTCTAAAACGCCGACTTTTAATATTATTGAACCAACGATAGCTAGCCCAGCAAAAAAAAGATGTATTTTGGCATTGCGCTCCGACTTTATGACTTCGCGCATTCCCTTTACTGCATATTTAAAGCTATTTAGTGTGACCATTTGAAATCTCTGTATTCATAATTTAGTTTATTCATGATATCACTCTGGAGGGCATCTAGACTAGTCACCTGCGCAGAATTCTGGTGATCAAAGCCTAGAATATGCAATGTACCGTGCGCTATTAGCAAGGACAGCTCGGCGTCTTGGCTGATTTTGTTATCTATGGCCTGCTGCTTGGCAATCTCAAGACACACCACTATATCTCCATCGCTGCTGGAGTTTTTGTCATCACTATAGTCAAAGCTCAATACATCGGTAGCAGCGTCGGTATTGGCATATTTAGTATTAAGCTTTTGGATTGCTTTAGAGTCTACAAAAGATATACCAATAATAAGTTCTTTTTTAACAGCTACAGTATCGGATATGGCTTTGGCTATTGCAGCTATTTTATCTTGGCCTAGAGGACTTTTATCTTCTAAGTGAAAGGTTATCATACGATTGTCTAGGTGAGTTTTTGCTTAGCTATTTCGGCAATCATTGAGCCATCAGCTTTAGCTTCAGTTTTTTGTCTGACTAAGCCAATAACTTTACCCATATCTGCAGGTCCACTAGCGTTGAGCTCAGCAATAGCTGTGTCTACCACTTTTTCTAAATCTTCTCGACTCATTTGCTCAGGAAGATAATATTTAATTACTTCTAATTCGTCCCTCTCTTCTTGGGCTAGGTCTTCGCGCTTAGCATCTTCATATTGCCTAATAGAGTCTTGGTGCTTTTTAGCCTCTTTTTGGATTACTGAAAGTGTTTCCTGCATGCTTAAATCATGACCTAGTTCTATCTGATAATTTTTTAGAGCGCTCTTTAATAGACGCAGTGTGGTAGTGCGTACTTCATCGCGTAGTTTCATCGCCTCGCCTAAATCTGATTCAAGCTGATCGATTAAATCCATTATCTTTGTCCGAGCATTTCGCGCATTTTTTGCTCTTTGCGAACACGCTTGCGGATAGCGACTTCTCTAGCTTCGGTCTTAGAGATTGGTTTTTGGAAGTATTTCTTTTGACGGGCAGCAGTCAAGATTCCTGACTGAATGACCTTCTTATTGAAACGCCTTACCATATTTTCTACTGATTCATCTTCTTTGCGTGTAACCTGTAACAATTTATTCTCCTTAAATATTTATTGAATTCAAAAATCTGTATAATTTTACCTGAAAAGTGGCAAAAACTCAAGCCCCTAGGCTAGTTCTGATAGTATCGATTAGTTTGTCCTGCTTATCTACCTGCTGATTTCCTGAAGCCATGTCTTTTATAATTGCTTCATTTTGCTGGGCCTCCCTATCTCCAATCACCACTGCATACTTAGCTCCCAGCTTATCTGCCAGCGCCAGTTGATCCCCCATAGATTTTTTCGAGAAGTTAGACCGAACCCTAATACCTGCATTTAGGAGCTTTTCTAGTACTACTTCAGCACTGAGTGAAGCATCCTTACCGATAGCCACCACAAAAACATCTGGGCTAATGGCTTCTGGAACGTAGCTCATTTCCTCTAGCTCAAGTTTTATGCGTTCGATACCTAGCCCAAAGCCGATGGCTGGGGTTGCGACCCCTCCAAGCTGTTCGACTAAGCCGTCATACCGACCACCTCCGCCCACACTAAAGCTAGCCCCCTCTCTAGATGCGATATATTCAAATACAATGTCGTTGTAGTAATCAAGCCCTCTAACCAAGCGAGTATTGAGCTCATACTCAATTCCGCAGCCCTCCAGCATCTCAAGTATGGCCTGAAATCTCTCTGCCGATTCTTTGCTAAGGTAGTCTATGATGTGCGGGGCACCTTCCACAAGCTCCATAATGGCCTCATCTTTGGTGTCGAGTATTCGGAGAGGGTTGCTTTCGAGCTGAGCTTTATTTATTTCAGGAAGCTTATAGCGATGTGCCTCAAAATAAGACTTTAGCACTTCAATATACCTTTGCCTGTCTTCGAGAGAGCCAATACTATTAATTAATACCTTATGGGCGATGCCTAAGTTATTCAAAAGCCGTGCGCCCATTGCTATTACGTGCACATCTGCGGTAGTGGTTGAATCGCCAAACACCTCAAATCCCAGCTGATGATGCTGTCGATAGCGTCCAGCCTGTGGCCGCTCATACCTAAAGTGAGGCTCTATGTAGTATAGAGTTATTGGCTTGGGCAAACTGCTCATACCATTCTCTATATAAGCTCGCACAACTCCAGCAGTACTTTCGGGCTTAAGGGTAAGGCTGTTATCAGAACGGTCTTTAAAGGTGTACATTTCCTTACTTACGACTTCTGTTTCTTCCCCCACAGCCCTAGTAAATAGCTCAGTGCTTTCAATGATTGGGGTTGATATTCTCTCTGCCCCTGACTGCCTGCAGATTTGAATGAAGGTTTCAGTTATGAACGACCAGAGCTTCTGATCGGCCGGAAGGAGATCTTGCATACCCCTAGGTTTTTGGTATTTATTACTCATAGCTATTATTTTAACTAGAAATTAAGGTTTAAACAAACATTGGCCAATTGAACAACTATTTTATGGCCGTTTATAGAGCAATAAAAAATAGCTAATTAAGGGTCTATAATGTGCATAAGAAATTAATCATTATTAATCGTAAAATCACTAAATAACACCTTTGAATAGTTTTGTAAAATATATTATGCGATACAATGAACAAATTACTTATTCTTTAGCTTTATGTCTATAATTTCTAATTGATGAGTCCTACGTTCTTGCCATATATTTTCGCTCAGCTCAAATGCAATATCTATCAATTGGCCTACTTCAAGATTTCCAAAATCTTCGGCCTTACCGAATCCTATTGCAACATGCATCGACTCATCGCTACTTTTCAATTTGAGCCTAAGGTGAGATGCATCGCTTCCAACAAGCCTAACTTCAGAAACCTCATAGCATCCTTGCATATAGGGCTTCTTGTTTCCATTTCCGAATGGTGCTAATTGTGCGACATTGTCGTATAGATCTAAATCAGGACCTAATGTGTCAAGATCTACGCTTATCCCAACTCGCTTAAAATTATTAGTGGCTTCCATGTTTGCGATGGCGTATTCATTAATTCTATATCTGAATTCATCTATTCTGTCATTTTTGAGTTTAAGGCCTGCGGCAAATGTATGCCCTCCGAATGTTTCCAGAATTTCTGAACATGCCCGAATGGCGTTTATTATACTAAAACTTCCATAACTCCTAGCAGAGCCCTTTGCATAGTCCGATAATTCCTGAAGTAATATAACCGGCTTATGCCATTTCTCCGAAATGCGACTGGCAACTATACCGACTACTCCATGCGACCATTCAGGGCTATTTAAAACCAAGATTGGCTCTGATTTATGTTTACGGGCTTGTTTATTAGCTTCTTCATAAATTACTCTAGTATCATCTTGTCGCTTAATATTAAGGTCATTTAAGACTTGGCTTAGCTGCTCGGCCTCGATGTCCGTTTCAGAATTCAATACATCAAGAGCTTTTTGGGCATGAGCTAGCCTACCTGCTGCATTGAGCCTGGGGCCTATCTTAAACCCTAGGTCTGACTCCGTCACATTACCCAGATCTATGCCTGACTTTATTGCTAGAGAAATCAAACCTTTACGCTTTGTCTTTTTTAGTACTTTTAGCCCATATGTAGCTAAAATCCTATTATCACCCACCAACGGCACAACATCACATATCGTTCCAAGGGCTACCAGATCAAGCAGCCACTTCTCTTGGCCTTTTTCAATCAGATTGTACTTCTTCTGCAAAGCCCTTATAAGGTAAAATGCCACGCCGACTCCGGCCAGATCGACCAGTACATTATTTGCCTCAAGCTTAGGATTAACACAAGCCACGGCTTCTTTTGGTGCCGTTCCATCTGGCTCATGATGGTCTGTGATTATAATATCGAGCCCAAGCTTTTTAGATTTCTTTAGTTGTTCATGGGCTGTTGTGCCGCAATCAACCGTAATAACTAAATCAAAGCCCATTTTTTTAAGTTTTTCGATAGCTTTTGAATTAAGCCCATAGCCCTCTTCGAATCTATCTGGAATATACAGCTCAACATCATGCCCCATCATCTCGAAGGCATTCTTCATCAGAGCGCAAGAACTAAGCCCGTCGATGTCATAATCTCCATATATGACAATCTTTTCATTTCCCTGAATAGCCTTAAATATTCTATCTACAGCTGGTTTCATACCTGGTATAACAAATGGGTCCGTTAAGCCGTCATAGCTAGGGCTAATAAATTCATTGGCAGCATCACCACCTAGGCCACGCTTTTTTAATATATCGAGTGCCAGATTTGAACCACCGGAATGATTTATGGCAACTGAATTATCCCAAATAATTTTAGACATACTAATAGTTTAGCCGAAAATACCGTCTTTTTATTATTTTTACTGCAAGAAAAATTCTGAGCCAGATCGAGACTTGAATCCGACTGGGGCAGCTGACACATACTGGCGACGACTATCGACAAGATACTTTTTGGTATCAATAGACTTAATTTGCTTGCGTGAAGTGGAATCTGAATACTTGAACGAATTTATTATTTTTTGTATTTTTTTCATGTTACCTTTTTTTATTTGTTTATTTATTATTATGTATGACCAGTTTAATTACATTACTTCCTCTATCATTTCCGTTTATGGGATGTTTTAAGAACCATATTTTGTAATTCTTTGAATATTATGAAGTTTTGATTAACGCCATAGACCTTAGTATTGGCCTCTTTGTAAGACTTGACGTAGCCAATCTTCTCTAGCCTGACTAGCTCTCTGCTGATGTTGCCCGGATCTTCTTTGGTTATTTTTGCTAGACCGCGTATATGCACCCTGTAATCTGGGTACTTACTATACATGGTGATAATTTTGCGTCTTGTCTTAGATGTGATGAAATACTGTAGCATTTTGTTTTACCTTATTTAAATATAGTATAGCTAAGAATTGTTGTAATGACAACACCTTTTTAAAAGCTTATGTTATGTGCTAGAATAGTAGTATATAAGCAAAACAAATATGGATAGATACTGCCCAGAATGTAATTCGAATATGACGCCAAGCTTGGTGGGATACTTGTGTCCAGATTGTGGACACATGCAGCGCTTCTATACGATGAGCGGAACGCAGCTTCAAAAAACCTCAATACCGCTGCCTAAATCCATCTCTGGTGTAGTCGACAGCCCCATACGTAAGCCGGAAGATACTCTTAAGTCGCAAAGCACAGCCAGCTCAGCTAGTACGCCCACTAATGGCGGCGATGTTAAAAGCAATGTTCGCTCGATGCTAAAACGACTCATGGTACCTGAACTGCCACCACCTCATAGTCATGGTGGTCCCGCCAAGATTGCAACTACCACAAAGCCAAGTGAGGCTAGTGCAAGTGTATTTGAAAATTACGATGACCTGCTTGATACCGCCATCAAGGATACCGAGCCGATCAATTACAGCCCAGCTCCCCTACCCGAGGAAATACCTAGTCAAGCTTCAGCTAGTAAACAACAGACAGAGACTACTGGGCATAAACATATTCCACTCTGGATATGGCTAGTTTCGGCTTTTATTATTTTTATTAGCACAGCACTTATACTTCTACTACTTATCACTACCTGAGCCCAAGAGCATACTATTTAGATTTATCATTACCTTTGGATTTATCATTACCTTTGGATTTTTTAATCTTCCAGTTATTATAAACAACCAGCAATGGTGAAGCATTGAATATCGAAGAATAAGTTCCTGAGATAATGCCTATTAGTAAGGCAAGTACGAAATACCTGATAGACTCGCCACCGAACATAAAGAATGCCAGAAGCACAATTATTACTGTTATGGAGGTGTTAAGCGATCTGGCCAGCGTCTCATTGATAGAAATATTAACGATTTCCTCGAAAGGCTTATTGTGCCGACGCAAGTTCTCCCGAATACGGTCGTAAACAACAATAGTGTCGTGGACAGAGAATCCAATAACTGTCAGTACGGCTGTCACGAATAGGGCATCGACCTGAATACCGAAGAAGTGCCCAAGTATAGCAAATATACCTAGTAAAAATAACGCGTCGTGCAATAAAGCTATAATAGCAGTAGCCCCAAAGCTCCATGGACTGACTGGTGGTGGTGTGTTCCTAAATGCAAATGCCACATAAAGTAGAATTGCTATCGAAGCTAGCCCCACTCCAAGCAGCGCTCTAGCTGTGATATCTCGGCTGATCGATGGTCCTACTGAGCTAAATGAGGTTTCCTGAAGGTTTTTCTGCTTTAAAAGAGCGCTTATATTTTGACGAAGCTGTTGTGATTCACCTGCATCCTTATCGCTATATCTCACAATCAGCCTATCGCCTCCACTAGTTGTGACGGTTATATCCTTAACTCCAGCCTTAGATACCAATTCGCTGAGCTCACTTTGTCCAATATCTCCAGCTATTTCCATCTCTTGACCACCCGTAAAATCAATTCCTGGTTTCAATCCCCACACTAAAAGAGCAATTGTACCGGGCAAGATCAAGAGAATTGAAATGGAAAACCATAATTTACGTCTACCAACAATGTTCATTTTTCATCCTCCACACCTTTAATACGATAAGAACTAGGCTTTTGGCCAATCTTGGTCTGCACTACAGCCTGCATGAATGTCTTTGATATTGTGATAGCTGTAAACATACTAACCAACACTCCAATACCTAGGGTTACTGCAAAGCCTTTGATTATTGGAATACCAGAAAGGTATAAAATCAAGCAGGTTATAAGTGTCGATATGTTAGAATCACGGATACTTGTCCAGGCGCGTTTGAATCCAGCTTCCATACCAGCTTGGACAGAGTTGCCATCACGGACTTCTTCTTTCATGCGCTCGAATATCAAGATGTTTGCATCCACGGCCATACCAATACTCAATATGAATCCTGCTATTCCTGCGAGAGTGAGCACAATTGGCGATTGGGTAATCCCTGATAATTTAAATATATCTATCGTCAGGAGCGCATATATTACAAGTGCGGCACCAGCCACCAGCCCGGCGAGCCTATAATAAGCAATCATAAAGATTAAGACCGATACAAGGCCAATTAAGCCTGCCAATAAACTCTTTTGGATTGACTCTTGGCCCAATGTAGCACCAACTGCGCGTTGCTCGACCAAGCTAATTGGCACTGGCAAAGCACCAGCATTTAATAGCACTGCTGTTTCTTGTGCGTCTTTTATATCCTTGAAGCCTTGCATTTGGCCTTTGC
>Ga0164295_10004733_pt1 | contig 10804 bp, 9 predicted proteins | sample GEODES006metaG_FD_111798 | JGI IMG/M metagenome (GOLD analysis project Ga0164295, IMG submission 111798) | Oligotrophic lake water microbial communities from Sparkling Lake, Wisconsin, USA - GEODES006 metaG | ecosystem: Environmental > Aquatic > Freshwater > Lake | place: USA: Sparkling Lake...
AATTGCTGTCTGTAACCTTGGCTCAGTGAACTTAACCGCTCATATGACAACCGATGTCAATGGCAAGATGATCTTGGATCACGAGAAGCTCCAAAAAACCGTACGCACCGCAATGCGCATGTTGGATAACGTGATTGATATCAACTACTACGCAGTAGCTAAGGCGCGTAACTCAAACCTCAAGCACCGTCCAGTTGGCATGGGCATCATGGGCTTCCAGGATTGCTTACATATGCAGCGCATTCCTTATGCTAGTGATGAAGCTGTGAAGTTTGCAGATTCCTCTATGGAAGCAGTTTGCTATTACGCATACCAAGCGTCATGCGAATTGGCAGAAGAGCGCGGCGTCTATAGCACTTATAAAGGCTCCTTATGGGATCGTGGAATTCTCCCGCAAGATTCAGTAGCGATGCTGGCTGCCGAGCGCGGTGGTTATGTAGAGGTAGATAACTCATCCACAATGGATTGGAGTGGTTTACGGGCGCGTATCAAGCAGCACGGTATGCGTAACTCTAATTGCGTGGCTATTGCCCCAACAGCAACGATTTCCAACATTATTGGGGTATCTGCTTGTATTGAGCCGACATTCCAAAACTTGTTTGTGAAATCCAACCTTTCAGGCGAGTTCACGGTTGTGAATGAGTATCTAGTGCGTGATTTGAAAGATCGCGGCCTTTGGGATGAAGTCATGATTGCTGACTTGAAGTACTTTGACGGCACCTTATCCAAAATCGATCGTATCCCACAAGATTTACGAGATTTGTATGCAACTGCTTTTGAAGTTGGGCCAACTTGGTTGGTTGAGGCAGCTTCCCGTCGTCAAAAATGGATTGACCAAGCTCAGTCTTTGAATATCTACATGGGCGGCGCCTCTGGTAAGACATTGGATGACACCTATAAGTTAGCTTGGTTGCGTGGCCTTAAAACTACCTATTACCTCCGCACGATGGCGGCAACCCACGTTGAGAAATCAACGGTTACTAGCGGTCAATTGAACTCTGTTTCTAGTGGCGGTGGTGTGAACGGTACCGATGCTGCAGCTGCAGCAAGTGCTGCGGGTGCAGCACAAGCGGATGGTCCAGCTTGCACAATGCGCCCAGGTGATGCTGGTTTTGAAGAATGTGAAGCATGCCAATAAATAATTTGCTGATTGATTAAAAAAAGAATTTAGGAGAAAGTTATGTTGAATTGGGATGAGGAAGTTGCTCCAGCACTAGCGAAAGCCGGTATCGCACCGCAGCCAGTTGCAGTAGAACGGCAACGCCCACAGCCAGATGAAGTCGCAATGGCACCGCAGACTGCAGCACCTGCGCCAGTAGCGGCTGCCAATTTATCTGGTGGAGCAGCCTTGCGTGTGAACGCTGCCGATAAGCGCGTGATCAATGCTAAGACTGACGTAAATCAGCTGGTTCCATTTAAATATAAGTGGGCTTGGGAAAAATATTTAGCTGGTTGTGCAAATCACTGGATGCCACAAGAGATCAATATGAACCGCGATATCGCGCTTTGGAAAGATCCAAATGGCTTAACTGAAGATGAGCGTCGCATTATTAAGCGTAATTTAGGATTTTTTACTACCGCTGATTCTTTAGCTGCAAACAATATTGTTTTGGGCACTTATCGTCACATTACTGCTCCAGAATGCCGCCAATACTTACTGCGCCAGGCTTTTGAAGAGGCAATTCATACTCACGCCTATCAATATATTGTCGAATCTTTGGGCTTAGATCAGTCAGAAATCTTTAATGCGTATCACGAGATTGACTCGATTCGCGCTAAAGATGAGTTCTTAATTCCGTTTATCGACGTATTAACTGACCCAAACTTTAAGACTGGCACATTAGAAAACGATCAAAAATTACTTCGTTCTTTAATTGTTTTTGCCTGCGTAATGGAAGGTTTGTTCTTTTATGTTGGTTTTACGCAAATACTTGCAATGGGTCGTCAAAACAAAATGACGGGGGCTGCTGAGCAGTATCAATACATCCTTCGTGATGAGTCGATGCACTGCAATTTTGGCATCGATTTAATTAATCAAATAAAGCTGGAGAACCCCCAGCTATGGACCTCTGCGTTCAAAGATGAGATTAAATCTATCTTCGAAAAAGCAGTCGAATTAGAGTACCGTTATGCCGAAGATACGATGCCTCGAGGAGTGCTCGGATTGAACGCGCCGATGTTCAAAGGCTACCTAAGATACATCTGTAATCGTAGATGTTTGCAAATAGGACTTGACGCGATGTTCCCAAATGAAGAGAATCCATTTCCATGGATGTCAGAAATGATTGATCTTAAGAAAGAACGAAACTTTTTTGAGACACGCGTTATTGAGTATCAAACTGGTGGTGCACTAAGTTGGGAGTAGTAAGGTAAGTAAATAGTGCACATCCGGTTAATTGGAGATTAGACGGTTGGATAGTTTAAGAAGACAGCAAAACAAGACTCAAATCCGAAAACCCTTGAACAAGGGTGTATGGGCTACTCTCCCCATTTTTTCCACCACATTTAAGAAGCCGTTGTCCTTTGGGACCACGGCTTTTTTTCCAGGATTCATTAGCGTGCAGCACCTAGCATCAAGCCGCGCGCCGATGAATGGCTCGCTCGTCAGATCCAATCGGTTGCAAAACCAAGCGGAAATGAGTGGTCGGGTCTTCTTAATCGGTAGTTTGTACTAATCCTCACGTGAAGGAGTAACACACATGGCAACAAAGAAAAGACCTGCTGCAAAGAAACCAGCTGCTAAAAAAGTAGCTGCTAAGAAGCCTGCTGCTAAGAAGCGTCCAGCTGCTAAGAAGCGTCCTGCTGCTAAGAAGCGTCCTGCTGCTAAGAAGCGTCCTGCTGCTAAGAAGCGTCCTGCTGCTAAGAAGCGTCCAGCTGCTAAAAAAGCTGCCGCCAAAAAGCCTGCTGCTAAGAAGCGTCCAGCTGCAAAGAAGCGCGTAGCAAAAAAAAAGTAAGTAAGCCTGCTGCGAAGAAAACGGGCTCTGCTGTAAAAAAGCCCGCGGCTAAGAAAGCTGCACCAGCGACCAGTGCGTTGAATCCTGCTGCTGCTTGGCCCTTCCCAACTGGCACACGTCCTTAAACAGACGGGTGTTACTTAAAGGGGTCTCTCACGAGACCCCTTTTTTATTACCGATTATTTTTTGATATCAGTTAGTAGCTAAAGCCAAATGCTGTTTTAAATTGGCTGGCAATTTGATCTTGGCTTAATTGGTGATTTTGTGGTCCTTGATGGGTAATTTTGATCGAGCCCATCAGACTTGCTAAACGACCAGACGTTTCCCAGTCCATACCATTTTCAAGTCCAAACAGTAAACCTCCACGGAATGCATCACCGCATCCAGTTGGATCAATTACTTTTACTGCAGGCACGGGCGGAATGGAGATGCGCTTGCCATCTGTGTAGATGTCTGCGCCTTCTGCCCCTTTAGTGACAATCAGGGCTTTTACACGTTCAGCTACTTTTGCCAAGTGCAGGCCAGTTCTTTGAGAAAGCATTTCACCTTCATAGTCATTGACTGCTAAATAACTGGCAATATCAACCAATTCCAGAAGTTCCGGACCATTAAACATCGGCAGTCCTTGGCCTGGATCAAAAATGAACGGAATATTTGCTTCTGCTAGTTGGTGGCAGTGCTCCCACATCCCTTGGCGACCATCGGGCGCTACGATGCCAAACTGAGCAGCACCCTTTGTATTTTTGCTACGTTCTGCTATGACCGCAGAAACCTGGTTGAGGTGTGAGGCATCCATGGCACCAGGATGAAAAGCAGTAATTTGGTTATTGGCCTGATCTGTTGTGATCATGGCTTGGGCAGTAAACGCATCATCAATTTGGCGAATATGGCTCGCATCGATCTGCAGTTGCTTAAGACGGTCCATATAAGGAATTGCATCGCCACCGACTGTGGCCATGATGATGGGGTCGCCACCTAAGAGTCGGAGGTTATAAGCAATGTTGCCAGCACAACCGCCAAACTCACGGCGCATGGTTGGGACCAAGAAGGCCACATTGAGAATATGAATCTGTTCTGGCAGGATATGATCAGCAAATTTGCCTTCAAAGTTCATGATGGTGTCATAGGCGATCGAACCACAAATCAAGCTAGCCATAAATTACTTTCTACGAGAAATAAAGATAAAAGGGTGAATATAAAGATTATTGTGGATAAAGGACTCTTACACGATAACCTGCTGCATTTACCGGTAAAGACAAGGGCAATTGAGCATTGATCAGCTCACCAGAGGGCGCGCCTTTTAGTAAAAATTCTGGATGGGATGTTTGCCAAGCAATTGGTAACCATTCTTTTGGCGTTAATTGAATTGATTTGAGTTCAGATTCTTCAGCGTCAGTGAGAGAAATTTCTAAATTGGGGATCAAAACTGCAATTGCGAGACGATTTTGTATTTCAACTTCCAATACAGATTGATTTGGAGCGTTTTTAAGCCCCTCTCGCGCCTTTTCTATCGATAGCGTAGCTAAAGTTATTTTCCACGCTGCAAAATCGCTTACAGGCCGATTGATGCAGCCTAAGGCCACACATAATTTTTGATCAATTCGATTTAATAGAGAAAAAGACTTTACTGCGATCCAAGAGGAGCTGCCATCGACCCTTGGTGCAATTGCAGGTAATAAAGAATTTCTGGAGAGATGTTCGCCAAATACCAATAGGAGTATCAGTAAGAGGCTAAATAGGATGAACCGAAAAGTTTTTTTTTGAATGGGCGAAGAAATGCTTGTTGTCTTTGCTTTTGGAAGGGCGCCATGTAAGCAAACCCATCCTTCACTTTCTTTCCAGACGGAAAGTGTGAGCCATTGGCTATAGGTAGCGATGACCTCTTCAGCTTGACGCGCCAGCACGCCCGATAAAACGATTTGCCCACCAGGCCTGATTTTATTCACCAGAGCAGGCGCAAGCACTTGCAGTGGATTAGCCAAAATGTTGGCCATCACAATGTCGTATTTGGTTTGTGCCGCAAGTTCTAGAGCATCTTCATTGGGCAATACAAACTGGATGACAGTCTTGTTGATCTCAGCGTTACTGCGTGCGGCAACCATTGCTTGTGGATCGATGTCTGTTCCAACTACTGGTGTAGCGCCCAACTTAGATGCGGCGATGGCCAAAATTCCTGAACCACATCCATAATCTAACAAGCTTTGATTTTCTAGGTTCTGTTGTTGTTCAAGCCAAAGTAAGCATAAGTGTGTAGTTGGATGACTGCCGGTTCCAAAAGCAAGACCGGGATCTACTGCTAAGCAGATCGCATTGGGATCGGAGGGTGCATCGTGCCAAGAGGGGATAACCCAAATGCGCTCACCAATTTGAATGGGTGCAAATTGGCTTTGGGTTAAGCGAACCCAGTCCTGATCCTCAACAATTTTTTCTTGTGGACTTGCAATCTGAAAACCAGATTCTTTGAGTGAGATCAATAGGTCAGTAATAAATTCTGAGCTACCTGAGTCATCAATCTCTGGATTAAATAGTGCTGTTACCGATGATCGTTCCCACGCTTGCACGTCAGGAGAGAGCCCTGGTTCCCCGTAAAGCGGGTTCTCGTCATACCCACCTGCCGCTGCATCTTCAACTGTGACAGACAGGGCGCCTAATTCAAGCAGGGCATCACCTAAGGGTTCGGCAGTTTCAGCAACTACCGTAAAGACGAGCTCACGATATGACATGAAAAACTCGCATTAATTAGGATTTGCCGCGACTTGCAGCCTGCTCTTCTAAGCGATGTTCCAGGTAATGAATACTCGTACCACCCTCAATAAAGTTTGGATCAAGCATGAGTTCACGATGCAAAGGAACATTGGTAGTGATTCCATCAATCACCATTTCTGAAAGGGCAATTTGCATGCGACGAATCGCCTGTTCGCGAGTATTGCCATAGGAAATCAATTTACCAATCATGGAGTCATAGTTCGAAGGAACTACATAGCCGCTATAAGCGTGGGAATCCACCCGAATACCAGGACCGCCAGGCATATGGAATGAGCTGATTTTTCCTGGGCTTGGCGTGAACTTAAATGGATCTTCTGCATTTAAGCGGCACTCTATAGCGTGACCACGGAAAACAATGTCTTTTTGGCGATAGCTCAGTTTGAGGCCAGCTGCAATACGAATCTGCTCTTGAACAATGTCCACGCCAGTAATCATTTCTGTAACAGGGTGTTCAACCTGAACACGGGTATTCATCTCAATAAAGAAGAATTCATTGTTTTCATACAGGAATTCAAAAGTGCCGGCGCCACGGTAGCCCATTTTTCTACAGGCTTCAGCACAGCGCTCACCAACTTTGGCAATTAAACGACGATCAATTCCCGGAGCGGGGGCCTCTTCGATCACTTTTTGGTGTCGACGTTGCATTGAACAATCGCGCTCACCGAGCCAAATCGCATTACCAAAGGAATCAGCTAATACTTGAATCTCAACGTGGCGAGGTTTTTCTAAAAACTTCTCCATATAGACTTCGGGATTGCCGAAAGCGCGCCCGGCTTCTTCTCGCGTCATGTTGACGGCGTTAATCAGCGCTGCCTCAGTATGAACAACACGCATACCGCGACCACCCCCACCCCCCGCTGCTTTGATGATGACTGGGTAGCCAACACTTTTAGCGGTAGCAATAATTTCTTTTGGGTTATCAGGTAAAGCACCTTCTGATCCTGGAACGCAAGGCACACCAGCCTTAATCATGGCACGCTTAGCAGAAACTTTATCCCCCATTAATCGAATCGTCTCGGCTTTAGGACCAATAAAGGCAAAGCCAGACTTTTCAACGCGCTCAGCAAAGTCTGCGTTTTCAGAAAGGAAGCCATAACCAGGGTGGATCGCTTCAGCATCAGTCACTTCTGCAGCGGAAATAATCGCTGGCATATTGAGATAACTGAGTGGTGATGGCGCTGGACCAATACAAACAGCCTCGTCAGCCAACTTCACGTACTTGGCTTCTTTGTCTGCGGTGGAATAGACCACCACTGTTTTAATTCCCAATTCGCGACACGCTCGTTGGATTCGGAGAGCAATTTCCCCCCGATTGGCAATCAGAATCTTATCGAACATATCTGCTCTGAGTTAGGTAATAGTGGATGAGAAAGGTGCGCTCAGAAATTAAGCGATGATGAACAGTGGCTGGTCAAATTCAACGCCTTGACCGTTGTCGCATAGGATCTGCTTAATGACGCCCTCTTGTTCGGCTTCAATTTCATTAAGCAATTTCATAGCTTCAATGATGCACAGAGTTTGGCCTACCTTAACAGTGTCACCAACATTGACAAAGTTAGGAGATTCCGGATTGGGCGCCCGATAAAAAGTACCCACCATAGGGGAGCGAGCAACAAAACCCGTTTCCAAAGGTTCTTCAGAAGCTGCAACAGTCACTGGAGCTAAAGCGCTTGGTGCTGGAGTTGCTTGGGAGGGCGCTGGACTTGCATAAACGACTTGTCCAGCATGAGCTGCAGAACCCGAGTTAACAATTCTGACGCGGTCTTCGCCTTCGTTGACCTCTAGCTCAGAAATACCTGACTCAGAAACGAGGTCGATCAAGGTTTTTAGTTTTCTCAGATCCATAGGAGCACTTTCTCTCTTGTAATTCTTTAAATAAGCTTATCTTTTTAAACGAGTGATAGCTGCTTGAAGTGCTAACTCGTATCCGATCGCGCCAAGTCCGCAGATCACACCGGTGGCAATGTCTGATAAATAGGAATGTTTGCGAAATTCTTCGCGCTGATGAATATTGGATAAATGGACTTCAGTAAACGGAATGGCAACACCAGCCAATACGTCTCGTAAGGCAACGCTAGTATGGGTAAAGCCCCCTGGATTAATAATGATGAAATCCACACCATCGAGTTTGGCCTTTTGAATACGGTCAATTAACTCGCCTTCATGGTTGCTTTGATAGGCGTCTAGGTCTATTGAGCTCGCCTTTGCGAGCTCACCTAGCTTTTTATGGATATCTTCTAGGGTCGTTTTTCCGTAAACATCTGGCTCACGAGTTCCCAATAAATTGAGATTTGGGCCCTGAATTACGAGAATTGAAGCTTTTTTGGACATAGTTCCCTGTTTTTAGAGGCAGTTAATTATCAATTGCTGTATTCCGCTTTTGACTACAAATGCATCCTTACTGAATGCAATGCTTCGCTTCCTAAGAGCAAAAGTATACCCGCTCAGATAGTTTGAAAGCTGAAAAAATATCGATTTTTAGCCGTAAATATTGAAATTAATCGGTAAAGTAGATTCTTTTTTGCGCAATTTTCCCATCAATAGCTTCTACTAAAATGGGCTAAATATTGTTATATCGCTGCTTTAATTGCCTTTCTGAGCTCATCTTCGCTTATTTTCCCTAATTTACTATAAACAGCCTTACCCTTCGAATTGATGATGACTGTGAAAGGTAGGGCGCCTTGGGCATTACCCATCTGTTTGGCAAGAGCGCTACCTTCAAGCCCACCAATCAAGATGGAGTAGGAAACAGGGGTCTTTTCGAGAAATTCACGAATATTGGAGGGTGAATCGATACCGATGCCGACAAATACGACATTTTCTTGTAAGAAAGCCTTTTGTAAAAGGTCCAATGTGGGCATTTCCTCTACGCAGGGAGGGCACCAAGAGGCCCAAAAGTTGACCACTAGGACTTTTCCCTGCCAATCTGCAGAATTGACTGTTTTTCCATCTGGCGTTTTCCAGGGATTAGCAAAAAACGCTTTGATAGCAGGTTCACTAGCAAGTTCTGTTTTAGAAATCCAGTTCGAACTAAAGACCCCGGCCAGGAGGGCCAAAAGACTAATTAGGGTAATGATGATCCACTGTCTTCGATTCACTCCAACTCCTTAGCTAAAATTCGCAGATGCATATTCATATCTTGGGCATTTGCGGTACTTTCATGGGCGGCATTGCCGCAATCGCCCGTCAGGCAGGACATCGCGTTACGGGTTGTGATGCCAACGTCTATCCACCAATGAGTACCCAACTTCAAGCTCAGGGTATAGAGCTGATTGAGGGGTTCTCACCAGATCAATTATTACAGTTTGAGACCATGCCCGATTTATTTGTGATTGGCAATGTGGTTTCTCGCGGCAATCCCCTAATGGAAGCCATTCTGAACCAGGGCCTGCCTTATATTTCTGGGCCCCAATGGTTGGGTGAGCAAGTTTTATACAACAGACATGTATTGGCAGTTGCTGGTACGCATGGCAAAACCACTACCTCAGCCATGCTGACTTGGATTTTAGAATTTAATGGGTACAAGCCTGGGTACTTGATTGGTGGAGTGCCACTGAATTTCTCAGTATCTGCCCATCTAGGCGAGGGTCAGTATTTTGTTATTGAGGCAGATGAATATGACACAGCTTTTTTTGATAAGCGCAGTAAGTTTGTACATTACAGGCCTCGTACTGCTTTATTAAATAATTTGGAATTTGATCATGCGGATATCTTTGCAGATCTAGCGGCAATTGAAACCCAGTTCCATCATTTAGTGCGAACTGTTCCCAGCGATGGCTTGCTAGTGGTAAATGGTGAAGAGCCTGCATTAGAGCGTGTAGTGGCCCGTGGTGCATGGGCCCCAGTAGAGCGCTTCGGGCAAGCAGCAACAAATGAATGGTCTTTAATTGCTCAAGAAAATGATGGCTTCATTGTGAAAAAGACTGGCAATGAAGTGGCCACTGTAAAGTGGGCGCCAGACTCTGGAGTAATGGGGCGACATAATCAGCTCAATGCTCTAGCAGCAATAGCTGCAGCAAACCACATTGGTATTTCTCCAGAAAATAGTGCCCGTGCATTGGCCGTATTTAAAAATGTGAAACGTCGCTTGGAAACCGTTGGTGTTGCAAACGACATCACGGTATACGATGATTTTGCACATCACCCAACAGCCATTGCGACCACAGTTGATGGTTTACGCCGTCGCGTAGGTAAGGCGCGTATCTTGGCAGTATTGGAGCCGCGTTCCAATACGATGAAATTAGGCGTGATGAAGGCACAATTACCAGTGAGCTTAGAAGCTGCCGATAATGTATTTGCCTATGGGGCTAGTGCTGGTAAAGAATCATTGGGTTGGGATTTAAATGAAGTCTTGGCTCCGCTCAATAGTTTGAGCCCCAGCAGAGCTAAGGCTTTTGATGATCTCAAAGCATTAGTAGCTGCCGTTGCAAAAGAGGCTAAGCCCGGTGATCACATTCTAGTAATGAGTAATGGTGGATTTGGTGGGGTGCATCAAAAAATATTGAAAGCCTTGGCGGAATGAATTGCGATTGATTGGTAGATGTTGATATTGGAAATTGAGAAAAGAAAGTAAAAATGGGCGATAGATTAAAAGATAAAGTGGCGATCATCACTGGCGCAGCAAAAGGCATTGGTTTTGCGACAGCACAGCGCTTTGCTCAGGAAGGCGCAAAGGTCATGATTGCAGATATCAATCTGGAGTCAGTTAAAGCCGCTGCTGTACAAATTTTGCATGCTGAACCCTATGAAATGAACGTCACTGATCGGGCAAGTATTCAAGCGGTTGTTGACCAAGTCATGCAAAGGCATGGACGCATCGATATCTTGATTAATAACGCAGGCATTACACAAGATGCGCGCTTAATTAAAATGACTGAAGCACAGTTTGATAATGTGATTGATGTGAACTTAAAGGGTGTTTTTAACTGTACGCAGTTGATAGTGCCTCATATGCTTGAGGCTGGCTCAGGTGCTATTGTGAATGCGTCTAGCGTAGTTGGTCTGTATGGAAACTTTGGCCAAACCAATTATTCCGCAACCAAATTTGGGGTGATTGGATTCACTAAGACTTGGGCGCGTGAACT
>Ga0164295_10004734_pt1 | contig 10802 bp, 11 predicted proteins | sample GEODES006metaG_FD_111798 | JGI IMG/M metagenome (GOLD analysis project Ga0164295, IMG submission 111798) | Oligotrophic lake water microbial communities from Sparkling Lake, Wisconsin, USA - GEODES006 metaG | ecosystem: Environmental > Aquatic > Freshwater > Lake | place: USA: Sparkling Lake...
ATCCACCTATCCATCCATCTATCTATCCATCCATCCATCCATCTATCCATCCATCCATCCATTCACCTATCCATCCATCCATCTATCCATCCATCCATCTATCCATCCATCCATCCACCTATCCATCCATCCCTCCTCCACATACATATGTCATACCTATGCGGAATTCACAGGAACGATGATCTACCCCAGGTTCCGAATGACACCTGCGATGGATGTCTTCGTACTGGATTGTCAGTGAGTCCGCGCCGTACGACGAGTGGAACCATGTGAAGTTCTCTCTAGTAGGATGGGCCAAGGGAGCCATGCTGATGTACAGGTCTACAAGTATGTGGATGTTGTGGATATGATATGTGCTGATGACCATGGTATTGAACAGCACTACACTGTAGATATATAGCAGCCACATCTACCTGGATCGCCAGTGATGGGAGTGACTGCGAAGGTGACATCGAGGTACAACTGTTGCAGCGAGTAGGTGAAGTACCGGAATCGACCGGTACTGACTTGACTAGCTCGAGGGATACCGCTATAGAGAGCGATGGCGGAGTCGGCGCGGGTCATGAGGATGGAGTAGGTGGAGGTGGAGGGGTCAGTCTTCGCAACCACTGCTACTATGAAGTAGCAATCGGATGATGATGATGATCGTCCCATACACATCTTGTCGATGGATGCGCTGCGGATCGTCAAGTCGGAGCTACTGTCTCCTCTCAGGCTACTGAAGAGGAAGGACTCGACGGGAGTCGGTACAGCCATGTCATTTGGTCTTGCATAGCTACCTATGCGCGGCCTGTCGTCCCAAGTAGCAGAGACATAGGCAACCACTTCTCCACTCGTGGTGCTGAGTAGTAGGTGGATATCGTCATAGATGGACCCTGGGCGTACGAAGTAGTAGTCCACGTCACCACTCAGTAGCTGCTTGTAAGTGGTCGCTGCATCGGGCCTCAGCAAAGGGACTGTTGCCTTGTCGACATCATTCACTACGATGCTGTAGCTCGCTGCTGTGAGTCCATAGACAGCGGCATAGAAGGTGATAGTCGCGGAGGAGGATCGCATCGACTGTACACAGCCGGATTCTACAGCAGTGATGCTGAATATCTCCAGAGGGTTCTCCGTGCCTGTACCATCGATGTCAGCCAGGTACCACCCAGCATTGGTGGAGTTAGGCTGCATGGTCTTACAAGATACGAACAGCTGCACGTGTCCTGTGATGGGGGTGATGGAAAAGCGCAGAGATGAGGGTTCAGCTGTCTCCAAGACAGCTTTGTAGTATCTATGTAGGTGACTAGCGACTGCATCCGATCGAGTCACGTCGTACTGCAGAGTAGTTGCGGATGATGAACTCGTCAGGGTGAGAGTGAAGGTAGTCACAGTGACACCATAGATGCCGACCTTGATCATGCAATCACTGGAGCGATCTGTGATGCAAGATGAAATGTAATCACTATCGGTGTGGGCGATGTTGATCACATGACTATCAATGCCACTGTAGATGAAGTTGGACCGCGAGGGGATGGATCCATCAAGAGTGACATACAAGTCCGCATCACCAATGGACGACAACTCGATCTGAAAGTCCCTGGAGTCCTGGTAGACGTCGTGGAACATGTAGTATATCCACTGTGACTGTTCCACTGAGCCAGAGGCAGGCACTCCATCTGAGAGGGTGGGGATGGTACTACTCAGGCTAGCACTGATGGTAAATGACGACTCGGTTGCACCATACACAGCTATGTAATACATGCACGGCACAGGAGCACGATCATCCGTCGATGGGTCGATCGAGATGGTATCCGTGCCGAATCTAGTTGAGCGCCATGTATTGTTTATTGATGATGGGTATCGCTCCGATGCGGACACAAATAGATCCGGGTCTCCACTGATCGGAGTGAGGGATATCCTCAACATAGTATACGGCTCATTGGGCAAGAAGATTGAGAAGAATTCCAGTCCCTCTCTGACGACGTAGTCCATAACTGATACACCTAGCTTCAGAAGCAATATGGTGTTGTCGAAAGTAGCACTGATTTGATAGGAGGAGTAGTCTTTCAATGATCGCACACCGACTATGTATTGCGAGGGCTGGTCGTCTTGTCGCTTGATCTCCAGGGTAGTTTTTTCAGGGGTCAAAGCAGTAGTCGCGATGTAGTGAGTCGCATTGGGCAACGACGACTGCATCGCACATGTGCTGAGTGCTGTCATGCAGTGCGAGGCATATAGCTCTATGGACCCCGCATCCACTGTGTATCTGATGATGATGCTGTCGTGTCCGGTAGGAGCATTGATTTGATAGTACAACCACTGATCGAAGCCTGAGCTACCCAGAGTGATATCATCATCTTGAGGCTTTCCATTGGGCAAGATGAGTAGGCTACGAGGATGATCCCTTTTATCGGCAGGTGTCTCGTAGGTGTGAACGATGTAGGTGCAGTTGTTATCCGAGCCCTCTATCCCAATGAAGAACCAATCTCCCTCCACAACTCCTCTGAAATCCAATCGGGGCAGTAATCCCACATTAGCTACATGAGATGTCCTATGCATAGTGTCGAGGGATGTCGGGCTGGGATATCTTACGACCTTTGACATGTGCATACTCGGAGCGGTGTTAGATCCACTCGTCACAGTCAGCACAGTAGATACGATACCACTAGACTTGACTAGATAGCTGTAGTACTGAATATGTCTGTATGCCACCGACCCTGTTTGGGGTTGTCCATTACTCAACACTATAGTGCCATCTATGAAGGATGCAACAAGAGTGTACTGAGATGTGAGGTAACCGTATACAGTGATATGTATCCAGCAGTTATCACAGATCTCGTTCTCGGGGACGGTTACTAGATCTTCAACGGTGTTCTCAGCATTAGATCGATAGTCGAAGTCATATACCTGAGCTAGCTTGTTCATCTTGACATACAGGTCGCAATCACCGTACAGCGGATTGGATCGGATGATGAGGTCAGCGGCTTCATAGCCCACTCTGATGCGGTATCGCTGGATATGGTTCTTGTAGATTATCATGGTTTGCGGTTGACCAGCCGATATGATTCGTTCAGCGAAGTCATGCTGAGCACTCAATGAGTATGTCGAGTCCTTGAAGCCATACACCGCTAGGTAGAACAGGCCTGATGATGAGCATCGTGCAGGATCGTCGGCAGTGATGGTGATCGTATCTTCTAGATACCGCCCAGAGAAGAATTCAAAGTGTTCGGTCTTTTTCGATGGATAGCCATTATCATCACCAGTCGGATCGAAGCTACATCCGATCGCAATGTCCGGGTCGCCAATGGAGGGCAGTACGTCGATCAAGAGGTCATGGGTGGGATCCGAGTCGTGGAAGCGATAGTACTTGTACTTGCCTGCACTTACCGAATCTTCGATCTTGTATCCTTCCATCAATAGTGCAGCCACTGCAGTAGTAGACACACGGACCGTGTAATGGGCAGCCTTGAATCCGAAAACAGTGATGTAATATGCACCGCCCCCAAATATGTAGGATGGATGTTTTCTCGAAATGATCACTTTATCGGTCCCTGACGGCTTCTGAGACGTCCACACTGCAGGTTCAGGACTGGGATCTGGAGATCGGAAGTAGAACCCAGTACTGCTAGGGTTTACGAACAGATCCGAGTCACCCTATGAAATGAATGCAACTCTATCTATCATCAAGTCGCTTTGAATGAATTATAGTGTCTAGGGTGCATACAGTAAGCATACCATGACGGAGTCCACACTTATAGTGATGTCATCAGACATCCCAGGGGGCACGTAGAAGACATAGTAGTTCTCGCGCAGCTCCATCACGCGATCCACTTGCGGACTGCCGTCAAGCAATGTGATACTGCTCGCTAAAGGATTCACTTTCATGCTGTTATCATAGTGAAGGGAGCGGATGACAAAGCTGAAGTAGGTGCTTGTATTCGATGTCAGCTGCAGCATCAAGTCACTCTCCGCATCTCCAGAGGCGGGGACTATACTCACGAATCCATCCGCGGCATCGCTGTCCTCTTGATAGTAACTACTGGGTAGAGCTACAACTGATGATGATGATGATGATGATGATGATACATCTGTCCCCTTCAGGAGTGTTATTCCCGGTCGATGAGATGCGTAAGTAGTGATAATTACTTGTATCTTGTCTCCTGTCATTGGAGCTACGAAGTTCCGCTGGGCGTCTCCATCAAATCGCATAACGACTGGCATACCGTTGCGATGGTTCTTAACATTGATTGAATTCAATGTCCCGAATGATAGAACACCCGTGAAGTAAGTCGATATTGAATCTCCATCGATAGGCTTAAGAAGGACATTGAAGATATCTGTCTTGGTGTGCTTCAAAGATACCTATCTCATGAATTATCAATTACAACATAGTATGCTATAGCATGCTGTAGCTGCGGTGGGACTTACCAATTCAAGGCTATCCTTAGAGCCTTCGGTAGCAGTATTGGAATAGTCAAAGGCGGTACTAGTGGGCTGCTTGTTCTTGGACACGTATATGTTCATCGATCCATACAGCAGGGACAAGTCAATGTAAGCCTTATACGTGTCGACGGGCATCTAATTTACGTGGATAGATCGATTGATCGAAAGCATCAGACACACAGAACAAGCTAGCTACAGGTGTGGTATATTGATGTGTAACCTGAAAGGATAGGTAATATGATCCGTCGATGGGCACTGTAATGAATCTATCATCGTTGTTATTGTCTGTAGCCATCAACGACTGGTCTGGATTCATGACGCATATAGTCTGGAAAGTGCTACATGGTGGAACAGAGTCAGCAACAGCCATAGAGCTGACCCATAACACCTCGATGAGCACCGCCAAGGTGGAGAGCATCATGGTGGGAATGATTTAATTGTGTTTTAAAGCGATTCCCAATTGAACATTAGCGCACAATTTAGTGGAAAATGAGCGTGTGTGTCATAATGATTGTCACGACAAAACATCCGGACTCCGATCGCGAAAGTCCCAACGCCGAGGTATTAATTCCCGGGCCGCATTGACGTGACGCGAAGAAAAAATGATGATCCTTCGATTGAAGAGTTGCAACACGATGCTGATTTCTCTTCTCATTCTCTCCTATCTTACACATATAGTTCAGTCGTATCATCATCTGGTTCGATCATCTACCATCATCAGTGGTCGACACACAGTAGGCACAGTCAATAATCTATTCTCTCGGCATTCTACATTATTACATCACAACAATCTTTACATGGCTGCCAGTGGAGGACGAGGAGGGGGATCCACTAAGCTTGATCGAAAGACATGTGAGTGTAATTCTCTTCAACTATGTGCATGCTGTACTCTTCTTTGTCCAATGCTTACAGTCAATCATCATGAATATCATCATACATGTACAATCAACGTGTTGTCATCAATGATAGCTTAAGCCGCTATACCACGTACATATATATACTTCTTCAATAGCGATTAAAACTGACACGAAGCAGAACTTGAAGGATGAGATCGAGAAGGACTGGCGACTGATCTTGCACGACGACACTGTCCACACAATTCAGCAAGTGTGCGATATCCTCACAATGGTAAGTAAGAATGGCTGACTTCGCAGACTGCAGCACTAGCTCTTAAGCCAGCATAGATGCAGCAATCTTTCCATCATGTCACTTATTGTTCATTCACGATCATTGTTTCCTCCATCTCATCATACACACACAGTGTTGCCCGCTGTGCACTGGACCTAGAGCGTACGAAGTAACTTTGGAGGTACATATGACCGGTGCTGGCACAGTTGCGGTGGCAAACAAGAAGATTATCACAGAATATACCAAGAGTCTTCAAGCCGGTATGGTAGCAAGTTGTTTGCATCATTGATTAGCTATCATTATAACTACTTTGTTATGTCTCATTCAATAGCCGGTTTGACGGTATCCATGTCTCCAGACGACGAGTTTGAAGGTGGTGAATCAGAGTGAGCGGGATTAACTGCCGCACCAATCTCTTGACATGTGGTAGAGCTATAGCTATATAGTGTGTTACATTTAAGATCATACTAAACACGTATTCATAAATTGTAATGATTAATTTAACACCTATATCGTATGTTACATTTTAGTAATTCCAACAATAAGTGAAGTCAAACAAAGCTGTCAAATAGTAATAATGATCTTGATGACCACAAATATACAATGCTAAAGCGCGAATAATAATATATGCAATGCTAAAGCGCGAATAATTATAATTATAAACTTTCTGCTGTCAGTAAGGTTAACTTCTTCAGACTTGTAACGTTGAGATCATGTCTTCCGCAACTGTACCATCTATTCCAGATATTAAAGTGGACATCATCGAAGTGAATGCAGAGGGTGAATACTCTTTCCCCACTAGCTCCAAGAGCTTGCTGACAGCTATTCAGGAACACAAGAAGGCGGTGCTGATTTCTGTTCCCGGGGCCTTCACACCCACCTGCAGCGAGAAGCATCTACCGGGCTTCATTGAACACTTCGATGCCTTGAGTGCTAAAGGTGGTGTTGCATTGCACTGTAGCAGAATTAGTAGTGATGATAATGATGATGATGAAGATGATCGAGCTTCTCCGTATCATGACACCAACACTTATTCATACGTAACATATGCCTAGGTGTCGAGGCTGTCTACTGCCTATCAGTGAACGACAAGTTCGTAATGAAGGCGTGGGGTGCTGCTACTAAGGATTGTGCTACCAAGGGAATCAAACTAGTTGCCGACGGCAATGGAGAGGTGGCCGAGGCGATGGGACTATCAAAGGACTACTCATTGTATGGCATGGGCAAGCGGTCGGTTCGTTTTGCAGCGATCGTTGTCGACGGAGTTGTCTCCAATCTCGACGTGGATGATGGTCCTTTGCTGAATTCATCAGCAGAACATGTGTTGACTCTACTGTGATGATTGTCTTTCAACTTACTGTGTTAAGTACATTGTTAACCTTACCGGTGGTCACTGCAACCTTCGTTAGTTGTCAGGGGAGATGATAATCATTAGAACACTTACAGTAATATTACTATTAGATCTGCTCTATATGCAGTACTTATTATGAGATCTATCTTCTATGGAAGATCGATACATGTAAGTTATGAAGTGAACTATATATGATGATGATGATGATGATGATGATGATAATAATGATCGTATGATGTGAGTAAAGTACGTACTTGGAACTATCTACCCGGCCTGGTGAGTGACTACAGTACGTAGATAACTTTACGTACGTACATGTACCACCATCTCCATCAATAACTCAACGGCTGTAAAGATGAGGATGTCTATATTCTATGTTGTTCGAATGGATGAGTATATGCCTCTGTTGTTACTGGACAATATACTGACGTAAGCCATAACTAACTTATTGTAGGTTATTGTAACATTACATCGCTCTGTAACTTACTGAAGTTACCAAATAAGTTAGTAAGTTAGTAAGTTAGTTAGTTATCTGACTCTTCCTTTTGAGAAGACATGGCAGAGTTTGCCAAATTAACTTTATCAGATGAACCCTTGCCCTTGCCACCCACCCAAATGCTAGTAAGGGGGAAGGATAGTATTCAAATCATCATAGGCCCTCCTTCAACCAGCAAGCCACTGGACCCAGCATCTCCAGTAGATACAGCAGCATCCCAACTCATAACATCATTACAATTCGCTGACATGTTTGGTGACATTAAGAACCTTAAGATATGCCCTATCTATTCCCCCAATGGAAGCATCGTGTGCTTCACATATGAAGGCCACAAGAACATAGCCCTATACGACCCTTCGACTGGTCAGAAGATATCCGAGCTACCTGTCCCCAATGCTGAGAAGGTGTCGTTTAGTCCTTTAGGTAAGCCCGGTGCATTAATCTTTTAACATGATCACCATCATTCTGTGGTGACAGAGAGCTGACCGCAATTCTATCGTTTCTTATGTACAGGTACATATCTGATCACCTGGTCACGTCCCCCCTCTGCTGCCCAGAAGACCTCCGAAGGCAATCTCTTGGTATGGGATGTCAAGATGGGTGTGGTAGTGGCCTCCTATTCTCAAAAGGTTTACAAGCCCGACCTGATCCAGTGGACCCGGGATGAAGAGTATTGCTTCCGCTTGGTATCCAACGAGATCCACATCTACCGCGGACAGATGATGCCCTGTGCAGCTGCAACAGCAGAGGGAGGAGGTAGTGATGCGGTGGGTAGAGGACCGGTGGATATCATAATCGATAAGGTCTATCATAAAGGCTTGACCCAGTTCAGTATCACTCCCACCGTCTCTCCTTGTATCACTATTGCGGTGTTTAATCGTGAAGCGGGTGGTAATCCTGCTAGGGTGACACTATACAAGTACTCCCCCGATGATAATGCTCTCAGAGCTACTGGTGTAGACGAGAGCAGCAGCAGTGGTAGCAGCTCTGAGAAGACTCGAGTGGTCGGACCTGTTTCTTCGAGGACCATGTTTGCTGGTGAGATCGATCACCCTGACATATTTACTAGACTATTATAATCCAACATCTTCATCACTATCATTTTCATGTGAGCATCAGCATCACTATCATCTTCATATGAACATCAACATGACTATCATCTTCATATGAATATCAACATGACTATCATCTTCATATGAACATCAACATCGTCATCACTTTCATCTCCATTAGCATCGGAAGCCAGGCTAATGTGGAACAGCCTCGGCACCGCTTTGTTGATACATGCCCACTCGGATGTTGATGCATCCAGTTACTACGGAGCAACTGGTCTGTTCCTGATGCAAGCTCACGCTGAGGTAGCGATCAAGGTGGAGCAGAGCAAGGACGGACCCGTGCATGATGTGCAATGGTCTCCAACTGGAGATAGGTGAGATACACACTGGGCAAGGATGAAGCGGCATGTATAGTAGTAATTGACATGCATGCAGGACTTAATGAGGAGTTCATGTATGCAATGTAGTTGTACATAGACATAGACTACAGGGTAGGTACCTCAGTGCTACATGTATGTGGAGCATACGTAGCTACTTGGTAGGGGTATTGTCTGATCGCTACTGCATCATCATCATCATCTTTGTCTTCTCCACTCTTCTATGGCTTACAGGTTTGTGGTGTCAGCTGGGACAATGCCTTGTCACAGCACACTGTTCGATTCTCAAGGTGAGAGGAGGAGGATGATGATGTGGATGATGTGGATGACTTGTGTGTACATGTATGTATCAAATGCTGTCGATGCTAATGTTGGCTTCCTCTCTGCCCCTCTTGTAGGGACACCGCTGTATCAGTATGGAGCAGGTAAGTTAACTTACGACGTTGACTGGACTCGATGCAACAGAGGGTTCTGTTTTTGATATTCAGCACCATAGATCGATCTGTCTATCTCATCCATTTGATGACCGCTACTACTGTATGCATAGCCCACCGGAATGCTATCTTCTGGTCCCCACATGGCAGATTCCTGTGCATCGCAGGCTTCGGTAACCTAGCCGGAGAGATGGACTTCTATGACACGTTGCGCTTGAAGAAGATCGGTGAGAGCTAACTTACTGCAGTGCTAATGTAGTGCTACTACTGTAGATAGAGAGTAGATCTACAACGAAGAAGGTACTTCATCACCCTTCATACAATACTCATACAGGATCGAACACTAGCCATTGCTCCACCTATCACGCCTGGAGCCCGGACTCGCGCTACTTCATGACCTCATCACTAGCTCCTCGCATGAATGTAGATAACAACCTCAAGCTGTTCAAGTACAATGGAGTAGGTCCAGTAGCTCAGCTACCTTTCGACCGGGCCTACGATGTCATCTGGAGACCTGCGCCTTCCTCCTCCACCTATCCCAATAGAGGTCCCTCTCCAAAGCGGGAGTCTACAGGTGAGGAGTTGCATTATTCGACCAAGCGATTGATTGAATGCATTTGATTGAATCCATTTGATTGAATCCCTTTGATTGAATCCATTCGATTGTTATACACATTTCTCAAACTGTAGCCACTGCTAGCACCTCTGCAGCAGCAGCAGTAGTTAAGCCTACTGTATACCGTCCACCAGGCAGCTCAGGATCTGCATCCAACTTCATGACCAAAGAGACCGTGGCCATTGGAAAGGTGCCCAAGCCTATTGCAAATCCGTCCACCCTCACCTCATCAGCTGCCAAGTACGTGCCGAAGCAGCGCATCATCCCTGGTATGCCGCCTCCATCTGCTGCCTCAGGTGGAAAGAAGAGTAGCAATGGAGGCAAGCCGAAGTAGCTCGGCTGAAAGAAGAGGCAAGCCGAAGTAGGTCGGCCAGCATAAGCATCATTTATGTTACAAATTAGTTTATTCTTTCATAACCCTAAATAAAGCGAAATAACCTGTAGCGATTCGTATCTGGACTGACTTGTCAACTCATGCTGGAAAAATTGCTGCATCACATCACACATGAACATCATATAACACATGAACATCATATAACACATGAACATCATGTCACATCACATCATACATGAACATTATATCACATCACAAATCAACATCATGTCATATCACATCACATCACACACATGAACATTATGTCACATGCATGCGATCCCCACATTGCATTGCATCTGCTCGCATCACGACATGAGTTATGTGTTACGATGAAGGGTAGTAGTAGTAGTAGTTGCTTTAGTAGTGTAGTTAGGCTTGCCGAAGAGCTAAGCAGTAGTCTATGTGTGCCTGTAAAGCACTGCTCCATTCATCTCTCTCCTCCGAGGACTTGATTTCAATGTTGAAGTCTTTGTTACTGCCGCTACCAATGTGTGAGAGCTTGATCTTGGTACCATCCACACTCATAGTGACACTCTTCAGCGAC
>Ga0164295_10004736_pt1 | contig 10798 bp, 13 predicted proteins | sample GEODES006metaG_FD_111798 | JGI IMG/M metagenome (GOLD analysis project Ga0164295, IMG submission 111798) | Oligotrophic lake water microbial communities from Sparkling Lake, Wisconsin, USA - GEODES006 metaG | ecosystem: Environmental > Aquatic > Freshwater > Lake | place: USA: Sparkling Lake...
AAATACACCGCCCCTATAACCATCACCCGCCACGCGGTTAGCCCCAGCCGAGATTTTTTCCGTCAAAGATAGTGCTGCACGAACGCACCAAGCGAAGAATCTTGTCCATATTTTATAGTTTCCGTAGTATCATTAGTGTATGAACATACCCGACATCAATTCTGATTTCACAGAAGATACCATGCCAAACGATGAACACCTGATTGAATTGCTAGATCAGGCCTACCGTGGCAATATTCTTTGCAGAAACGCACTGGTCGATATTGGAAGAATAAAGCCCTATTCAAGCTACAAGCCTGAGACCAGAGAATACGCTAAGTACAGCTTAGTAAAACGACTTAGAAACGGTGAGCCTATACCGTTAAATGTTTACGCGCAAAATGATAGTCTTATCATGAGTGATGACTACGATGAGTACTCGATATATAAAGAAATAGGCGAAAAACAGATACTCTGTACAGTTATTGGTGACACCCCCGATATCGATGGCGTTCAATACCTTGAGTCTCCTTTTAAACTGACCGAGCCCTCATTTGATGTCGTAGATGCTGACCAATCTATACAGTTCACCCCAGACAAAAGCATGTCTTGCGATGAAATTGTAAATACTATTCTAAGCACTTCACGAACTAAGTCTGCCTATTTGACTGAAGATAATAAAAAGGGGCACCCGCATTCTTTTCTGATTGATTACCCAGATATATCTAGCGACTCAGAGTCTTTTTTGGCTAAGACAACTCTACGAGACGTGCCAAAGAATATCGATGAGTTCGATGAACTATCTCAGCCACAGCAAAATCAGCTCATTCGATTGTTCGAAGACATTGCTCTGGCAGGCTATGTTTTAGGTGACCAGAATTCACCGGACAGTAGGCTCGAGGTATGTAATGCGATACTTGAATACCACGTTAGTAATGCATCTCCTGAAGTAAGTCTTATGTCATTACTACAAAGAATTGATGTTGGGGCTGCTCTTGAGGAAGCATATCAGAGTGGCTGGTTCGAGTTATCAAGAAGTCGATTTGAGATTGCTCAAGTAGCGAAAGATTTAAAAAATGAGCAAGAAGGATAACCTAAGCTAAGTCGAACTATAGCAAGCCTAGACTTAAAATATACTCACTACAACTACCACTACCACCCGCAATGCCGTATTTGCGCAAATTTTATTGTTTCCGTAGTATCATTAGTACATGAGCAACATCCGCAAAGTAGCCCAAATTATACAAGGCACCGATGCCACCGACGGCGCCGGAGTCAAGCTGGTACGTCTTTTTGGCCAGCCACACACCGCAAGCTTTGATCCGTTTTTAATGATGGACGGCTTCGATAGTGTCGACCCAGCTGATTACCAAAACGGCTTTCCGTGGCACCCGCACCGTGGCATCGAAACCGTCACCTACATAATAGAAGGCAACATTGAGCACCAAGATAGCCTTGGCAATAAGGGAGTTATAAATAGTGGCGATGCCCAGTGGATGACGGCCGGTAGCGGAATAATACACCAAGAAATGCCAAAGCAAGCCGAGCGAATGCGCGGAATCCAGCTCTGGCTGAATTTGCCACGCAAGCACAAAATGACCAAGCCAGCCTATGGCGATATATTGCACCACAACATCCCGGTGGTAAAAGAAGCGGGGAGTACCATCAAGGTAATTGCTGGAGAGTACAAAACTACCAAAGGTGCATTTACCGGCAAATACGTTGCACCCTGCTTTCTTGATATCGAGCTAGCTAAAGGTACAAGCTGGGAACTGGAGGTTCCTTTAAGCCATACTTTATTTGTATATATTCTAGAAGGCTCCGTAGATTCTGCTGGCATTGAAGTTGCCACCAAGCAAGTGGCGCTGTTTGAAAAAGGCGACACCGTAAAAGCCACAGCAGGCGAGGGTGGTGCAAGGTTTTTATTACTGCATGCTGAGCCAATCGGCGAGCCGATAGCTTGGGGTGGGCCGATAGTTATGAATACCGAAGCTGAATTGCACCAGGCATTCGCCGAGATTCAGGCCGACACTTTTATTCGCCACGATTAATTTTTAAGCTACCACAGCAACATATAAGATTTATTGGATTATTATAGCTGCCGCCCGCCGCGTGGTAATATGAAAATATGAAAAAGCTCAAACAATCTACTATTGAAAAGCTAGAACGTATGCGCAAAATAAAAAGCCAGCGCATAGCGCTGGCTCAATTACTAATAACTATTTAATAATCAATTAACCGAAACTGGATGTTCACCTTGTTCGATGAGCCAGCTTCTGATGTGGTCAATCATTAGTATCCGATGCTCACAGTATTCTTCGGGCCAGTAGTCTCGTTCCTGTGTGCATCCACTCTGGCAAACAGGTCGGTAAGAGCAGCCTTCGCAGCTTGTTCTTTGCTGATCTACATGAGCACTGAAAGCTTTGGATCCTTCAGATTCCTCATAAAGCTCATCTAGCGGTGTTTCATTGATATTGCCATACTTGTAGGCAGGTTCAATGAAGCGATCGCAAGGATAAACATCACCATTGTGGTTAATTGTAACAACTAGCTTACAATTTCCATTCTGTGAGCAAACCGATGCCTTGCTACCAAGTAGATTGCGCATGAATCCCTCGAGAATTCGAATATGAACTTGCGGGTCATCAAGCTTTTCCCACAAATCAAAGATTTGTATCATGAATTTTGCGAAATCAACCAAAGACACATCGTATCTTGGGTCGCCATAGCAAGGCTTGAAGTCAAATGACTTTATACCATGCTCTAGCATGAAACTAAAAATTTCCTTAGGGTATTTACAGCTTTGCTTAGTAACGACTACAAGCACCCCAAAGTGGACGCTATTATCCTGTAGTTTTTCTGCCCCACGCATTACTTGCTTGTGTGAGCCAGCTCCGTTACTAAAAACCCTTAGTTCGTTATGAATGGCATCAGGACCATCAATACTTATACCAATTTGGAAGCCGCTGTCTTTAAGGAATTGGGTCCAGTTATCTGTAATTAGAACTGCGTTTGTCTGGATATCATTTCTGTACCCAGTAAGCTCAAGGCTCTTTTGCAGATCTATTACAAACTGATAGAATTCCTGACCGGCAAGCAGTGCTTCACCACCATGCCAAAGGAATGTACCACCATCACGAACCCTGGCTAGTTCTTCGACTACTCGCTTCGCAGTTTCTTTAGTCATAATCGATTTGCGATTATGTTCCATATATTCTTCTGCTGAGCAATAGCTGCAGCTGAGGTTGCAAGATGAAGCAACCTTAATGATTGGAAAGATTGGAATTTTTTTATTCAAGGTGCACTCCATTGGGTAGGTAGTAGATGCGAACGACTATACATTCAGGGGTGAGTATTGTCAACGCCGCTTAGTATTTGTGTATTCTATATGTTGCTTGTCGAGCAAATCTATAATATCATTCCAGTCTTCACATTCTATCTCTTGAATGTGTTCGGGTGTGATTATACCTGCTGGGCCTATACCGTAGCCGGTAAAATCATATTCATGCCACGATTTTGTATTTTCATCGTGAATACTTATCCACGCGTGGTGGTGCGATTTCGGATGTTTCCCGTGTACCATTTTTACCTTAAAGCCCATTGCTCGAAGTATCGCTGTTCCAAGGGTAGCCTGCGAGCCACAGCTAGCCATAGGCCTATCCACTAGTTCAGAGGCCTTAATTGTTCTGGATTCTATCAAATTTTTGGCCGTCCTATGGGGGCGTGGGGGGCTATAGCTCTTATTATAAGCATTGTCGTTGAGCCACCGACGCACCACTATGACCGCCTGTTCTGAAGAGCTAACATCTTTAATATTTCTCTTGAGCATAGCTGCAAGCGAGTTGATCTTTTCAGAAGAATCGGCCGTAAATGTTGGTTTAGTATATTTCATAAAAATGTGGCTCGGGAGGGCTTTCGCCATCCCGAGCCTATGTGTCCTAGCAATGCCTTAGTGACTTCCGTCGCCCCACTCGGCTCCATCAAGCCAAGAATCGGTGTAGCTGTTGCTGGGGTTGGACTTTGCGGACTTGGCGTCGCGCTTGATTCGATCCAGTAACTTACTGGAGATTGGTTTGGTTTCAGGAATTATGCTCATTACTTACCTCAACTTTGTCTTGTCGTTGGTAGTGCTATATGTCTTCAAGATTTTTGATGCTCTAAAGACATACGTATAGAGCCGGATGCTCTAGTAGTAGTTTAGCTCTTTTTTATACTCTGTCAATAGTTAGCTTTTAGGTGTACAGATATTGCTGGTTAATAAATAAATCATTTGTTAAAGACCTGGTCTTTTATATGACCCTCGACAAACCAATAAAATCCACCGCCCGCCGTGCGCAATACCGTATTTTCAATATATTATCCTATCCGTAGTATCATTAGTACATGAGCAACATACGCCAAGAGGCCAAAAAAATGCAAAAGCCAAACATCTATCTAGACATCGACGGAGTAATTCTTGCAAATGAAGATTACTTATCAATCGGTGCAGAGGAGCTAATAAAATACGCTGTTGAAAATTTCGATGTGTACTGGCTAACCACGCACTGCACTGAAAGCGACGCCACTCATGCCATAAACTACGTAATGCGGGCAGGCAATGAGAGTCTTCGCCCACACCTCGAAAAGCTCATACCAACAAGCTGGAGCGAATACAAAACTGAGGCGATTGATTTTAGTAAGCCATTTTTGTGGTTCGACGATGATTGCTTCCTAGGTGAGCGGCGAGATTTAGAAAAGAATAATGCATTTAATTCTTGGGTAGAGGTTGACCTTAGGACTTACCCAGACCAGCTGATGCGTGAAATAAAATTGCTTGAAAGCTTCGTGGAAGATAATGACAAATAATTTACCTAAAATAGAAAAAGTTGCTGAAGTTAGTGAGCAGCTTGCCATAGAACTCGGTGCTCTAATGCCTGACTTAACTGGTAGCTTACCAAGTGATCCCGTTGAGTTAGGCTTGCTTGCTGCAATTATTGATTCGCCTGATAGAGATTTATTCGTTGCGCGAGTAAATGGAAAGATTGTAGGGTTGGCAGTTATGAACCTCATTTCATTTATATCAGGCAAAAAGGCCTGGCTGGAAGATTTCGTAGTTTCTTCTGACGAGTCCATCAGAGATACTGGAGTCGGATATGCGCTCTGGCAAGAAATTGTTGTGTGGTCGCGCGAACGAAAAGCACCGTTGGAGTTCACATCTGCACCTACCCGAGAAAAGGCACATGAGTTTTATAATAGACAGGGTGCCTTTATAAAGCCAACATCAGTTTTTCGTTATGATACTGACTGAATAGCTCTGCTTTTTGGTATGATAGTCATATGATTAAAGCACTTATATTTGATTGTTTTGGAGTATTCTATCCAGATCCTGTGTTCGCCTATATGCGCGACCCCCAGACTCCCAAGTCGGATGGGGAGGCATTGCATAATCTCGACAAGCAGGCCGCAGTTGGTGAATTATCGAAAGAAGGCTTTGTTACGCAGGCAGCTAAGATCACTGGTCAATCAATTGCAGAAACTGAACAGCGATTCTTTAAGGGAGTTGATTTTGATAATAAGCTTGCAGAGTTTATCCCAACAATTCGTGACCAATATAAAACCGCACTCTTGAGTAACATAGGCGCAGACATGATGGAAGGATTTTTTAGTCATAGCGATTATGCAAAGCTCTTTGATGAAGTTGTCTTGTCTGGTGCGGTAGGAATTGCTAAACCAGATCCTGCTATTTTTGAACTAACATGTAAGCGCTTAGGTGTCGAACTTAATGAAGCGGTAATGATAGATGATATGCAGAGTACAGTTGATTTGGTAAGAACACTAGGCATGAAGGGGATTTGCTATAAAGACTTTGAGCAGTTTAGCTCAGAGCTTGAAACTTTATTGCGGTCCCAATAGCGTCTATTATGAACTACCAAGCTTAAAATTATGAAGGACTGAAAGCGTCTTTTTTGGTATGATTGACATATGAAAGCACCACAATTACAAACCATCAATCCTAACATCCTATTAGTAGAGCCGGATATCGAAAGAGATGCTCAGCTTGGGCAGCATTGGCTTGAGGGTGAATTGGGTCGTAACACATTGAGATTAATGGGTGTTGCAAATAAGCACAATCAGTCTACGACCCTTGAACAGGAGAAAGAACGCGTACGAGACTTTATCGAGAACGTCGAACAGCTCAATTGGATGATTCAGCTAGATAATAAAGTTGTAGGGTCAATCTGGGTAGATCTAAAATCCAAAGACAAAGTTCCTACACCTGGGCTCCATATAATGATTGGCGATCCTATTGCTCGCGGCAAAGGTGTCGGCGGAGCATCGGCTGTTGCTGTTATCGACTATTTAAAGCAGCAAGGCGAAGCAGCAATATACTCTCGAACTTTAGTTAATAATACTACTGCGAAAAAATTCTTGAACGGTATTGGCTTCATGCCTGAAGGCGAGCCGTATACTGATGAAGATGGCCTTGAATGGCAGAATGCTGCATTGCATATTTAGAATAGTTGGGATAGCCAAGACAATAGCCCTCCAAGCTTAAAATTATAAAAGACTGAAAGCTTCTTTTTTGGTATATTTAATTCATGGAGATTAAAATTAATAAATTTGGTAGGGGAGTTTATGCAACTGGGCCACATCAAGTTGGAGAAATTATTGAAACTTGCCCGGTAATTCTCTTAAGTGTAAGTGATACAAAAAAGATTAACTCTACCTTACTATATGACTACTACTATTCCTGGGGAGCAAACAATAGCCAGGCAGCTATAGCTTTAGGGTATGGCTCGCTATATAACCACTCATACAAACCTAATGCTCAATATATAAAGAACCTGGCTAATGCTGTTATTGAGTTTGTTGCCATAAAACCAATCAGTAAAGGCGATGAAATACTAATAAACTATAATGGTGACCCTAGTAACCAAGCGCCACTTTGGTTTGATGCCGACCCTGAAGGGTAGTCGCGATTGCCGCCACGATTGCACTCCGAAACGATGATTTTTACGGGCTCCCTAAAGAACTCTTTTTGGTTTTGATATTCTGGCAACGATGCCATGCAAAATATTTATACTCGACCTTAGCCCTATAACTGCCGCTAGCCGCGTGGTATGATGTTAATTAAGTACTTATGGCTAAACCCAATAACCCTATCTCTAATTTGCTAGCTAGCGCTATCGGCTTTGTTAAAAATAACAAGCTCATTAGCGTGGGTATAGCAGTTGTGGCGCTGGCCGTTCTTTCGGGTGTGGCATTTGGTGTTTTTGGTGGTTCGAGCTCAGAACCATCAACGAGCCCTAGCCCCACGCCACCCAGCCAGACAAGGCCAGACACCACCGAGCCTACTGCCACGCCAGAAACAGACCCTGTGGTGACCAACACGCGAAGGTCTACCAACCCGACACCAACACCAACTCCAATACCCAATCCAACACCGACCCCCACACCAACCTGTCCGAGTATTTCAGTAGCAGATATAGCAACCTCAACCCCAGGTATAACATGGTCGCTCAATGGTGATACTACCATATTAGCCTGTCAGACATTGGTGATACCCGCAGGACACCTACTACTATTAAACGGACATACCCTGACAAATAACGGTGAAGTTACAATAGCAATAGACGGTAATTTAATAGTTGAGATTGGTGATGTGCTTACAAATAACGGAACAATGACTAATTATTCAGATGGCGGGGGTATTGGTTACCCAGGGGTTTACGTGGTGGGTGGTATACTGAACAACTACGGTTCAATTAATAATATGGTGGGTAGTGATTTTACGGTTAATGAGGCAGGAGTAGTCTACAATTACTCTAGCGGAACAATCACAAATAATGCATTTATTCAGTTTTACGTATCAAATACTACACTTTACAATACCGGCAGCTTGATCAACCAAGTCGGCGCCGTATTTTTGTATCAGTTACAGGCTAGTATCTATAACTACGGTGGTGGTGTGCTGACAAATAATGGTACATTTAACCCAGGTGAGGGCACTGGCAACATCTATAATGCTGATGGTACGGGGGCTTGCGGCACGGGGCTGGTAAACGGAACAAATTCGGCAGGCGTAGTAATTGACGGAACTAACTGCCCGTAGCAGTGGCCACAATATACTATGAGCACAAAAACACTCAAAATCTTACCAGTCATTAGTCTCGCGCTTTTCGCTTTGGTATTTTTGTTGCGCCCGGGCATTGCATCGGCTCACCAACCCCGCATCGTGGAAGATCGCGTGACGGTAGTAACGGAGCCAGAGATATCGAAAGCCTACTACGGCAAGCTCGAGGGGGTCCCAGATATCTACACCATTAGCTCAAGCCAAGATTTTGACCTTTATGTTGGTATCTTGGTTCCAGATATTGCAGGACAAAAGAAAGATGTATCTGTCGTAGTATTAAAAGACGGCAACCAAATTGCCATTTTAGATGGCACTACATTTGCATGGACACAGTTCTATGAGCCATTCGGTGCTGACAAGTACTGGCAGGGAGGCGAGTACAAGGCTGCTGCCGAGCCAGGCAATTATGAGATACGAGTTTCGAGTACTAGTAACGATAGCAAATACGCACTTGCAATAGGAGAGATAGAAAAGTTTGGCCTTACCGATAGCCTGAGTACGGCTACATTAATACCGCAGATCAAAAAAGATTTCTTTAACAAGTCTCCAGTCGGCTTCGTATTTTCGTCATTGGGGCTAGGGCTAATCGCAATTATGTATACATTGGCGTTCATATTTGGGTTCGCCTACCATGCATTACTAAAAAAGTTTGCCAAGGGTACCACTCGCGGAGCTGTCAAAAATATCGGAACCCTCGACCGCTTGCTGCGTGTAGCAATTGGGCTGGGGCTACTAATTTGGGCAATCACAACCTCTTGGAGCCCCGTTCTATTATTCTTCTCGGGCTTCGCATTTTTTGAAGCCATATTTAGCTGGTGTGGGCTTTATGCCGCTCTCGGCAAAAAAACTTGCCCTGCTTAAGCTGTCGCCTGCAGCCAAAATTAGTGGCAACCGAGCAACTACTGCTGTATAGTTATCAATATAATTAATTGGGGAGTAGATTTAATGGTTTTAAATATCTTAGGTTATAGCTTATCGGTAGTTTGGCTCACATTCTTGCTTTTCTTGTGGATTATAATCGCATTCTGGCCTGCATCAATTGCCAAGCAAAAGGGGCATAGCTTCTTGGGCTGGTTTATATTGAGTCTGTTCTTTTGGTGGATTACGCTCTTCGTAGCCATATTCTTACTTCAAGACAATAGCAAAAAAACTGACCACGAAAGCTAAGCAAGCTGCTTAAAAAGATTAGCACCGGTCCGTGGCAGGTGGTAACATACAATCATAAAAGGCATTAACTATTATGAAGCTATTCCGATACCGCAAACCATCATTCCGCACCCTCACCGGCTACACCCGTGTATCGCGTAGGGCTCGCCGCAGCTTAGGCATTAGTCAGTTTCAGGCGGTGACTAAGCCCAGCCGAATTAAACAAAGTCTCAAGCAGCGGGCCGGATTGTATTCGGCACCAATGCGCGTGGCGCGCCAAACCAGCAAGGGCAAGTTTGCGAGCTTTTTGGGTTTGTTTAAGTAGCTAAATCTATAACATAAGTGGTATATTAATAACCATACAAGTATATAACTAAACAAAGGAACTAATAATGCCAGAGCCAAGCAATCCCACTGAACCAGAACAGGCACCAGAGCCAGAGACTAAAGCTCAATCAGCAGAAGAGATAGCGCCGAAAATACCTACCAAGACCAAATCTCGCAAAGCTTTATTTATAGGAATTGGTATTAGCTTGGCTGTTTTGATACTAATAATTTCAGTATTTGCGCTGGTAATGAGCATGAGACCTGCAAAACAGTCCGAAACTGCTCCCGGCAATAATAGCAATGGCTTAGATTCAATAATCGCCAAGATTGGCGACAAAATAGGCGTCGAGGCCAAGCAAGAAGAGGGAACTTATCACCAAGCCTATGTGGCACCAGACGGTAGGCAGTATTTTGCCGTGAAAAGTGCAGAACAAAGCTGGAAATACCCAGGCATTACAGAGAATACACCGCCTAGGCCACTTATAAAAGATTCTGAATCTACCTACAAGGGTTGTAGGGCGGCTGAGGTAAGTGATGGTGCCAAAGCCAAGCTTGACCAGGCCGTGGCAACATTTGTCGAGTCTGGCTATGAGAAAAAGGGGCCATATTCCTATATTAGCTACGATGTACTAGACTGCCAGGGCGGCTATGAAGTAAGTAATGAAGCTAGCACCTGCTCAGTTGTTACTGAATTATTTTATTCTTTTGACGTAGGCGTTAACACTAAATATGAAGATAAAGAGGAGTGGAGCCTGAAAGTTGGATGCGTAGATACTTCTGAAAGCAAGCTTCTCGGCGAAAAGATTAGTGAATATTACCAGATCAATAACGATATAGGTGATTATAGTTATCTAAAAGATTACCCAAAAGACAAAGCGGTTTTGATATTTCAGCCAAAATACATAGAAGACTCGGCTGCTAATGGCTACAAAATAGCAGAGTTTGAAATCGTACAGCCGCCTAATAGGTACGTGTACAAAAAAGGCGATGGCAAGTGGGTTATTGTAAAATTACCAGACAGCACAGTAGATGATAATGGTGCATGCAAATTTATAAACGCAGATCCAGAGCTCAAGAAGATATTCGAAAGTAAGTGTAGCTAAAGCTTAGGCTAGCCCCAGTTTCTTAGTGCTGGCTAAAGTATCTACTAGCAAACTATAAAATTATGCCCTGCTCAATGAGATCTAAGGTAGTGAGTAGCTTGGCAGCACTGTTGTCTTCTACAGTCTTTAC
>Ga0164295_10004737_pt1 | contig 10798 bp, 10 predicted proteins | sample GEODES006metaG_FD_111798 | JGI IMG/M metagenome (GOLD analysis project Ga0164295, IMG submission 111798) | Oligotrophic lake water microbial communities from Sparkling Lake, Wisconsin, USA - GEODES006 metaG | ecosystem: Environmental > Aquatic > Freshwater > Lake | place: USA: Sparkling Lake...
AGCCGCCGCGATCGCCGCCGCCGCCGCCGAAGCCGCCACGATCACCGCCGCCGAAACCACCGCGGCCGCCACCGCCGCCACCGCCGAAGCGATCACCGCCGCCGAAGCCGCCGCCACCGAAGCTGCGCCCTGCGTCCTCGAAACTGTCAAAGCCGCCTTCGCGCTTGTCAAATCCACCGCGCCCCGGACCACGTCCGCGTCGATCAAAGCTCATTACCTAATTCCAAATCCGTATTATTGCCTGTTTGCTGGAGCCTGTCGGGCGATGCGGTGAAATTTCCAAAGCAGCCGGCCGATATTGCGCCAACCACGAAGCTATACCAAAATGCCGCGGCAAGCGAGTCGAATATTCAGGCGGCGATTTTGCCCATGTTTGCCCGCGCCGGTCGCGCGCGCCTACCAGCGCCGCCTTGTCACAAGCGCCGCCATTCCGCCGGCCAGCAGCGCCGCAGCCACCGCCGCCAGCCCGTAGGCCAGACTGTGTTGTTGCGCCATCACATAGACCCAGCGTTCAAACCCCGATTTGCCGATGGCAAAGCCGGTGGACGTGCTGGCCAGCACGCGGCCTTTGCCAACCAGATGAATTTCCGCCGTATAATCCCCCACCGGCACCGCTGCCGGCAGCGCGATGCGGGCCGAATAGAGCACGCCGCGCGTCACAGCCACGCCGCCCGGCCGTTCCGCGAACAGGCCGGCGCGCTCGCGGATGGAGACCAGGCCGGCTTCAAACGCCCGCGTCGTGGCCTCATCGGCGCCGCTGGCCGGAGACAATTGCAAATTGCGGATACCGATCTCGTAAATCGCGGTGATGCGATCATCGGCAAGCGCGTCGATCGGCCGGGTCGAGGCGACGGCATAGAAGCCCGGCACCGATTCGAAGCGCACGCCGCGGGCATTCACCCAGATGCCGGCCACCCGCGTCTTCTGCCGCACCGTGACCGGGGCGGCCGGGCCGCGCACCACCACGGCGATATCGGGCGGCGCATCGGGCACCGCCCCGCGCGGATACTGGATGGCGCCGAACACCAGCAGTTCGGCGCCGCGAAAGCTGGTGTTGATATCGATGCGCGCCTGGCTGAGCTGCGTGATCAGCCGGATCGGCGCAGCACCGACCAGCGCCAACCAGGCCATGGCCAGCAGGCCGGCGCGGCCAATGACACGGGCCATCATTGGCCGCCGAACAAGGCAAAGGGCTCGGCCGGCGTCCAGGTCAGGCCGATGAACAACCGCACCGCCACGCCCAGCACGATCAACGCCAGCACCAGCCGCAGCCGATCCGGCGACAGTTTCTGCGCAGCGCGCACGCCGACCTGCGCGCCGGTGACGCCGCCGACCAGCAGTAGCAGCGCCAGCACGATATCGACGGTTTGCGATGCCGTGGCATGCAACAATGTTGTGGTGGCGGTGACGAAGATGATCTGGAACAGCGACGTGCCCACCACCGCCTGCGCCCGCATCCCCAGCACATAGACCATGGCCGGCACCATGATGAAGCCGCCGCCAATGCCCATGATCACGGTGAGCACCCCCACCGCCGCGCCCAGCGCCAGCGGGGCCAGCGGCGAGATATAGAGGCCGGAGCGTGGAAAACGCATCGGCCAGGGCAGCGCCGCCACCCACGGCAGGTGCCGCATCCGCCGGGTCGGCACCAGCCGCCCGGCGCGCCTGGCCAGCAGCGCCGCCAGCGCGTCGCGCAGCATCAGGGTGCCGATCACGCTGAGGAACAGCACATAGATCAGGCTGATCACCACATCGATCTGCCCGAAATCCTGCAGCAACCGGAAGATCACCTGGCCAAAGCCGGCGCCGACCACGCCGCCGGCCACCAGCACGCCGCCCATCTTCACATCGACCTGGCCGCGTTCCCAATAGGCCAGCGCGCCCGAAACCGATGCGCCGGTGATCTGCGTGGCCGACGATGCCACCGCCACCGCCGGCGGGATGCCGTAAAAGATCAGCAGCGGCGTGGTCAGAAAGCCGCCGCCCACTCCGAACATGCCCGACAGGAAACCGACCACGCCGCCGAGCACCAGGATGACCAGCGCGTTCACCGACATTTCGGCAATGGGCAGATAGATGTCCATGGATGGCGCAGGTTAGGGCGGCGCGGCGGAAAAGGGAATCATTGAGTGGGGGCTTTTTCCCACCCCCAGCCCCTCCCGCGAGCGGGAGGGGAGCGGTTTGGTCATCGCTGCAAGATTGCCCTGCCAGCACACACGGCTCCCCTCCCGCAGCCAAGGGGAGCTGGGGGTGGGATTACCCCAGCGCGATCACCGACAATTGCCGGCCATAATCCGGCTCCCCCGCATGCGTGGTGCGGCGGAAGCTGAACCAGCGCGCGGCATCGGGATAGGTGTCCACCCCCATCGCGACGACCGTGCGCACCCCGGCACGGGCCAGCCGCGCGGCAATGAAGCCTTCCAGATCGAACTGGCAGTGACCGGGCTTGCCGGCGCGAAAGAATGCCTCGTGCGCCGGATCGACGGCACAGAATCGGTCGCGGAATGCGGTGTCCACTTCATAGCTGCGCTGCGCGATCGTCGGCCCGATCGCCGCCACGATGCGATCGGCGCGCGCGCCCAGCGCCACCATTGCTGCCACCGTCGCCGGCCCGATATCGGCCAGCGCACCCTTCCAGCCGCTGTGCGCTGCGCCGATCACCCCGGCGGTGCTGTCGGCCAGCAGGATCGGCGCGCAATCGGCGGTGAGGATGCCCAGCGCCAGGCCCGGCGTGGCGGTGACCATCGCGTCGGCATGCGGGCGCGCGTCATCGGCGAAGGCGGCCGTGACGGGCACCACCGTGGCCGAATGCACCTGGTGCAACGTGACCAGCGCCGCGCCCGGCGCGACGGCGGCAATGGCGCGACGGCGGTTTTCCAGCACGGCAGCACGATCATCGCTGCTGCCCAGCCCGACATTCAGGCTGGCGAACAGGCCGCCCGACACCCCGCCGCGCCGGGTGAGGAAGCCGTGGCGCGTTCCCGCCAGCGCCGGCACGGTGAGGAAATCTACAGCGTCGCCCGGCACAAGATATCCTCGTCGGCCTGGTCGCCGACCATGAAATGATAGGGTGCGACCTCCACAAACCCGTGGCGCGCATAGAAGCGGCGGGCGCGGGCATTTTCGGTGAACACGCTGAGCCAAAGTTCCGACGCACCGCGCGACCGCGCGCGGTCCTTGGCCCAATCGGTCAGTGCATCGGCGATCTTCAGGCCATGCCAGGGCTTGTAGATATAAAGCTGGCGCAGCTCCATGGCGTTCGCGGCCGGATCGGGGGCCGGCAGCTTCAACGAGCTGACCTTGCAGAAGCCGATGGGCGTGCCGCCGGTCTCGGCAAAACGCACTTCGATATCCGGATTGGCCAGTTCGGCGGCATAGGCGGCGTCACTGCCCTGTTCCAGAAACACGGCGAGGTCTTCCAGCTTGTAGAGCGTGCCGAACGTGTCGATGAAGGTGGCACGGGCGATGCCGCCGAGCACGGCCCCATCGGCCGGCGTGGCATCGCGGTAGGCGATCAATTGCTTGCTCATGCGGCTGCCATGCCAAATCCGGCCGGCGCTGGCCAGCCCGGCGCGGTGACGGCAGCCACGCGAAAGATCGCCCCCATCTGCTGCGGCGCGGTCAACCGGTGCAGCGCGGCGGTGATGGTGGCGGCTTGCGCGGGCGGCTTGCCGGATTTCAGCGCCGCAGCCCGTGCCGCGATGCCGAGTTCGGCCAGAAACGCGCCCTGCCCGACCGGGCCATGGCAGGCGAGACCCTGTGCCGCCGCGGCCAGTGCGCCGAAATCGACATGCGCGGTCAGATCATGCGCGCCGGGATCGGCAAACGGGCACGCGCGCGCGCCGCCCTTCAGCGCCTGAAGCGTGTCGCCATTGGACCCGCCATCATGACCATAATCGATGATCAGCGCCGCGCCGCCTTGGCGCTCCAGCCGCGCCGCCAGCCCGGCCATGATCGCGGTGCTGGCTTCGCTCCATTCGGCATCGGGGCCTGGTGACACCCGCCACACGGGCACGAAGGCATCGTCGGCCAGACCGACATGCCGTTCGTGGCCCTCCTTGCGCTGACGGATGGGCAGCGCATCGAAAAATTCGTTGGCAATCAGGATCAGCGGGCGGTCGCCGGGCAGTTCCGCCAGGTCGGCGTGCCACTGCACCGGCCAGTTCGCCAATCGCGCCGCCTGCGCGTCGCGCAGCACGTCGCTGGTCTCCACCAGTTGCACCCGCACCGCCGCGGCAAAGCCCGGCAACCGGCGCAGCACCCGCAGCGCATCGGCCAACAATGTGCCCCGGCCCGGCCCCAGTTCGACCAGATCAAAGGCCGGCGCACCGGCGCGCAGCCACAGATCGCCGATCCAGCCGCCGATCATCTCGCCGAACATCTGGCTGATTTCCGGCGCGGTGGTGAAATCGCGGCCCAGCGGATCGGCGCCGCCATAAAATGCGCGGTTGCAGGCCGCCATCCACGCATCCAGACGCAGCGGGCCACTGGTGTCGATGCGCGCGCGCAATTGATCCGCCAGCGTCACGCCTGCACGGGCTTCCTTGCCAGCCCGATGATGATCAGCAGCAGACCGGCGCCGATCATCGGCAGGGTGAGCGTCTGCCCCATGGTGAGGCCGCTGCCCAGGATACCGAGCTGGCGATCCGGCTCGCGATAATATTCGACGATGAAGCGCGAGAGGCCATAGCCCAGCCCGAACACGCCGGACAGCACACCCGGCCGCAGCCGCGCCGGCGTCGCCCAGAACAGGATGGTCAGGATGATCATCAGCAACCCGCCTTCCAGCACAGCCTCGTAAAGCTGGCTGGGGTGGCGCGGTTCCGGGCCGGCATCCGGAAAGATGATGCCCCAATCGGTGCCCGTGGGCCGGCCCCACAATTCGCCATTGATGAAATTGGCGACGCGGCCCAGCCCCAGCCCCAGCGGCGTGACGGTGGCGACATAATCCAGCAGCCGCAGGCCGTTGTATTTCGAGAACCAGCCATGCAGGAAACAGGCGGCGATCACCCCGAAACAGCCACCGTGAAAGCTCATGCCGCCATCCCACAGGCGCAATATTTCCATCGGATCGGCCATGTATTTTTCAGGGTTGTAGAAGATCACATAGCCGAGCCGGCCGCCGCCGATCACGCCAAGCGTCGCCCAGGTGATATAATCATCGAGTCGCGGCTGAGCGAGCGGTGCGCCGGCGCGCTTGATCATGCGGGTGAGCAGGAACCAGGCGCCGGCAATGCCGATGATATAGGCCAGGCTGTACCAGCGCAGCGCAAACGGGCCCCATAGGCTGCCGCCCACGCTGAACGCCGGGATGGTGAAGGCTTCGGGGCGGATGGGCAGGGTGGAAAAATCCACGGCGGCTGCAAGAAGATCGATCATCATTCGCCCCGGATTGTCCATCTCAACTGCCAGCTTGGCGCGCGCGCCGCGGCGCACCATAAAGCCGGGGAGCATAATTGCCAGTGGGAGAGGGATGATGTCCAATCTTGAAGCGTTCCGCGCCGAAACGCGCGCCTGGCTGGAGGCGAATTGCCCGGCCGAAATGCGCCTGCCGATCCGCGGGGACGATGATGTGTGCTGGGGCGGCCGCAAATGCGAATTTTCCAGCGAGGCGCAAGCGCAGTGGCTGGAGCGCATGGGCGCCAAGGGCTGGACGGTGCCGGAATGGCCCAGCCAATATGGCGGCGGCGGGCTGAGCCGCGAACAGGCCAAGGTGCTGCGCGAGGAAATGGCCGCCATCAAGGCGCGATCGCCGCTGTCGAGCTTCGGCATCTGGATGCTGGGGCCGGCGCTGCTGAAATATGGCAATGAAGCCCAGAAGCTGGAACATTTGCCGCGAATCGCCCGCGGCGAAATCCGCTGGTGCCAGGGCTATAGCGAGCCGGGCGCCGGGTCCGATCTGGCCAGCTTGCGCACCAGTGCAGAGGATATGGGTGACCATTATCTGGTCAACGGCTCCAAGGTGTGGACCAGCTATGCCGACAAGGCCGACTGGATTTTCTGCCTGGTGCGCACCGACGCCAGCGGCCCGAAGCATCAGGGAATTTCGTTCCTGCTGTTCGACATGGCCTCCGAAGGCGTGTCGACCTCCCCGATCAAGCTGATTTCGGGGTCATCACCGTTCTGCCAGACCTTCTTCGACAATGTGAAGGTGCCGAAGGAAAATCTGATGGGCACGCCCGGCAAGGGCTGGGACATCGCCAAATATCTGCTCACGCACGAGCGCGACATGATCGGCGGCAGCGATTCGACCGGCGGCGGCCAGCGCGATTCGGTCTCCAACATCGCCAGGAAGCTGATCGGGCTGGATGCCGCCATCCTGGCCGACACGGCGCTGCGCACCGACATCGCCCGCCACGAAATCAACGCCTGGGCCTTCGCACTGACCATGGAGCGCACGTTGGCCGAAGCCAAGCAGGGCCAGGGCACCGGCGCGCTGAGTTCGATGCTGAAATATTACGGCACCGAGCTGAACAAGGAGCGCATGCAGTTGCTGATGTCGATCCGCGGCAGCGATGGCCTGGCCTGGGAAGGCGAGGAAAAGGGCGAAGGCGATCTGGCGCGGTCGTGGCTGCGGTCACGCGCGAATTCGATCGAAGGCGGCACATCGGAAGTGCAGCTCAACATCATCGCCAAGCGCGTGCTGGAATTGCCGGGGGCTTAAGACCCCTCTCCCCTTGCGGGAGAGGGAGGGGCCCGCCGCGCAGCGGTGGGAGGGTGAGGGGTTGCTCCCGCACCCAGTCCTTCACTCCCCGCACCCCCTCACCCCGCTCGCCTGCGGCGAGTCGCCCTCTCCCGCCCAGAAGCACTTGGGGGGAGAGAGAAGTGGAGTAAAAAATGGCTCTTGTTCTCACTGAAGACCAGCAGATGATCCGCGACAGCGCGGACGGATTTTTCCGCGACGAAGCGCCGGTCGCGCAGCATCGCCAATTGCGCGACCGCCATGACGCCGATGGCTTCTCGCGCGACCTGTGGGCGAAGATCGCCGAGATGGGCTTTGCCGGCGTGCTGGTGCCCGAAGCGCATGGCGGCGCCGATATGGGCCATGTTGCCGCCGGTATCATCCTGGAAGCGATGGGCAAGAATCTCTCCGCCGCGCCGATGCTGTCCACCGCGGTGCTCGGCGCCACGGCGCTGAAACACGGCACGCCCGAACAACAGGCGAAATATCTGCCGCTGATCGCGCAGGGCGCGCATCTGCTGGCGCTCGCCGCCGACGAAGCGGCGCGGCACAAGCCCAATCGTGTCGCAACCACCGCCACGCCCTCGGGCAACGGCTTCAAGCTGAACGGGGTGAAGGGCTTCGTCATCGATGGCCATGCCGCAGACACGCTGATCGTCGCGGCGCGCACCAGCGGCGACACCGACGATGCGGCCGGCATCACGCTGTTCCTGGTGAACCCCAAGGCGCAAGGGGTGAACGTCGCGCGCCGATCGATGGTCGACAGCCGGGGCGCCGCGCGTGTCACACTGGATGACGTGCAGGTCGATGGCGCCGATGTGCTCGGCACGGTGGGTGAAGGCCATGCCCTATTGGAAACGATGCTCAACGCCGGCCGCGCCTGCCTCGCCGCCGAGATGCTCGGCGTATCGGGCACGTCGTTCACGATGACGGTGGATTACCTCAAGCAGCGCGAGCAGTTCGGCCAGAAGATCGGCAGCTTCCAGGCGCTGCAACACCGCGCCGCGCATCTGTTCTGCGAGCTGGAACTGGCGCGATCCGCCACGCTGAAGGCGTTGCAGGCGCTGGATGTAGGCGATGCGCGCGCGCCGCTGTATGTGTCATTGGCCAAGGCCAAGGCCGGCGAGGCAGCGATCCTGGCCACCAACGAAGGCGTGCAGATGCACGGCGGCATCGGCATGACCGACGATTTCGACATCGGATTCTTCATGAAGCGCGCCCGCGCCGCCCAGGAGACGTTCGGCGACGCGGCGTTCCATTCCGACCGGCTGGCGCGCACATTGGGTTATTGAGGGGCGCTCTTTCCGATACAGCACAGGTCATCCTGAACTTGTTTCAGGATGACGGGTTTCTATTTGGAAGTTTGGGCCATCACCTCTGCAATCCCACCCCCGACCCCTCCCGCAAGCAGGAGGGGAGCAGATGGTTGCGCTTGCAAGCATTGCTGAGCATGGCACAAAGGGCCGGTGAGATCTGCGGGCAGCGGTCGTCGCGCCTTTTGTTGATTTGGAGAGACACGCATGAAATCCGCGCTCGATACCGCGCTTGACGAAGTGGTGGCCGGCATCACCGCGCCCGGCGGCATGCTGGGTGTGGCGCAGGTGCCAGTGCGTGGCGTCACGCTGCCGCTGTTCAGTGCGGCGCCGCCAACGATGCGCGAATTTCTCGGCGCCTTCTTTGCGGCCCAGGGCCCCAAGGAATTTCTGGTGTTCGGCGAAGAGCGGCTGACCTTTGCCGAGGTCCATGCGCGGTCGCTGAAATTCGCCGCCATGCTGCAACACCGGCACGGCATCGCCAAGGGTGACCGGGTGGGCGTTGCCATGCGCAACTATCCCGAATGGGTCATCGCCTATCTTGCCATCGTCCACATGGGCGCGGTGTGCATTCCGATGAACGCCTGGTGGACCGCCGATGAAATGGGATATGGCATCAGCGACAGCGGCGCCCGGCTGGTGATTGCGGACGAGGAACGCGCCCGCCGGCTGGCGACCTTGTCCTGCTCGGCCAGCGTCATCACCGTGCGCACGTCGGGCGAAGTTGCCCAGCAATTGGGCTTCGTTCGCGCCGAGGATGAACTCGCCGCCAGCCCGGACAGCATGTGGTATCTGCCCGAACTGTCGCCCGAAGATGATTGCACGATCATGTACACATCGGGCTCCACCGGCAGCCCCAAGGGCGCGGTGTCGACGCACCGGGCGCAGGTGTCGGCTTCGATGAACTATCTCGTCACCGGCCTGGCTTTGCTGGAACTGTCGGCCAAGGCTGGCGTGGCACCGGCAGAGCAGCAGGTGATGCTGCTGAACGTGCCCTTGTTCCACATCACCGGGCTGGTGCCGGTGCTGCTGGTGTCGATCGCCATTGGCCGCAAGATGATCATCATGCACAAATGGGATGCCGGCGAGGCGCTGCGTCTGATCGAAAAGGAACGCTGCACTTATTTCGTCGGCGTGCCGACGATGTCGCTGGAACTGATGCAGCACCCCGATCGCCACAAATATGATCTTTCCACGTTGGTCGATATCGCCAGCGGCGGCGCGCCGCGTCCGCCCGAACATGTCGAGCGGCTGGCCGGCGAATTTGCCGGCAAGCACCCCGTTCAGGGCTATGGCCTGACCGAAACCAACGGCGTCGGCGCCGGCAATATCCGCGAATCCTATCGCGCCAAGCCGGCCTCCACGGGGCGCGCCGCGCCGCCGCTGGTCGAAATCCGCATCGCCGATGGCGACGGTGCGGTGGGGCCGGCGTTGCCGCCCGGGGTGGTCGGCGAAGTGTGCATCCGTTCGGTGTGCAATTGCCGGGGATACTGGAACAAGCCGGAAGCCACCGCAGCCGCGTTTGTGGGAGACGGCTGGTTCCGCAGCGGCGATCTCGGCTATCTCGATGACGAAGGCTATTTGTTCATCGTCGATCGCAAGAAGGACATCATCATCCGCGGCGGTGAGAATATCAGCTGCCAGGAAGTGGAATCAGCCATCTATGCCCATCCGGCCGTGGCCGAGGTCAGCGTGTTCGGCCTGCCCGATGAGCGGCTGGGCGAAATTGTCGGCGCGGTGGTCTATGCCAAGCCGGGCGAGCATCTCGATCCCGACGCGCTGGTGGATTTCCTGAAAGCCGGCCTGTCGAGCTTCAAGATTCCCGCCAAGGTGTGGATGTCGGCAGAGCAATTGCCCAAGCTGGGTTCGGCCAAGATCGACAAGGTCAGTTTGCGCAAGCAATATCGCGCCGTGTGGGCCGATCGGGCAGCCTGAGTCGGCAAACGGGAGAAGACGCATGTTCACCACCATGTTGGAAGGCACTCGCGACGACTGGATGCACATTGCCGCCGAGCACATGAAGCACCAGCAATCCGCCGCCGCGACGCAGATCATCGAATCGCTGCAGCGGCTGGAAGCCATCGAGGTCGGCTTTGGCGCCAACCAGCTGGTGCACAGCCTGATGACCGCCACACTCGCCCGCCGCGACGGCGCCAGCGATGAGGAAGTGGTCGCCGCCCTGTGCCACGATCTCGGCAAATTGTTCAGCATCCCCAATCATGGCGCCATCGCCGGCGAAATGCTGAAACCCTATGTGTCGGACGATATCTATCACGCCATCGTCCACCACCAGGATTTCCAGGGCCGTTATTATTACGAGCATCTGGGCAAGGACCCGGCCGCCCGCGAGAAATATCGCGGGGAATCCTGGTTCGACATGGCCGAAAAGATCGTCGACCGCTGGGACGCGCCGGCGTTTGATTCCGGCTTCGATGTGGACAGCCTGGAAAGCTTTGAACCCGAAATCCGCCGGGTGTTCGCCGCGCCGAAGCGGGGGATTTAGGCCGTGAACTCATAAGTTCCATACCCCGTCATTGCCCGCAGAAGCGAAATGGCTAGGAGAGCGGCCGCTGGCGGGGCTTCGTCCCCCGGCAAGGCCGGTCGACGACGCCATTTCGCTTCTGCGGGCAACCCGAAGGGCGGCCCGGAGCGGCCCGGCCCCAGCGGCGGACGCCGCGTAAACGCGGCTGGGGCGCTCGCTTCGCTTGGACGGTGGCTCTGCCACCGCCACGGCGCTCACTCACTCGTGCCGGGCCGCTCCGGGCCGTGCCGGGGCATGGAATTTATGAGTTCACGGCCTAAT